>Ga0163144_10022832_pt1 | contig 12385 bp, 10 predicted proteins | sample OliLak19BULKMAT1_FD_123175 | JGI IMG/M metagenome (GOLD analysis project Ga0163144, IMG submission 123175) | Freshwater microbial mat bacterial communities from Lake Vanda, McMurdo Dry Valleys, Antarctica - Oligotrophic Lake LV.19.BULKMAT1 | ecosystem: Environmental > Aquatic > Freshwater >... | reverse complement strand
GTTGTTGATGAAGCCGGCGTGGCGCTTGGATGCCGAAGTCGAGATTCAGAATTACGGGGCTGGAAAGTTCTCGTTCCGGCTGGCTGCGCCAGAACCAAAGTAGCTACATTCTTCTGGGCGGCCTCCAGTCGCCAACGGCACGCATACCTTACTGGATTGTCCTGTGTTCCTTTCCTAGGAAATCGAGCTTCAGGCAGTCAGGTGGTTCAGCGCTCCTTCGGCCCGAGAGGCCTGTAGCTAGCTCATCGACGAACCAGTTCACGCTGATCAGCGCCTCGAAGCGCGCGCGAAGCTCCTGGAGGGTCTCTGCGATCGATTCGGAGTCCTCGGCATCATCAAACACCGACAGGAAGACGCCGAGGTTGGAGCTCGACGAATCCCCGGATGCAGCTCTGACCAAGCAGTCGACGACTCGGAAGCGGCGCTCCTTCGCGTTCTGGCAGGCTGACAAAAGCGCGCCGTCGAGCCAGCACAGGCTCCAGATGCCTGACAGCGAGAGCGACTCGCACACGCCCAAGGCTGGCTTGGCTCCGTCCGGCGACGACGTCGCTGGGTGGAGTGACGGCCACAGCGACGGCCACACAGGCAGGTCAGCGTCGAGCTCTGGTCGCAGCCAGACGCCGAGGATCTCGTCCCGGCTGGGTGAACCGCATCGACGTCGGTGGCGCGAGAACTCGTTTGCACCTGCGATGGCCACGGCCAAGTCGTCCGTGCTCCGCACCAGAAGGAGCGCGCTCCTGAACCGCGCAGCAGTGTTCTTCACGGATTGCACCAGTTGCACCATTGCGGGTCCGCGAAGCGCGTGGTGTCCAATTCGCGAACCTCCTCGTGATCGCCCGTCACGCACGCCCACCTGTCGGCACGTGCCTTGTTGGTGGGCGAGTCACAGTCAGCGCATGGCAGGCCCGCGATACGCTCGACGACCCAGAACCCGGGGGTTTGGCAGCGAGGACACAGGCTCTTCATGCGCAGAATCAAGTCTTGGGTGGCCTGACCGATGAGCGCCATGCGCGTGGGATTCATGTGCGCCCGCAAATCGTTCTCGACGAAGACCGTGCCCGTCTTCGATTGCGCCAAGGCCTCGGCAAATGCTGCCGCCAACGCCGCCAGGTCGTTGAGACCCTTCCAGATACGGGGATCATCCGGGCCCTCTGCACGGACAACGAGGCCGTGCTCCGGGAACCCCGCCCGCTCGGCGAAGGTGGCGAGGGCCTCCTGCGTGGAAACGTGATCGTGGAGATGATGTGCTGGTCCTTGCGCGCGTCCGACGATCTCGAGGTCGCGCGCGCTGTCGATCAAAATTACGAGTTCCACGTCCCACGGGACCAGCCCGAACGGGCCAGGCCCCAACGCGCCCTCGCTCGCCAGACCGTACGAGGTAGCGAGGATCTCGATTCCTTTTCGGGCTTTCGTCCGGGCAGCGTCTACCTGGCTTCCGGAACGGGCGATATCCCGCGTGAACGTGCCCAAAGAGTCGGTGTCGAAGCCCTCGGCGAGCCCGACCTCGACGCCGAGCGAATCGCGAAAGAGTGGACCGATCACGCGCTCCTTGCCGTGCTGGGTGAGCAGCGAGAATGTCGCGCCCTCGTAGGCCGATGGAGGTTGACGGGCGTCGAGCGACTCAGGCATCGGCAGTCCTCCTTCGCACCCAGCCGCCCTGGCCGTAGGCGTGGATGGCGCCCTCGCCCGCGTCGATTTGGAGGAGGTCCAGCCAGCCGTTGGTGACGAGCGCGCGTATGTGGTCGTGCTTTCGGAGAACGGCATCCATCGCGTCGCGGGGCGCTTCGATGAATACGCTGAGGCGTAGCGGCGTATGAACCCAGCGTCGGCCGTCGTGCACGGACTGCATCGGCAAGCCGATCCGCAGGTCTCCGCCATTGCCTTCGAAGACGCCGAGGTGTCCGCCGACGATGTTGTGCAACACCTTGTTGCCGCTGCCGTAGCGCGCGTTGTCGACGGTCGACGCGTAGTACTGCAGGTTGATCCAATGGGTGACCACCATCGGGGCGGTCATGATGAGCTCGAGCGTGGCGAAGTCTTTGTCCTCCGCGAAGCGATACTCGTGAAGGAACGAGCGACCCTCGAGGTTCAAGTGACGGCAGTGCTCCCGTGGCGCAACGATGAAGGAAGCGTTGTTTGCCAGGCCCCACTCCGGGCGTACCTGCGCCCAGTCACGCGCCCTCGCGCGAACCGCGTCATGCAGTTTCGACGGCTCAACGCCACCCAGTCCCAGGCTCTGCGAGCGCTCCGCACGGGCACGCTCGCCTGCCTGGGCCAGAGAGGTGCGCAGCTCCGCAAGGTCGCCGGCGTGCGAGGCAGGCAACTCGTCGAGGTCGAAGAGCACGACGTCATCGGTCGTCGTATTGTGCAGCCCCGCAACGAAGCGCGTCTCGTCGGGAACGTCGATGCCGCGCGCGCTGAGCCCCTCACGAACGTCGCGATCGTTGAGCAACGCGACGGCCGCTCGCGCGTTGACTTCGCCGCTCTGACCGCAGCACGCCCCGCAATCGAGTCCGGCCGCATGCGGGTTGTTGCGCGTCTCGCTCCCGTGTCCGGTGAGCAACACCACCCGCGCGAAGATTTTGGTCAGGCTCATCGCACGCAACACCCCAGCCGCGAGATCGCAGCGCGCGCTCAGGGCCATTGCGTTGCCAGCGACGCTGGCGACGAGGCGCGGCTTGCGTCTGGCAACGGCGTCTCGCGACAGGCCCGCATCTTCGTCTTGAACCCGAGAACTCGTGCCCATGCCGTCGGTGAAAAGCTTGGCCGCGTACGTCAGTCCCATCGCCTCCACGAAGGTGAAGGTGGAGACCGCGTCGGCCTTGAACAACCTCCAGCCTCGAGCCAGGTCGAGGCGGCTTTTGCGGTGGGTGGCGTCAGCGGCGTCGAGCCCGGTGTCCTGAACGAGTAGGAGCGGCGCAAGCAGGCCAGGGAGCTGAGGCCGCGCCTCGGCAGCCCCGAGCGGCTGATAGGCGATCGGCAAGCCGAAAAAGCCAGCGAAACCAAGCGTCTGCACTGCCGGGCCCTCGGCCTCGAGCGCGCGACGAAAGACCTCGGAGCGGACGTCGATGCAGAAGACCGCCTGGACACGGGGCGCATCGGGTCGGTGGGCGGTGAGGCCCGCGGGGAACTTGTCGATCACCGTCTGTTGCCAGGCGAGCTCAATCGCCCTCTGCAGCAACCAGTCGTCGGCTTGGGAGGAAAGGGCTACGGCGTCGACGGCCGGCCAACTCGCGATCGCCAACTGCCACCGCCGCGCGACCGCATCGCCCCCGGTCCTGTGCAGCAGCCACTCCCATGCCAGGCGGATTGCCAGCAGGTCGACGATTGCATCGTCGTTCGTACCGGAAAGCCGAGCGGTCCACCTCCTGTAGCCGCACCACGAGGCCCAGCCGTTCTGATCGAGCAATAGTCCCCACAGGTACGTCTCGAGCTTGTCTGCGGGAATGTCGAGGTCCGACACGCCTCGTTGCAGCATCTCGCTCGCCGTCGCCGGCAAGCCCTGGACGGCGTCGCGATAGGAGCGCAGGCGCATCAACAGCGAGGGGGACTTGTCGTCCAGTGCTTGTCGCCGCCAGCTCGCGAAGAGACCGCCCGTGCGGTCGGGCGTGAGCGAGGCCTGCCCCTCGTCGAACCATGAGGCGCAGAACTGGCTCATGCTGTTGGTAACGAAATCTCGCCAGGAGACCTCATGCATCAGATCCCGGCCGACATCGGCGATATCGACGACCCGGCTGCGCGTTTGGACCACTGGCTCTTGAATCGTCAGCAGCGCGCGCAGGTGGTGGACAGTCGTGGACGAGCCGGCCTCTTCGATGGCGGCCTCGAGGTGCTCGTCGCGGAGACGGCCCTCGGCGTGCGCTTGGCGGTACCACTCGCGCGGCATGAGCAAGCGCGCACCCGACGTGCCGAGTAGCGCAGCGGCCACCGCGGGCAGCGACCGGTCGATCATGCCCCAGAACGGGTTGACGGCGATGAAGCGATCGAGCGGCCAGGTCGGCGCGATGCGCGCGCAGGCCTGCGCGACAGCGGCGTCGAGGCCTAGGTCTGGCAGCGGCAAAGTGGCGGCGGATGCTGCGGACGATCGATGGGTGGCTTTTTCGGCGTTCACGATGAGGTCTCCTCTGAGGCAAGGACGGTCGAGCCCAAGGGGGCGGCGCGAGACGAAGCGGAGGCGAGGCGCGGCGGCCACACGCGGAACGTCAGGCGCGTGAAGCGTTCGTCGAGGTAGAGCCCAGCGAACAACCAGGTGTGCAGCTTCTGCGATAAGTGGCCGTGTGGGCGCAGCTGAACGAGCGACTGCGCCGCGAACAGCGCACCGAAGCCGAGCGCGACGACTGTCCAGCCGATCACAGACGACTCTTGGTGCGCGGGCACCGCGAACAGGCGCGCTGCGGCCCAATGCCAGCCGACGTAGAGCGCGGCGACGCCGATGACGCGGAGCCCGACGGTCGCCGGGGATTCGGCGCTGTGTGCGACCATCGGCACCAGGGACAAAGCGACGATCAGGGCGAGCACCTGCACCGAGGCGTCGGAGTGGAGGGGCCGAACCAGGTTGAAGCCGAGCGCGACGGCGATCGCCGCGACTCCGAGCACGAAGGCGCCGCTGACGCCGAGCCGCCAGACTGAAGGGGCAGGCTTGCGCGGGGTAAGTGCGCCCAGGCGCCAAGCGTCGACCGCGCTGCCCGCCCCGAGGAACGCGTGGGCCTTGTAGAGCGAGTGCGCGAGCAAGTGCAGGAACGCCAGGTGCCACGCGCCGAGGCCGCATTCCACGAGCATGAAGCCCATCTGCGCGCAGGTGGACCAAGCGAGGGACACCTTCACGCTCACGCGCGTCGTCGTGACCATCGACGCGATCACAGTCGTCGTCATGCCAATCACGACCAGAAGCAGCTGCGCGGCGGGTGCGCACGCCATCAGCGGCGCCAGCCGAATCATCAGGAACCCTCCCAGATTCACCACGCCCGCGTGGAGCAGCGCCGAGACCGGCGTCGGCGCCTCCATGACCTGGGTGAGCCAGCCGTGGAAGGGCAACTGAGCCGACTTCAACGCCGCGGCGAGGACGCAGAGCACGGCGGCGAGCTGCACAGCGGGCGGCAGCTCTGGGTGCACCTTGGCCCAGCTGGCGATGGCATCGAGGTTCAAGCTTCCGACACTGCCGTAGAGAAGCGCCAGCGCCGACCAAAGGCAGACGTCAGCCAATCGGCTGACGAGGAACTTCTTGTGGGCGGCGACGAGCGCGGCCGGCCGGTCGCCGTAGAACGTGAGCAGCTTGTGGAGCGCGAGGCTGGTGAGCGTCCATGCGATGGCGATGACGAGCAGGTTGTTCGCGACCACGAGCGTCGTGACCGCGGCGAGGGTTGCCAAAAGCCAGCGTGCGTAGCGCAGCTGCCCGGGGTCACCGTTCAGGTAAGTGCGCGAGTAGCGAACGATGATGAGCCCCAACGCACAGACCAGAAGCACCATCGCTCCGCTGATGGCGTCGACACGCACGTTGGCGCTCTGGACTGGGACACCGGGCAGCTGGCTCGAGACCACGACGCCGGCCGCGAAGAGCGTCGCGAGTACAACCGACAGCGAACTCGCCATCGTCGCGCTCTTGAACGGAGCTGCGCGGCTGGGGAGCGTGGCCCCGACAGCGAGGGAGATCGGGATCGCGAACGCCAGAGCGGCCAGCCACATCGAGAAAGGTTCCATTCCGCCCCCTGGATATCTATTCCGAACGTTCTCTACAAACACATAAAAGCGACTACAAGGTTCTGTTTTAGAGATGAACAGAGCGCCAAGCGGAACTCCTTGGCATGGTTGGGTAACGCTCAGGGCTTGGTCGTGCCGCGCAGCACTTCCAACTCGCGTCGTATGGCGCGCACCTCATCGAGGATCATCCGAGTTTGCATCTCTGCCTCGCCCTCGAGATCCTTGGAGACCTGCGACTGCATCGCGTTGACCACCACCGCGATGAATAGGTTCAGGACCATGAAGGTTGCGACCAGCAGATAGCTGACGAAAAAAATCCACGCATAGGGGGACTGCACCATCACGCCGCGAGCGATGTCGGGCCAGCCCTCGACAGTCATCACCTGGAACAGCGTGAATGCGGAGGCGGCGAGCGTACCGAAGAACTCGGGGGCGATGCTGCCGAAGAGCTTGGTGGCCAGCACCGCCGAAACGTAGAGAACGATGCCCATGAGCCCGATGATGGACCCCATGCCTGGCAGCGCGGTGAGCAGGGCGCTGACCACAACGCGCATCGAAGGCACCATCGAGACCAGTCGCAGGATGCGCAGCACGCGCATCGCGCGCAACACGGCGAAAATGCCGGCCGCCGGCAGCAACGCGATTCCCACGATAATGAAATCGAAAACGCGCCACTGATCGTGAAAGAATCGTCTGCGGTAGACGAACATACGCAGACCCAACTCGACGATGAAGATCCCTAGCGCGGTGCGGTCGAACGCATGCAGCAGCGATGCGTAGCGTTCGAGCATCGCAGGCGATGTCTCCAGCCCGAGAGTGATCGCGTTCAGCACAATCACGAGGATGATGGCCGTGTCGAAGCGTGGGTCTTCGATCAAGGTGCGCACACGTTCGCGCTGCGTCGGACCCAGTACTTGGATCGCCGTCAAGCTCGGCCTTCGCGCTTGCGTTCTTGTTTGCCGAGCGCGATCAGCGAGGCGACTCGTTCGTGTCGTTCGATCGGATGCCGAAGCGGGAGATCGGTTCGGACCTCGTAGCGATTGCGGCGACCATGGCGACTTCGCTCGAGGTACCCCGCTTCCTCCAGGTCGGCGACGATCCGTTGGACGGCCCGCTCCGTGATGCCCACGAGCTGAGCGACATCTCGCATCCGCACCTCCGGCTCGAGCGCTATGCACAAGAGGACGTGCGCATGGTTGGTGAGAAACGTCCAAGCTGGCTCCGGCGTCGGCTCCGGCGTCGGCTCCGGCGCCGGCCTGGGCCCAGCCACTGTCGTACTCGTTGCTGTCGTTTCCTTGGGGCTCATGCGGGTTGCAGCCATTGCGTAACCTCCTGGGCCCAGTCAGAGATGGTTTCCGGGTGGTGGGAACGAGGCGCGCAGACGAGACGTGAACAACCGGAGAGTCGAGAGATTGCGGCAGCGTTCGAGCCGGTCGAAGCGTCCGGTTGTTCGGGCGCGGTGAGGACCACACCCAGGACCTCCAGCTGGCTTAGCTCGAGTTTCTCCAGAGCCAACAGCGTGTGACTGATCGTGCCGAGTCGGTCTGCAGCGACGAGAAGAACGCGGGCCTCGAGCGCTTGCGCCAGGTCCACCGCGTTCTGCTCCCAGGTGAGGGGAGAGAGGAGGCCTCCGGCGCCTTCGACCAACAATACGTCTGCGCGATCTCTGTACTCGCGGACGCGGCGAAGGAGATATTCGAAGTCGATCTGCCTGCCTTCGCGGTCAGCCGCTTCAGGTGGGGCCACCGGATCGCGAAACCGGAACAACGCGTGCTGGGGCTCGGACTGACCCGTCGCGCGAGCCAGCAGGGTCCCGTCTTCCGTCTCCGCAGGGGGCCCTGGACAGCCAGTTTCCAGCGGTTTCAAGCCAACGACTCGTCGACCACTTTGGCGCAGCGCCCGAGCCAGGGCGCAACCGGTCCAAGTCTTGCCCACCCCTGTGTCCGTACCGACGATCACCAGAATCGAAGGTTCCTGTGCCGGGCTGCTCATTTTGCGGGCTCGGCGTTCACCAGTAGCGCGCCACTGGTACGGTTGGTCGCTGGGTCGACGATGATCAGCGAGCCGCCGACGCGGCTCACCTCGTAAGTCTCGAGCGGTAGCGGCTGCTGCGCCTCGACGATCACGTGACCGATCTCGTTGACGGCCAGCTCGTGCGCATCGATCGACTCCAGTGTGTGGATGTCTAGCCGGCTCTCGATGCTGACGATGCGCGCCTGCACCCAGCGGTTGCCGTGGCGCAGCCAGTACTTGCGACCTATTTGGGCTGGCTCGGTGTCGAGCCAGGCGAGCGTGGCCGAGAACCGCTGCACCGAACGGATAGTCTCGGGTGTGGCGATCCAGTCGCCGCGCGACACATCGAGCTGGCGGTCGAGCACGACGCCTGCCGATTGGCCTGCCTCGACTACGTCGACCACTGCGCCGGCAAGCCGCACTTCCGCGACCCGCGCCAACTGGTTGCTCGGAAACAGCTGGACCGCATCACCGGCTCTTACGCGGCCGTGTGCGATCCGGCCGAACAACGTGCGGGGTTGGTGGCCAGTGCTTTCGCCCTCGCGCGCCACGTACTGCACGGGGAGTAGCAGTGCGCCCTCCTTACGATCCTGCGCCGCCGGCAAGCGTTCCAGCAATTGAAGCAGTGAGGGCCCGTCGTACCAGTCCGTGTGCAGTGGCTCAGTGACGTTGTCGCCGCGCAAGGCAGATACGGGGATGATTCCGGCTACTGCAATCCCGGCCTGCCCGCTGAAGGCCAGCAGCGCATCGCACACAGCGCCAAAAGCGGAGCCCACGTTGGCCGCCGCGTCAATCTTGTTGACGGCGAACACGATGTTCGGCACGCGCAGCAGGTGGGCCAGTAGCGCATGGCGGCGCGTCTGCGACAGCAAGGCCACGGACTTGGCGGACGAATCGAGCTTGGTGATGTCGACAATCACGACAGCCGCATCGCTGCCCGCGGCCGCTGTGACCATATTGCGTGTGTACTGCTCGTGGCCTGGCGTGTCGGCGATGATGAACTTGCGGTGTTTGGTCGCAAAATAGCGGTAGGCGACGTCGATGGTGATGCCTTGTTCGCGCTCGGCTTCGAGGCCGTCAGTCAACAGTGACAAATCGATAGCCGCGCCGGCGGCTTTCTTTTCCAGGTGGTCGAGCTGGTCGGCGAGGATGGCGCGGCTGTCGAACAGCAGCCGCCCGACCAACGTACTCTTGCCGTCGTCGACACTACCTGCGGTGAGGAAGCGCAAGGCGCGGTGACCTGCGACTTCTGCCGAGGTCTCGTGGGGGTCGTCAATCGGCGACGGGGTAGCCATGGTTGTCATCAGAAGTAGCCTTCCTTCTTCCGCCGCTCCATGGATGAGTCGGAAGTACGATCGTCCATGCGCGTGGCGCCGCGCTCGCTGACCGTCACCTGGAGCCTTTCGGCAACGACGTCGCTGGCGCTGCGCGCCGAGCTTTCTACGGGGCAGGTGCACGTCATGTCGCCGACAGTTCGAAAGCGCACTTCGGCGACTTCGACCGTCTCGCCTGGCTCGGCAGGGGTCACCTCGGTCAGCGGCACCAACAAGCCCTTGCGCCGGAGCACTTGGCGCCGATGGGCAAAGTACAGGTTCGGCAGCGGAATGTTCTCGCGGTCGATGTACAGCCACACGTCGAGTTCGGTCCAGTTGCTGATCGGGAAGGCGCGCATGTGCTCACCTGGCTTGATCCGCGTATTGAACAATGTCCACAACTCAGGGCGCTGCTCCTTGGGCTGCCACTGGCCGAAGCTATCGCGATGAGAGAAGATGCGCTCCTTGGCGCGGGCCTTTTCCTCGTCGCGACGTGCACCGCCCAGCAGCACATCGAAGCGGTGTTCATCGATCGCTTCGAGCAGCGCGACCGTCTGATGACCGTTGCGTGATTCGAGTGGATGCGACAGGCGAACGCTGCCGCGTCGGATCGAATCTTCGAGGTGGCCGACGACGAGGTGTTCGCCCATTGCCGCTACCCGACGATCGCGGAACTCGATGACTTCGGGGAAGTTGTGACCGGTATCCACGTGCAACAACGGGAAAGGCAGACGGCCATTGTACTGCCCGTCAGCGCCTTTGTTCTTGAACGCCTTCTCGGCCAGCCTCAGCACCACGCAGGAATCCTTGCCGCCGGAGAACAACAGTGCGGGTCGCTCGAACGCGGCCACTGCCTCGCGCAGAATGAAGATGGCTTCTTCTTCGAGCCAGTCGAGGTGGGTGCAGTCTAGGTCTAGTGCAGGCATCGTTTTGCTCCATCGGACGGAACCTGGCTGTCGAGCAACAGGCGACGCACCTCGGCCACGACGCCAAAGGAGCCGGCCGCGCACACCAGACCGCGGCTACCTGCCGCCCTTCGGGCAGCCCGCAGCGCATCGGCGCAGGTCGAATGGGTAGAAACCAACAGCCCAAGCTCGGTGGCAGCGGACGCGCACTCGGCTGGGGCGAGGGACCGGGGCGTGAGCGCCGGGCAGACGTGGACGCGGTGCACGCGGCGCGAGAGCGTCTGCAAGACTTCGCGGTAGTCCTTGTCGGCCAGCACGCCGAATACCAGTTCGACCGGCCGATCCGGGTACAGGTCGAGCAGAGCATCTGCCAGCGCTCGCGCACCGTCGACGTTGTGGGCGACGTCGAGAAGCGCGCCGTCGATCTCCTCGAGACGGCCCGGCCAACGGGTGGACGCGAGCCCCGCCGCGACGGCGTTTTCCGGTACCGTCAGCCCGTGGGGGGCGAGGAGTTCGAGCGCCGCTCGAGCCAGCGCGGCGTTCTGTCGCTGGTGGACACCCCGCAACGAGAGCGGCCCAGCGTAATCGCTGGAGCAGACCGAGAGGGGCGCAGACGTCCGCGCCGCTTCAGTACGCAACACGTCCATCGCTTCAGGTGCTTGACCGGGAGCCACCGCGACGGGCACCCCAGGCTTGAAGATCGACGCCTCGGCCTGCGCGACCTCCCTGAGCGAAGTGCCGAAATACTCTCGGTGATCGAGGCCGATCCGGGTCACGGCCATCGCACTCGGCCGCAGCACTGCGGTGGCGTCCAAGTGGCCGCCGAGCCCCGTCTCCACGATGGCCACATCGACCTCGTGACGAGCGAAGAAAATCAGGCCGAGCAAGGTAGCGAGTTCGAAATACGTCAACCTGTCCTCGTTGGCAGGGTCGTCCTGCCATGGGCAGGCGCGCCGCACGGCTTGAATCAGATCAGCCAACTCGTCGTCGGACACTGGCCTGCCGTCCAGCTGGATCCGCTCGGAGAAGCGATGCAGGTGGGGCGAGGTGTAGAGCCCGACCCGATAGCCAGCTGCCTGAAGCGCGGAGGCAACCATCGCGCACGTGGATCCCTTCCCGTTGGTTCCCGCGACCAGCAAGATGCGCAGGGTTTGGTCGGGCCGCCCCAGGTCCTCGAGAGCCCGCGCCATCCGGTGCAAACCAAGCCGCACCCCGTTCGAATCCAGGGAAGCCAGGTACTCCAACGCGTCATCGGTCACGGGCCTGCCCTGCGAATTCAGCAGGTTTTCGTCTTCCGGCCGGCCCATTATTTGCGACAGTGGATACACGACATGTGAGTCGCTAGTCAAGGATCGCATTCGTGAAATGCAGGGTTTTGGTGGCGTCAGTCCGTCACGGCGCCCTTGCTCGCCGAGGACACGAGCTTGGCGTACTTCGCCAATACGCCTCTCGTGTAGCGGGGCGCGGGCGGCTGCCAACCGGCGCGGCGGCGCGCGATCTCCGCGTCGGGTACATTGAGCTGCAGCAGACGCTGCTCTGCATCCATCGTAATCGAGTCGTCTTCGTTGACTAGCGCGATCGCGCCGCCGACCGCCGCTTCCGGCGCGACATGGCCTACCACCATGCCGTAGGTGCCGCCGGAGAAGCGTCCGTCGGTAATCAAGCCGACGCTGTCGCCCAGGCCCTGACCGACGAGGGCGGCCGTAGGCGAGAGCATCTCGCGCATGCCGGGGCCGCCCCGGGGGCCTTCGTAGCGGATTACCACCACGTCGCCCGCCTCGATCTTGCGCGCGAGGATGGCCTCCATGCACGCCTCTTCCGAGTCGAATACGCGCGCGGGGCCGGTGATCTTGGGCATCTTCACGCCGCTGGTCTTGGCTAGAGCACCTTCCTCGGCAAGGTTGCCCTTGAGAATGGCAAGATGGCCGTGCTGGTAGAGCGGCCGAGTCCAGGGCCGGATGACATCCTGATCGGCGCGCGGCTCCTCGGGCACGTGGCTCAACGTCTCGGCGATGGTCTGGCCAGTCACGGTCAGCGCGTCACCATGCAACAGGCCGTGGGTCAGCAGCATTTTCATGATCTGTGGAATGCCGCCCGCCCGGTGCAAATCCGTGGCCACGTAGCGCCCGGACGGTTTCAGATCGCACAGCACCGGCACGCGCCTGCTGAAGGCATCGAAATCATCGAGCGTAAGCTGCACGCCGGCGGCGTGCGCGATGGCGGGCAGGTGCAAGACCGCGTTGGTGGACCCGCCCACCGCCATCAACACGGCGATGGCATTCTCGAACGCCTGACGGGTCAGGATGTGGCGCGACAGGATTTGCCCGCGAATCGCCCGGACCAACACCTCGGCTGATTGCGCGGCGCTGTCGGCCTTTTCCGCGTCTTCCGCGGCCATGGTGGAGGAGTACGGCAGGCTCATGCCCATGGCCTCGAAGATGGAGGACATGGTGTTGG
>Ga0163144_10022831_pt1 | contig 12385 bp, 10 predicted proteins | sample OliLak19BULKMAT1_FD_123175 | JGI IMG/M metagenome (GOLD analysis project Ga0163144, IMG submission 123175) | Freshwater microbial mat bacterial communities from Lake Vanda, McMurdo Dry Valleys, Antarctica - Oligotrophic Lake LV.19.BULKMAT1 | ecosystem: Environmental > Aquatic > Freshwater >... | reverse complement strand
TGACCTTGCCGAAGCCGGGATCGCCGGCGCGGAGTGTCCAGGTCAGCAGATCGCGCTGGTTGGCGGCGAGCCGTCGCGTCTCGGCCAAAGGGCGTTCAAGCGCTACGGCGCCGGTGGCTTCCATCGTCACCCGGTAGTCGCCGGCCTGGCCTTCGACATTGTGCAGCGACAGCGCCACGCGGCCGTTGTCTCCCGGTGCCAGGAAGCGCGGCAGCACGACGTCGGCGGTGACGGCATCGCGCACGAACAGGCGATGCTCGGACGAGCCGACACGGGTCTTGCCGTATGCGACTGCCATCAGCCGGAGCTGGCCGATGAAGTCGGGGATATCGAGCGCGATCCTGGCCTCACCCTTGTCGTCGAGCTTCACCGGGCCGCTGAACAGCGCAACGGTGCGGGTCGGCACGATATCGAGGCCGCCGATGTCGCCGGAATCGCCGCCGGTCCGGATACGGCCGAGATCGTCGGCGCGTCCGTCGAGCAGGCGGCCGTAGTCGTCGCGCATGGCGATGCCGAGCTGGCGCTTGCCGAAGTAGAACTCGGCCGGATTAGGCGTGCGGAACCGCGTGAGCTGCAGGATGCCCTCGTCGACCGCCGCCAGGGTGATGAAGGCTTCCTCACCCTTGAGGTTGGCGACGCGCACCGGCACCTCGATGCGCTGGCGCGGCGTCACCTTTTCGGGCGCGCCGATCTGGACCCCGAGGGTACGCAGCGCCGGATCGAGGGCGAGCCAGACGGCGCCGATGGCGCGCGTCGGCGTGCGGTCGGCTGGCGCCGACAGCGGCCGCCACGCCGTCACCAGCGCGTAGGCGCCGGCGCCCCATTCGGCCTTCATCGGCACGTCGATCGTGGTGCCGCCGGCGGGAACCTGGACGGCGTAGGTCGCGACGATGCGGTCGGTGGCGATGGCGATCAGCGCCTCGCCGGTAAACGGCGCTTCGATGCGCAGCCGCGCGGTGTCGCCCGGGGCGTAGTTTTGCTTGTCGCTCGCCACGCGGAGCGTGTCGGGCGTCTCCTCGGCAGTGCCGCCGCCATACCAGCCGACGTAGAACGTCGTGCTGCTGGACGTGTCTTTTTCCTTGTCGGTGATGGTGAGGCGATGCGGGCCCCAGGTGAGGCGGCGTGCGAGGCGCACCGGCGCGTCGGCCTGGAGGGCGATCGTGTCGGCAATCAGCAGGCGCTCGTTGGGGATCGCCTGCCAACGCCAGCGGCCGTCGACCTGGTACCACTGGTAGGCATATTCGATCCGGTCGATGCGATATTCGACGTTCGGCCGGGCGATCTGCGCGCCCGCGGCATCGACGGCCACGATGTCGAATTCGGTATCGATGCCTTCGCGCGAGTAGCGGCCCTCGAACGCGGGCTTGATCCCGAGATAGGCGTCTCGGCTGCGCATCGGCACGATCTTGTCGGCCTTGGTGGCGCGGCCGCCGCCGGGCTCGAACACGCGCGCCGTGAGCTGCGCCTTGAGCGGCAGGACCGTGTCCTTCACCTGATCGCCACCCCATTCGAGGCGCGACTTGCCGGCGTCGTCGGTTTCCGGCGCCGTCAGTGTGATGAACGGCGGCTCAAACTTCTCGCGCTCCGACTCCGGCCCGAACCGGTACTTGGCGAAGGCGGGGAAGGGCTGCTCGTCGACGGTGACGCGCATGTCGGCCTCGACCGAGAGGCCTGACGCCGGCGCGCCATAGAGGAAGTCGGCCGACACGGCAAAGCCGTTGGCCTGGCCGAGGCGCAGGATCGCCTGGTCGGAGGTGAGCTCGACCTTGAGCTTCTCAGGGACGAAATCCTCGACGGAGAAATCGACGCGGCCGACCGGCGCGGCCCGGGGGTCGATGTGGGCGGCCACCGACCAGCGGCCGCGGCGCGACGATTTCGGCAGCGCGATCACCTGGTGCACGGCGCCCGCCGCCTGCAGCGCATGGGTGAAGCGCGTGAACTCGGTGCCGTCGGGCCGCTTCACGATCAGGGTCACGGGTATGTCGGCGAGCGCCGTGGCCCCTTGGTCGCGCAACAGCGCCATGAGCCGCACTGTCTCGCCGGGCCGGTAGATGCCGCGTTCAGTATAAAGAAACGCGTCGACCGGCCCGGGCTGGGCGCGCCCATCGATGCCGCGGTCCGAGAGATCGAACGCGGCCTTGCTGAGCTCGATGCGGGAGAATTCCTGTTTGGCCGCGTCCGAGGCCATCACGGCGGCGGGCTCCGCCGCGCCCCGGCCCTTCATCAGGCCGGCGGCAAAGTTCACCCGGCCATCGGCCGCGGTGACGGCCTTGGCGATGGGCTCGTTGCCGCGCGACAGCAGGACGACCTCGAGGCCGGCCAGCGGCTGGGCGCTATGCAGCGAGCGGGCGAAAACGTTGAGGCCGTCGTCGCCGCTGAAGGTGGTGAGCGCGATGTCGGTGTCGATCACCCAGAGGCCCGAAGCGCTGGAACTGGATTGATCCTCGTCATCGTCGTCGTTCTGTGACGGCGGGCGTGCCGAGTTCCAGGCCACGACGAAGTACGCGCCGGGCTTCCAGTCCTTGATCGTCTCGCGGATCGGGAAGGCGGTGATCACCGGCTGGTTGGGAACGTTGCGCACCTCCATGGTGCCGCGCCACAGCCGGACGCCGTTGGAGCCGTTCAGCCACGAGCGCAGCGACCACGACTCGGTGATCGGCTCCGAGCCGGGGAAGGTGGCGTCGTAGCGGTCGCCGGCGAAGCGCTCGATGGCGCGTTCGTTGACGCGATAGACGGCGAAGCCGACCTTGGAGACGTTGATGGTGGTAACGGGAAGACCGGCGGCGGAGCCGCGCGGCAGGATGAAACCCTTGCCGGGCAGCGTCACGACGGCCGGGCGCGCGCCCATCGCGACATCCACCGTCCGTTCGGTCTCGAGCTTGGCGCCGTCGCGGCCGGGGAAGCCCTGGAGCAGCTTGACCTTGTAGTCCTGGCCATAGGCGAGGCCGCCGACGCACAGGCGGTCGTCGACCACGCGCAATGCCGACTTCACCTCAGGCTCGATACGGACGTAGTCGGCGTATTTCACGTCGCCGGTGGCCAGCGGCTTGTTGAAGGCGAGGCAGGCTTCGCCATCGGCGCGCGAGCTGTCGATGCGGAGGCGGCGGTAGGCGAAGGGCTCGTTGGGAGCGGCGGCTGGCTGGGCGATCGGCGTTGGCGCCAGGCTGCCTGAAGCCGGGGCGGCAGGTGCGGCCGGTACGGTGGGCGCAACCGGGGTGGATGTGATCGTCGAGGCGGTGCGGGGTGGCAGCGAAGCGCGGTCTAGGTGCTCGCTCGGCGTTCCGATGAGGTAGCCCGCGATGCCCGATCCCAGCATCAGAGCCACGATCAAAGCAGTCAGCGTCGACTTATTCATGAGAACCCCCACAGCGAGCGAACACAGTCTAAGCCGCCGATTGTGAAGACACTGTGGAGACTGCCGGGGGCATTGTGAATGTTTCCGGGCTGTGGCGCTGCCGACACGCTGTGGATAGGCCCCGCTTGAGTGACTTCGCATTGCGTTCTATCGCAAGCGATGGTGTTGCATCTCATCAAGCTCGCTGTCGGCGTGGACGACATCGCCCATATGAAGGTGGTCCAGTCGGCGCGCCGCAAGCAGCGCCGGCAAAGCCCGCGCTCTCCCCACTGGGTCTACACAAGGAATACGCCCAAACGCTCCGAGGAGTTGCTCGCGGGTGGCTCGCTCTACTGGGTGGTGCGCGGGGTCATCCGCTGCCGCCAGGAACTGGTCGGCTTCGAGCAGGATTTCGACCGCGAGGAGGCCCGGAAATACTGTCGGATCAAGGTCCGGCGGACCCTGGTGCCGACGACGCCCCAGGCCTGCAAGGCCTTCCAGGGCTGGCGCTACCTCGATCCCAAAGGCGCGCCGCCCGACCTGTCGCACGGCGACACCAGCGACATGCCGGCGGAAATGGCAGCCGAACTGAAACGACTTGGGTTGCTTTAGCGATTCGTGAGCTTCAGCTCGATGCGCCGGTTGCGGGCGGTGTCGATGGTCGACAGCGGCTGGTACTGGCCGTAGCCGGCGGCCACCAGGCGATCGTTCGGGATGCCTTCCTTGTGCAGGAACTTCACCACCGCGATCGCCCGGGCGGCGGACAGCTCCCAGTTGGACGGAAAGATCGCGTTGCTGATCGGTGTGCTGTCGGTGTGCCCGTCGACCTGCAGCACCCAATTGATGTTCTTGGGGATGCGGGAAGAAATATCGACCAGTCGCTGGGCGACGCTGGCGAGTTGCTTCTCGCCGCCGGGCTGCAGGACCGCCGATCCCGAGGCAAACAGCACTTCCGACTGGAAGACGAAGCGGTCGCCCACGATCTGGACATCGCGCTGGCCGGCCAGCGCCTCGCGCAGTTTGCCGAAGAATTCGGAGCGATAGCGCGCCAGCTCTTCGACCCTGGCGGCGAGCGCCCGGTTGAGTTTCTGGCCGAGGTCGACGATCTGGACCTGCTGGTCCTTGGCCTTGGTGTCGGCGGCATCGAGCGCGACGTTGAGGCGGGCGAGTTCATCCTTGAGTCCGGACAATTCAGCGGTGAGTCGCACGACGGCGGCCTTCTGCTCCGCCGAAAGCTTCTGCTCCTCGGTGAGATCGGTGAAGAACTTGCCCTTCTCGTCGTTCGCGGCGGCAAGCGAGGCCGCCAGGCGCGTGAGCTCGAGCCTCTGGCGTTCGATTTCCTTCTGCAGGTCGGCGCTCTTGGCCTCTGCGTCGCTGGTGCTCTGTTTCAGGGCGTCGGCAAGCCGCTCGTGCTCGGCGAGCATCGAGGTCAGGCGTTCGGTGAGCTGGTCGCGCTCGATCTTGAGCCCGTCGGCTGTCCGGCGTTCGGTGGCGAGGTCCACGCTCAGCCGGTCGCGTTCGCTGCTCGACTGACGAAGTTGCAGGGTGAGCTTCTCGATATCCTGTTGAAGCCCCTGGCTTGCCGTCTTCTCGATCGATAACTGGCTTGCCAGGTCGCCGATCTGCTTGTTGAGGGAGGCGATGGAGCTGTCGCGATTGTTCAGGGTGTCCGACAGGGTGAACTGCGCGACGCTGAACAGAGACAGCAGGAAGATCAGCACCATCAACAGCGTCGTGAGCGCGTCGACGTAACCGGGCCAAGTATAGTCGGCGGCTCCGGCACGGCGGCGAGACGAGGCGCCGGCCATATCCGGCTAGCCTTCGCCCGGAGGCAGGCTTTGACCGCGGGTCGAGGCAATGGTCCGGGCAAGCAGGCGGAACTCGCCACGTAGTTCGTCAGCCAGGGCGGTGCGGCTGCGCACGCTTTCCTCGACGAGGCGGACGAGGTTCGCCTCGATGTTGCGCTGATGGATCTGCAGCGCTTCGCGGTCGCCTTCCGGCGAACGCTCGGACAGGCGGTTGACCGTGCCGCGAAGTTCGATCGAATGCTCGGCCAGGCGGGCAAGCAGGGTTTGCTGGGCGCGCATGGTCTCGGCCAGGGCGGCAAGACGCTCCACCAAGGTGGCGCTGGCGTTGGCTGTTGCCTCGCGGCTCTCCTCGCTGCGCCGGAGCGTGCGGGTGAGATCGTCGAGCCCATCGGCGGTGCGTTCGAGCAGCGCCTCGACATAGGCCGACACGCCCTGTTCGCCCTCGCCGTGCAGGCTGCTGCTGGAGAGGTGGGTAGCGCCGGCCAGCCACTCCTCGAGTTCGATATGGAAGCGACCCTGCGCCTGGCTCGCCTGCAGTTCGAGGAAGCCCAGGACCAGCGAGCCGGAGAGGCCGAACAGCGAGGCGCCGAATGCCGTCGCCATGCCCTTCAGCGGGCCATCGATGCTGGCCTTGAGCTTGGCGAACATCTGCACGGCATCGCCGCCTGTGACCTGCAGGCCGTTGATGGCGTCGGCAACCGCGCCGATGGTCTCCAGCAGACCCCAGAAGGTGCCGAGCAGGCCGAGGAAGATCAGCAGTCCGATCAGGTAGCGTGTGAGTTCGCGACGCTCGTCGAGGCGGGTGGCGATGCCGTCGAGCATGGCGCGCGTGGCCGTCGGCGAAAGCCGGAAATTGTCCTGCCGCTCGCCCAGCATGGCAGCCATCGGCGCCAGCAGGTTGATCGTATGGGTCTCGAGCAGGGGCGCGCCCTGCTCACGGTGCTGGAAGCGGCGCAGCCACCGCACCTCGGGCCACAGCGAGATGACCTGGCGCATGACGAAGAAGATGCCGATCACGAGCACGCCCACGATGACGCCGTTCAGTATCGGCGTGTTCAGGAACACGCGCAGCAGGTCCTCGTGCAGGACGTAGGCGAGAACGCCGACGGCTACCAAGAACAGCAGCATCCGGATCAGATAGGGCAGGGGATTGCTCATGTGTTCAGCTACGACCGTGGTGTGGCTGAAGATCGATCACGAGTTGGGCACCAGTATGTCCACCCGGTCGCTGCTGCCGCCCCTGCTGTCGCCGCCGTAGGCTCCAACCTCGATGCGGGTCTTCACGCCCTTGTCGATCAGGTAGCTGCGGACGACCAGAGCGCGGGCAAGTGAGATCTTGCGGCTGTCCGGATCGGCGCCGCCGGCATAGGCGCGGATCTCGATCTGGCGCAGGCTGCGATCGCCGAGGTTCTTGGCCAGGCGATCAAGATCGGTCCTGGCCGCGTCGTTCAGTTCCGCCGACTGGCCGGTAAAGGCGATGGTCGCGGCCACGGTGCCCCTGGGCGGCTGAACTGCGGGCTCGGGCGGCAGAGGTGGGGCGGCGGCTGCCGTGGCGCGTGCCGGCGGCGGTGGCGCTGGTGCCGGGGCAGCGACCGTGGGGGCGGGCGTCGCCACGACGGGGGCGGCAACAGGCGCTGGAGTGGCCGCGGGCGGCGGCACCACGCGCACCGCCACAGGCATCGGCGTGGGCGTCGGCTCGGGACGGGCCGCCACGGGCGGAGCGACGGGCGGCGGGGGCGGCGTGTACGTCGGCACCGGCGTGTAGCTCTCGCGCCGCGATGGCGCGTTGCCCAACTCGGGAATCGCCACCATGCGGCTCTCGATCGGACCGGGCGGCGGGGCCGGCAAGTAGGCGCCGGGGTTGTAGGCGTAATTGGGCGCGGGCACGCCGGCCGCTACCGCGCTGGTGGAGACGACACCAGCAGAAACGACACCGGCAGCAATCGGATAGGCCGCGCCGACATTGGCGCCGGGCTGCCAGGGATTGAAGGCCGGCCCACCGGCCGTCGGGCCGACGGTGTCGACGATCGGATAGGCCGCCTGCGAACCATATTGCGGCACCGGCCCGCCCGGCAGGCCGATGCCGGAGTAGGGGTTGAAGGCGGTGACGTTCGATCCCTGCGCGAAGGCGGCCGATGCAGCACCAAAGCTCAAAACCGCAAGAGCGAGACTGCGCACGGCGACCGAAGACGTTGGCATAACCGATTGCCTTTCAAAGATTTTGGCGAGTCGAGACAGTCTGCAGCAAGGGCGCGCGCTGACGGGCGGAGAATAGCCAATGGAGCCCTCCTGCTCAACCGGCTGGCGGTGGGGACATAACGTCTTCGGTTGACGAAATCCGCTTGGAGCGACGTCTAGAGTGACTCGGTTGGCCGGCTGCCTGTGAGGATCTCGATCATCGGATCGCGCAAGCCGGCATTGCTGGCCAGGATCGAGGGGCCGCCCAGGACGTAGGGCTGGCCCGAAATGTCGCCCACGAAGCCGCCGGCTTCGCGCACCAGCAGAAGACCGGCGGCGACGTCCCAGGATGCCAGGCCAAATTCGAAGAACGCGTCGAAGCGTCCGGCCGCCACGAAGGCGAGGTCGAGCGCCGCCGCGCCCCAGCGGCGCACGCCGGCGGTGCGCTCGGTCACGGAAGCGAGCTTGGCGTGATAGTCGGCGTGACCGCCCTTGCCGATGTGCGGGATGCCGGTGCCGACCAGGGCGCGCGCCGGATCCTTGCGACCGGAGACGCGCAGCCGCCGCGAACGGGCGGCCGGCGTGTCGATGTAGGCGCCGCTGCCCTTCTCGGCCCAGAACAGCTCGTCGGAGATCGGCTGGTAGACGACGGCCGCGAACATCTCGCCGTCACGCTCCAGGCCGATCGAAATGGCGAAGTGCGGCACGCCGTGGAGGAAGTTGGTGGTGCCATCGAGCGGGTCGACGATCCAGCGGTTGCGGCCGTCGCCCTTGGTCTCGTGGCTTTCCTCGCCGAGGAAGCCGTATTCCGGCCGCGTCTTCAACAGCTCGGCGCGGAGCACGCGCTCGGCCTTGATGTCGGCGTGGCTGACGAAATCGCCCGGCCCCTTTTCCGAGACCTGCAGGTTCTCTACCTCGCCGAAGTCGCGCTTCAGGTTCTTGGCCGCCGCGAAAGCGGCACGGATCATCACGGTGATGGTGGCCGAGCGCGGTGCCAGAGAACGACGTTCGGGCGGACCCGAGCGCTCGCGGCCCGGCGCCATCGGGGCACGGCCGATGCGCGCAACGGGACGATCGCCGAGGGGGCGGTCTCTGGGGGGGCGATCGGTGGGAAGGGCCACGGTGCAGTTAATCCTTGGCACGTTCCATGTAGCTGCCATCCTCTGTGTTGATGACGAGGCGCGTGCCGACGCCGATATGCGGCGGCACCATCACGCGGATGCCGCCCTCGACGACCGCGGGCTTGTACGACGAGGAAGCCGACTGGCCCTTGACCACGGCATCGGCCTCGATGACGGAGAGCGTCACGGTCTTGGGCAGTTCGATACCGACCGGCGTGCCTTCGTAGAGCGAGACGGAGACTTCCATGCCGTCTTGGAGGAAGCGGGCGAGATCGGCGTCAAGGACGTCGGAGCCGACCGCCAGCTGCTCGAAGTTTTCCTTGTCCATGAAGGTGTAGCCGTTCTCGTCTTTGAATAAGAAGGTGCACTCGCGGTCGTCGATATGGACGTGTTCGATCGTTTCGCCGGAGCGGAAGCGTTCCTGCAGCTTATTGCCCTCGCGCAGCGCCTTGGCCTCGATAGCCACGAAGGCGCCGCCCTTGCCGGGGCTGATATGCTCGACTTTGGACGCGACCCAGAGCTTGCCGTTGTATTCGATGACGTTGCCGGCGCGAATGGAATTGACGGGAACTTTCATGGGCTTACCGGGGTCTCGTCGTAGGTTTGGATGAATGGAATTCGGCCTCGTCCGCGGGGCGCGGGCCGAGGCCGACGGGCGGCCTTCTATCAAAGGCGGCGGGGCCCCGCAACCGGGCCTAGAGCCTCAGTTCGGCCTGTTTCTTCTTCGGCAGGGCGGCGGCGATCACGGCATGAGCCCGCTTGATGTAGGCCCTGGTCTCGGCCGGCGTCAGGATCCTTGGGTCGTCGAGTGCCACCCATTTGGCGCGTGCCAGATAGGGTGCCGGGCGGAAACCTTCGGAGCGGCTGAGCGCCTCGTAGTGCTCGGGTGGGCATTTGAAGCAGACCCGGCCAACCGAATGGTCGGGCGGCGCGATCAGGCAGAACATCTTGCTGCCGACCTTGAAGACGATGACGCCCTCCCATTGCACGGTGCGGGTTGCAGCCGGCAGCTTGCTGCAGAAAGCGTCAATCTGCCTGGGAGTCATGGAGGGTGCCATCGCGGCCGCACCCTACACGGCGCCCACGCCGCATGCGATGGTCCGGCATGACCGAGTGGCGACCCGATAAGCTCAGCCGACGCCTGCCGCATCTGGCGGCCCGCGCCCGCTTGCAGGCGGCGATGCGGCAGTGGTTCGCGACCGAGAGCTTCGTCGAGGTCGAGACGCCGATCCTGCAGGTGGCGCCGGGCGCCGAAGTGCATCTCTCCGGTTTCGCCACGGAATGGGAACTGCCCGACGGCGAGGAACGCGAACGCTGGCTGCACAGCTCGCCCGAGTTTGCGATGAAGAAGCTGTTGGCCGGCGGCATCCCAAAACTCTTCCAGTTCGCGCGCGTGTTCCGCAACGCCGAGGGCTCCGCTCTCCATCATCCGGAATTCACCATGCTGGAATGGTATCGCGCCGGGGTGGGCTACGAGACGATCATGGCCGATTGCGCGGCGCTGCTGGCGTTCACTGGCGTCGAGGAGTTGCGCTGGCGGGATCATCGCTGCGATCCCCGGGCCGAGCCCGAGCGCCTGACCGTGGCCGAGGCTTTCCAGCGCCACGCCGGCGTCGACCTGTTCGCAACGGTCGGCAGTGCCGAGAAACTCTCCCATGCCTCCGGGGTAGCGATGCATGCGGGCGATAGCTGGGACGATGTCTTCTTCCGCGTCATGTTCGAGAAGATCGAGAAGCGGCTCGGCATGGGGCGACCGACCATCCTCTGCGAATATCCGATCGCGATGGCGGCGCTCGCACGCGCCAAGCCAGGCGATCCGCGCGTGGCCGAGCGCTTCGAGCTCTATGCCTGCGGTGTCGAACTCGCCAACGCCTTCGGCGAGCTCACCGATCCCGCGATTCAGAGGACACGGCTGGCCGCCGACATGGACGAGAAGGAAAGGCTCTATGGCCTGCGCTGGCCGGTCGACGGCGATTTCCTGGCGGCCCTCGATCACGGCCTGCCTGACTGCGCCGGCATCGCGCTCGGGTTCGACCGGCTGGTGATGCTGGCGACGGGAGCTTCGCACATAGAAGACGTGCTGTGGCTACCGGTCCGCTGAAAAGATCTCGTTGAAGGCGCGGACGGCCGCCTCGGGCCCGTCCTTGTGGTTCCAGACGCCGCCGGCAACTGCCAGGAAGTCGGCGCCGGCCGCGATCACCGGGCGGCAGTTCTCGACCGTGATGCCGCCGATCGCCACGCACGGGATCTCGAACAGCTCGCTCCACCACTCGATGATCTCGAGCGAGGCGGGCGTGGTGATGGCCTTGGTGTTCGAGGGAAAGAAGGCGCCGAAGGCCACGTAATCGGCGCCGGCCTCGCCCACCGTCATGGCGAGGTCGCGTGAGGCCTTGCAGGTGACGCCGATCTGCCGCTGGGGCCCCACGATGCGCCTCGCCTCGGCATAGGGCATGTCGTCCTGGCCGACATGCACGCCGTCGCAATCGAGCTTCGCCGCGAGGTCGGGCCGGTCGTTCAGGATGAAGGCGACGTCGCGCTGCTGGCAGATCGGCCGCAGCGTGTCGGCGGCGCGCGCGATCGCGTCGTCGGCCACGTCCTTCAGGCGAAGCTGGAAGGCGGCGACATCGCCGCCATTCAACGCCGCCCGCAGATCGTCTGCGAAGATCGTGGGATGCTCGATGCGCTCGGGGGATATCAGGTAGAGACGGGTCATTTTATTCGGCATGGTTTATTCGGTCTCCGCCGTGCCGTCGAGTCGGCCCATGTCCTCGGCCCCGCCCGTCAGAAACTTGTCGTTGTCCCACCCTGCGGGATGGGCTAATGGCGCCCATCCATCGAGCGAGTGACTGTGAAAAAAGCCAAGCCAATGAAGACGGTCTTGCTGGTGTTGGTATCAACGATCGCAAGCTTGCTCCTGGGAATCGAAATCGGCGCCTATCTGACCGTCCCGGGGATCGCCATGTCGTCCGAGGGCGATGCGCTGGTGATCTACGACACCGAAATCGGCGCGATCCCCAATCCCAGCTCCCACAACAGGCGCATCTATCCCGCGATCAAGGACCGCAAGGCCTTCGCCTTCGACGTCTACACCAACGATCGCGGCGCCCGCGTCGACGGTCGCGGCGAACGAAGCCCGGCCCGCGTCGATATCCTCACGGTCGGCGATTCGTTCACCTGGGGTTATGCGCTGGAAAATCCCCAGACCTATGCTGCCACGGTCGGACGGGAACTCAAGGCGAGCGTCTCGAACCTCGCCATGGCGAGCTACGGCACCACGCAGGCGCTGCAGATCCTGCGGCGAAACCGCGATCTCGCGCCCAGGCTGGTCGTCTACGGCATGATCGCCCATCATTTCGAGCGCAACGTCATGCCGTGCGCGCCGTCCTACTATCCGTTCTGCCTCGACGTGTCCCATGTTGCATGGGACGAGCAGGACAGGCCCCGGATCGCCGCACCCTGGAGCAACGGCGTCCGGCGCTTGCAGCAGCAGCTCACGGGCAACAATTACAATCCGGTCCGCTGGCTGACCCATGGTCTCGACGTGATCCAGGGCCGGATCGAATATGCACGGGCCACGTTCGACGAGGCCGACGAGGCCAGGAAAGACCGCGCCATGTCGTTCCTTCTGCGCGACATGGAGCGCACCGCGGCCGAGATGGGCACCCAGTTGCTGATCGTCTACCTGCCCACGAACTATTGGGGCCCGCCCAAGGGGCTGGCGCGCGTCATCGGCAACATCCGGCTGCTCGATCTGACCGAGAGCTTCCACCGCAACAGGGAAGCGGGCGGGCCCAATCCCTACATCGTCGGCGACGGCCATCCGAGTGCCGCCGGCAATGCGCTGATCGCCGGCGAGATCTCGAAGTACGTCCGCCGCGAGGGACTGCTCAAGTAACCGCGGGCCTGCGCCCGCGGCTTCCGTCCGTTCGTTACATCTTGCCCTG
>Ga0163144_10022830_pt1 | contig 12385 bp, 15 predicted proteins | sample OliLak19BULKMAT1_FD_123175 | JGI IMG/M metagenome (GOLD analysis project Ga0163144, IMG submission 123175) | Freshwater microbial mat bacterial communities from Lake Vanda, McMurdo Dry Valleys, Antarctica - Oligotrophic Lake LV.19.BULKMAT1 | ecosystem: Environmental > Aquatic > Freshwater >... | reverse complement strand
TCATGTTGCGCAGAGGCAGCCGCGATGCCGCCCGAGGTCCGGCCGCCATCGAAGACGACCTGACCAACGGCCAGCCGGGTCGTGAACAGATTGGTGGCGCCGGGCGAGTTCAGGCGCGAGACTGCGAAGTCCGCCGCCGTGAACTGCCGCGCCGACAAGAGCGATCCAAACGCGAAGACCGGTTGGTTGCTGCGTTGCCACGACTCGGTCGCAGTCAGGCGGGGCCACCAGGCGCTGCGGGCGACCGACGCGTCGGCCGACGCCCGGTCCGCTTGCGCCTGTGCCGCCTGCACGCCGGGATTGCGCGCCAGCGCGGCCCCAATGGCATCCGCCAGGGTCAGAGGGGTCTGGGCGGCGCCTGCCGCGGGCCAGACCAGCACAATAAGGAACGCCAGGAGAGGAAGTCGTCGAGCCATCTACCCAGAGATGCAGGCTTCCGGAAAAGGTGACGCGGCTACAATTTGTGCACGTGCCTGTCACCAAATCGCGGAAACCGCATCTCTCAGCCAAGGCCCGGGATGGCGATGTTTATGCCGGGCTGGTTCGGGCCGCGACCGCCGGGGATGCCGCGGCGATGGAACAGCTGCTGATGCGGGCACAGGAAGTGGCGTTCCGCTTCTCACTCCTGGTCTGCGGTCATGCCCCGGATGCGGAAGACGTGATGCAGGACGCGCTGATTAAGACGTATCAGCACGTCGATTCAATCAAGGACCCGTCGGCGTTTCGCACGTGGTTGTTCCGGACGGTACGGAACGCCTGTTTGATGAAGCGAAGGCGGCGTGTGGGTGAGCCGGCCCGGGTGGAGTCACTCGATGAGCCGCAGGCGAGTGACGATTCCGGAGGGACGCCGGCGTCGCGCGATGTGGCATCAGGCGGCAAGGGGCCGGAGGAACTGGCGCTGAACGCCTGGCTGGGCCGCCGGTTGCGCCGGGCGCTGGCGACGCTGCCGCCCGCCTATCGAATGATTGTGTTGTTGCGCGAGATGGAAGGGCTGTCGACGCGCGAAGTGGCTGAGGTAACCGGCATGACCGAGGACAACGTCAAGACCCGCCTGCACCGCGCGCGCGTCATGCTGCGTGCATCCATGGAGGCCCGATGACGCCCACGTCGCGCGTCACTTGCGAGACCTTGCTCGAACAGATCTCCGAGTATCTGGATGGCGACCTCGGCGCCACCACGTGCGCGCGCATCGAAGGCCACGCCGCATCCTGTCCGCGCTGCTCGAAGATCATCGAGGACTTCCGGGCCACCACCGGCCTCTGCCGGAAAGCCGCCACGGCACCCCTGCCCGCGGCGGTGCGTCAGCGCGCCCGCGCCCAGGTGCGCGATCTGCTCAAAACATCCGCCACAAAGAAGACGCGGGCTTCGCGAACTTGACGCGCGCATACCAGGCGCACGAAGCCCCAGCAGTCTGGCGCCCATCGCCAGGACAGGCAGTCGATGAGGCTGCCGCAGGAACCATCGGCATGAAGAACCCCGGCGCGCACAGGTGCGTCAGCCAGCGTGTCAGGAATGCCGTCGTGGTTCGGATGCACGCGAGCGATGAAAAAGCTCGCGTGATCAATCGCCATCAGGACGATAATCAAGCCTCGAAGGCGGTCAAACGCGCCGATGCGGGTGCTGACCTGTGTTGTCACGCCGGGAGCATAGAACATCTTCATGACAGGTACCGTGTTGTTTCTGATCGTCGGAATGGCCCTGGGCGCCGCGGCGGCCTCCATCTGGTTCCTGCTTGGCCGGCAGCAGTTGGTGGCCGACCAGGCCCGGCTCACAGCCGAACTTGACGCCACGCGCCGTTCCGCCGACGAACAGCGAGCCACCCTGGCCGATACCCAGACACGGCTCCGGGAGTCATTCGCCGCGCTCTCACAGGACGCACTGCGCGAGAACCGCACGGAGTTCGTGCAGCGCGCCGAAGCGCTCCTCAAACCGATGCGCGAGACGCTGGACAAAGTCCAGGTACAGGTCGCCTCCGCCGACAAGGCACGCGAAGGCTCATTTCAGGCTGTGGCGACGCAACTGAGCGGCCTGGTCACCTCACAAGAGGGACTGCGCAAGACCACCGAACACCTCTCGCAGGCCCTCCGCTCCCCCAACGCCCGCGGACGCTGGGGCGAAGTCCAGCTCCGGCGCATCGTCGAGATGTCAGGAATGCTCGAGCATTGCGACTTCGAGGAACAACCGCAGGCGACCACGGATACGGGCGCGCGGCAGACGCCGGACATGATTGTCCGGCTGCCCGGCGGCGCGAGCATCGTGATCGATTCCAAGGTGCCCATCGACGCGTACCTGCGCGCGTCCACCGCGCGCGACGATGCGGATCGCGACACGCATCTGGCGCAGCACGCGCGGCAGGTCCGCGAGCATGTGCGATCGCTCCGCGGCAAGGAATACTGGACGCAGTTTCAGCCCTCGCCGGAGTTCGTCGTGATGTTCCTGCCGATCGAACCGCTACTGGCCGCCGCGTTTGAACGCGATGAGACGCTGCTCGAACTGGCCTCCACCATGCGCGTGGTCCCCGCGACACCAATGACGCTGATGGCCATCCTGCGCTCGGTGGCGTATGGATGGAAGCAACAGCAGCTCGCCGTGAACGCGGAAGAAATTCAGCAGATCGGCCGCGAGCTCTACGATCGGCTGGCGACCATGGTGGACCACCTGGACAAGGTCGGCACCAGCATCAAAGCGGCGGCCGACAACTACGACCGGTTCATCGGCTCACTGGAGCAGAAGGTGCTGCCTGGCGCCCGGCGCTTCAAGGAGCTCGGGGTCAGTTCCACCAAGGAACTCGAGTCTCCGGATCCGCTGCGCCTGACGCTGCGCAAGGTGCAAAAGGAAGAGCTCACGCCGCTACTTGATTTGCCAGACGACGACCGGCCGAACAACGGCCGGCTTATTTGATCTCGACGGTCACCGTGACCTGAGCGGTCACCTCGATGTCCGAGGGGGCGATGGGCGTGGGTACAGCGTCAGCCGCTCGCGAGGCCATCATGACCGGCTGCGCTTCGAACTTCATCGAGCTCTGCGCGCCGCTTTCCTCGATCCTGAGGACGCGTCCCACCGTCATGCCCGCCCCGGCCGCCATCGCCTTCGCGCGCTCGGTCGCGTCCTGCACCGCCTGCATCAGGGCCTTGCGCTCAACGCCCGCGCGGTCCTTCAGGTCAAACCGCAGACTCCCGATCGTCGCGGTGGACGACGCGGGAAGAGTCAGGCCACCGACGGCATCCAGCACCTCGGCCACCTGATCCACCTTGTCGATGCGCACCTGAAGCTGGTTGGACACGACGAAACCCTTCATCCGCTGGCGGCCATTGGTGTAGTCGTACTCAGGGTGCAGAGAGAAGCCGATGGTCTGAATCGCGTCGGTGGGCAGTCCGGTGCCTTTGAGCGCGGCCATCACCGAGGTCATTGCCACGGCGCCCAGGCGTCGCGCTTCGGGGCCCTTGGTGTCCCGGCTCTCCACCGCTACAAGCACCCAGGCCTGATCGGGCGCCACCTTCAACCGGCTCTCGCCGGCCGCGACGACAACGGACACCGGTTGAGCGGATGTTTGAGCCAGCGCCGGGGTCACGACACCGGCGAGCCACACAAACGACAGCACAAAGGCGGAATGAAGCGTGCGGCGCATAGTCATGATTTCTTTATACACTCTTGAGCGTCATATGCGTGTTGCTCTATTGCTCATCGGGTTCGGCCACGTCGGCCGGCGATTCGTGCACCTGCTGGACGCGCTGAAGCCGGTGCTGGACGCGCGCGGCATCGAGCCGGTGGTGGTGGGCATTGCCACCGGGCGCCACGGGGCGATCTTCGAAGGAGCGGGCCTCGACGCCACACAAATCGCGCATCAGGCGGCCGGCGGGCAGATGGTTGGGCCATCGTCAACCTCGCAGTCGGCGCACGATCTGATTGCGCAACTCGGTTCCCTGAGCGCCGAGGTCCGCGTGGTGGTTGAGACGACCACGCTTGATGTGCGGTTTGGCGAGCCGGCGATTTCCCATGTTCGCGCGGGATTGGCCGCGGGCGCACACGTCATCAGCGCGAACAAGGGGCCGGTGGCGCACGCGTACCACGCGCTGACGTCTGAGGCTGCGGCCGCGGGCAGGCGATTCCTGTTTGAAGGCGCGGTGATGGACGGCATTCCGATCTTCAACCTCGTGCGCGAGACCATGCCCGGTGTGCGAGTCCTGGGATTTCGTGGCGTGATCAACAGCACGACCAACCACATCCTGACCGCCATGGAACACGGCGAGCCGTTTGATGCGGCGCTTGCGCGCATGCAGGCCGAGGGCATCGCCGAGGCTGACCCGTCGCTGGACGTTGATGGCTGGGACGCGGCGGCGAAGGTCTCGGCGCTTGCCAACGTGTGGATGGACGCGCGCATGACGCCGCAGGACGTGCGGCGCGAGGGCATCAGTGCGGGCGATGCGTCACGCGTGTCCGCCGCGGTCGCGCAGGGCCGCCGCGTCAAGCTCGTCGGACGCGCGGCCCGCACGTCCAGCGGGATTGTCACCTCGGTGGGGCTTGAGACCCTGGATGTCAGTGACCCGCTGGGTGGCCTTGAGGGCCAGGCCAACGCGCTGGAGATCGACACGGACATCCTGGGGCGGGTGGTCATCACGCAGCGTGACGGCGGCCTTGAAAAAACTGCGTACGCGTTGTTTGCGGATCTTGTGACGGTGGCGGCGGAAACGACCTCAGAGGTCGTTTTCAGAGGTGTTCGATGAAAACGACCTCTGAGGTCGTTTCTGGTGCCGGTCCGCTCACCGGCATCACCATCCTGGACCTGACGCGCGTATTGTCGGGGCCGTACTGCACGATGCTTGCGGCCGACATGGGGGCGCGGGTCATCAAGATCGAACACCCGACGCGGGGCGATGACACGCGCGCGTGGGGACCGCCGTTTCTTGAAGGCGAGAGCGCGTATTACCTGTCCATCAATCGGAACAAGGAAAGTGTGGCGCTCGACTACACCACCGCGGAGGGCCGCGCGATTCTCGACGCGCTCGTCGCACGCGCTGACGTGGTCGTCGAAAATTTCCGGCCCGGTACACTGGATGACCGCGGGCTGGGCTACCGCGACTTGTCGGCCGCGCATCCCCAGTTGATCTACGTCTCTATCTCCGGGTTCGGTCACACGGGCCCACGCCGCGAGGAAGCGGGATACGACGCGATGATTCAGGCCGAGGGCGGCCTGATGAGCATCACGGGGACGCCGGACGGGCAGGCGGTCAGGCTCGGCGTGGCCATCGCGGACGTCTCTGCCGGCATGTTCGCATTCCAGGGCCTGCTGCTCGCGCTCATCGCGCGAGGCCGCACCGGGCGCGGGCAACACGTCGATATCAGCCTGTTGGATTCGGTCACGTCGCTGCTGACGTATCAGGCCGGCCGCTACTTCGCGACGGGCGAGTCACCCAATCGCCTCGGCAATCGCCATGCGACCATCGTGCCGTACAACACATTCAGTACGGCCGACGGTGTGTTGGTCCTCGCCGTGGGTAACGACGATCAGTTTCAGCGTTTCTGTCGCGTGGCCGCGCTGGCCGAGGTGGGAGACGATCCGCGCTTCGCCACGAATGCCGGCCGCGTGCAGCACCACGACGCGCTGAATCCCCTGATCGAACGGGCGCTGGCTGCAGACACGGCGGCCGGCTGGACGCAGCGCTTGCGCAAGGCTGGCGTCCCATGCGGCGCTGTGCGGTCGGTGGGAGACGCGCTGTCCGATCCGCAGACCCTGGCGCGCGTGATGGTCGAAACGGTGGACCACCCGACGATCGGCCCCTTACGGGTGCTGGGCGTCCCTGTGAAATTATCGGACACCCCCGGCGGCGTCCACGCGCCGCCTCCGCGGCTGGGCGAACACACGGCGCGGGTCCTGAGGGAAGATCTTGGGTATTCCGACGCCCGTGTGACCGCGCTCGCCGAGACCGGCGCGGTGCGGGTCCTGCGAACGTAGTACGATCGCCCCATGGAAGTCGCCGAGCTCCGCCAACAGGTTCTCAGGGAAATTGAACGTGCGCGCCTGGAGGCCGCCGAGCGCCGCAAGAATGGGGATTCAGCCCACGCCGCGTACGCCACGTTCATCGTGGAGGTCGCCGGGCCCCTGATCCTGCAGACGGTCAACATCCTGCGCGCGGAGGGCCTGACCTTGCAGGCGCAGACGCCGGCCGGGGCGGCGCGCATCGCCGTGGACCAGGCGGCCGACGATTTCATCGAGTTTGTGCTCGACACCAGCGTGCGGCCCCCGCGTGTGCTGGGCCGCTCCAGCGTCTCGATCGGACGACACAACGTTGTCGTGGAAGAAACGCCGATTGCCCCAGGCACGCCCATCTCGAACCTTCAGGACTCCGACTTGCTGCCGTTCCTGATTCCGGCAGTGGGGCGTTTGGTCGCCAGATGAATCGTCATCAGTCCGCCTAATACCGGCACGACGCGCACATCCACAAACCCCGCGTCTTCCATCAGACGCGCCACGCCCGCGGCGCCTGGATACCGGCGGATCGACGCGGGGATGTATCGATACGTGTCCGGATCACGATGCAGCAGCCAGCCCAGCGTCGAGCCGACTGCCGTCAGGTACGCGAGGTAGACGCCGCGCACCACGCGCGACGACGGTCGGTTGAAGTCGAGGGATGCCAGGCAGCCATGAATCGACAACACCCGATGGACTTCGGCCAGGGTCCGCGCCAGATCCGGCACATTCCGTAACCCGTAACTGGTGGTGACCACGTCTGCGGACGCGGACTCAAACGGCAACGACGTCATGTCACCGCAGACCCAGCGAATGCCTGCGGCGCCGGGTTTCGTGCGGGCGATGGCGAGCATCGCCGGCGTGAGGTCCAGTCCGATCACGGCGGCGCCTTTCGCCGCCAGACGCCGGGCGACGTCGCCCGTGCCGCAGGCGAGATCAAGCGCGCGGGTACCAGGGATCGCACCCGTCGCGTCGACAAGGCGTCCCTTCCACCGCTGGTCGAGTCCCACGGACAGCAGCCGGGTGATCAGGTCGTACCGCGCCGCGATAGTGGCGAACAGACGCCGGTTGTACCGGCGCTTCTCCGCCGGTGAATCAAAGGCCCGATCCAGCCGCGTGGGGCGCCTCAAGTCCGCTGGTAATGTCAAGCGGCCATTGTCGTCGATAATGGTGAACCATGCTTCCGTCACAGACGGTCGAGAATTACCTCAAGACCATCCACCATGCGCAGGCGGCGCAGACCGGCCGCGCCCTGGTGCCGATGGGCCAGCTCGCGTCCGCGCTCGGCGTGGTGCCCGGCACTGCCACCACGATGGTGAAGGCGCTGTCCGAATCTGGCTTGGTGCACTACGAACCGTACATGGGCGTGCGGTTAACCGACGCCGGCGAAAAGCTGGCGTCGCTGGTGCTGCGACGGCACCGGCTCATCGAGCTGTTCCTCGTCAAAGTGCTCGGCATGAGCTGGGCCGAGGTGCACGACGAAGCCGAACAGCTGGAGCACGCGGTGTCCGAGCGCCTGATCGATCGCATCGATGACATGCTGGGACGCCCGGAAGTGGATCCCCACGGTGATCCCATTCCCAACGCCGAAGGCACGATCTCGCACCGCGAGTACGTCGACCTGCTGAACGCGCCGCTCGACACCAACCTGGTCATTACCCGGGTGCTCGATCAGGACGCGGAGTTTCTCCGGTTCATCGAGCAACGCGACCTCATGCCCGGCAGTTCCATCGTCATTGAGGCTCGTGACGCGATGGCCGACGCGGTGCGGCTCCGGTCCGACGCCGACCGCCATACAACCATTGGGACCAGGGCCGCCTCCAAGGTCCTGGTCCGTCTGGCGCGCTGAGCCACGAGCTTTCTTGTTTTGAGTAATCAAAACTGATATTATGAGCACTCGAAATGAGTGCCTCCTCCCCATGGTTGTTCGCCCTATTCGCCTTGGCTGGCCTGGCGGCCTACCTCGTTATGCGGTGGACCCGCCGGCGCCACGCGGACCTTGGTCGCCACCGCCTCGAAGATGCGCTGAAGCACCTGTTCGACCGTGAGTATCGCGACCGCCGAGGGTCGCTGGCGTCACTGGCTGGCGCGCTTCGTGTGAGCGATCGCACCGCGCTCACGCTGGTGACCCGCATGCAGACGCAGGGCCTGCTCGTCGCGACGGGTTCCGAGTTCGACCTCACCCCCGAGGGCGAACGACTGGCCCTCCAGGTGATCCGCGCCCATCGCCTCCTCGAGCGATATTTTGCCGACGAGGCGCGCCTGCCGCTGCCGAAGGTGCACGCGGCCGCCGAACGTGGCGAACATCACTTGACTCCGGAGGCCGCCGACCGGCTCTCCGCATCCATGGGCCATCCGCAGGTGGATCCCCACGGCGATCCCATTCCCACACGTGAGGGTTTTGTGCCGCCCGCCACGGGCACACCAGCCACCGCGTGGCCGCTCAATCAGCTGGCTCGCGTGGTGCACCTGGAAGACGAGCCGCCGATTTCGTACGCGCAACTGGTCGCCGAAGGCATCACCGTCGGGCAGATCGTCCGCATCATCGACGCCAGCCCCGAGCGTTTGCTGTTGACCGACGGCGAGAACGAATTCCGGCTGGCGCCGGCCGTGGCGGCCAACATCTTTCTTGCCGCGGCACCCGCGTCGGCATCACACGCGGCCGCGGTGCGCCTTGCCGATCTCTCCACCGGACAAGCGGCGCACGTCCTCGGCCTCGACGATGCCTGTCAGGGATACAGCCGTCGCCGGCTGATGGATCTCGGGTTCACCGAGGGCGCCACCATTCGACCGGCGCTCAGCACCTTCGCCGGCGATCCGCGTGCGTACGAAATTCGCGGCACCCTGGTCGCCTTGCGCCGTGAACAGGCATCGCAGGTCCTGGTGCAGCCGCTGGAGCGGGCCTCATGAGCGCGCACGATTGCGGCACCTGCAGCATCAACACCGAACTCGCGCGGATGGGCGTGTCGCTCGACCGTGTGGATCGCGTGGTGGCGCTCGCGGGCAATCCCAACACGGGCAAGTCCACGCTCTTCAACGCGCTGACGGGCCTCAAGCAGCACACCGGCAACTGGCCTGGCAAGACTGTCACGCGCGCCGAGGGCGGTTTTGAATTCGGCAAGGTGCGCTACAAGCTCGTCGATCTACCGGGCACGTACTCACTGCTCTCCGCCTCCCACGACGAGGAGATTGCGCGGGACTTCCTGCTGTTCGGCAATCCTGACGCCACCATCGTGGTCATTGACGCCACGGCGATTGAGCGCAACCTCAACCTGGTGCTGCAGGTGCTCGAGATCACCAGCCGCGTTGTCATCGCCGTCAACCTGATGGATGAGGCGAAACGCAAGCACATCGAGGTGGACGTGCGCAGCCTCGCGCGCGACCTTGGCGTGCCTGCCGTGGGTATCACGGCGCGCACCGGTGACGGCATGCACGCGTTGCTGGAGGCGGTCGCCGGCGTGTCATCGGGCGAGGTGCATACCTCGCCGTTGCGCGTGACCGGCACGCCCGAGTTTCATCGCGCCATCTCGGAACTGGTGCCGCTGATTGAGTCCCTGGCTCCCGGTGTGCCCAACGCACGGTGGATTGCCATCCGCCTGCTGGATGGCGATGCCGAGGTGGAGGCGGCCCTCACGTCCGGCCGGCTTGTAGAACTGACCGCCGCGCAACAGCAGGCGGCCCAGCGCTTCAGCGGCAAGATTGCGCTTCAGGGGGCGCAGTAATGTCGACGGACGCCGCACAGGTCCTGCGCCGCGCAGCCGAACTTCGCTCCACGCTGAGCACGCAGTTCCGCGACGAGACGGTGAAGTCCATCTACGCCGAAGCCGAGCGGGTGGCGCGTCGCGCGTCGCACTCCATCGGGACCGCGCGGTACGATTTCGACCAGCGCATTGATCGCCTGGTCACCTCGCCGATCTTCGGCCTCCCCATCATGGCGCTGCTGCTGGCCCTCGTCTTCTGGCTGACGGTGGCCGGTGCCAACGTGCCGTCAGCGATGCTGGCGCAGTTCTTTTCTGGATTGAAGACTACGCCGCGGCCGGTTTCGACGCGCTGGGCGCCCCATGGTGGCTGACGGGATTCGTCTGGCACGGTGTGTATCGCGGCCTGGCGTGGGTCATCAGCGTGATGCTGCCGCCAATGGCGATCTTCTTCCCGCTGTTCACGATACTTGAAGACCTCGGGTACCTCCCGCGCGTGGCGTTCAACCTCGACTTCCTCTTCAAGCGCGCCGGCGCGCACGGCAAACAGTCGCTGACGATGGCGATGGGGTTTGGATGCAATGCGGCGGGCATCATCGCCACCCGTGTGATCGATTCACCGCGCGAGCGACTGGTCGCCATCCTCACGAACAACTTCGTCCCCTGCAACGGACGCTTCCCGACGTTGATTCTGCTGGCGACGATCTTCGTGGGCCCGCTCGTGCCCACGGCCGCGGCCTCGCTGGCGGCCGCCGGCGCGGTCGTCGGCGTGGTGATCATCGGCGTGATCTTCACGCTGGCCGTGTCGTGGCTGCTCTCGCACACGCTGCTGAAAGGCGAAGCGTCCGCGTTCACGCTGGAGTTGCCTCCGTATCGCCGGCCTGGCGTCATGCGCATTCTGTACACGTCGCTGATCGACCGCACGCTCTTCGTCCTGTGGCGCGCGATCCTCACCGCTGCACCGGCCGGCGCCGTCATCTGGATCCTGGGCAACGTCGTGGTGGGTGACGCGTCGCTCGCGTGGCACATCGCGCACGCGCTCGATCCGCTCGGCCACGCCATCGGGCTGGATGGCGTCATCCTGCTCGCCTATATCATCGCCATCCCCGCCAACGAGATCGTGGTGCCCACGCTGCTGATGGTCTACATGGGCACGGGGATGATGACCGAAGGATCATCGCTGGACGAGATCAAGATACTGCTCGTCAATCAGCACGGCTGGACGCTGCTCACGGCGCTGAACCTCATGCTGTTCTCGCTGCTGCACAACCCGTGCGCCACGACGATCATCACGATCTACAAGGAGACGCTCAGTCTCAAGTGGACGACCGTGGGAACGCTGCTGCCCCTTGGCCTGGCGTTCGTGGTGACGTTTATTGTGGCGACCATCTGGCGCTGGTGAGTTCGAACGCTGTCGACCAGCGTAGAGCCGAAGCTGAAGCTTCGATTTCCACTCATCAATGATTGATGGAGGCCGGACCTTCAGGTCCGGTCTACACGGCCCGCGCGATACGTGGCGCAGCTCGTGGGCGTCTCCCAGAGGCGCACTTCGACCACCGGCAACCCGAGCGCCCGTGACTGCTCGAAGATGAGCTGCGCGAGGCGCTCTGCCGTCGGGTTGCTGTCGAGCGTGTAGACCGGCTCGCCCTGAGCCCGAAGCACTGCAACATAAGGGTCGTCGTGCCGCAGGATCATCTTGTGATCCAGTTCGCGGTCAATCCACGCCTTCACCAATCGTTTGACATCCGAGAAATCGACCACCATATTGCGGTCGTCCAGCACCGCGGCTTCGATCACGATCTCCACGGCCGCGTTGTGTCCGTGCAGATGCCGGCACACGCCGTCGTAGTTGACCAGCCGGTGGCCGTAGCAGAAGTCGATGCGCTTGGTGACGGAGAACATGGGGATTGGTGATTGGTGATGGCTATTGATTATTGGTTATTGACGAGTGTTTGGGAATGGCTATCCAGAAGTCGGTAACCAAAGGTGTCGCGGTGCTGGTCTCCGGCGGGCTCGACAGCACCGTGCTGCTCGCCGATGAGCTGGCGCAGGGCCACTTCGCCCAACCCATCCACGTCCGGTGCGGGTTGAGCTGGGAGGACGCCGAGGCTCGCGCGCTCGAATGCCTGCTGGCATCACCCCCACTGGCGGGCCGGACGCCGGCCCTGATCACGCTGACGGTGGACACCGGCGACGTCTACCCCGCGGACCACTGGGCGCGACAGGGGCGGCCGCCGGCCTTCGACTCGCCCGACGAAGACGTCTACCTGGAAGGCCGCAACCTGCGGCTCATCACCCCCGCTGCGCGCTGGTGCCGGAACAACAACGTCGCCCGTCTGGTGTTGGGATCGCTGGCAGGCAACCCGTTCCCGGACGCGACCCCGGACTTCTTTGCGGCGATGACGACGGCCGTCTCGCGAGGCCTCAGCCACTCATTCGAGATTGGCGCGCCCTATCTCACGCTGCGCAAGGCGGATGTGGTTCGACGGGGCAACGCGCTCGGGGTGCCGCTGGACCTCACGCTCTCGTGCATGAATCCGCAGCAGGACGACCGGCCCTGCAACGCCTGCAGCAAGTGCCGCGAGCGACGTGAGGCGCTGACGACGTGAGTTGCCGGGTCTAAAGACCCGGCCTCCAACCGGACCTCAGGACCCCAGGACCCCAGGACCTCAATACTGCGTCAGTCGTATGGACCCGTCGCCGGTGCGCAGCGTGAATG
>Ga0163144_10022829_pt1 | contig 12385 bp, 5 predicted proteins | sample OliLak19BULKMAT1_FD_123175 | JGI IMG/M metagenome (GOLD analysis project Ga0163144, IMG submission 123175) | Freshwater microbial mat bacterial communities from Lake Vanda, McMurdo Dry Valleys, Antarctica - Oligotrophic Lake LV.19.BULKMAT1 | ecosystem: Environmental > Aquatic > Freshwater > Lake... | reverse complement strand
GTCGCTTGTTGGTCGTATGACCACAACATCTGCTCAACCACCCTTATTGGGAGCATGAAGTATCAAGAGTTGACCGGCCCCCTATAAATAGATGTCTGGGACAAGCAGCTCGATCAGCAGCACAAACACCAAGCGAAGCGTCAACCGCTTCGAGCGGTTCCCATTCATACCCCCGGCTCTGCCGGGGGTTTATGACTTTTGCCAACCTTAACGTTCACTAGTTGCCTTCGTGGCCGGCCGCGCTACCCATTTCTCAGCCAGATCACGAACGTTTGTATACGGTTTGTTACGCCGTGTATGCCTGCCATACTCTACGCCGAGAGCATCAGGCTCATCCATATGCTCTACAAAATAGCCAGCATCGTTCCTTGCTTCCGGCGACAATGCTAATTCGAAGCGTGCCTTTCCAGCATAGGTGCCCTCCAAGGTAGCACTCGCCGAGACATTGGCCTCGCTGACGATGGGTTGATGGCGTTCGGCTCTGCCCCGTGCCCATGCGATAAAGACCTCAGGCGGAATGATTGTGAGGTTACTCACGACCAGCAGGGGCTCCGTTTCTTGATCGCCACCTTGCTTGCGCGACTTTTTCACCTGTTTGATTTCACCAGCTTTTTCCAACGCGCATTTGGGGGTCACTTCCCTCAGATAGCCTGTCATAATCGCCCCGTTGGGTGGCGTTGTAACAATGGAGGATTCGGCACGTTGGTATCCATTATAAGGCCGCCCGTTATCGCGCTTGTTAGTACCATAGTCGCGCAGTAGATCGCGCAGGCCGTGGCGTTCCGCCTGAAAGAACTGGTTCACGCGCCCATTAAGGATACAGCGCTTTAGCTCGTTATAGCGCGCATGGTCGTATTTTTCGTCCTCTGCCGAAGCTTTCAAATTGATACCAGAGGTTTTAGTCAAACGCTTGCTGATTTCAGCGACGAGTTGTGCCACTTGAATAAAACCGTTTGCACTCACATTATGCTCAGCACAAATTTTGCCCAGTGCCATACGGTTTTTCTGCAGCGTGCGCAACGCATCGTCGCCCGCCGTTGCCAGCGCCGATTCATTCGATGCTTCCAGCACTGGCGCCAGGATATTTTGTTTTTCTGCTTCCACACGGATAGCACGGTAGGCATTCATCGCGTCAATCAGATCGGACGTGCATTCGCGGTCGCTGCCGTGGTGTTTCTTGCTGTTCAGCTTAATGCCACGATTCTCGGCGATTGCAGCGATGATCACCGCATTGCCAAGCACACGCGGCGGTTTGCCTTCCCGCATACGCGATTCATCGAGCAAGCGCGCTTCGTTTAGCATCGCACCTGTTTCAGGGCTCACTGGCAAGTGGTTGATGAATTTTCCCTGCTTGGTGAGCGACCAGTCTTCATCAATCAACTCGAGGCGTACCAGCTCCTCGCGGGCCTGCTCCAACCGTGTGGGGAGGTATTTGGTGTGCACATTGCCGATATCCCAATTCAATCGGGTGGGGTTATAACCTAAGCAGGCAGCGTGGAACGCAGGCTCGAGCATGGATTCGCGCTCAATCGCTGGCCCGTTTTGTTTCGTGCGTTCATCGAATTTATTTTTGGCATGGAGGATGAAAATACCCCGCGCAAACCCTGTGGCCTTTGGATCACGGTTGATGCGCCCCATTTGCTGCGTAATGCCCGATTGCGGAAGGTCATCAGGCACCAAGGCATCGGCGCCGGTATCATCACGGTGGTGGGGCAACTTGCGCACTCCATCGGAAACACCCGCATCTACCCAGCGCAAGTTTACGCCAGATTCGATGACGTTTGTACCAACGATGATTTTTCGCCACCCCTGCTTTGGTGCCAAACGTGCTGCACGCCGCTCATCCGAAGGGGTTCCGCTATGGATACCAACCACCTCGACATGCATGATCCCTTCCTTACGCAGCATGTCCTTCAGCGTATCTACCGTACGCTCAACCTCTTTGACCCCACCACGGAATACAGCAATCCCCTTGCTGGCATTGCCGCGGAGATTGTCGGTCTGCGGGGCAAAAAGGGTTGCGAAATCTTCCTTTGTTCCATGGCTGGGCGCTGAGGTAGCTGCTATCGTTTCGCGTTTGTGTTCGGTGCCCTTGAGCAATCCTATCACCACTTCTTCAATGCTACGTCCCTCATGCTCGCGGTTGCCCATCGGTGATTCCGAGAGAATGTCGCACGCATGTTCACTCCCCTTGGCTTTATGGATGGCGGTTGTCGCGGCCCCCTGCCAATGCGCGGCTTGTGCCGAAGCATTAACCGTGGCGCTCATTTCGAGGATGCGCAGTGCGTGGTCTGTTTTTTTGCGCTCATAAAGCACTGCGCGGGCGAGCGAAATATGCTCATCACCTTCATGCACCTCGTCGAGTACAATGGTTCGTGCGGTGTTGATGAGGCCCGAGCGCAACGCGTAGCCATAGGTGCAATAGAGAACTTTGGTATTAGGCGTGTGCAATGATTTTTCGCCGTTCACTTGGCCAATCGCGAAGCCTACTTCGTCACCCAGCGTAGTGCCTGAAAGCTCAGCTACGTTGCAGGCAGCATCCGTTGCAAGGAATCGCCTAGGGACCAACACCACGACCTGATCGTCCGTGGCATCCGCCAGCGCACTAGGCAACATCATCGATTTTCCGCTACCGGTGCGTGCTGCCACGATAGTGACCTTACCATCCAATACATCCCTACTCACAGCGGCAATGATACTATGGACCGGAAGTGCCTGTAACGTATCGCGTAATTTCTGGAATGCGGTCATGGTCATCCTACTGTTTCAATATTGCGTTAGCACTCGCACGCGTTAACGAGAGGTATCGTATGTAGCAGAGGATTGTGACAGCCTGATGACAGGAAGTAAAATAAATCGGGTGGCAGCCCTCTAATCAATCTTGAGTTCGCACTCGGGGCGTTACAGTAAATGCCTCATCATATTCGCGCGGATAATAGAGGGAATAACCTTTAAACCATGAATTTTTACTATCTAGTTTGCTCTTTTGTAAAGTCGATACTCGGTAGCTCGAGGCGATTCAGAACATCCACCAATTGCTGACGACGGCGTGTCGGACGAGGTTTGGGGTTAGAGGCGATCTGCGCACCCGCGGCACGCACAACGGTTGATGGAATTTCCCTTAAAACGCGGGTTTCAGGCATCAGATATACATCATGCACTGCAGCCTGATTCGTCGGCATCTCTGGCAGTATCAGCTTCGCAGATTGCGCCGTTTCGGTGATTGAATCCCACAACGCTTTGCGCGCCTCCATAGCATTTGGCAAGCGTACTCGCATTTTGACATAACCTTTAAGAATATTGATAGTGAGCTTCTCAATATTAGGGTGTGCGGCAAGAAGTGGGTGCTGATTGCGGATGGTGATTTCTGTATTCGACTGCTCCGTCGGGCTTTCATCGAGTGGTGGATTGAGTTTTCCCGATTGTTCCAACCCCTGCCAAACATGAAAAAGCTTCAAAAAATCCGCTTGATTCAGCGAAATTGAATCGCCCGTAGTCAGGGGTGTAATTTTGTTACGCGCGAGCAAGCCAATGAATCGGGTTTGAATAGCGGCTTTCTGCTGCTCCATCTGTGTGCGAATCTGGGTGATAGGGTCGGCGACGATGCCGAGCGTCACAGGTGTCGCAGGTGTTATCGGTGTACCAATTTCCTGTACCGCTTTTGTAACGCCAGCCATCTCGGGCAGCGGCGCGCATTGCTGTTGACCTAGCACCTTGATCAAGCTGCTGAGCGCACGCTGTGCATGCGGCAGCGCATGGTCGAGGTCAATGGTCTCCTCGCGCACAGCACGAATAGCGGAGAGTAGCGCCTTGCGTTGGTGATGGGCGGCGTAATCGGGCACCTTTGCGGGTTCGTTTTCATCTCCCGCAGCAGGGCGAGGTATCGCGAGCTTCATATAAGCCTGATAATAGCGGTCTTCACTCGGTTTCTCCAAAAACGTGCGTGTCTTGCCCTTGGCTTGCCCTAACATACTGCGCCATTCATCTTGCGGCATGGCATCGGGACGGTGTTGGGTTACATAGGCTTCCTGTGCAGCAAATCGGGATGTATTTCCCATTTGAAGCTCAATAAAGCGGTTGCGATCGGCTCTGTTCCAGTGCGGCATACTCAGCGACACTATCCCATCCACCAGCGCGCGTTTTGCGTTCGCCGATTCAGGTACTGCGGTAGGTGAGGCCAGATCATTTCGCAATGCAGTGAATAGAGTCTTTTGCATCGCATCGCCACCCTGTTCGATGCCGAGCAGTTCGCACATTTGTGCGAGATAAGGCTGAAGATGATTCGTAAGATTGACCTTTGGATCAAAGCGCAAAGTGGCGCGCGCTTCGTCGATAACCGTGCGCGCCATGCTTCGCCCCTGCTCGCGCAACAACGCATTACTGCTTGGGGTTGTGCCGACCATTCGGTTATCGAGCGTGTGCATATCCTCGGTGAGATGCTCGATGCCGTAGAGCACATTGCTCAGTTTCTCCTGCGCATCAGCAATCGCGGCGAACACTTCGTCCGAGGGTTTGGCGGATGCGACTTTCGCGTTACGCAAGCTTGCCGCTTCATGCATCAACGTCCCGAGTGTATCGAGTGCGGTTTGCAGGGTATGTCTCGGAGCATTAGCACCGACCACCCCATGTTCCTCGATAAGACCGTTCAACAATGCATGTGTCTTTTGGAGTGATTCAATCTGTGGACGCAGTGCCGATACAAGCGCATGTAAATCCGCATCACGAGCGCTGAGAAAACGCACATCCGGCAATCCTTCGCTTAAAGCCCGCAGACGTTGTTTGAGGTCGGGTTGCGAGAGTGCCACGTGGAGTTGCTGCAGCTGGTCGGCAAGGTGCGGGTGGGTAAGAAAATCGAATTTTGGAAGCGTAATGCTAACGGCCTGCTTGGTAGTATCCACCGTCATGGATTCGAGTGTACGCCGTTCAGATCCAGTTGCCTTACTCAGCCAATAGGTATAACGCAGCGCGTCATCAAGCGCTTGCTGCGCATGTGATTCTTGCGCAATCGGTAGTATAAGTGGCGCGTTCGCTATGAGTGAGCAATGTAGCTGTTGCGCAACTAACAGACGAATCACGGCGGGTGCATCAATCTCGACCGCTTGCCCATCTGCGCTACGGCGAACCGATGTGCGTACATGCCCAAAAGTATCGCCTGAAATATCTCTACGCCCCACATCGCTACGCTCAATCAACAACTGTTTCCTGTCATCAAACGCAAGCTGAACACCCTGTGCATGAGGCAAAATAGCATGGTGGGGTGGGCGCCCATGGATGGTCTTACCATGATCAAGCAGCCAATATTGCCGCTCCTCATTCATCTCAATAGCTTTTGCGTTGCCGCTGTAAAGCGCCTGTTTCAAATCGTTGATAAAGGGTAATGGCATGCGTATTTGTTCGTGGAGTGGTTTCTCCAATTCAGCGTTACGTTCATCACCCGCGCGCTTTAGGCTAAGCGACCAGTGAAAAGCATTCTCCATCAACTGCGCGAGATCGAGCTTGATCGAGCGATCATACGCTTTGAAGGGAATGCGTAGTTTGTAGAGCCGTTGCAAGGTTTCTGCATCCACCCCATCCGGCTGGTCGAGCAGCACCATAGGGCATTCAACGCGCACATCATGAGTTCCGGGCAATTGCCCCAGCCGATAAAGCAGCCAGCTTGCATCACGGATTAATGTGGCAGGCTTGCGTCCGCTTTTGGCTTTGGCACTTTCCGGGTCATGCTCCAGATCCACGAAATCATGCAGTGCATCCATCTGCCCGCTCAAGCGATAGCGCGGATTGTTCGCATCTCTATCATCACGCGTGATGGTGATGGGTCCATGATCTGTTTTAATATCTTTACCCTCATACAAGGCTTGCGGTGGGGTCTTCAGCCGCATCGCCATCGCCGCAAATACACTAGCGGAAAGTGCTAATGTGGTATGTCCATCGGGGTGTTTCTCGAGTGCCACAGGGTTATTGACGGGCGATAATCGTTTGCTTTCGTCATTGATTTCATCGTCACCTTCATCTTCTTCATTTGGCTTTTGAAATCCCGCGACGCCGGGGATAGCGCCGAGTTTTAGTTGCGATTCCAGCTCGTGCGCTAACGGTGCAATATTCTCCGCAACATCTGCGCGTGCCGAAAGGGTCAGCACACATTCGCCAAAATTACGCACATGGCCACGGGCAGTAATGCGCGTGCCACCATCCGCTGTTTCTTTGAGCACAATCGTACCCATGCTCGCATCGCAAGCGCTGAGGTGACGAATGAGGTTGAGATATGCTTCCGTCTGCTTCGGGTGCGCCTCCAAAAATGCCGTGTTGGCACGCAGTGCAGTATAAGGAATTGCCTTCACAGCCGTGAGTTCGCCCGATGGCTTGCGCACTACCACATCCATCACCGTGCCGGTAGAGTCGAACGGCTGGATGGATTGAATGACGGTATGCTTGCCCTTAGCCTCGGCCTCGTTTTTTGCTTTAATCAATTGATGGAAATACGCACATTTTTTAAGAAAGCGCAGCGAAAGCGGGTCCGCACGCTCGGCATTGATGGTAACGCGGTGCGTTGCTTTATCAATATCCATGACGTGCTTAGGTGCACCGGGGCTCCATTTGGGAACGTCTTCGAAGGCGACTATAAACTTCCAGAATGCTTGCGCATCCGCCCCAAGTGTTTCTGGGGCGGCAGAGAATTTAAGCAGGATATCACCCGCAACGGTTTCGCCTTTATGCTTGGGATGGGGGCGGGTTGGTCCATCCGTCACCTGTCCTTTGGGGTCAACACGGTGCAATAAATCGCCGAATAATTCGGCAATCGTGTGTATCTGTTTATTCGTGTTTCTGGCTTGGGCTATTGCTACGCGCGCTGCCATCACCACATCCTCCAGCGCAGAGTGATCGCCGCGATCATCCTCACCCTTACGCTTGAGCAGTGCATACGCATCATCGAGCCGGTTGCGTGCACCAAAGCCGTGCTGCACAAGGTTACCATACATTAAACAGCGGAATTGCGCGGAATTGGTGTAGCCACGCGGCAGCTCGACCAGCGGTTCGAGTGCAAGGCGTAAATTTTCTTTGGTTGTTTCGCTCAGCGCGGCATAGGGCTGGTTCGTTTCATGCAGCAGATTTTTTGCTTTGGCCGATAAACGCTCATCGTTGCACACGCGCTCGCTACGGTAAGCTTCGCTGCGCAACATATCGTCGAGCTTTATATCTCGTAATTGCGCCGCTAAAAAAGGTAAATCGAACGGGGTGTTGAAATACACATCTTTTTCGCCATGCTTCGTGAAATCAAGCCATGCATCCGCCACTTCGTAAAATGGTAGTGCATTTTTTACTTTAGTAAATTTACTGTTTTCATCCTTCACTTCAAGCCCGGTGATGGGGCCATCGAGGCGCTCACGTACCACGCGCGTTCCGGTGACTTTAAATGCAGCCGGTTCGATTTTGTATTCGTATCTCGCTCTGTCATAGGGAGGCGGTAGCGAACCTTCGGCTTTGGCTTTTTCGCAAGCCACAAGATAATCGCGGTAGGCAGGCTTCAGCGGCAACACATGCTGGTGAAACGCCATCAACCGTGGATTGCCATCTTGCCCCATCTCGGCGCGGATGGAAGCAAGTTCCGTCAGCCCATGTTTGCCACGCTTCAGGCCGGTCGTCTCAGTATCGGAAACGCTAATGCCAAGTGTTGCCAGGTTAGCTAATTCCCCCGCCTGAAACCGCTGCGTTACGGCGACGTTAGTGATATCGCGGATGGGGGATGGATTTGTCATCGTGCCCGTGCTTTTGGTTTATTGCGCGCTTGAATTGCTTCATCAAAATCAGACCAAAGTTTTTGGTAATAACCGACAAACACCTCAATGCCTTCATCTCTGATGATATCAGGCACATGCTGCGCAAACTGTTTTGCCTCATTCTTCAAATGAGGAAAATCCCTCAGCGTATAGCTTTTAGAGTGCGCGCCCCAAACGGCATCGAATACGCTTGGAAACAAGACGTTTAAACGTTCTTTGGGCGTGCTTGGCAACGGCTCTGCCAATTGCTCAAAAAGATTTAGCCAATCGCTATAGTAAGAACTCGCCAACCGATGAATCAGCGACGCTTGGGGAGGTTCCGTCCCATACTTTAGCGCAACTGCATTCATGGCGGATTCCATATTGCAAAAGACATGATGATTGGCTTCCATACGCCGCACGTGTCGATCATTGTGGTACTTTGTCGCAAGTTCCAATGCATCTGGCACTATATAATCTCTATAGAATGGCCATAGTTTAGGAAAAAACTTTTCTATATGCGAACTGATGCTAGCTTCATCGGCCAATCCACTCCATTTTTCTGCGCACCATTCTTGATCGTTGAGTAATCTGGGATGGTTAGCACGAAAATGCTCGATCAAATAGTGCGACATCAAAAAAGCAAAGCCTTCTCTTGGGTATTCTTCAGGCTTGTATTTTCCTTGTTCAAGGAAAGCTCGCACCTGACGATTAAGATCTTTACTGCTTCTGCCTGTTTTTAGTTTCAAATCCTGTTTTAGATGTCGCGTCCAGCTTGGTCGCATCTCGCTAAGGTAGGTTGGGCCACCGCCATCCATTTTAAGGGAACGATATTTGCCAAGCATTATATCAATATTATGAGCAATTTCGTGCGAGAGGTAAAACTCAAACTCTTGGTCGTCACCATATAGAAGATGAGCTGCAAGCTTCAATTCTTTGGTATGAGGCTCTGCGAACCCGACGACTTGATTACCCATGCGCAATGCTTTGACCGGGCCTATCTGAATTGGCGCATGCCTAGCCTCTATCATCAGTACCTGCACCCAAGCCGGCAGTAACTGCATGTAATGCGTCACGCGTTTTTTTATTTCTTCTTTACGCGCCTTATCTTTCAAGGTGCTGACGAAGAACTGATCAACATATTCTTCGATCTCATCCGCAGTATAGGGGTGCTTAGGCAATATATAATCTGGCAAACGGGCAACGGGTTCCATACGAATCCTTTTCACAGCGTTATTACGCGCCACCTTTCTACTCATTCCATCGACATATGAGTGTGACAGTTGTGTGAAGTTTTTAGCTGGAAAGCAGGTTGTAGGATAAACACTAGTATCCGCCTCACTTTGGCGGGGTCTATTTCAATTACACCTTGCATCCACCCATGCATTTTTTGCAACCATCCCCCCACCATTATGGCAAGAGGCATTCCACAAGAGAAACGCTATAGCTTATGCGGCAGGAGAAGTTATGGCACCACGTTTTTGCATTCAGGTTCCCGCAATAGCGGTTGGTTCTGGCTTGCCGATGAGCCGTTCGCGCACGGTTGCGGCGGAACAAGCGGCAACGTCACTTCTCGATACCCCTGCAATAGATTGGCTAGGCAATGCACGCAGCCTACGACAGGTAACAGAACAAATCGGCCGCACGCACGAGATCGATTTTGCTGCACGACAGCTATTTTTTGCACTGGTCGCTGAGGGTATTACCTACCGTGATTATCGCGAGCGCGTTAGCAAAAACCCACTCTCAGTGAGCGAAGATGCTAAACGTTCAGTGCATTATTTCCATCATGTTTTTTCGCGTACTCAGGAACTTCAAAGCATGGGGTTGGGTGATGGTTCATTGATACTCGCGCGCATGAATTTTCAGTTGGAGCAACAAATCAAGCTAGAAAATTCCTCAAAAACACAGGTTCTGCAGTGATGGCTAAGCGTAAAAAAGAAATAACCGTTGCCGTAAGTTCAGATCATCCATCTTACCAAGCATTGTTGGATGGAATTACGGATATCATCACCCGACCTGACCTGAACCAGATTTCTACCAAACAGGCTTTTGATATTCTGTGGGCGTTTCGCGAACGCTTTCTTTCTGAAGAAGAACGCAAGCTGCCTTCCGCCGAGAAACAGCAATTATGGCAAGAGCGCGTCGCAACCCTCAAGCTATCCGGACACGACCCAGCACTGGACGAACTTTTCGTCACGCTTGCGAGACCCGCACGTGATTTTGCAAGTGACGCGATTCATGCGGATACTAAAGTGAATACGGCATTGAATGCACAAGAGAGTCTTGTACTCGCTATGGCATGGACTACCCTTGAAAATGCCAAACGCAATGGCAACGCCACGGTACAACAAGTCGCAGAGAATTTGCACCAGGCGATTTATGCGGTAGTGCCGCCAAAAAAAGGCCCAAAAATTACCAGCGCCGTAGGTTGGCCGCTGACTCGCTAAAAATTGCGCTGCGCAATTTTTTCGATGCTGTAGTTACGGTTAGTTTAGCGCCCTTTACATTTTAGCTGCGGCCGTGCTGGAAAGTTGTCACTGCAGAAAGGCGTTCATTAGCTTTGCAGCCTAAAGTTCTAGCGACAATCTCGGCTGTTTTTGCATGGGTTGCGGTGAGCGTAATGGCGTCCTCGACAAAAAAGCTGGGGGATACGCCGTTGCCACCGTCCGATTCCAGCGTGCCAATCAGCAGCAATTGCGTATCAATTGTTAGTGTCGTCGCCTCGCGAAGGCGCTGTTCTAGCTTTGAACACCCCGCATGAAACGCGCGGCAGATGATGGGTGCACCACCCGAACCGGGAATTTGGAGCATGAATTGCAAATGCTGACCGCTGCTGCTGGTCGTGCGTATATTACTAACGGATGCACCATAAAACGCTATGCGTGGCTTCTCGCGGCCCTGCCCGTAGGGGCGGAGAAATTCTTGTGCGGCAGCAAATTGACGGGTTATTTCCAGCGGTGTTTGTGACTGTTTACCTGAGCCAACGGCTTGGCTGAGGTCGATGGCGGTGCTGACTGCGCAGCGATACTCATTTCGAACTTCTCGGCTTTTATTGCCGAGCCGTGCTTCAAACTTCGTGCGCACTGCATCAAGTTTGTCCGCATCAAAACTTGCGCCAGCCGCCATCGGGTGGCCGCCCGCTTTAGCAAGCAGATGATCGGTCTCGTACATATCACGCAGCACTTGGCCAACATCACCACAACCACCCAGAACATTACGCGCCGATGCCTTGCAGAGATTGCGCTCGCGGTTAATGCTAGCGACAATCGTCGGCAAACCGAATTCTTCCTTGATGCGCCCAGCAACAATGCCGACCACTCCTTCGTGCCAATCCTCCCCTGCCAGCAATAAAGTGCCTAAATCTGGGTTGTCACGCAGCATTACCTGCGCTTGTTTGCGCGCCTGCAGCATCACTTCGGATCCCACTTTTTTGCGCAGCTCATTCACTTCATCAGAAAGCATCATGAATTGATATTGATGGGCGCTGACAAAATTTGTGGGTTGATCTGGGTAAGTTTTCTCGTGAATTTTAGCCTTGTCTCGTATCATTTTTTTAAGATTTATCTTAAGCGCATCACGCGCCTTATCCGTTTCACTTTCAAGCGGTTCCATCGGTTCTGCGCTGGCATTAGGCGGGCTTAAAAACGCCCACGCGACAGATTGGCCAAGCCGCCCTGGTGCATTGATAATAGGGGTTAATTTGAAGGCAATATCGCTTTCACTAAGGTTAGCGATATCCGGATCGCGTAAGTCCGCCACCCGCGCCAAGGCTGTGATATAAGGGTCACGATTTTCCTGAATCACCTTTAAGCCCTCACTCACTAGCGCGTGGTTCAGTGGGGTCAACTTCACCACATCACCAATCGTTGCCATCGCCACAAGGCTCAGCCAATCGCGTGGGTTCGGCGTTGGCAGATGGTGCTGTTTATAATGCCCGCGCTGCTCCAATATCTGTGTTGCGCGGCGTGCGACCAACCAACTGACACCCACCGCCGCTAAATCCGGCGCACCGTTTGTATCCTTAGTGATAGCATCCACCTCATCGCTGCGCCGTGGATTTACCACGAATGCGTGCGGTGGCAATGCATGGCCCTCGCTATTGGGGTGGTGATCGACCACTACCACATCCATATTTTTATCTGCGGCAACGGCAATGGGCGTGTTGGCGGTGGTACCATTATCGAGTGTCATCAAAAACGTGACGGGCGCTGCCTTTTTGGCCATTTCCTCGATTGCGGCGCTATTGACACCATACCCCTCCTTCACTCGGTTGGGGATATGGACATGAATATGCGGGGCAGGCACACCAGCGCTTTGCAAAAAGCGAATCATCAGCGCGGTCGAGCAATTGCCATCGCAATCATAATCACCTGAGATTCCAATCTGCTCACCGTTCATCACCGCATCCGCAAGGCGGGTGGCGCTAGCATCAAGGTCCTTCATTGTATCGTAGGCAGGCAGCAGTTTTTGGTACAGTTGCTCGTAACTATACGGCACCACCATGCGATAGCCAATCTCGGCCAGTTTTTTTAGCATTTGTGGTTTTTTGAGGTCGGTATCGGGCTCCTGCGCGACGAGTTTTTGCGCCAGCAGCCGCAGTGCCATCGCATCGGGCTTGGGTTTATGCG
>Ga0163144_10022828_pt1 | contig 12385 bp, 11 predicted proteins | sample OliLak19BULKMAT1_FD_123175 | JGI IMG/M metagenome (GOLD analysis project Ga0163144, IMG submission 123175) | Freshwater microbial mat bacterial communities from Lake Vanda, McMurdo Dry Valleys, Antarctica - Oligotrophic Lake LV.19.BULKMAT1 | ecosystem: Environmental > Aquatic > Freshwater >... | reverse complement strand
GCAGGCGGTGCAGGCGGCAGCTCGCCGGTGGTGATCGTCAATCCGGGATTCGAGGCCAACGCGGTCGCAGCGGGGATGTTCAACGACAAGATCCTCCCCACCGGATGGGTCAAGTACGATCCCGACAACATCATCGGACAGGAATACAACAGCCTCGGTGTGGTCAACCCGACAGGCACCACCCTTTACGCAAACGGCGCGCCCGAGGGCAGCAACGTGGCGCTCGTCTTTCTCTGGCGCGAAGCCACCGACGGCACCCCGGCCGGCCTCTCGCAGCAGCTCTCTCACGCGCTGCTCGCCAGCACGCACTACTCGCTCCGGGTGAAGGTCGGGAACATCGCACCAAACGGGCCCGCCCCGTACGAGCTGAACGGCTTCCCCGGCTACCGCGTCGAGCTCCTCGCCGGCACCACCGTGCTCGCCGCCGACGACGACAGGTTGGCCCCGGCAGAAGGCACCTTCGCGCAGAGCACCGTCTCGTTCACCACCGAAGCCACCGGTGCGCTGCTCGGTCTGCCGGTCGGAATCCGCCTGATCAACCTCAACGCCCCCAGCTCCGGAATCGAGGTGAACTTCGACGACGTCGAGCTCGACACGGCGCCTGCACCTTGATGACGGCGCGATCACTTCGGCACGGGCAGCGACAGGAGCACTCTCACGATGCCAGAGATTACCCGCTTCGAGCCCCGCATCATTTCCCTGCGTCCGTGCTCCTCCAGCACCCGCGCCCGACCACGTGTCCGCCGATCTGAGCGCCTCGTCGCCACCGCTTTTCTCGGGCTCCTCGCGGGCTGCGGCTCCGGTGCGCCGCCGCCCGCGCAGCCTGCGCCGTCCGGGGCCGCATCCGCGCCGGCGGTGGCCTCCGCATCGCCCGCAACCCCGGCGCAGGTGTGCGCGGACGGCGACGAGAAAGACTGCGCCGTGCAGTGCGACAGGGGCAGCGCCGAGAGCTGCGCCAGGCTGGGAGCGGCCGTCGAGGCGGGCCTGGCGCAGGGCCACTTCGATCGCCGCGCGCCGGGCGCGGTGTCGCAAAAAACCCGGAGAAGGCGGTCGACTACTACGATCTCGCATGCGGCCTGTCCGACGGCCCCGCCTGCGAGAAGGCCGCGAGAACCCTCCAGACCGGGGCCGGCGGAAACGACCCGGACAAGAAGCTGGGCATCTGCCAGCGCTTCGACCGGGCGTGCAACCTGGGTGTCGGAGCGGTGTGCGAGATGAGCTACAGGCTGTGCGGCTACAGCGGGCCGTGACCGGCGGTGTCCACCGTCGCGAGCCCTCGGGGCGACCGCTGCGGGTCGTAGCTGCTGAGCGACAACCACACCTCTCTGTTGACGACACCGCATCCACCTGATCGCGATCACTCGAACATTTGCCGACACGTGATCGTGATCAGCAGCCTGCTCACCGAGGCGACCAATATTTTCGCCAATTTGTGCGGCTCGCCCACGACCGTGTGGCAGGCACGCGAGCTGCTCCATGTGGCCCGCATCGGAGGTCCATCATGCGAGAGAACAGCTCACAATCGATGAATGAACGGTTTCAACAAATCAGAATGCTGGGACGCGGCGCCTTTGGTGAAGTGTCCCTCGTGAGAGACAAGCAGACCCAGGAGCAATTCGCGCTCAAGACGCTAATTGACGTGACACCGGACAGTCGCGAGCGGTTCGAGCGCGAGGCGGTGCAGCTCTCTCGTCAGCTCGACAACCGTCACGTCGTGAATCTCATCGAAGCAAACCTCCTGGCCGAACCGCCGTACCTGGTTTTGGAATACTGCGAGGGCGGATCGCTCGACGGCTTCCTTCGGGAGCGACAGCCGTGGACCTTCGTGGCCCGAGTGGTTCTGCACGCATTGATCGGGCTACGCGACATCCACCGGGCGGCGGGATTCCATCGCGATATCAAGCCGCACAATCTCCTCTTGGCGCGGGACCCGGTCGACGAGTGGATCGTCAAGGTGGCGGATTTTGGGTTCGCACGGGTCCCGATGACGGTCGGACCGATGACGCGCGGTCCAGCCGGAACTCCTGGCTACATCGCCCCCGAGGTGCTCATGGGCGAACCGTTTCATCAGGGGGCGGACATGTACTCGCTCGGAATCGTGGCCCTGGAGCTTCTCACGATGACCCGTGACGCGGCAGCCCTCGCGACGACCGAAGCGCCCATCCCGTTTCGTCTGCTCGTGGATCGCATGGCGTCGCGCGACATGTCGCTCCGCCCCAAGGTTGATGCAGCACTGAGGTCGCTCGTCGAGCTGCTGGCCCCGCCCGCCCAGCCGCAAGCGGGCCCCGCACCACACGTGCAAGACGTCGCGCGAAATCCGCAGCCGCGGCAGCCCGCGCCGGCGGCAAAAGCCCAAAAGAACGATCGCGGAGCTGCGATCTTGGCAGGCCTCGGTATCGGAGCTGCCCTTCTTGCCGTGGCGGCGCTGCTACGCGGCGACCAGAAAACATGGGACGAGAACGTCCAGCGTTACCGAGATCGCGGCGGGCGCTTCCGTTCCTGAAGTGTCCCCAGTCAATTCCGTTCACTCCGTGCGCGGCTGACGCTCGGTGGGCGACCGCCGTAGCAAGGTCATTTCGAGCCTTCAGAATCGCTTGCACCCACGGGGCGCTTTGGCGCTATGCTCGCCGGCTGTGGAGCTTCGTGCTGGGGTGCGGCTGGATCGATATACCCTCGTGGCGTCCCTCGGGGAGGGCGGGCAGGCCACCGTCTGGAAGGCCATCGATCCGCTCGAAGGCGGCGCGGTGCGCGCGATCAAGATCTTCCAGCTCGGGAGCGCGAGCCCGGAGAACGCCGAACGTGCGCGTCGCGAGGCCAAGGCGATCGGCCGGTCGCGCCACCCCGGCATCCTGCCGTGCCTCAGTCTCTTCGAGAACCCCGCGGAGGATCTGCTGGGGCTCGTCTTCGAGTACGTCCGCGGTCGCTCGCTTTCGGACTCTCTTTTCGATCCTCGCATGACGCAGGAGCACCGGCGCACAGCCCTCCGGCAGCTCGCGGACACGCTCGCCTACGTGCACGGCCTTCGGGTGATTCACCGTGACATCAAACCTGACAACGTCCTCGTCACGGATGCTTTCTGGGAATCCCCGGCGGAGGCCGGGACGCTCAAGCTGGTCGATTTCGGCATTGCCGCGGCTGCCGGCAATCCGAAGCCATTGACGCGCGTGGGCGGCGTCGTGGGCACGGCTCCCTACCTCCCGCCCGAGCTCGTGGACACGACTGGCCTCTTCGAGGCAGGCGACGATTTCCAGCGCGATGTCTTCGCCTTCGGGGTGCTCGCCTGGGAGGTCCTGATCGGCGGCCATCCGACCGGCATGCCGCTCGGAGCCTCGCGCGACGCGTTCGCGGGCGTCTATCTCACCGCACGCGCCGGGAAACGCGTCTGGCCGCCCGAGGCGCCGCCGTCGCCCGAGCTGCCCATCGTGCGGGCCTGTCTGGCTCTCTCTCCGAGCGCGCGCCCCGGCTCGTGCGTGGTCGTCGCGGACGCCTTGCGGACAGGCGTGCTCGATCTCGGGCGGCCAAGGACGAGCGAGCCGGTCGCGCTAGACCAGCGCTCTTCCCGCAGCTCCGGAACGGAGCTCCACGTCGCTCCTCGCACCGGACCGCCGAGCGACACGCGGCGCGCTCCGTCGCCGACTTCGCCGCGGTATGCCGCGTACCCGCCCGGGGACGCCGCCTATCAACCCGTGGGCATTCCCCCGCCGCCTCGGGCTCCGCCGCCCAGAAAAATGCCGTGGGCGCTGCTGCTCGGGGCGGCGCTCTTGAGCACGGCTGTCGTGACATTCACCGTGTATTTCATGACGAAGCAGCCCTCCTCCGAGGCGCCGCCGTCTGTTTCAGCGCCGAGCACATCCGTGACACCTGCGCCGAGCCGCGCTCCGACGGTCGAATTACCGACCCTACCCGGTCCGGTGGTGGCCTGTTGCAACAACGATTCGAACGCGTGTCTCTCCGGGAGGGCCTGTCGACCGGCGCCCTGCGAACCGATGGGGGACGGCCCCTGGCGATTGCGCGTAGTCGGGGGATTCTTGCGGAATGGCAGCCAGACCACCGAGATCCAGCGAACATGGCAGTCCTCCTCGATTTGCCTGAGAAACACCCGCACGGGCGAAGAGCAATGCGCCTCCTCGTATGCGATGTGGACCAGGGGGAGCGACAGCAAGAACCGCCTGCTCGCCACGACCTCCGACCTCGTCGACGGCAACATCGACGTCCGGGTGGTGGACGGCGGTATCGAGCGAAGCCGCGAGCGCACGTTCGGATCGCCTGTCGGATACAAGTCCACGGCGCTCTGCATGAAAGTGATCCTGCACCTTCGCCAGTACAAGCCGGACGAGGGCCAGATCGCCGTGTTCCTCGACGATCCCTGAGGTTTCAATGAGCCCCGCAAGTCGCCGCCCCAGCACCGAAGATCACCGGCCACCGAGCACCGCGGACGAGCCGCGGGGCGTTCCGGTCCTGCTCGGGGCTTTTCCCCGCAACATCCTGGTTCCCTTTCCCGGAAACGGTAAATCGCTCGGTCGCGACGACGTCGCCGCGGCCGGGCACATCGACTCCAAGATGTCCACGGTCCACGTACGGTGCGGCTCGGGCCGGACCGGCTTCTGGCTGGAAGACCTGGGCTCCCGCAATGGCACGTTCATCGACGGCCAGCGGCTGCCACCCAATGAGCCTGTCGAGCTGTCGGACGGCGCCGTGATCCGGCTCGCCGTCACGCTCTTCGTATTCCGGGCGGCCTACCGCGGCGGTGGCGAGCCGGCAAAGCCCCTCGGCAAGCTCGTCGGTCCGTGGGGTTTCGGCGCATTGCACGGAGCGGTTGCGCGCCTTCCGCGCCTGCCCGGCAACGTGCTCATCGAGGGTGCCACCGGGGTCGGCAAAGAGCTGCTCGGGCCCGAGGTCGCGGCGGCGCTCGGCCGCGATCCGCGGCGCTACGCTGCAATCAACGTGGCGAGCTTCCCGGAAACCATGTTCGATGCGCAGCTCTTCGGATGGGAGCGCGGGGCATTCTCCGGCGCCGTGCAATCGGGTCGAGGCGTCTTCCGCGAGTACGACGGCGGCTCGGTGTTCCTCGACGAGATCGGCGAGCTGCCGCCGAGCCTTCAGCCAAAGCTCCTGCGCTTGCTCGAGAACCGGGAGGTCTGGTCCATCGGCGCCGCCCGCCCGACGCGCGTCGACCTCGCAGTCATCGGGGCGACCAATCGCTCTCTCGAAGCCATGGTCGAGAGCAAGGGCTTCCGCGCGGACGTCCTGGCCAGGTTTCCAATGCGCCTCGCCATCCCACCGCTGGAGGAGCGCGCCGAAGATCTCTATGCCATCACGGCGGCCCTCTGGGAGAGACGCTTCGGCCCGCTGGATCCCTCGCGGGCCCGCGTCGATGCCGAGGCCGTCGAGCGGATGATGCTCCACGACTGGCCAGCCAATGTCCGCGATCTGGACCGCCTCCTCATGAGCGTGGACCCGGACGCCGGTCTCAAGCTGTCAACAGTGCAGGCGTTTCTGCGAGATCGGGGGCCGGTGAGTGCTCCCATCTTGACCAAAGATGCCATTGCTGGGGCCATGTCCGCGTCTGACGGCAACCAGAGCGCGGCCGCAAGAAAGCTCGGGATCAGCCGGCCCAAGCTGCTGCGAGAGCTGAAGAAGCACGGCGGTCGAAGCTGACCCTAGCGCGGCGCCATGGGCAGGCGTACGCTGGCGCGGCCAAACTGGTACCGGCCGCCGCGCTCCTCGAAGCGCGCCATCGAGAGCTCCACGTCCGCCCACGCTTCGTCGACTCCGATATCCAGAATCGGGCGGCTGTAGCGATGCGGTCCGTTGGCGTTGTCGAAGAAGCGGCCCGCCGGGTCCACCATGGCATAGCTTCCGCGCATGGCCTCATTGCTTTCGGGCACCACGGCGATCCCACTCGCGACGAGGCCCGCGTGCCGCGCCACGAACCGCTGGAATTCGCCGTCTGCGCAGGCGACCTCGCCGAACCCGCCGTCGTTCTGTCCCGCTACCGGCAATGCTTGGAGCAGCTTCCACCGTTCGGGCGCGAGTCGTACCATGGCTGCGCACAGGTCTTCTCTGGCATTGAGCCGTGTGACCACCGTATTGACCTTGACGCGCATTCCACGGGCGCGCGCTCCGTCCGCCAGCCGCACGTACTCCTCCATCGACAGGGCACGTCCTGACACGGCGCGGCCGATCTGCGCGCTCGTCTCCATGGAGGTGCTGTCGATGCTCAGGGTGAGCCACTCGAGATGCCCCGCGAATCGATCGAACCAGCGGTCGTCCATGACAGTTCCGTTCGTCACCAGCATCGTGATGGCGCCCGCCTTGCGGGCCATCCGGACGAGCTCGAAGAGCCAGGGGCACAGGGTCGGCTCACCTCCGGCAAACGTGATCTTGGCGAACCGTTCGCTGAGGCGCATGACGACGGAGATGGCCTGTTGCTCGGGAAGGTGCCCTTTCGGCAGGATGTTCTTCCTCACATCGTCGAACGCCGCGAAGCAGTAGCGGCAGCGCATGTTGCAAGGTTGCCAGAGGTGGTAGTTGACGGAAGGGGGCAGTGTCGTTGACGTCGGGTTCGCCATGGACCGAGGCTTCGCAGGGTCCGTGCCGCCTCCGATATGCCAATAAAAATAAACAAAAACAAATGGTTGACCGCGCCTCGAGAGGCCCGCCAGGTGTCCGGGATCAACCGCGCGGGCGCGGCGAGGTGATCGCGATCAGCTCGGGCGTCCGCGCCTGGGCACGGGGCGTCGACGAACCAGCCATTGACAACCGCGAGCGCGGGGGACCTTTCGGCTTCGTGTGATGAGCAGCTGCCTGCGGCGTGCCCCGCGAACCAGCGTTGCCCGGGCGGATCGCCGGCTCGACCCACCGTGCTGCGCCTCGGCCCGCATGGCGGCCGGCGGCCGCGGCCGAAGGGATGGCGGGCCAGCGCGCGAAGGTGCTATCGCCGGGCGGGCGCCGGTGCGAGGACGCGGACATGAAGATCGTGATTCCGGGGGGCACCGGGCAGGTCGGCGCGCTCCTCGCGAGGGCGCTGCTGGCGAAGGGGCACGAGGTGGTCGTGCTGACCCGGAGCGGGACGAGCGCGGCGCGCGTGGTCGCGTGGGATGGCCGCACGGTGGCGGCGTGGGCGAGCGAGATCGACAGCGCCGACGTCGTGATCAACCTCGCCGGGCGGAGCGTGAGCTGCCGCTACACGAGGGAGAACCTCGACGCGATGATGAGCTCGCGGGTGGACTCGACGCGCGCCGTGGGGCTCGCGATCGGGCAGGCGAAGCGGCCCCCGCCGGTGTGGCTCCAGATGAGCACCGCGACGATTTACGCGCACCGGTTCGATGCGGCGAACGACGAGGCGACCGGGGTGATCGGCGGCGAAGAGGCCGACGCGCCGAAGTACTGGGCGTTCAGCGTGGAGATCGCGAAGGCCTGGGAGCGGACGCAGGACGAGGCGGCCACGCCCGGCACACGCAAGGTGGCCTTGCGGACGGCCATGGTGATGAGCCCGGATCGCGGCGGGATCTTCGACGTGCTGCTCGGCCTGTCGCGCTCGGGGCTCGGCGGGCCGGTCGGCGGAGGGCGGCAGTTCGTGTCGTGGATTCACGAGCGTGACTTCGTGCGAGCCGTGGAGCTCCTCATCGCGCGGGACGATCTCCGCGGTCCGGTGAACCTGGCCGCCCCGGGTCCATTGCCGCAACGAGACTTCATGGCGGCATTGCGCGCCGCCGCGGGTAGCCGCGTCGGTCTGCCCGCGACGAAGTGGATGGCCGAGATCGGCGCGTTCTTCTTGCGGACGGACACCGAGCTCTTGCTCAAGAGCCGGCGCGTGATCCCCGGCCGCTTGCTCGAGGCGGGGTTTACCTTCGACTATTCGGAATGGCCGGCTGCAGCGCGGGATCTGGTGGCGCGGCGACGGGCAGCGGGGTGAGCGAATGCGTCTCACGCAGTCGCCAAAGTCGCCGACCGTCAGGCCCTGCCGGCGGTGCTGTGATGAGCCCGAAGGGTCTCGCGAAGTCGCAAAGGTCGCCGACGCTCAGGCCCTGCCGGTGACCGCGCTGTGGTGCGCGCGGGGCGTCTCGCGCAGGCGCGCGAAGGCCGCGACGAGAAGGTACACTCCGGCGAGCGCGACGAGGACATAGACACCGCGGCTGAGCGGCGACAGCGTCCCGAAGAGGGCAGCGACCAGATCGAACCTGAACAGTCCGACGAGACCCCAGTTCAGAGCGCCGATCACCACCAGCGCAACCGCCGTCCACGTCAGCGGCGAAAGTCTACGGCTCGCCGTGCCGATGTCTTGAGAATCCACGATTCTAGCCTCCGTTCACGTCATTGGGCTCACGTCGAGCCGTGTCATCGAACCAGCCTGTCACCGCCGCGCCCGCGACATCACGACGGCCTGTCGGCCCCCGCCCTGCCGCCGCCCTGCCGGCCGCCGCGCCCCCTTCCGCCGCCCGCCCCCTCGGGCTCGGTCCTGTCGGACCCGGCCACCTTCACGATCTTGTTGTAGATGCCGAGGAGGAGGATGGTCGGCGCCCACAGGCCCACGAACGTCGCCACCGGCGCGCGACGCCGCGTGAAGAGGTCGAGCACGCTGCGGCGCGTCCCGATGACCTGGAATGCCATGGAGCCCAGGACGGCGGCCCCGGCAGCCCACAGGAAGATGTCCGAAGGGAGCTTTGCCGTCTGCTCCTCGATGGCGCGCGCCACCTTTCCCTCGCTGTGCTGCTCTGCTTGCTGATCGGCGTTTCCAGCCCTGGTGCTCGTCTGTTCCATGGTTGCCTCCCGTGCTCGAGCGGCCCGTCGTCCGCGCACGCCCGAACATACCCCTGCAATGAAACGGAGCAAGCAGAGGGCGCACGACCTTCGATAAATGATCGATGATTCTTCCACGGATCGTGTCCGCCGAGCGCGGCCGACTCATCGCCGCGGGTCGCGGCATCGGCAATGGTCCCTACCCGCCCCGACGGATTGCACAATTGCAATGTGAGCCCGCCCTTGGCGGGGGCGTGCTCCTGTCGCCAGGCGGGGCGTGTACGAGCTGCGACGCAGGGCGCACCAGCCGAAACGCACGAGGTGCCATGTCGCGGCCGTGTGGGACGCTGGGCAGTCAGGCTCACGGGAAGAGCCCCGCGGAACACCCCCATGGACCGTGCGGATATCGTCATCGTCGGAGCAGGGCTCAGCGGCCTCGCCTGCGCGGATCCGCGGCGGCATGACCGAGGTGATGGCGGAGCCGCTCGCGGCCGCGATCCGGCGGCGTGGGAGCGTGGTGGAGACAGGCGCCGAGGTCCGCGGGCTGCGCATCGCGCAGGGGAAGGTGACCGGCGTCGAGCTCGCAGACCGGACGATCGCCGCGAACGCCGTGGTTGTCGCGACCTCGCTGCGACCCGCCCAGGAGCTGCTGAAGCCGCTGTCGGATCACCCCTGGTTCGCGCCAGCCTTTCCTCGGCACGATGGAGGGAGCCGTGCTCGCCGGCCAGCGCGCCGCGCAGGCGGTGACGGGTCGGAGGCACCCTCGGTGATGGCGAGAGCCCGCGGCCGCGGGCCGCCGGCGTGCGGGTCGGCTGGCGGATCTCGTGACGGAACGTCGGGTGCGTTTGCCGGACGTAGCGGACGCGCGTTCGACGCCCAGGGTACTCCGGGCGGCGGCGGCGCCGATTGACCGCGCTCGGCGGCTCCTGTACCCCGAGCCCTTCGACCTGCCAGCGCGCGCAGGCGCCAACTGAGGAGCACGACGATGCAGATCAAGGATGCGGGGTTCTGGTCACGCGGTACGGCCACGCTGCCACCCAGCCCGCACATCACGCCGGACACACTGTTGCAAGATCTGACGCAGGCCTGGGGACCGCGCGGATTCGAGGTCTACAAGACCGCGCTCATCGGCGCCGACCTGGTGCTCAAGAAGAGCGGCTGGACCGGCATCGCCATCAAGATCCTGCACAGCTCGCAGGCCACGACCATCCGGTTCAACCCGTTCGCGCCGTCCGTGCTCGTGCGCCTGATGGCCATGGGCCTGATCCCCCTTTTGATTGCCTACTTCAATGCGTGGAAGCCGCTCCTCGTCGAGTTCCGCGGGTACCTGGAGCAGAGCCCGTTCCTGCGCGGACAGCAGATGGCGGGGCCCGGGTATGCGGGCCAGATGGGGCAAGGGCAGATGCCGCAACAGGGGTATGGCCAGCCCGGTCAGCAGCAGGGTTATGGCCAACCCGGGCCGCAACAGGTCTACGCCCCGCCTGGTCAGCAGCAGGGTTATGACCAGCCCGGCCAGCAGCAGGGGTATGGCCAGCCCGGTCAGCCGCAGCAGGGGTATGGCCAGCCCGGCCAGCCGCAACAGGGGTATGGCCAGCCCGGCCAGCCGGGATACGGGCCGCCCGGCGGCACACCGCAGCGCTGAGAGGCGAGCCGCGGGCCTGCGCACCCACGAGAGAGCGGGCTGCGCTCGCCTCACTGGCTTGCTCCGAGCCAGTCGTGAATACCAGAACATCTGCTCGCAGCGGCGCTCGGCGGGTCGTTTGGAGCCTTGAATTTGGAGCCTTGAAGCAGAGTGGGGGGCTGAAGCGAATACAGGCGAGATCGAGCCCGCCGGCTCTCGGGCAACGTCACTCCGAGGACGGGGCGTTCGAGCTTCGGAGCCGACCTCGTCGTGCCAGGATCCGGGTGGACAGCCCAACCCGTTGAGCGCAAGAATCCGCGCCCGATGAAGAACGGACCGTTTCTCTCCCTGCTTGCCGTCGCGGCGATGCTGGCTCCGGCAGCTTCTTGCCGGTGCGCCGGCGACCAGAAAGGCACCGAGACGCTGACGGGGGCGGGGACGACGGGGACCGCCGAGGCGACCCTGGCGGAGCTGCCGTTCCAGCTTCCAAATGGGCTGTCGGTCGACCTCGTCTCCGGACCCTGCGGCGACTCGGCGGCCCTCGTCGTCCTGCTCAATGGCGGGATCGATCACGATCCGCCGGGACGGTCGGGCATGGCTCAGCTCGCCGGGCGTGTGCTGGCGACGTCGGCCGCGACGGGGCGGGCCGAGCGCGTCGTCGAGGTCGGCAACGACTACACGCTGTACTCCGTCGTGGTGGCGGGCGACCGGCTGCTCGACGAGCTGGACGAGGTGGCGGCGTGGATGTCGAAGGCCGCGCCGACCGAGGCCGACCTGGGACGCGAGCGGGCGCGCCTGCTCGAAGACGTGGGGAAGCTCTCGGGGAACGACGCCGCGCGGACGGCGCGGAGCCTGGCCGAGGAGGCCGTGCAGCCGACGCGCGGCAACGGCAAGCGACTCGGGATCACGTCGGAGGTGGAGGCGATCACCCTCGCCGAGCTGCAGGCCTACTGGCAGGCGCAGCTCAAGCCGGGCAACGCTCGCATCAGCGTGGCCGGTCGCTTCGACGTGGCGAAGGTGCGGGCGCGGATCGAGGCGGCCTTCACGCCCCTGCCCGCCGGAACGCCGCCGGTGTCGCGGGAGGACGCGGGGACGACCGTCAAGGGAACCATGGTGATGGGGGAAGCGCCCAGCGCGGTCGCCGTGGCGGTGCCTGCCCCGCCGGCGTCCGACGCGCTGTACGCCCCGTTCCTGGTGCTCGCCGCGCGGCTCATGGACAAGCCGCCGGAGGCCCGGACGTGGGAGGCGAGCTACGACCCGGTCAAGCGTCCCGGGCTGCTCTTCATCACGGGGCCCGTCGGGAAGGCGGAGCAGGCAGAGCCCGCCGCGGCGAGGATGCGCGCCGAGGTGGGCACCCTCCTGGCGCGACCGCCTGCGCCGGACGACACCGCCGGAGCCCGGGAGAGGTTTGGACTGTTCCTCGAGCCCAAGCTCGTCGACCCGGCGCTCTGCGCCAAAGACGCGCGCGCGTTCGCGGTGGCCCGGGCGCGGCGGGCGCAGCGCGGGCTCGACGTCGCGCCCCTCGGGCAGGCGCTCGACGCGACCACCAAGGAGCAGCTCGACGAGGCCGCCAAGCTCTTCGAGCCGAAGCGCACGGCCGCCGTGATCGCGGGCGGCGCCATCCGCTGAGCGGGTGAGCGGGGCGCTTGCGGCGCGCCACTAAAGCGAGAATTTGAATCGCGGCACGCTCGGCGCTCCACCGGCACGGTGATTCGCGTGAATGGCCGCTCCACCATTCGGGGCGGCGCTTCCGATCGGTTTGCGTCCGCGTGTGGGGTCCCGCTCACCGAAGGCCTTGATTGGGTGGCAAATGTCGCCTTTTCACACCGCAAACCGGAGCGCGAACCACTCTACTGCGGCGCGTGGTGCTCTGACGCGGTGCCGCAGATGGCGGGGCTGGCCATTCACGCGATTGACGGTGCGGTCGGAGCGCGGGGCGTTCCGCGATTCAAACTCTCGCTCTAGAGCGGTTCGCGCTCCGGTTTGGGGCGTGCAATTCGCGACATTCCACGGCAAATAAAG
>Ga0163144_10022827_pt1 | contig 12386 bp, 12 predicted proteins | sample OliLak19BULKMAT1_FD_123175 | JGI IMG/M metagenome (GOLD analysis project Ga0163144, IMG submission 123175) | Freshwater microbial mat bacterial communities from Lake Vanda, McMurdo Dry Valleys, Antarctica - Oligotrophic Lake LV.19.BULKMAT1 | ecosystem: Environmental > Aquatic > Freshwater >... | reverse complement strand
CGGCGCCGGGCTGGTCGACGCCGCGATCACGACCCTGCCCGACGGCCGGCTCCTCCTGTCCGGCGGCCGGACGTCTCCGACGGGCCTGCCCGCGAGCCGCGCCTACGTGATCGGCGTCGATCCGTTCGATGGATCGATCGACGTCACCGCCACCGACGATCTCGAGCGCCCGCGCGCCGGCCACGTCGCCGCGCCGCTGTGCGACGGCACGGTGCTCGCGATCGGCGGCGACGCCGAGCCCACCGCCGAGCGCTACCAGCCGCCCGCGACCGACCGCCGCTAGCCGACCGCGCGGGTCGGCGCGCCGTCGCGCACGCCGCGATGGATCAGGTACGCGAGCGGGCCGACCGAGCCGAGGCACAGCGTCGCGATCAGGTACGGCGCGACCGGCAGGCGGCGCGCCCGCGCGTCGCGGATCATCCACGACGACACCAGGAAGCAGGCGACGACGAGGTCGGTCAGCATCTGCGCCGCCCACGGCTCGCGCCACGCCAGGCGCAGGAACCCGAGGTAGCTGTCGTCGGCGACGAGCCACATCGACCACGCGACGAACACGATCAAGGCGAGCGAGGGCAGGACGACGCGCTTGGACATGCCGCCACCATGGCGATCGCCGCGCGGCGCCGCCATGACGTCGAGGTCATGGAGCCCGTGCGCGGGCGGGGTACGCTGCCGGCATGCAAGCACAGGTCGGTGCGCTGCTGCGATCGTGGCGCGACGCGCGCGGCGTCAGCCAGGAACAGCTCGCCGCGCGGGCGGGCGTGTCGACGCGCCACCTGAGCTGCGTCGAGACCGGCAAGGCGGTCCCGGGCCGCGAGGTGCTGCTCGCGATCGCGGGCGCGCTCGAGGTCCCGCTCCGCGGCCGCAACGAGCTGCTGCTCGCGGCCGGGTTCGCGCCCGCGTACGGCGCGTCGTCGCTCGGCGGCGACGAGCTGGCGATGGTGCGCCGCGCGCTCGGCCACGTGCTCACGCAGCAGGAGCCGTTCCCCGCGATGGTGTTCGACCGGCTCACCAACCTGCTCGAGCTCAACCAGGCGGCGCAGCGGATGTTCGCGCGGTTCGCGCCGGCCGAGCTGCCGGCCGAGCTCGCGACCAACGTGCTGCTCGGCATCCTGCACCCCGCCGCGTGGAAGCCGCGGATCGTCAACTGGGCCGAGGTCGCGGGCGCGCTCGTCGAGCGGCTCCACCGCGAGGTCGCCGCCGCGCCCGGCGATCGCGGCCTGGCCGAGCTCCGCGCGCGTGCGCTCGCGATGCCGGAGGTCCCGGCGGCGTGGCACCGCCCTCGTCCCGCCGAGGCGATCTACCCGTTCGTGCCGGTGCACCTGCGCCACGGCGACCTCGAGCTGCGGATGTTCACGATGCTCACCACGCTCGGGACGCCGATGGACGTCACCGCCGAGGAGCTGCGGATCGAGACCTACTTCCCCGCCGACGACGCGACCGAGCGCCTGCTGCGCGCGTGGGCTAGCGCTTCGGCGCCGGCTTGAGGCCGTACTTCTCGAGCTTGTAGATCAGCGCGCGCCGCGACAGGCCGAGGCGCTCCGCCGCGCGCGTCTGGTTGTTGCCGGTGGCCTCGAGCGCCGCGACGATCGCCGCGCGCTCGACGTCGGCGAGCTGCTCGCGCACGTCGAGCGAGTCGGTGGCGACGACCGGCCGCGCGGGCGCCGCTTCGCGCACGCGCTCGGGCAGGTGCTCGGGCTCGATCACCGCGTTGCTCTGCATCACCACCGCGCGCTCGATCGCGTTGCGCAGCTCGCGCACGTTGCCCGGCCACGCGTGGCCTTGCAGCAGCGCGCGCGCGCCCGCGGTCAGCGTCGGAGGTGGCTGCTCGAGCGCCGCGGCGAACACCGCGGCGAAGTGCGCCGCGAGCGGCAGGATGTCGGCGGGGCGCTCGCGCAGCGGCGGCACGCGGAGCGTGAAGCTGCTGATCCGGAAGAACAGGTCCTCGCGGAACTTACCCGCGCGGATCTCCGCCTCGAGATCGCGGTGGGTCGCCGCGATCAGCCGGACGTCGACCGGCACCTCCGACGTCCCGCCGACGCGGATCACCGTGCGGTGCTCGAGCGCGCGCAGCAGCTTGGGCTGCAGCGACACCGGCATCTCGCCGATCTCGTCGAGGAACAGCGTGCCGCCCTCGGCCGCCTCGAAGAACCCGACCTTGCGGCGGTCCGCGCCGGTGAACGCGCCCTTCTCGTGGCCGAACAGCTCGCTCTCGAGCAGCGTCTCGGGCAGCGACGCGCAGTTGAGCCGGACCAGCGGCCCGGCGCCGCGCTCGCTCCGCGCGTGCAGCGCCTCGGCGACCAGCTCCTTGCCCACGCCGGTCTCGCCGAGGATCAGCACGGTCATCGCCGTCGGCGCGACCTTGTCGATCATCTCGTGGACCTGGCGCATCGCCGGGTCGTACGAGATCGGCGCGTCGTCCGGCTCGACCTCGACGCGCTCGGCGCGCCGCACCACCACCAGCGCCGGTCCGACGACGATCGTCGCGCCCAGCCCGATCCGCGCGGGGCGGTCGATCTTCGCGCCGTTCACGCGGGTGCCGTTGCGGCTGCCCAGATCCTCGACGATCAGCTCGACGCCCTTCATCGCGATCTTGGTGTGCAGCCGCGACACCCGATCGTCGTCGACCGTCACGGTCGCGGTCCGGGAGCGGCCGAGCGTGACCTCGACGCCGTCGGCCATCTCGAGCACGCGGCTGGCCAGCCCCTCGCCGGGGAACACCATCAGGAACAACCGGCCGTCTCCGCGGTTGACCGAGGCGCGAGACGCGTCGATGGTGTCGGGTAGGTCCCCCATGCGTACGAAGCGTGCACAGTCTGCCACGGTCACCCCGGCCGAGGTGCGCGGGATCGCAGGAGCGGTGCGGTGGTCCCACGGTTGCAACCCTGGCGCGGTGATGCACCGTCTGCTCCTCGTCCTGCTCGGCGCCGCGACCCTCGCGGCCTGCGGCACCGGCGAGGTCATGCCCGACGGTGGGATGGCGGACGACGTCGACGCCTCCGCAGCTCCCGGAGGCCTGGTGTTCCAGTTCTCCGCCCCCGAGGTCGACCAGCAGCTCGGCGACGTCCGGATCGACCGCCTTCGCCTCCGGCTCACGAACCTGCGCGCCAACGGCGACGCCGGCCCCAGCCTCGACACCTATCGCGACGAGGAGGACCTCGACCTCAAGGACCCCTCGGTGCGTGAGGTCCGGTTCGACCGCGCCCCGCCCGGCCGCTACTCCGCGTTCGAGTTCGGCCTGGAGCGCTACTCGGACAGCGAGGCGGCGTGGGAGCTCGAGGGCAGGGTCGACGTCGACAACGACACGCGGGACTTCCGCGTCGAGGACGAGGAGACCTCCACCGTCAGCCTCCCGCTCGACCTCGACCTCGCGCCGGGCGAGACCGTCGAGGTGTCGCTGACTGTCGATCTCGATCTGCTCGCCACCACGATCGACTGGGACCTCGCGCCGATCGACAACGGCGACGTCGTGATCGATGGCGACAGCCCGTTCCTGCTCGCCGCCGCGCGCGCCGCGTTGCTCGCCGCGTTCGCGGTCGCGTCGATCACGCCCGGCCGCTGACGCGGTATCGTGGCGCGATGCGCCTCGCGCCGCTGATCGCCGTCCTGGCCCTGTCGCCCGGGTGCAAGCGCGCCGATCCGCACGAGCGCGCCGCGCCGCCGACCACCACGGCGCCGACGACGACGGATCCCGTGGTGCCCGCGGGCTCGCTCGTCGCGCCCACGCTGGAGGCCTGGTACGGGATCATGCTGCCGACGCCGGCCACCGAGGCGCTGATCGCGCCCCTGCTGGAGGCGGCGCGCACGCTGGGCTTCGCCGTCAACCCCGGTGGCGCGCCGGTGGGCCGGTGGATCGACATCCACACGTCGACGCCCGAGGACGCGGGGTTTGGCGACGGCCACGACCACGACCTGCCGAACCTGCGCGGCGTCACCGCCGACGAGCTCGACGTCGAGGGCGCGTTCGTGATCGGCGCCGGTGGACCGGCCGCCGACCTCGAGCCGATCCACGAGGCGCTCGCCTCCCTCGCCTTCCAGGGCGCGACCGCGGGCCAGGGCTGGATCCTCGACGAGCAGACCAAGGCCCTGTTCTCCGCCGCCGCGTTCAGCGCCACGATCATCGGCGCGCCGCGCAGCTTCGTCCACCTCGTCACGTTCTTCGTCAGCGAGGCGGACGACGGCGTCGTCCTCACGTCGTCGGGCATGGGCCGGTTCGGCCTGCCCGACCTGATCATCCACCTCGGCGCCGGGGCTGACGTCGAAGCGTGGGCCGCGCGCGTCGACGCCGCCGGCCAGGCCCTCGTCGACCGCGGCGCCCTCGACGACGCCGGCCTGCTGATCGCCGGCGATCAACGGTGGGGCGTGACCTGGGCGGTCGACGCCGCGACCGGCGAGCACGCCCTCGAGCTCACGCCGATCCCGTGATCAGTGCGGCTCGCCGCTCGGCGTCTCGGCGACGGCGACGCGCCAGTCGACGACCTGGGTCGCCTCGGTGAGGAACGTCTCCGGGTTGGCGACGGCGAGGGCGTGGCGGAGCACCTCGTCCATGTGCTTGACCGGGATGATCGTCATCTCGGTCATCACGCTCTCGGGGATGTCCGCGAGGTCCTTCCGGTTGTCGTCGGGGATGATCACGGTCGTGACGCCGGCGCGGTGGGCCGCGAGCACCTTCTCCTTGAGCCCGCCGATCGGCAGGACGCGGCCGCGCAGCGTGATCTCGCCGGTCATCGCGATGTTCTGCCGCGCCGGGATCCGCAGCAGCGCGGACGCCATCGCGGTGGCCATCGTGATGCCAGCGCTCGGGCCGTCCTTGGGGATCGCGCCCTCGGGGAAGTGCACGTGCAGATCGATCCGCGCGTGGAAGTCGCGCATCAGGCCGAAGCTCTCGCTGCGCGAGCGGATGTAGCTCATCGCGGCCTGCGCGCTCTCCTGCATGACCTCGCCGAGCTTGCCGGTCAGCGTCATCTTGCCCTTGCCGGGCACCACGGTGACCTCGGTGGGCAAGAGGTCGCCGCCGAACATCGTCACCGCGAGGCCGTTGGCGAGGCCGATCTCGTCGGCGGTCTCGCGGCGGTTCTCGCGGTAGCGCTCGACGCCGAGGTAGTCACCGAGACGATCGGCGGTGATGTCGTAGCTCTTGTCGGTGGGCTTGCCCGCCGACAACCAGTCCTTCGCCACCTTCCGGCACAGCGTCGCGATCTCGCGCTCGAGGTTCCGGACGCCGGCCTCCTTGGTGTAGCGGTGCACGATCGTCCGCAGCGTCTCCTCGCCGAGGTCGAGCGTGAGGTCCTTCACGCCGTTGGCCTCGCGCTGCTTGGGGATCAGGTACTGCTTCGCGATCGCGATCTTCTCCCACTCGGTGTAGCCGGGGAGCTCGATGATCTCGAGGCGATCCTGGAGCGGCAGCGGGATCGCGTGCTGCGAGTTGGCCGTCGTGATGAACATGACGTCCGACAGGTCGTAGTCGAGATCGAGGTAGTGGTCGTTGAACGCGTGGTTCTGCTCGGGGTCGAGCACCTCGAGCAGCGCCGCCGCCGGGTCGCCGCGGAAGTCCATCGACATCTTGTCGATCTCGTCGAGCAGGAACACCGGGTTGTTCGAACCGGTCTTCTTGAGCGACTGGATGATCTTGCCGGGCAGCGCGCCGATGTACGTGCGGCGGTGGCCGCGGATCTCGGCCTCGTCGCGCACGCCGCCGAGCGACACGCGCACGAACTTGCGGCCGGTCGCGTTCGCGATCGAGCGCGCGAGCGAGGTCTTGCCGACGCCGGGCGGCCCGACGAGGCACAGGATCGGACCCTTGAGCCGATCGACGAGCGCCTGCACGGCGAGGTACTCGAGGATGCGCTCCTTGACCTTCTTGAGCCCGTAGTGCTCGTGCTCGAGGATGTGCTCGGCCGCGGTGATGTCGTGGCGGTCCTCGGTCTTGTCCTCCCACGGCAGCCCGACCACCCAGTCGATGTAGTTCCGGACCACCGTCGCCTCGGCGGACATCGGGCTCATCATCTTCAGCTTCTTGAGCTCCTTGAGGCTGCGCTCCTTCGCCTCCTTGCTCATCCGCTTCTGCTTGATCTTCTGCTCGAGCTCCTGCAGCTCGTTCTTGAACTCGTCGCGGTCACCCAGCTCCTTCTGGATGGCCTGCATCTGCTCGTTCAGGTAGTACTCCTTCTGCGACTTCTCCATCTGCTTCTTCACGCGGGTCCGGATCTTCTTCTCCACCTGGAGGATCTCGATCTCCGCCTGCATCAGCTCGTAGAGGCGCTCGAGCCGCTTCGAAGGGATGGGCTGCTCGAGCAGCTCCTGCTTGTCCTTCAGCTTGAGCTGCACGTGCGCGACGATCGTGTCGGACAGCCGGCCCGGATCGTCGATCGTCTGGACGCTGACCAGCATCTCCGGCGGGATCCGCTTGTTCAGCTTCACGTAGGTCTCGAACACCTGCTGCACCGAGCGCATCAGCGCGTTCATCTCGACGCTGCGTTCGATCGGCTCGACGATGTCCTCGGCCTCGACCACGAAGAACGGCGTGCTCTGCTCGAACGCGATGATCCGCGCGCGGGCGCGACCCTCGACGAGCACCTTCACCGTGCCGTCGGGCAGACGGAGCAGCTGGATGATGTGGCCGACCGTGCCGACCGAGAAGATGTCCTCGTCGCGCGGGTCGTTGGTCTTGGCCTTGCGCTGCGCGGCGAGGATCAGCTCCTTGTCGCCGGCCATCGCCTCCTCGAGCGCGTTGATCGACTTCTCGCGCCCGACGAACAGCGGCACGACCATGTGCGGGAACACGATGATGTCCCGCAACGGCAGCAGCGGCAGGGCGCGGGTGGTGTCGGGCGGCGTCTGGGCGTCGTCGTCGTGGCGCATCGTGGCCCTACTGTAGGCGCCTCGTGAGATCGCGCAACATTGCGTCTCCTGTAGGTTTTTGACCGCGCCGGGGCATTCCTACCACGCGATTCTGGGGCAACGGCGCCCCACACCTCCGGGGTGAAGCCCTCGAGACCTCCAGCAATCTCGGGTCTTTGACCTGCCGCGTGTACGAACCACCACGGTTGCCACCCCCGGCATCCGCGCTGCTCTTGGTCCTGGCGTGGTCCCCATCTACGAGGTCTTCCTCGTGCTCCATCCGGTGTCGTCTCGCTTCGCGGAGCTCGGCCACACGCTCGAGCACGTCATCGCAGGCGAGCCGCCGATCGAGGATCTCGATCTGCACTACCGCGCGTCCGCCGACACCGCGCTGCTCGCGCTGCACTACGACGAGCGCCTGCTCGACGGCGACGCGCTGCGCCGGTTGCAGGACACCGCCCGCGGCGCCGGGTTCGCGCTCGTCGATCCGTCGCAGCTTCCGGACAGCGATCGCCGGACGTTCTTCGAGGCGCGGCTGCCGCAGTTCGAGGCGTGCGGCCGCGGGCTCCGGACCGCCGGCGAGGTGTGCGCCGCGCTCGCCGCCAGGCTCGGCAAGCCGACCGGGTTCGCGCGCGCCACGCCGCGCGAAGGCATGCCGCGGCTCGGCAGCCCCGGCCGCCTCGTCGTGACGGTGCCGCCGCTGCCGTCGCTCAAGCAGAGCCTGCCCGTGCGCCCCGCGACGCTGCCGCCGCCACCCACGATGACGCCGTCGGAGGGCACGGTGCTCGGCAAGGTCGCGCAGCGGCGGCCGCTGGGCAAGGCGCGCGCGCGGACCGTCACCGATCGCATGGGCATGACGCTCGCGGAGCAGGCGCGACAAGCGCGACGCGCGGCCGAGGCGCTGCGCGCGCGCGATCCCGAGTCCACCACCGACGTGGTCGTCGTCGACGTGCCGCCGCCGGTGCGCGACGCGCCGACCGAGCCGGTCCCGTCGGCGGTGCCGGAGTTGCTGCCCGAGGCGGCGCTCGACGTCCACGCGGCGAAGACCGCGCGGCTGTGCGGCCCGCACCCGCGGATCGGCACGGATCCCGTCACCGAGCTGCCGGCCGCGCTCGACGTCCGGTTCCTGCGCGGCGGCGACTGGGTGCCGGCCCGCGCCCGCGCGCTCAGCGCCAAGGGCGCGTACGTCGTGACCAGCGCGCCGGCGCGTCTCGGTGACACCGTCCACGTCTCGGTGAGCTGCGCCGGCCGCACCGCGCTCGTGCGCGGCACCGTCTACCACGTGACCACCGCCGACGACGCGCTGTCGACGGGCGCGAGCGGGTTCGCGGTCCGGTTCCCGGAGTACGCGTGCCCGGCGCGCACGCACCTGATCCAGGTGTTGCTCGCGGCGCGCCAGGCCGGCATCACGCTGCGCCCGCCGCCGACGCGCACGGCGGTGCGGTTCCCGGTGCGCTGGCCCGTGCTGCTCACCGTCGGCGGGACGTCGTTCCGCGCCGAGGCGCTCGACATCTCGTCGGGCGGGCTGTTCGTCGCGACGCCGCGGGTCATCGACGTCGGCGCCGACGTCCGCTTCACCGTCACGCTCGATCTCGCCGAGCTGCCCGTCGAGGGCCGCGGTCGGGTGTCGCGCAGCCAGGAGGCCGACGCGACCGCGCGCGGCATGCACGAGGGCGTGGGCGTGAAGATCGTGATGATGGCCGACGCGGATCGCGCGCGCTGGGACGCGTTCCTCGGGCGCGTCCGACGCCGGACCGAGAAGAAGGTGCTGATCGGCGCCGGTCCCGGACGCGTCGAGGAGCTCGCCGCCGGCCTGGTCGGCGCGGGCTACACCGTGACGTCGGGCTCCGACCTCGGGCTGCTGATGCGCGTCGCCGAGCTCGACCCGTGCCCGCCCGACCTCGCGGTGATCGACGCCGACTTCGATCGCACGGCCGCGCCGGCGGGCTGGATCGAGCAGGTGTTCGCCGCGCGGCGCGTCCAGTGCGTGACCGTCCAGGGCGACGTGCGCCGGGCGCGCACCACCGTCGACAAGCTGCTCGACGTCGGCGGCTGACCCGGAACGAACCTTCACGCCCGCGCCGATGGGTCGGACCGGCGGCCCGGCAACCGCGCGGGATGTGAGGCGACGCACGGCGTCAGTCGGCCTGGCACGCGGAGTGAACTACGATGACGTCATGAAGAAGCTCCTCCTCGCTGCCCTGGTCGTCTGCGCCCCCGCCGTCGCCGCCGCGCAGCCCGGAGGCGGTGGCTACTATGCGCAGCCGCCCGCGAGCGCGCCCAGCCCATATCACCAGCGCGGCGGGACGCCGATGTTCGGGTTCAGCATCGGCCTGGGCACGCTCCAGGCCGAGAACAACCCGGCCAACACGACCTGCGGCAACTGCGACTACAGCCCGATCGGCGTCGAGATCGACGGCCACATCGGCGGCATGCTTTCGGAGCGGTTCGGCCTGATGCTCGAGCTGCAGGCCAACGGCCAGACCGTCGACGACTCGGTCTACGGCTCGACCACGTTGACTCAGGTGACCGCGATGATCGCGGGCCAGTACTGGGTGACGCCGCAGCTGTGGATCAAGGGCGGCATCGGCGCCGCGCACCTGTCGTTCAACTACGACGACGCGTACGGCAGCTTCGAGGAGCCGATCGACGACGGCGGCGCGATCATGGCGGCGGTCGGCTACGAGGTGCTGTCGTCGCGGCTGTTCGCGATGGACCTGCAGGGGCGCGTCATCGTCGGCGGGTACGACGGCATCGAGGAGCGGATCACCGCCGCCACGGTCGGCCTCGGCTTCAACTGGTACGGGTTCGGCCGCAGCCGCGGCGTGATCGTGATCCGCTGATCGCGTAGTCTCGCGGCGTGCGCCGCTTCCTCCTCCTCGTGGGTCTCGCCGCGTGCGGACCGAAGCCGTCGTCGACGTCGCCCACGCCGGACCCCGCAACGGTCCGAGGTGACGGCGGCGCGCCGCCTCCGAGGATCGCGGTGGTCGGCATCCGGGGCGAGTGGGCGCCCGTGGCGTGTCCCGGCGAGGTCGAAGGCGTCGGCGGCGGCCGCAGCTGCCTCGCCCACGTTCCACCCGAAGCGCCCGACAACGGCCTCGGGCTCGGGTCGCTCGTCGGTTGTGACGAGCCGACCGGTCCGGTGCGTGGCGTGGTCTTCGACAACCTGGAGGCGAGGAAGCCCGCGCCGCTGGAGCTGGCCGGCACCGACGTCCGGGCCGTGGAGACGCGGCCGACGGATCCGCGCGACAAGCGCGAGCATCTCGTGGACCTCGACGGCGACGGCGATCCGGAGACGATCACGCTGATCCCGCACGACAACCGCGCGTCCTACGGCCGCAGCCTGTCGATCATCGACGGCCACGATCCGCTGATGATCGACACGTTCGACCCGTTCCCCGACGCGGCCGATCTCGTGCTGCTCGGGACCAGCGACGTCGACGCCGACGGCCGCCGCGAGCTGATCCTCCACGCGCCCGGCGAGGAGGTGTTCGGGATCGCCGTCCAGGAGTACTGGTCGCCGACCGAGGCCTACCGCGTCGCGTGCAGGAACTTTTGAGGACGGTCGCGCTCGCGCTCGCGGTGTCGACGACGGCGTGCTCGTTCATCGCGAGCAACGGGCCTTCGTCGTACAACCCGCCGGGGACGCGGGCGCCGTCGTGCTCGACGAGCGTGGCGGCGCCGTTCGCCGACTCGATCTTCGCGTTCGTCAACGCGATCCCGACGGTCGCCGCGGCGGCGATCGCGTGGGACGACCCGCGCTGGACGTACGACGACGGCGCGCCCGGCGGCGCGCAGGTCGGCGCGTGGATCGGGACGCCGTTCGCGGCGATCATGACGCTGTGGATCCTCTCGGCGCGCCGCGGCTTCCTCGACGCGAGGCACTGCGAGGCCGCGCACGAGCGAGCGGCGCAGTCGATGGACCCGCACGGCGACGCGTGTCGCGCGGTGTTCCAGGCGCTCGCCGACGTGCGGCTCGCGTACGCCGATCCGCTGCCGTCGTGGTGCTCGGTGCGCGACGCCGAGGCGGCGTTCCTGCTCGCCGACGCGCCGGCGCTCGCCGGCGGGCGTACCACGCTGGCGGTCACCGACCAGCTCGCCGGCCGCTCCGTCTTGCTGTGGCTCGCCGGCGAGAGCGTCACCGCCGTCGCGATCGAGCGCCCTCGCCTGCCCGCCTCGTGGCGGACGATCCTCGGCGAGCCCGACGCCCGCCTCGACGACGGCACCTGGTTCTACGGGCCGCGCGGCCTCGCGCTGACCCTCGAAGGCGACGCCGTCACCCGCGTCCTCGTGTTCGCCCCGACCACGGTCGAGAGCTACCAGGCCCACTACGCGTCCGTGCCATGATCGTGGTGATGAGATGGGGGCCCAGAGGTGCGGTCCTGGCGCTCGCGGTGGGCGTGGCGGCATGCTCGTTCAGTACCGGGCTCGCGGGGAGCGCACGCGGCCGACAGCGCTCGTGTCCGTCCGCCGTTCCGCCCGTGGTCGACCTGGCCCTTGCGGTCGTGGTCCTCGCGGCGACGGCGTCCGTAGACCGCCACGCGACTCGCAGCGACACGGCTACGGTCTGGATCCCGGGTAGCCTCCTCGCCGGCATCTTCACCACGTCCGCGGTCGTAGGCTTCAGCAGCACCGCCACGTGCGACACCGACTCCGAACGCGTCGCCCCCGCCAACGCCTGCATCGCGGCCCTCCGCGCGCTCGAGATCACGGCGCCTCGCCTGTCCGTGCCCTGGCTCGCGGCTCGCAACCAGCTCGGGCCACCCGATGTCCGGCTCGCGTACCGATCGAACGGCGACACCTGGGCGGAGGCGCAATGGGTCTACGCCACGCGCGGGCTCTCGTTCATCGCGCCCGAAGACGAGGCCACGCGTGCGTTCTGGTTCCCTTCAACCAGCGTCGAGGACTTCGAGAGCCAGCTGGCGCACGGACTGCCGCCGTGACGCCCGCTGGTGCGCGCGTCGTCGCGCGCTGCAACGGCACGGTGCTCACCGAGGCCGACGGCCGGCTCGGGCTGGTCACGATCGGCGGCGGCTGGTTCGGCACCGCGGTGTTCGTCGCGGGGCTGCTCACCGTGATCCCGGGGATCAACGCCGTGGTGATGCTGGCGATGCGGCAGTGGCTCGCCGGCGTCATCCTGATCGCCGTCGCGATCGCCGCGGGCGCCGCCACCGTCGCGTTCCACCGCCGCCGCCGTGCCGCGCGCACCGCGCCGCCTCCCGCCCCGTGGTTGATCTTCGATCTCCCCGCGGGGGTCGTCCGCGACGCCCGTGGCGCCGCGCTCGCGCCGATCGCGCAGGTCACGCTGAGGCGCACCTTCCAGGTCGGGTCGTCCTCGAAGGCCCTGTCCCTCCAGCTCCCCGCGCAGACCATCGTGCTCGCGCGCGGCACGCCGTTCGGCGACTCCGTCGACGCCCTCGACGACGCGCTGCGCGCCGCGCTCGGGCGCCGTTGATCGGACGGCGGTGCCCGTGGGCGCGAGTAGGTGTACGAGCCTTGCGCGGAGGATGCGCGCGGTTTCACCGGGTTCCGTCGACGTCGCGGTG
>Ga0163144_10022826_pt1 | contig 12386 bp, 11 predicted proteins | sample OliLak19BULKMAT1_FD_123175 | JGI IMG/M metagenome (GOLD analysis project Ga0163144, IMG submission 123175) | Freshwater microbial mat bacterial communities from Lake Vanda, McMurdo Dry Valleys, Antarctica - Oligotrophic Lake LV.19.BULKMAT1 | ecosystem: Environmental > Aquatic > Freshwater >... | reverse complement strand
GATTGTCGTATTGCCATCCATCACCTAACATCAGCGCGCGTCCCGTTCCGTCCGGAGCGGGGCGCGTTCTCGCAAACGGCGCGCTGACGCGCCCTTCCGGAGATTGGTCATGGCTCTTGGCGATTTCCTGCGCAAGCAGTTCATCGATGTCATTCAGTGGACCGAATCGGGTCCCGGTGTGTTGATGCACCGCTATCCCATGCGCGACCTGGAGATCCAGAGCGGCGGCAAACTGACCGTACGTGAGTCGCAGATGGCCCTCTTCGTGAACGAAGGCGTCGCCGCCGACGTCTTTGGCCCGGGCCTGCATACGCTCGTGACCAGCAACCTGCCGATACTCACGAATCTTCAGAACTGGGACAAAGCCTTCCAGTCGCCGTTCAAGAGCGACGTGTACTTCTTCTCCACACGCGTGCAGACCGGTTTGCGCTGGGGCACGCAGCAGCCGATCACCATCCGCGACAAGGAATTCGGCGCGGTGCGACTGCGCGCGTTCGGCATGTACAGTTTCCGTGTTGCCAACCCGTCGGTGTTCCATGCCAATGTCGGTGCAACGGATGCGGAGTACGCAGTCGACCAGATCGATCCGCAGTTGCGCAATGCCATCATCTCGGGCTTCACATCGGCGTTCGCGAACGCACAGGTGCCGTTTCTCGACATGGCGGCCAACCAGGCGGAGCTGGCCAAGCAGATCGCGGCCTCCGTCGCGCCGGCGTTCGAGCAATTGGGGCTGCGTCTCGAGTCGTTCGTCGTCGAGAACCTCTCGCTGCCCGATGAGCTGCAGAAGCGTCTCGACGAGCGTATTTCGATGAACATGATCGGGGACCTGCGCGCATACACGCAGTATCAGGCGGCGCAATCGATTCCGATTGCAGCAGCGAACGAAGGCGGGATCGCCGGACTCGGTGCGGGACTCGGCGCAGGTATGGGCATCGGTGGTGCGATGGCCGATGCGATGCGCGGAGCCGCAGCGCCGGCGTCCGGTTCCGCGCCTCCCGTGCCCGTTGTGACGCCAGAGCAGTCGGCAGCGGCAACGTCGGGCGCAACCAAGTTCTGCATGCACTGTGGCACCTCCATTCCTGCGGCCGCGAAGTTCTGCCCGTCGTGCGGGCAAGCGCAGCTCGAGTGATCGCCAACGGCACAGAATGGATCGTCGAGGCGTTCGGATGTGATCCCGCGCGCCTCGGCGACGTTCACGCGCTGCAGACGATGTTCGAGGCGATCGTTCGCGACCTCTCGCTCAACCCCGTCGCTAACGGCGTGTGGCATCGGTTCCCGGGTCACGGCGGCGTGACGGGCGTGGTGCCGCTTGCCGAGTCGCATCTCACGGTGCACACCTTCCCTGAACATGCGTCGCTCTGCCTGAACCTGTTCTGCTGCACGCCGCGTGACGCGGGAGACTGGGAGGCACGACTCGCGCTGCTCGTTGGCGCCCGTGACGTACGTGTGCGCATGATCGCGCGCGACTACGCGCTGGCCGCTATCAGCACATGACCGGTCCGCGGTCACGGGGTACCGCGTGCCCCAACTGCGGCGCGCCAATCACCTTTCGATGGGCGCAGGCCGTCCAGACCACCTGCGCCTACTGCAAGGCGGTGCTCGTACGTCGCGACCTTGAACTCGAGCGCGTCGGACTGCAGGCAGATTTTCCGCACACCGGTTCGCCGATTCAGTTGGGCACCGAGGGGACGTGGATTTCGCGGAGCTTTATCGTGGTCGGGCGCATCGGCTATCAGTGGGCACGCGGACGCTGGAACGAGTGGCATTGCCGACTGGCCGACGGCACGAGCGCGTGGCTCTCCGATGCACAGCTCGAATACGCCATGACCACGGAGCTGTCCGTGCCGATTCCGCTTCCCGACGTGCATGGCGTGCATGTCGGCGAGACGTTCTTCTGGAACGAGGAGCGCTACCAGGCCTCCACGTTGACACGCGCGCGTTACCTCGGTACCGAAGGCGAACTCCCGTTCACGTCGTATTCTCGTGACGAGTGTCTGTTCGTGGACTTCCAGAACGACAAGGGTGGACTGGCGACCATCGACGCGACTGATGTTCCGTCGGTGCTCTTCGTCGGTCAATATCTGTCGTTCGATGAACTCGCCTTTCGCAACCTGCGCGAGTTCGACGGATGGTGAACGCGCCGCTCGACCCGGCGCAGGCACGTCCGCGCGCGTCGTCGCTGTCATGCCCATCGTGCGGGTCCGCGATCGCGTTGCGCACCGAAGGCTGGTCTGCATCGGTCGTGTGTGCGAGCTGCGGCTCAGTGCTCGACGCAACGGATCCGAATCTGGCGGTACTGCAGTCGCAGGCCAACCGCATCAGCGTCGAGCCACGCCTTCCGCTCGGTTCGCGCGGCACATGGAGCGGCGCGACGTGGGAAGCGGTCGGCTTTCAGCAGGTCACCATCACGGTGGACGACACGGACTACTCGTGGACCGAATACGTCTGCTTCAATCCCTATCGCGGCTTCCTCTATCTCTCGGAGTATCAGGGACATTGGAACGTCATCGAGAAGCTGCGCCGACGCCCGACCGAAAACACATCCGGCGCTCGACCCGTGGCCACCTTTGACGGGCGCACCTTCAAGCATTTCCAGACAGCCACTGCGGTCTCCACCTTTGCGTTGGGTGAATTTCCGTGGGAGCTGCGCGTCGGTGATTCCGTGATCGCGAAGGACTACGTGGATCCGCCGTTCATCCTGAGCGCAGAAGCCAGCGAGGGCGAGGTCACGTGGTCGCTCGGTACGTACACCAGCAGCGACCTGATTCGCCTGGCGTTCAGGATCGATGCGCGTTTTCCGTCGCCGTCGGGTGTTTTCGCCAATCAACCCAATCCGTACTCTGGATTGGCGCGCTCCGTCGGCCGGACGCTCCTGTTGTTCCTCGCGGCATTCGCGGTGATGCTCGGGTTGAACGTCGCCTTCGCGGGCAACACAACGGCCTTCGAGCAGGCGTATGTCTTTGATCGCGCCGACTCCACATCGAATGCGCTGGTCACGCCAACCTTTGAACTGACGGGACGTCCGTCACGCGTCGAAGTCGGACTCCTCGCCGATCTGCGCAACGATTGGGTGTACTTCAACCTCTCGCTGATCAACGAAGTCACGGGCGAAGTGCGCGACTTCTCGGCGCAGATGAGCTACTACGCCGGCCGAGACAGCGACGGCAACTGGTCCGAAGGCGGACGACGCGAAAAGGTGCACCTCTCGTCTGTTCCGTCGGGCCGCTACTTCCTGCGCATTGCACCCGAAGGTGGTGAGGCCAGTGGTGTCGCCGTGAACTATACGGTCACGGTCAAGCGCGACGTGCCAAGCTACCTGTTCTATCTGTTTGCGGCGCTCGCACTCGCACTGCCTGCGGTGCTGGCGTTGATCCCATCGGCATCGTTCGAAGGTCGGCGCTGGTCAGAAAGCGACTACGCTCCCGACACCGGCTCGTCCGACGACGACGAGGAGGAGTAGCAGATGGCTCGATTGTACGTGCTGTGGGGCGTTGCGGTGCTCCTGTTGCTTGGAACCGTGCAGTATCGCGGTTGGTCGTTTACATCCACCAGCAACAGCAAGACGAATCCTCGCTCGGTCCGCGCCAATCCTGGCGCGTATCGTTCACCATACTACCTCCCGGGGCGCACGCTCCGCGGCAAGTAACGGAGTCCGACCTCATGGAAGCTCTCTGGCAGAACGTGACGAGCGCGGCGGTGTTCGCGGGACTCGGCGTCGTGCTCTTCGTCGTGGCGTTCTTCATCATCGACCTGCTGACGCCGGGCAAGCTGTGGACTGAAATCGGCGAGAAATGCAACACGGCGGCGGCCATACTCATGGGCTCCGTGGCGATCGCGTTGGGGATCATCGTTGCTGCGGCCATTCATTGAACGTCGCGCTCTTCGTTTCTGTTTGTCTCATCGCGGCGTGCGGGCTCATTTACGAGCTCGTGGCCGGCGCGCTCGCGTCCTACCTGTTGGGCGACAGCGTCACGCAGTTCTCGACGGTCATCGGTACCTATCTGTTTGCGATGGGCATCGGCAGTTGGCTGTCCCGCTTCATCGTACGCGGGTTGGTGACTCGATTCGTCATCATCGAGCTGCTGGTCGGTGTGGTTGGCGGCTTCTCGTCGCTGGTGCTTTTTCTCGCCTTCGCGTACACCGATGCGTTCCGACCGGTGTTGTACGGACTGGTCGTGCTGATCGGCATTTTTGTCGGACTCGAAGTCCCGCTCCTCATGCGCATTCTTCGTGATCGATTCGATTTCAAGGACGTGGTCTCCAACGTCCTGACCTTCGACTACATCGGCGCATTGGGTGCCTCACTGCTCTTTCCGCTCCTGCTCGTGCCCCGCCTGGGGTTGGTGCGTTCGGCGATCCTCTTCGGCTTCGTCAATGTGCTGGTCGGGCTCTGGAGTACGTGGCTCTTCCGCGACGTGCTGGCGCGTCCGCGGTGGCTGCAGGCTGGCGGCGTGCTCGCGCTGGTGTTGCTCGGCGCGGGACTGTGGAAAGGGCAGGACATCACGACACTGGCGGAAGAGGGGATGTATGCCGATCCGATCATCCTCGCCAAGGATACGCGCTATCAGCGCATCATTCTCACGAGCTGGAAGGATGATCTGCGCCTCTATCTGAACGGACATCTGCAGTTTGCCTCGCGTGACGAGTACCGATATCACGAAGCGCTGGTGCACCCGGGCCTCTCTGCGGTGCCATCGAAGGCACGGGTGCTCGTCCTCGGCGGCGGTGACGGACTCGCCGTGCGCGAGGTGCTGCGCTACGCCGATGTGCAACAGGTGACGCTGGTCGATCTCGACGAGGGAATGACGACGCTCTTCACCGCGCATAGTCGATTGACCGCGCTCAACAAGGGCTCGTTGTCGGATCGTCGGGTGCGTGTCGTCAATGCCGATGCGTTTACCTGGCTGGACGAGAATCCGGCGCTCTTCGACTTCGTCATCATCGACTTTCCGGACCCGTCCAACTACCACGTCGGCAAACTCTACACGAGCGCGTTCTATCGCCTGGTGCGACGGCATCTGACGCCCGGCGGACTGCTGGCGGTACAGAGTACCTCGCCGATGTTTGCGCGGCAGTCGTTCTGGAGCATCGTGGCCACGTTGCAGGGGGCTGGCTTGCGCGCGTGGCCGTATCACGTGTACGTGCCGAGTTTTGGCGAGTGGGGCTTCGTTATCGCTGGCACGAGCAGCTTCGCCGTGCCCAGCACGTTACCAGCCGACCTGCGCTATCTGACCGTTGCCGGCCTGTCGGCGCTGTTTGACTTCCCCACGGATATGGGCGCCGTGGCTGCCGAACCCAATCGCCTGAATGACCAGGTGCTCGTGCGCTACTACGAGCACGAATTCGACGCGATCAATCGCTGAGGTGACGTCTCATGCATGAGCGCATGTCGCGGCGGGAGTTCGTGTCGACCGTGTCCGGGCTCGTGGTCGCGGCACCCGCCCTCGTCGGCCTGACGCGGAAGGGTGGCCACGCCATCGCCGGCGGCTATGTCGACGATCAGAGCGCGGCCGGACATGCGTTGCGTGACGGACGCGCATTCGCCGCGGCACCTGAACGTCGTCGTGCGTCCGTCGCCATTGTCGGAGGCGGCATGGGCGGACTCAGTGCGGCGTGGCAGCTCGATCGCTCCGGCGTCGATGACTGGGTGCTGCTCGAGCTGGCGAATGACGTCGGTGGCAACGCGCGCTCCGGTGCGAATGCGGTCTCGCGCTATCCCTGGGGGGCGCATTACGTGCCCGTTCCGTCGGCCGATGCGACGCATGTGCGGGCGCTGCTTCGCGAGCTTGGTCTGCTGAACGCCGACGGCACATGGGATGAGCGCACGCTGTGTCATTCACCGCAGGAGCGAATCTTTCAGCATGGTCGGTGGCACGAAGGACTCCAACCGCTCGATGCGCTCCCCAAACCGGAGCTGGCGCAGTTCGCGGAATTCGAATCGCGCATGGACGATTGGCGCGCCAGCGAGGCGTTTGCGGTGCCGTCCATTCCCGGCCATGCACGCGGTATGGCTGGTGCCCGCGCGCCGGCGGTGCGGGCGCTCGATGCGCTGACCGCCGATCAGTGGCTGCGTGAACAACGACTGACATCACCGGCGCTGCGCTGGTGGGTGGAGTACGGCACGCGCGACGACTACGGCGCATCGCTGCAGCAGGTCAGCGCCTGGGCAGCGGTGCACTATTTCGCCGGACGGGGATCGGAAGACGAAGGTCCGCTCACCTGGCCCGAGGGGAACGACTGGATCGTGCGTCGGTTGGTGGAGCGACTGAACACGAAGCGGAGCGGGCGCGTCGTCACCGGCGCACCGGCCTGGCGCATCGAACGCGCGGGTGCGCGATGGGTGGTGCGCACGCCAAGGCTGGACGTGGAATGCGATGCGGTCATCTGGGCGTCCCCATTGTTCGTGCTGCCGCGCGTGCTCTCGTCGGTGAAGCTGCCGGTGACCGTGGAGTACGCGCCATGGGTGGTGGCCAATCTCACACTGTCGCGCGCGCCCCATGAACGCGGCGCGTCGCTCGCGTGGGACAATGTGATCTACGGCAGTCCTTCGCTCGGCTACGTGAACGCGATGCATCAGTCCCTCGCCACGCCGAGCTCGCAGCTGGTGTGGACCTGGTATCACGCCGTGGTCGATCGCCCGGCGCGCGAGGCCCGTGCCTGGATGCAGCAGCGGCCGTGGAGCGAATGGCGCGACCAGATCATCACCGATCTGTCCCGTGCGCATCCGGACATCGTCGACTGCATCACACGCATCGATGTGATGCGATGGGGACACGCGATGGCGCGCCCGGTCCCGGGACTGTTGTCACGAGTCGCGGCGCTGTCGCAGTGGCAACCCGCAGAGCGCGTGTATGTCGCCCACGCGGACATGAGTGGGCTCAGTCTTTTCGAAGAAGCACAGTGGCACGGCGTGCGCGCGGCCGACGTTGTCGCACGCGTGATGAAGGGAACGCGATGATCGTCTGGCACCGGGACGATGCGCCAGGCGCGGAGGTGATCCGGGCATGGCGTGCACGGTATGAATGTGAGCGCCTGCTTGACTAATCAGCGCGATGCCCGCACAATGGCCTGCGTGTCGCGTGGGCGGTGATCGAAATGTGCGGGAACTTTGGCGGTAGCTGTCGGGCGTGATGATGTGTCGTGGTGCACGGAGCGGTAACGAAGGACGCGGCAGACCGTGTAGTCGCAGACCAGGTAGTCGCAGACCAGGTAGTCGCAGACCAGGCAGTCGCAGACCAGGCAGTCGCAGACCAGGCAGTCGCAGACCATGTAGTCATAGATCGGCGCACCTGATTCGGTTGACAGGTGCGCCAGTGCGCGCAGCCCCGAAGCACGCTGGAGACGGTGCAGCAGATCACTCTGGCCCGTCGCCTGGACCTCCAACCGACCGAGCAAGCCCATGCCACGATCCCGACTCGTGACCATCCTGAGCGCGACGTTTCTGCTGACTCTTACCGCGGCGCCACAGAGCGAGCTGGCGGCACAGGCGGCAGCCGAACAGCGAGTGATCACGGGCAAGGTCACATCATCCACCGGCGGCCGACCGTTGCAGGGTGTGAATGTCATCGTGCGCGGTACGAGGCTCGGCACAGTCACCAACGCGACAGGCGAGTATCGACTCGTGCTGCCCGCGCAGGCCGGCACCGAGACGTTTACCTTCCGGCTGCTGGGCTTCCGGCCGGTCGACGTCCCGATCGGCGGCCGCACGACGATCGATCTGTCGCTCGAGGAATCGGCCAGTGCGTTGACCGGCGTTGTCGTCACCGCCAACGCGATCGTACGAGAGACGAAGGAGTTGGGCTACGCGATCGCGCAGGTGGAGGCGGAGCAGCTGACCGTCGCGCGCAGCTCCAACGTGCTCAATAACATCGCGGCGAAAGTGTCCGGTGTGCGCGTCACGCAGCAGTCGGGCACCGTCGGCGGTTCGAGCAAGGTCGTCATTCGTGGCGTGAACTCCATCGCGTCTGCGTCGGAGCCGCTGTTTGTGGTGGACGGCGTTCCGATTTCAAACAGTGCGTTTGCGGGCACCGAGACGGAGATCGTCACTGGCGGCACCGATGTTGGCAATCGTGCGCAGGACATCAATCCCGACGACATCGAATCGATGTCGATTCTCAAGGGAGCCGCGGCGTCTGCGTTGTACGGCTCACGCGCTCGCAACGGTGTGATTGTCGTCACGACCAAGCGCGGGTTTGCTGGCCAGCCGAGGTTCACGTATAACGGCAGCACGCGCTCGGATCAGGTGTTTCGCTTGCCCGAGTTCCAGAACAAGTACGCGCAGGGGGCGCTGGGTGTGTACAATCGCAATCTGACGAACGGCTGGGGGCCGGAGATCACTGGTCAGCGCGTGATCAACTTCTATGGCGACAGCGTCACGCTCGCGGCGGATCCGGACAACTACAAGGACTTCTTCAACACCGGCTTGACGAACGTGCACAACATGTCCGTCTCCGGCGGCAGCGAGAACAGCGACTACCGCCTGGGCGGCACGTGGCTTGGGCAGACCGGCATCATTCCAAACTCTCAACTGCAGCGATACACGCTCGCGCTCAACGCCGGCCAGCGGTTCAAGGAAAAGTTTTCGGCGCGTGTGGCGGCCAATTACGTGCGCACCAGTTCCAAGGGACGCGCGTCGCAAGGACAGAACGGCCAGAGTATTCCTGTCTCGCTCTGGACGTTCGCATCGCGCACGCTGTCCACGGAGTTTCTGCGCGCCAATCGTGTCGGACCGGATGGTCGCGCCGGTTCCATCGATGGAACCGGCACCAGCAACAATCCCTATTGGGTCACGGACAACAACGGTCTCAACAACTCCATCGACCGCCTGTTCGGCAACACGTATCTGTCGTACGACGCGACGCCGTGGTTCAACCTCGCCTTTCGCGCCGGCACCGACATCGCCGTCGAGGGACGTCGCTTCGTCACGCGCAAAGGCACCCGGGGTCGTCTTGACGGTGAGTTCGACACGCAGGATCTCAACGAACGCGAGTTGAATACCGATCTCATTGGCACCTTCACACGACAGCTCGCCACGACACTCACGCTGAAAGCGGTCGTCGGACACAATTTCAACAAGCGCACGTTCAAGCGGCAGCGCGTGTTCAGCCAGGGGCTCAACATCGATCAGTTGTACACGCAAGCGAACGCGAACGTGAACGCGGCGACGAACTTTTTCTCCGAACGTCAGTTGTACGGCGCATACAGCGATGTCGGACTTGCCTGGCGCGACTATCTGTTTGTCAATGTGACCGGCCGCAACGACTGGTCCTCAACGTTGCCGGTGGAGAACAACAGCTACTTCTATCCGTCGGTCTCCAGCGGATTCGTGCTCTCGGATGCGTTCAAGAACGCGGGACTCTTTACGAGCGGCACGGTGAGCTTCGCGAAACTGCGCGCGAACTGGGCCAACGTCGGATCGGATGAGGAGCCATATCAGCTCGCCTTCACCTATTCGCCGCTGACGCAGCAGTCGGACATCTACACGTTCAATCAGAACTTTCCGTTCAACGGCGCGTCGGCCTTTGGCGCAACGAACGTGATTCCGCCATCCAACCTGCGTCCGCAGCGACAGGAATCATGGGAAGTCGGTGGCGAATTCCGCTTGCTGCAGAATCGCATCGGTCTTGACCTCACGTACTACGCAGTGCGCAACTATGACCAGATCGTGTCGTTGGCCATTCCGCAAACGACCGGCTTCAGTGCACGCCGCCTCAACGTCGGGCAGATCTCCAATCGCGGTGTGGAAGTGCAGGTGAACTACAGTGTGTTCAAGCGCACCGGCAACGGACTCGCCTGGGACATCAACACCAACTACAGCCGCAACCGCAATATCGTGGACAAGCTCGCCGACGGACTGAAGGAGTTCTCCGTCACGTCCGGCGATGGCTTCGGCACGTTCATCGTTGCGCGTCCCGGCACGACGTTCAACATCCAGGGCGTTGGCTTTCAACGCGACAGCGTCTCCGGCCAGTACCTGATCAACCCGCAGAATGGCCTGCGCATCACCGGTGCGCGCACCTTGTTCGGCAACATCTATCCGGACTGGATCGGCGGCATCAACAACAGCTTCGCGTACAAGAACCTCTCGCTCTCGTTCCTCGTGGATGTGCGCCGCGGCGGGGTGATCATGTCGAACACCACCTCCGCACTCCGCTCCTCGGGCACGGCGAAGGAAACCGAGAATCGCACGCCGTTCGTGCAGCCCGGTGTCATTCGCAACGCCAACGGTACCACCACGCCGAATACCGTGCCGGTGTCGAGCGTGCAGGCGTACTGGCAGCAGCTCGACAGCTCGGTGAGCCCGGAGAACAACATTTTCGATGGCTCCTTCACCAAGCTTCGTGAGCTGCAGGTCGGCTTCAAGCTGCCCGGAAGCTGGGCGGCCAAGCTCGGCGCGCGCGAAGCCGTGTGGTCGCTCGAAGGGCGCAATCTGTGGCTGATCTCGAGCAAGGTGCCGCACATCGACCCCGAGTCGAACGTGCATGGCACCGGACTCATCGGCGAAGGAATCGAACGCAACAACATCCCGAGCACGCGCTCGTTCGGCACCAACATCCGTCTGTCATTCTGACGTCCTGCTGATCGCTGTCTGATCACACGCACACAACGAGAGTATCCATCATGACGAACTTCAGAAACGGTGCAGGGCGGACGGTGGCGCGCCGCGTGGTGCGCGTATCGCTGGCGGTGTTGCTGTCAGCGAGCGGCGTCTCCTGCTTTTCCGACGGCTTGTTGAACGTCGATCCCAACCGATCGACGACCGCTGATCCGGCGCTCCTGTTCACGGGCGCGGAAGTGAAATTCTCGCTGCTGCGCGCGGGCGAGCTCACGTGGCCCGTGGCGCTCATGAGCCAGATGTGGTCGTCGGGCGGTCGGTGGGGTTTGGAACAGGCGCGTTACGACCAGACGCGTATTCGCAGTGCATGGGGGAGCATTTACACTGATGTGCTGAAGAACCTTGTGCTTGCCACGAACGACGCGTCGGCGCGGACGCCCAAGCCCAACAACGCCATCGCGCAGCTCAAGATCTACACTGCGTTCGTCTATTCGCAGACGACGTATCTGTGGGGCGACATCCCGTTCTCCGAAGCAGCGGACGGCAAGGTGGACTTTCCCAAGTTCGACACGCAGGAGCAGGTGCTGAACGGGTGCATCAAGCTGCTCGATGAGGCGATGGCGTCCATCGATGCCGGATCGGCGCGCATCGTTGCGCCCAATGACCTGTACTACGGTGGCGACATGGTGAAGTGGCGTCGCTTCGCCAACTCGCTCAAGTTCCGCATCCTGATGTCGATGGTGGACGCCGACGCGTCGAAAGCGACGGCAATCGGAACGATGGCGGCGCAGCCGATGATCGCCGCGGTCGGCGATGAAATGAAGTTTCCCTACTTCGATTCACCCGGTCGCCAGAATCCGCGCTTCTCGTTCACGGCCATCTTCCGGGGCGGCGTGCAGTCCGATTGGTATGCCTCGAAGGTCATGTTCAACGAGATGCAGCCGCTCAACGATCCGCGCCTGCCGGTGTTCTTCCAGCCTGGACCGGGTGCGCCCGCCGGTACGTTCGTCTCACTCGATCCGGTGGAGCAGTACAACCCCGTCACCTCGTCGCTGGTCAATCTCAACCTCCTCAAAGCCAATCTGCCGGAAGTGTCGTTCTCGTACTCCGAGCAACTGCTGCTCGAATCCGAAGCCATCGGGCGCGGCTTCTGGCAAGGGGGACTCGCCGTCGCCGACACGCGCTATCGTGCGGGCGTTCGCGAGTCGATGGCCGGCGTCGGCGTCGCGTCGGCCGCCAGCACCGCATACATCAACGCCCTCCCTGCGCTCACCGGCGCCAACTATCGCCGCGAGCTCAACCGGCAGCAGTGGCTCGATCTGTTCATGCGTCCGACCGATGCCTGGCTGCAGTGGCGCCGAAGCGGACCGATCGGGCAGGAATATCCGGCGATGACCGTGCCCACGGGTGCGCTCTCCACCAACCTCATGCGCCGACTGGTCTATCGCAGCGAAGAGATCAATTCCAATCCCAACACACCAACGGGTATCCTGCTTGATCGCCCGCTCTGGTTTGACAAGTGACGCCGATGCCACATCCCCGCAGGCAACCGTCGCGATTCCTGCACCGTGCATTGACGATGGCGGTGCTCTCCCTGAGCACCGCTGTCGCGACGGTAGAGGCGCAGAGCAAACAGGGCACGACCAAAGTCCGCATCGACACGGATGCCGGCGAGATTCTCGTGGACATCTACGCCGACAAGGCGCCGATCACCGCGACCAACTTCCTGCGCTACGTCAACGAAAAGCGCTACGACGGCGGCGCGTTCTATCGCGTCGTCACGATGCAGAACCAACCCACCAGTCCGATCAGGATCGAAGTGATTCAGGGT
>Ga0163144_10022825_pt1 | contig 12386 bp, 11 predicted proteins | sample OliLak19BULKMAT1_FD_123175 | JGI IMG/M metagenome (GOLD analysis project Ga0163144, IMG submission 123175) | Freshwater microbial mat bacterial communities from Lake Vanda, McMurdo Dry Valleys, Antarctica - Oligotrophic Lake LV.19.BULKMAT1 | ecosystem: Environmental > Aquatic > Freshwater >... | reverse complement strand
TATGGCTTCGATCACTTTGCGCACGACAAGTATCACGAGGACATCGCGGTCTCCGCCGCGCTCGCCTGGCTTCGCGCCCGCCAAAGCGACAAACCCCTCGCGTTTTTCGTCGGCACGAATTGGCCGCACGTGCCGTGGCCGGAAACGGGCGAGGGCTACGTCGCGGAAAGTGTGACGATTCCCGCGAATCACATCGATACGCCGAAGACCCGCACGGCCCGCGCGCGCTACTACGCCGCCATTGGCCGGATGGACACCGAGCTCGGCGAAGTTTTTGACGCGGCCAACGCCGTGCTGGGCGCGAACACGTTTTTCATCACCACCTCGGACCACGGCGCCCAGTGGCCGTTTGCCAAATGGAGTCTCTACGACGGCGGCATTCGCACGCCGATGATCGCGGTGTGGCCGGGGAAAATCGCCGCCGGCACCCGCACCGATGCGATGGTGAGCTGGCTCGATATTTTGCCCACGCTCGTCGCGGTCGCCGGTGGCCCGACACCGCAGGCGCTCGACGGCACGTCGTTCGCGGCCGTGCTGCACGGGCAGACCGCCCAGCACCGCGAAAAGATTTTCACGACCCACAGCGGCGACGGTCGCATGAACATCTACCCCACCCGTAGCGTGCGCACCGCCGACTGGAAATACATCCGCAACCTGCACCCCGAGTTCTACTACTCGACCCACGTCGACATCACCCAATCCAACGACGCGGGCGGCTACTTCGGCAGTTGGGACGAAAAGGCCAAGAGCGACCCCGCCGCCGCCGCGACCGTGCGCCGCTACCATGAGCGGCCCGCCGAGGAGCTGTTCGACCTCCGCCGCGATCCGCTCGAGCTGAAAAATCTCGCCGCCGATGCCGCGCACGCCGCCCGCCTCGCCGCCCTCCGTTCCGACCTTGATGTGTGGATGAAAGCCCAAGGCGACGAGGGAAAGGTCTTCGCTGAACCACGCTTGCTCACCGATCCCGCCCGCGCCGCCCCTCCGGCGGCGGCGGCCAAAAAGAAAAACAAGTAACGTCCCCTCACCATGCGATCCCGACTCAGCCTGATTGCCAGTTTCCTCTTTTCGCTCTCGGCCGGGTTTGCCGCGACCCCGCCAACGAAACCGAATTTTCTCCTGATCATCGCCGACGATTTCACGTTCAGCGACGTCGGCAGCTACGGCGGGCAAGCCTACACGCCGACGATCGACGGTCTCGCCAAAGACGGTCTGCGCTTCACGCGGTGTTTCCAAGTGGCCCCGATGTGCTCGCCGACGCGCCACGCGCTCTACACCGGCATGTATCCCATCAAGACCGGCGCTTACCCGAACCACACCTTCGTCTCGCGGCCGAACACCATCAGCATCGCGCAGCGGTTGCAGTCGGTCGGCTACCGGGTCGCGCTCTCCGGCAAACGGCACATCGGCCCCGAGGAGGTTTTGCCGTTTGAATATTTGCCGGACCCGCTCGATGACAAAAACCACCGCACCTTCCTCGCCTCCGCCCGCGCCGAAGGAAAACCCTTCTGTCTCGTGCTGGCGTCGCACAATCCCCACTCACCCTGGACGCTGGGCGACCGGTCGCGCTACGACCCCGCGAAGCTCCGCCTGCCTCCCGGTTGGCCCGACACGCCCGAGACGCGCAACGACCTGCGCAACTACCTCGCCGAGTGCACCGTCCTCGACGGCGAGGTCGCGACGGCTCTCGCGTTGTTGAAGGAAACCGGCGCGGACAAGAACACCGTTGTCGTTTTTCTGAGCGAACAGGGAACCTCGCAGCCCCGCGCCAAATGGAATCTCTACGACCGCGGTATCCAGAGTGCTTGCATCGTGCGCTGGCCGGGCGTCGTGCAACCGGCCACGACGACCGACGCGATGGTGGAATACATCGATGTCTTGCCGACGTTTCTGGAAATCGCCGGTGCTCCCCGCACCGCCGACCTCGACGGCCGCAGTTTTCTCCCCGTGCTGCGCGGCGAAGCGAAGGTGCACAAGGAGTTCGTCTTCGCGTAACACACGAACCGCGGCGTCAACAACGGCTCCGACCACTACGGCATCCGCTCCGTGCGCTCCGCACGCTACAAATACATCTGGAACTTCACGCCCAACGATCCCTACGCGAACGCTTCGATGAACAACGAGACCTACCGCAGTTGGACTCGGGCGGCCGCCACCGGAGACGCGACCGCGAAAACCGCCATCGCCCGCTACCTCCACCGCGCCGAAATCGAATTCTACGACGTGATCGCCGACCCCGGGGAATTCAATAACCTCGCCGCCGATCACAAGCTCGCGGACGAGCGCGCCCGCCATCGCGCGCCACTCGACGCCTGGATGAAAGCCCAAGGCGACCGCGGGCAGGCCACCGAAATGGAGGCGCTGCAGCACATGAAGCGTTACGTGAAAGATCCGGGAGCGGAGGGCGGAGCGGCCAAGCAGAAGAAAAAAGGGGAGAAATAGGCGAGCGCGCGGGCGAGTTCTGCTCCGGGCGAGATCGTTTCTCCTCTCGGAAGCCCCGCTCACTCCTTTGAGAATGTCACAAATGATTCGACCGATGTTCCGTCTCCGCAGCTGGTTTATTTTCGGTGGGCTCGTCTGTAGCCTATTCTTGGCCGCATCCAGTTACGCGGCCGTTCCGCCCACGCCGCCGAACGTGATTTTGATTCTCGTCGACGACCTCGGCTATGCCGACCTTGGTTGCTACGGCGCGAGGGATATTCGCACGCCGCAGATCGACCGACTCGCCGCCGAAGGCAGCAAGTTCACCAGCTTCTACGTTGGCCAGGCCGTCTGCACCGCCTCGCGCGCGGCGCTCATGACCGGCGCGTATCCCAATCGCGTCGGAATGGGCGGTGCCCTCAACCACACGAGCACCACCGGCCTGCATCCGAGCGAGCAGACGCTCGGCAATCTCTTCCAACAACGGGGCTACGCCACGGCGATTTTTGGCAAGTGGCACCTCGGCCACCGGCCGCCGTTCTTGCCCACGCGCCGCGGGTTCGACGAATGGTTCGGCATTCCCTATTCGAACGATCTCGGCCCGCTCCATCCCGTCACGCCCAGTCTGCCTTCGCTGCCGCTCTACGACCAGGAAAAGATCGTCGAACTCGATCCCGATCAGGCGCAGTTCACCGCGCGCTTCACGCAGCGGGCCGTCTCGTTCATCGAACGCCAACGCGACCGGCCGTTCTTCCTCTACCTCGCGCACGTGATGCCGCACGTCCCGATCTTCGCGTCGGAGAAATTTCGCGGCACCAGCGCCCGCGGCCTTTACGGCGATGTCGTCCAGGAACTCGACTGGTCGGTCGGTGAAATCATGGCGACGCTCCGGCGGCTCAGTCTCGACGAACGCACGCTGGTGATCTTCACGTCGGACAACGGCCCTTGGACATCCTACGGTGACCACGCCGGTTCCGCCGGCCCGCTCCGCGAAGGCAAACTCACCGCCTTCGAGGGCGGCCAGCGCACGCCGTTCATCGCCCGTTGGCCCGGGCACATCGCCGCCGCCCGTTCGAGCGACGCCTTGATTGCCGCGATGGATGTGCACGCCACGCTCGCGCACCTCATCGGCGCGACGCTTCCCGAGGTGAAGCAGGACGGCCTCAATCTCGCGCCCCTGCTGCTCGGTCAACCCGGCGCCGTGGGGCGCGAGGAGTTTTGGTATTACTCCACCGACGAGCTCCACGCGGTGCGTCAGGGCGACTGGAAGTTGCACGTCCCACACAGCTACCTCGCGCTCGTCGCCGCACCGGGCCGCGGGGGCAAACCGTCCAACTACGGCAACATCCAACCCGGAGCCGCCGGCTCGATCGCCAACTCCGGATTGCGCGGCATCGCCAGTCGCCACGGCTACAAATTCACGCCGATCGGTGTCGCGCTCTACAACCTCAAGGACGATCCCGGCGAAACCCGCGACTTGGCCGCCGCGCACCCGGACATCGTCCTCCGCCTGCAGAAAGTCGCCGCCGCCGCCCGCGCCGACCTCGGCGACGCATTGACCGGCGTCAAACCAACGAACGCCCGCCCCGTCGGTGTGGCGTTCCCGGAATTACCCGAGAAACGCCCGGCGCCCCCATGAAAACTCCCCTCCACCTCCTCGGCGCTCTCCTGCTTCTTCCCTCATTCTCACTGCTCCACGCCGCCGCCGCGCAGACACCCGCGCGGCCCAACATCGTCATCATCCTCGTCGACGACATGGGGTTCTCCGACCTCGGTTGCTACGGCTCCGAAATTCCGACGCCACACCTCGATGCCCTTGCCGCGCGCGGCCTGCGCTTCACCCAGTTCTACAACACCGCCCGCTGCTCGCCCACGCGCGCCGCGCTGCTCACCGGCCTACACCCGCACCAAGCCGGCATGGGCACGCTCGCCGAAGATCCCGGCAAACAGGCCCCGCCCACCGCAGCCCCCGGCTATCGCGAGGTCCTGAGCCGCGACAGTGTCACGCTCGCCGAGGTTCTCCGGCACGCCGGTTATCACACCTACATGGCCGGCAAATGGCACCTCGGCTACCACAACCAGGAGAAGTGGCCCCTCGCGCGCGGCTTCGAGCGCTTCTACGGCATCATCTCCGGTGCCGCGAGTTACCTGCGCCCCACGGGCGCGCGCGGCCTCACGCTCGACAACACGCCCATCCCTTCGTCCGACGAAAAAAACTACTACACCACCGACGCGTTCACCGATCACGCGCTCCAATTCGTCACCGAGCAAAAAGACGCCAACCCGTTCTTCCTCTACCTCGCCTTCAACGCCCCGCACTGGCCCCTCCACGCCCGCGACGAAGACATCCAGAAATTCGTTGGCCACTACCGCGCCGGCTGGGACAAGCTCCGCGAGCAACGCCACGCGCGCCAGCTCACGCTCGGCGTCGTCGCTCCCGGCACCACGCTCTCGCCCCGCGATGAAGCCGTCCGCGCCTGGGACACGCTCACACCCGAGCAGCAGACCCAGCTCGACTACCGCATGGCCGTCTATGCCGCGCAGGTCCACCGCATGGATTTCAACATCGGCCGCCTCGTCGATTCCCTGCGCTCATCCGGAAAACTCGACAACACCCTCCTCTTTTTCCTCTCCGACAACGGCGGCTGCGCCGAGCCCTACGACGACCTCGGCGGCGGCGATTTCACCGCCATCAACCAACCCGCCGCCGCCGGAGCCGGCGGCAAACACGTCGGCCCCGGAGGCTCCTCCTACGGCACCGGCTGGGCCAACGTCTCCAACACTCCCTTCCGCCGCTACAAATCGCGCCTGCACCAAGGTGGCATCTCCACTCCGCTCATCGCCCACTGGCCCGCCGGCCTGAAAACAAAATCCGGCGCGCTCACGTCCACGCTCGGCTACCTCGTCGATTTCATGCCCACCGTTCTCGAGGTCACCGGAGCGACCTACCCGCGCGAATTCTCCGGCCAAAAAATTCAACCGCTCGTCGGCCGCAGCCTCGCCCCCGTCTTTCGTGGTGCCGATCTTCCCGTCGACCGCTGGCTCTACTGGGAGCAATACGACAACAAAGCCGTCCGGCACGGCACGTGGAAAGCCGTCCAATCCGCCGAGAAAAATTCTCCGTGGGAACTTTACGACCTCGCCGCCGACCCCACCGAACTCCGCGACCAATCCGCCGCCCAACCCGCGCGTCTCAACGAACTCACCACCGCGTGGACCACCTGGGCCACCACGCACCGCGTCCTCCCGAAGACCCAATAATTTCCCATGCTCTGCCGCTTCGTTCTTTCCCTTGTCGCCTGCGCCGCTGCCTCTGCCGCCGACACTCCCGCGCGCCCCAACGTCCTCTTCATCGCCGTCGACGACCTAAAGCCCACCATCGGTGCCTACAGAGAACATCATCCCGACCTGGATTTCCGCGAACACTGAGCCCCAGAAATGAACTGAAGTTATGCCATGCCCCTACCCTTACCCCTACCCCTGCTCCGATGCAGCGCCACCGCTTCGCGCGCGCTGAAACTTGTTCCCTTGACCTCATTTTCCATAAACCACTTCCAGACAGACCCTAAAATTAGATCTTCTATATATTCTATCAGTAACCACCAACCCGTCCAACCCGAAGAGCCCCATGAAGAAATCCAGTATTCTGAGCTGTGCCGCGTTTGTGTTCGGCCTGCTCGCCACCCCCGCCTTGGAAGCCCAGGAAGCCGCCCCGCCGCCCCCGGCGGATGAGGTGATCGCGTTGAGCCCTTTCACGGTGAGCTCGAGCAACGATGTCGGCTACTATGCGGCCAACGCTATCAGCGCGACGCGCATCAACAAAGCCATCATCGATCTGCCGCTTTCACTCAACGTCGTCACGTCCGAGTTCATGACGGACATCAACGCCTTCAGCCTCGATGAGGCGCTACAGTATACTGCGGGGGTGAATTCCGAGGGTTTCAGCGCGAACGTGTTCTCGATCCGCGGCTTCACCGCCGGCGCGACCTTTCGCGACGGCGTCGGCACGCCCGGCGGCGGATTCAATACTCCCAGCTCCCTCGTGGACCGGGTGGAGGTGATGAAGGGACCGAGCGCCTTGCTCTACGGCCAAGGCACCGCCGGCGGTGTCGTCAACACGATCACCAAGAAGCCCACCGGGGCACGGAAAAACAGCGTCCAGTTGTTCTACGGTAGTTACGACACGAGGCGCGGCATGTATGATTTTAACGGCCCGGTGCCGGGGCTGAAACTCAAGGATTGGATGATCTTCTACCGCCTCACGGGGCAGTATCACCGCGGCGACACGCACCTGTTCAACCAGCGTATCGAGGAGGATGTGGTCAACCCGATGCTCTCGTTTATTTATCGGAAGAACACCAGCCTCACGCTGCAATACACCTACCAGCATCATATCAATTACGGTCATCCCGAGGCGATCGCCGCCCTAGCCAGCGTGCCGATCACGGATCCCCGCTTTGCCGGGATCATCGATGTCGCCGGACTTCAGCGCCGCATTCCGGCGGATGTCTTTTCTCGGCTGCGGGCCAGCCCAAGTTATGCGGACGTGCCGAAGTCCTACAATCCGGAACCACCGAACGCCCAAATCCGCAGCATGAACAAGGTGCTGACCACGACGTTCGAGCACGCCTTCACGCCGCAGATCTCCCTGCGATCAGTCGGCATTTACTGGCACCACACCAATTTCAACTACCAGCGTATCGGATCAATCGAGACTGCGGCCACCCCGGGCTACATCACCCAGCAAGGCGCGCTGCGCTGGATCACGCAGCGAAATTCGACCATCCAGACTGACCTGAGTGCGCGCTTCTCCGTGAGTTCGATCAAGAACCAGATGGTGCTCGGCCACCTTTGGCAGAAGTCGATGGACAGCTTCGAGCTGTTCCGCGACACGGACCTCAAATTTCCCATCAGCCGCGCCCCGGTCTTTCCGGACGATTATTTCCTGGGCAGCCCGGCCTCCATCATGAACGGCACGGCGGTCTGGAATGGCAGGACGACGAACAACAACATGACCGGGACCGACTTCAATTTCTTCGTCCAGAACCGGGTCGGTGCGCAGGAGCGGCAGGCCGCCTACCTTATCGATCTGGTCGAGTTTCTTGACGGCCGATTTTCCCTGCTCGGCGGGGTTCGCGTCGAGAATATCGAGGGATCCAGTTCGATCAAGCAGCGCGGACCTTCCTACGTCGGCGCCCCGTTGCTTTCTTCGGGTTCCTCCACGCCGCCGCGCCGCACTCTCGGCCAATACGCGGCGATGTATAAACTATTCCCCGGGGTCAGCCTCTACGGCGCCTACTCGGAGTCCTTCCAGCCGAACGGCGCGTTTCCCGACGACCCGCAGGAGGGCACGGGCTATGATGGGGGTCTGAAATTCTCGTTCTTCAACGACCGACTCACGGGCCGTGCGAGCTATTTCGACATCGCGCTGACCAACGTCCAGCGTTCGGATCTTTCGAATCCCGACCCGGCCTCCCGCTCGATCGCGATCCTCACCAAGGGCGAGAAGAGCCGGGGATTCGAGGTCGATCTCTTCTACGCTCCCAGCCGCAACCTGAAGTTCATTTTTTCGTGGGCCAACATCGACTCCGAAGTCGTCGATAATCCGGAGTCACCCGACCTGAACGGCCAGCCGCTAGTCGAAACTCCGCGAAACCAGCTCAGCCTCTTCAGCACTTACGCCTTCCCGGATGGCACCGCCAAGGGGCTGCGCTTCGGCGGGGGCGTCAACTACCGGGGCGAGTCGCGCTCCTTCTCGAGTGGCGATCGTCGTTTCCTATTCAATCCGGAGGTCGTCCGCTACGATGCCTTCGTTGATTACCAGATGAAGCTTTCGGCCCGGCACTCCGTCATCTATCGGCTCAACGTGAAGAACCTCACCGACGAGATCGTCATCCTGCACCATAAGTGGGGCCCGGGCCGCGATTGGCAACTTTCGATCCGCTACGAGTTCTGAGGTTGACCCTCCGCTCGTCGTCATCCTCAAACAAGAACCGCGCATGAACTCTCTGCGTATCTTCGCGTGCGCTCTGGCCCTAGTCGGAGCCGCGTGCGCTCACGCCGCCAAGCCGGACCGCGTCAACATCGTCTTGTTCATCGCAGACGATCTCTCGACGAGGGACATCGGGGTCTATGGCTCCAGCCATGTGCGAACACCGCGACTCGATGCGCTCGCACGCGAGTCGCTGCGCTTTGATCGAGCGTTTGCCGCTTCGCCGACCTGCGTTCCCTCGCGGGCGGCGCTATACACGGGGTTGATGCCGTTCCGCAACGGTGCCCATCCCAATCACAGTCAGTGTCGGGAGGGCGTGCAGTCGCTGGCGCACTACTTCGCCGCGGCGGGCTATCAAGTGGTGCAGGCGGGCAAGCGCCATTTCGGGCCGACGAGCGTGTTTCCCTGGGAAAGGATCGAGGATTCGGAGGTGCCCGAGTCTGGTTTCGAAAAAAAGCCCGGGTTAAAGACCGACCTTCAGGTGGCGGCCGTGGATCGCTGGCTGGCGCGGCGGAAGGACCCGCGCCCGCTGTTCTTGATCGTCGCGGATCACAGCCCGCATGTGGTCTGGCCTGAGTCCGCCACCTTCGATCCGGCGGAAGTGGACGTGCCACCCAACCACATCGACACACCCGACACCCGCCGAGCGCGCGCGCGTTACTACACAGATATCGAGAAAATGGACCGGAATCTCGCGACCCTCATCTCCTCGCTCCAATCGCACGCTCTGTGGGACACCACTGTGTTCCTCTTCACCAGCGACCAGGGCGCACAATGGGCGTTTTCCAAGTGGACACTCTACGAAACAGGCATCAGCGTGCCGCTGATTGTGCGATGGCCCGGGAAGACGAGGCCCGGCATGCATACGGACGCGATGGTGTCCTTGGTGGACGTGATGCCGACGCTGCTGGAGGGTGTGCATGCGCCTGTGCCCGCGAATCTCGACGGGAGGAGCTTCCTTGGAATCCTCAATGGCACCGCCAAGAAACATCATGACGTCATCTTCACGACGCACACGGGAGATCGGCAGTGGAATCGTTCGCCGGCGCGCAGCATCAGGACGGAGCGCTACAAGCTCATCGTCAATCTTGCCCCGCAGATCGTCTATACTACCCACATGGACAAGGCGACCGATCACGATGGCGGACGCGAATACTGGCCGTCGTGGGAAAAGGCAGCCGAGACCTTGCCGCGGGCGGCAGAAGTGCTCCAGCGCTACCGGCATCATCCGCCGGAGGAACTCTACGACGTGCTGCTCGATCCCTACGAACAGCACAATCTGGCGGCCGATCCCTCCTACGCCGCGCTACTCGCTGACTTGCGCGCCCGCCTCGCCGCGTGGCGCGCGGCCCAAGGCGATGAAGTCGCCGGGCCCTGACAAACGTTTCGAAGGCAGCCAAAACGGGGCAGGTTGCGGATATTTATATTGATGTTGATATTTGATGCCGGAGCCGCTGCGCCCGCGACACGCACCAAGGACCACATCTATGACGCCTTCCCCCTGTAACGCCCCCGGCCGCGGCGAACTCCTCGGCCGCGCCGTCCGCACCGCGCGCTACCGCCTCGTCGAATGGAAAAAGATCGGCACCCCCGCCGACACCGCCGACCTCGAACTCTACAACTACCAGACCGACCCGCTCGAAACCAAAAACCTTGCCGCCACGCAACCCGAAGTCGTCGCCCGACTCCGCGCCCTCCTCGACCGCCACCCCGAGCCCCGCCTCCCCGTCGGTCCGCGCCCCTGAACCGCAGCGAAGAACCGCGGGCGTCGCTCACGCCTTCTTCCCCCGCTCCCGATATTCCGTCGGCGTCATGCCCGCGCACCGCACGAAGGCCCGCGAAAACACCACCGCGCTGTGGTAACCCACCTGCGGTGCGATGGCGTCGAGCTTGTCGTTCGTCTCCGCCAGCAACTCCTGCGCCCGGTGCACGCGCATATATGTCACGTGCTCCATCGGCGTGCGGCCGAGTTCGCGCCGGCACAGCCGCCGCAGATGTTCCGCGCTCACCGCGCACGCCGCCGCCAGCGTCGCGAGCTTCCACTTCGCCGCAAGCTCGCACACAACCTTTTCCCACAGCGCCCCCACCCGCGAACCGCCGCGCCACGGCCGCGCCAGCCGCCGCGCGTGGCCGTGCACGAGACTCACCCAATGGTTCGTGAGCACCCATCGCGCTCGCCTTCCCACTCGGCGCGCAGCCCCGCCACCGCGCGCCCAAACTCCTCCGCGCCCGTCCGCATCCGCAGCGGCGAATCCGCGCCCACGAGCGGTCCCGTGCCGGCCGGCTCCTCGTAGCGCACCCACGCAAACCTCCAGCGCGGACCCGGCACCGCGTGAAACGCATTGAGCACCCGCCGGCGGCGCGAGACACAGCGAGCCCGCGCCCACGCGCTGCCAGCGCCCTTCCAGCAACACCTGGCCCTCGCCCTCCAAGCAGGCCAGAAAAAAACTACCGGACGGGGAGAGCCGCACGCGCCGATACGGCGAAGCCACCGTGTCGATCCCGAGCCACGCGATGCGATGCACCGCCAACTCCGGTCACTGCCGCGCATCCAGCGACCACAGCCGCGTGCGCGCACCATCGATCGTGGTTTCTTTCCAAACGGGGTTCGTTCGCAACGCGGAGTTGAACCACGCACTCCACGGATGGCACGAATGAACTCACCGCCGGTTGCGTGTGGAAAAACATCACCCGGATGTGTGAACTCCACCCTTCCTGCCACGCCCGCCCTCTGCTAGTTTCTCGTCCTCTCGTTTTGCCTCGCCCACCTCGTCCCTAGCCGCGCAGCCCCGCCTGATTTTTTATGCCGAATCCCTGGACTGGAAAAGGAAACCCGTACACGCGTCAGGAAGTCCGCGACCGCTTGCAAGCGACGCTCGACCGCGGACAATCGATCCTGGCCGCCGGCGCCGGCACCGGTATCAGCGCCAAGTTCATCGAGAAAGGCGGCGCCGATCTCATCATCATCTATAACAGCGGCCGTTTCCGCATGATGGGTCACGGCTCCACTGCCGGCATGATGGCTTACGGCGATGCCAACGCGATCGCGATGGAGATCGGCGAATTCGAGGTCCTCCCCGTCGTTGAAGAAGTCCCCGTCATCTGCGGCGTCCACGCCACGGATCCACGTCGGCGCATGTGGCACTGGCTGGGCAAGGTGAAGGAGATGGGATTTTCCGGCGTAAACAATTTTCCCACTCACACAATCGTCGACGGACACTTCCGGGGTGTGCTGGAAGAAACCGGCATGAGCGTGAAAAAAGAATACGAGATGGTCGCCCTCGCCCGGCGCATGGACCTGTTTTCCGTGGTCTACGTGGGCAGCCCCGAGGAGGCCGTCGAAATGGCCAAAGCGGGCGCCGATGCCATTATCGCCCACGTCGGAACCACCGTCGGTGGCAGCATCGGCGTGAAGAGCGCCGTCGTGAGTTGGGACCACACCCTCAAGGTTACCCAGAACATCATCAACGCCGCCAGCCAGGTGCGGAAGGATATCTTTTTTCTCTGTCACGGTGGTCCGATCAACACGCCGGAAGACGCGACTCGCGTGATTCAAGGCACCGACTGCGTCGGCTTCGTCGGCGCCAGCAGCCTTGAGCGCATGGGTGTCGAGGAATCCCTCACCAATCTCACGCGCAAGTTCAAAGCCATGCCGGGGCCTCCCGCAAAACGGACCTAACGCCGAATCTTGATGCCAATGAAGAGGCGATTAGGATCATCCCGACGACGATCATCCCTCTTCATTTCAGATCGCACTCCGTCGAAAACCTGACTTCGCCGACGTCACGGTCTGTTCGACACCGGTGTTCGCCCCGATTGATTGCAGCTTCTCAACCCGCTTCGCTAAAACAACCCCGATGTCCCCTTCCGCCCGCCGCTTCGTTCAACTCGCCGACGTCATCCGCGATCCCAACCCGTGGACCAATAACGAATGGCTGTGCCGCCCCGACCTCGTGGCCGCGGAGAAACTCCTGCT
>Ga0163144_10022824_pt1 | contig 12387 bp, 19 predicted proteins | sample OliLak19BULKMAT1_FD_123175 | JGI IMG/M metagenome (GOLD analysis project Ga0163144, IMG submission 123175) | Freshwater microbial mat bacterial communities from Lake Vanda, McMurdo Dry Valleys, Antarctica - Oligotrophic Lake LV.19.BULKMAT1 | ecosystem: Environmental > Aquatic > Freshwater >... | reverse complement strand
TTATTAACTATATTTACAAAAATAGCAAAATCGCTAGGCTATCCACCGCGGGCAATCCGGTTGTACCAGAACGGGCCGGCGGGGGCCGGACTGATTACAATTGCTACTGATACCCATTTCGCTGGCGTGATTATGCCAGTTCGCGCAACCGAGAAAACCGTCCCGTTGGCCGAGCTGGCATGGATATCGGGCACAGCGATTACCGCCAAAACCGCTACATAACAACATAACAGGAGATACAACATGGAATATTTTAACAACAGTAATTGTGATTTTGATCCCGCAACCCGCGCGTTAGCCAACGAAATAGTTGCGGGGATACTAACCGATCTGGGCGATCCGACTGGCGCAAACCCTAATAACGTAAATAACGCATGCGATAACGCCCGCGACCAGATGAACGGAATAACTTGGACGTCGAAATTAAAGACTTGGTGACCTAACAAACAACTAACTAACAGGAGATACAAAAATGGAATATTTTAACAACAGTAATTGTGATGCTGCGGCTAAAGCGGCTCGTGCTGCTGTCCGTGATGCTGCGGCAGGCACACTCCAGGTCGCGTGTGATGCTGCTGTTCGCGCAATAAATTTTGATGAGGCTAAAACGGCGCGTGCTACGGCCAATGATGCTACCAGGGTTGCCGCCAGGGCGGCTAATGAGGCTCGTGCTGCTACCAGGATTGCCGCCAGGGCGGCTAATGATGCTCGTGCTGCTACCAGGATTGCCGCCAGGGCGGCTAATGAGGCTCGTGCTGCGGCTTGTGCTGCGGCTCTTGCTGATTATAATGTGGGGGCGTATGACGCATTCGTACTCCGGCGATCAAGCTAAATTGCCAACTAACAACAACTAACAGGAGCAATAAAAATGAACGAATTAGAAAAATTGAATACTGCGAATATTTTGGCCTGGGACAACTACAACAATTATAAAACATTTTTAGCTGCGACACACACAAACACTATAGCGCTACAAGCAGTAACAGACGCTGACACGTTCGCCGCAGCTAAAAAGGCACTCAACGACCTGGCCCGCGCTACGTCCGCAGCGTTCGCCATTGCCCTTGAAACAGATCGCGCAGCTATTGCAGCTAAAAACACTGCGCGGGACGTGGCTAACGCGGGATACGCCGCCAGCCAAAAAATAATGCGCGCGCAACCGAAACCGCCTCACAACAACTAAAATAGGATTAATGACATGACAACAACTAAAAAATTAGCACCGCAGCCGGCAGAGATCCGGGCGCGGCGTGAATCTCTGCGGTTATCGCAAACGGTCGCAGCCGGATTTGTGTGGCATTCCGTGGCTGCATGGCAAAAATGGGAGCATGGTAGTCGGAGAATGCACCCGTCAACCTGGGAATTATTTAACATAAAAACAGCGGAGTTAAAATGAACGATTTTACGCACATCGACGAAACCGTCTTGGAATACGCGTTACGATTGATCGACGATTCGCGGGATTTTGATGCAGCAGAGGAGGACTAGCGGGCGCTACGTTTTACGCGCTATATAACATAACCGAAAAACTTACAGGAGTAATAAAAATGGGTAGGCCAGCTCTTTACATACTGTGTGACGATGCGGGTACGCAACTAGCTAGCTCGAACAGATATTATGCCCTCGTTGACGTTATCGCCAAAACCCGGAAATGTAATCGCCACATTTTTCGGTGGCGGTATACTGCGAACCGGGGGCGCGCGGAGCACATCGACGGCGGCGGCGCCTACTTCTATCACTGCACTTTTTTTAATGGAGAACGTTTACATGTTAAAACTAATAAAACCACTATCAATAGCGCTAAGGCTAAAAGGTCTAGGGTTGCAGCGCTTGCGAACAATGAATGAAATTGCGTATCAAACCGCTATGCTAGCTAGCATAGATGCGAAACTAGAGGAAGTCTACGCGGAACTAATCGAAGTAGAAAAAGACAGTTTACAGCAAAAAAATTGGCAGGAAACGGTGGCGCTATGGGGTAGCGTAAGCGCTCCCGTCATAAAAACGTATACCAACGGACGTTAGCTGTACGCAAAAAAGCCCATGATTTAACCCATGGGCTTTTTGCTTTATAACAACTACTTAACAGGAAATTGCATTATAGCATATCCGGTTTGTTGTTACAAAAATTTCTAAGTTACATAGATCATCTACGGCCGTAGGTTACAATCCGCTTCGAACCCGTAAACCTAGAAACTCTTTGTAGTTGGCTGCCCCTACGCGGGCTTCAAATCGGGGTTGTAGCCTACGAACGAACGCTATCTTAGACGGCAAATAGCGTAGCTGGCCGTTTGATCGCGCCCACGGTTCCCAGGACGCCCATAAGTTCGACGTACTATCGTAGATATCGCCCGCTACGTCGCAACACTGTTCGAGCCAGTCCGCGAGTAAATCCATGTCGTTTTTATATTGCCTCCGCGCGTTTTCTACTGCTTCTGGTATATCTAACCCTCTGCTTTGATAAGCTAACGCCCCTTGGATGCACCAGCGTAGGATGCCCCTAGACTCCGCCGCTAGCTTATGCTCGCGATGAGTATCATTTTTAATTGCCGGATCGTTGGAAAAATTACGTAAAAATGGTACGGGCATCAGCCTGCGCCATATCGCGAAATCTGCCCCTTTTACTATGGGCTTGTGATTGGTCGGTAGCCAAGTCACCCATGTTGGCTGAATCTCTATAGTTTCTTTAGCGTGTATGCCCCGCGCGGCGATTGGCTCACCCCCGGTAATGCTTTTAATTAACGATTCGCGAAGTTGGGCGTTTTCTTCGGGTTCGCCGACGTACAAAAATCTCGCACCGGCTAGGCGTAACAGGTCCTCGCGCGGCGCACCCGCGCTTGCCCCGTAGTCGTTGCTTGACAAAAACGTAGCTGCCTGCGCTATGCGCGCATGGCCGTCTAGCACGCGGCGGATCGTGTTTAAGATCGTGGATTTACCGTTGCTACCGTTGCCGTAGGGTATGACTAAGATATCCTCAGTCGGATCGCCGATTAACGTGTAGCCGATCAACCGCTGGAAGAATGCTAGCATGTTGTCGTCGTCAAAGAATGCGTCTGATACTGTTTGCGCGAACAGAGGACACGTTGCGGCGGGATCGTAGTGGAATTTGGTGATGATCGTTATTAATCGCTTAGGATCAGGGTTTAGTAACTCGCCGGTTTTCAAATCAACGATACCGTTTGCGACCCCTAGGTAGCGCGGATCGCTGTTTAGGTCGGATGCGTTAATTGCGACTGATGGATGTACCGAGGCTAGATTAATGATCGCGTTTAGCATTGACTGCTTTTGCGAAGTTACACAGAATTTGGAAAAAGCGTCGCGCTGCTCGTCGTTTTTCATGTGCACTAGCTCGTCACGCATCGACAGTATAGTTTCCATGGCTAAGTGCTGTATGACCGCAATCGATGCGCGTCGCCAGTATACGCCCGTCCACGCGTACCACTCCTTGGTTTGTCGAACACATCGTAGTGACGGCCCATGGAGGTCAACCAGGCGTCGAGCGTTCCCGAATTCGCTACGGTATCGAGCATCATGCGCCGACATCGTAGCATCCGGTACAGCTATGCCCTGCGTAACATAGTGCGCCCTCTCGGCTTCTCTGCCGAATTTCAACAACCAGGCTATAGTAACCGCCCGCTTACTACTATTGAACCCGTTCCAGCGCATGCGTAAATCGTCCAAGCTTAAATAATTTGGGGCCTTGGTTGACCACTCATTCCACACCATTAACGCGTCATCCGACCCGCTATACTCGTGGTGGAGCGCCATACCCGCGCGTATCCACACGTCGTAGTCAGACGCATCGATGAAAGCTAGGTAGTGCTCGGCTTCCTTCAGGGCGATTCCGCTCGCAGGCATCATTGCGTCCAGGTCGTCGTCGGTAGAAGTCTTCCTGGTTGCGGTAATTCCCGCTACTCGGGTAAGCCCGTGCGCGGCGGCAAGTCGCTCGAATTCGGTAATTAAACTCCGGGCCTGAACGAGCGTAATCTGCGGGAGTATACTTGCCTCTACGTACTCCGCGCCGTTTAGTACGTCTACCCATTTATATTCAGCGTTAGTGTCAGGATGGATGCCATACGCTACAAATTGTTGACCGTCCCCGAGTAACTCTAGGCGGTGCCTACCTCCGTCGGTATCTTCAAACCAAGCCGATGCCATTTTTGGCCAACCAGCGTTTGCTGCGCGGTACACAACCATCGATTTAGGCATGCGCCCTTGACGTTCGATGGTCAGCCCGAGGTTATCGGAGCACCAGTTTGACATTGCACTAACTAACTCTACCGACATCGAATCGATATCGACGCCAACTAGAGGGTACGACCCCTGACCGCACAGCAAACCGACCCCGTGGCTAGGGTAGTTGTATAGGTCATCGACAGTAAGCCGGGCCTTTGACCACCCGCTTATCGCTGGCCGTTTGTGCTTGTGTTTGATCGGTACTATCAAGTACCCATTAGCTAATAGCGCACGGCCTGTGTCGGCGAAGTGGTTACTCATGGGCATCAAGTCCGAGTTCTCGCAATAACGCCGGATCAATTAAGCGCCTACGCGCTACCCCGAAAAGCTGTTCGCATTGCCTAGCGCGGGCTTTGGGCAGGAATCCGCGGGATATCCACCTGCTGATAGTCGGCTGGGTAACGCCCAGCCACTTAGCGAGCGCGGGTTGCGTACCCCCCGCGAGTCGTAGGACTTCGTCAATTCCGTTCATAAGAGCTTTAGTAGTAGTTGCGAAAATGAAGTGTATAGCAAAAAAGGCATTGTGTATACCCGTTAACGTATGCTATAATGCGTGTATTCAATGTTAGAAAGAAAAACTATGTTTAGTAACATGACGTTTGCCGAAGTAGAACGCAACGTTACCCACGTACTCGATACGCAGCAAGCAGAAAAGTATGGGCCAACGTTAGCGTTTTTATTAACAGAGTTTTCTCGGGTAGTAGATATCGTCGGCGAGAGCGATGAGCTAAGCGTACAGATCGATGAGCTAAGCGTACAGATCGATGAGCTAAAAGACCTTAACAACACGTTAGAAAAAGAAAATGAAAAGCTAAGCGTACAGATCGATGAGTTAAGCGATATCAACGGCGACTTAACGTCGGACGTTGCGGATTTGCGGCGTCGATTGCCAGAATATTACGTCTAATTGAAAAACTTAAAAGGAAAATAAATTATGTCATTAGAACAAGCGATCTCAGAAAACACTGAAGTACTAAAGCGGCTAACCGAGATTCTTTTAACAGGAGCGCAGACGGGCAGTTTTACTCCCGCCGTGGCCGAACCTATTCAGCGGGAGTTGGTGAGTCCTCCCGTGGCCGAACCTATTAAAGTAAACGATCCGGTGTATGCGCCCCCCGTGGCCGAACCTATTAAAGTAAACGATCCGGTAGCTAAGGCCCTAGCAGTGGACGTAACGCCGAGAGCAGCGCTGAGCACTAACGAAGTACGCCAGGCGTTGATTAGTCTCGGCTCACGTTCAGCGATCGAAGATATATTAAAAAAATACGGTGCAGATAACGCATTGGCTTTAAAACCTGAGCAGTACGAGGCGGTCATGGGCGACGTTAAGCGGGCCAAAAATGCTCTCGCTCAGTAAACGACAGCTAAATTACCTGCAAGAGTGTGTAGCGCTAGCCGCGCAACACCGCGGGCGATACGTAGGCGATGATAAAGCCGTTAAAACGTTTGATCGGCGGATTCAACGTGCGAACGTGGTGCTTAGCCTAGTACGTCAACAACAATTGGTTATAGCTGATTTAGAAAGGGGCGATACATGAGCGAACATTCCCGGTTTTCACCGTCCGGCGCAAAACGTTGGATGTCATGCGCTGGTTCGCTCGCGATGGAAGAGGGCGAACCCGACGTTGAGTCGCAAGACGCGGCCAACGGGACATTCGCGCACTGGATAGCGCAAGAGTGTTTAACTAAAGCGCTGGCGGCTACTGAGTACCTGGGTACCTGGGATTTTCACGACAAGGAAATACTAGTCGATAACGAGTACGCCGCGCACGTACAAACCTACGTCAACGAGATAACGGAACGCGCTAGGGGCCGTACGTTGCTCGTTGAGCAACGCGTAGAGTTTAGTAAATGGGTTAATACCCCTAATCAGACGGGTACCGCTGACGCGGTAATACTCGATGACGACGAAATCGAAATTAACGATTTGAAATTCGGTATGCGCAAAGTTTTCGCTGAAAAAAACGAACAAATGATGATCTATGCACTGGGAGCGATATACGAGTACGCGCTAACAGGTGCGTTTAAGCGGGTCCGCCTAGTCATCCATCAACCCCGCCTGGCTTGGGTTAGCGAGTGGTCGTTAAGCGTTGAGGAGTTACTAGAATTCGGTGAACGTCTTGAACTACACGCAGAGGCGTGCAAAGTAGCGTTTAAGCTGCCTTTGGAGAATCTAAACGACGAAGGGGCGTTAACCCCTGGTAGCCACTGCGACTACTGCAAGGCCTCTAGTAAATGCCCGGCGCTGCGGGACCACGTGTTTACGATGACGAGCAAGGACTTCGAACCGATACCGCCGGAGGTAACGGCGCCTACTGGTCGATTAGCGGATTTAGCCTTTGCTATGACGCAAATTCCGGTTATTGAAAAGTGGTGCAAAAACATCCGCGCGGCGGTTGAGCGCGAGGTATTCGCTGGCAATAAGCTGCCCGGATTTAAGCTAGTACAAGGCAAAAAGGGTAATCGCGCGTGGACGTCGGAGGATGCCGTTATCGCTGAAATGAAGGCGATGCGCATGCGTGAAGATGAGATGTATTCGTTCAAGCCCATCAGCCCGACACAAGCTGAAAAACTACTGAAGGCAACACCGCGGCGCTGGAAACGTTTGTTGGCGCTTGTTACACAAGCAGCGGGGTTGCCCTCAGTGGCCCCGGAAGACGATCCTCGACCGGGGATTGACGCGTTAGTGAATGACTCCGACTTTGAAAACATAGAAACTAAAAAGGAAAATATAAATGAAAATTAAATTATCTAACGTACGGTTGTCGTTCCCGTGCCTGTTTGAAGCGGTACAGTACAACGGAATGGGGCCATTTAAATACCGCGCACAGTTCCTACTGGAAGATGAAAACCAAAAAGTAACAGTGATGCACCCAGACGGCCCGTCTCAAGTAGGTATTAAAGACGCGATAGCCGAAGTAGCTAAAGAACGGTGGGCTAAAACCGCGCAAACGGCGCTTAACGCCCTGGCTGGCGACTCACAAAAGTTTTGTTTCATCGATGGGGCTAGGAAAACGTCGGAAGCAACGCTGGATTATTGGATCCTTACCGCTACCCGCGATCAGACGAAAGGGCGACCGATCGTACTGGATCAAAACAAGGCACCGCTGACCGAGCAGGACGGTAGGCCCTACGGCGGTTGCTTCGTAAACGCCACGGTAGATGTATGGGCGCAGGATAATGAGTTCGGTAAGGGGCTGCGCGCGACGCTGTTAGGCGTGCAGTTTTTGAAAGATGGCGATAAGTTTGGCGCTGGCGGCGCGCCTTCGTCCGACGACTTTGACCAAATTTCAGTAGAAGACGAGAACGATATTAGCGATTTAGTGTGACCACCACTTTATATCTGGATTTAGAAACGTATAGTGCGGTACCCATATCATCGGGTGCCCACGTGTACGCAGATTCAGCGGAAATTATGTTAATTGCGTATGCGGTTAACGACGGTCCAACTAAAGTACTCGATTTTACAAGTGATTTGACTTACGTAGATGAGTTAACGTTGTTTAAAACCTATTTTGAGGATCCTACGGTAAGGCTTGTCGCGCATAACGTTGCGTTTGATCGGGCAGTGTTAGAAAAACGGGGCTACCACGCGGACCTAACCCGATGGCGTTGCACTATGGCCCGTGCGCTAGCACACAGCCTACCCGGCGGCCTAGCCGCCTTGTCGGAGGTATTTAAGCTAAGTGCGGATCAAGCAAAAAGCAAAGACGGGCAAAAATTAATTCAGTTGTTTTGTAAACCACGTCCAGTTAACGTTACGCTGCGCCGGGCCACCCTGTACACACATCCTGAGGCCTGGGGGCGGTTTGTCGAGTACGCACGGCTCGACGTAGAAGCCGCTCGCGCACTGGATAAAAAACTTCCTCTTTGGAACTATACAGGGGACGAGTTAGCCTTGTGGCACCTGGATCAGGTGATCAATACTCGGGGCGTCGCTATTGATACTGTATTCGTTAATAGCGCGATCAAGGCGGTTGACGTAGAACAGAACAGATTAAGAGAGCGTACAGCGCAGGTGACCGAGAATCTTTTGGTGTCTACCACCGCGCGTAACAAGATGCTTGAGTATGTCTTGGCTGAGTACGGCGTAGGCCTGCCGGACGCTAAGATGGCCACGTTAGAGTCGCGGTTAAACGACGAGAACTTACCGGAGGGACTTCGGGAACTGCTACGTATCAGACTACAGGCAAGTACATCTAGCACTGCAAAATATAAAAAACTTGCGGCGGGAGTTTCAGAAGACGGACGGTTGAGGGGAACGCTACAGTACTGCGGGGCGTCTCGCACTGGCCGTTGGTCGGGGCGCATGTTTCAACCCCAAAACTTGCCTAGGCCCACGCTTAAAAACGACGTAATCGAAGCGGGTATTGCTGCGCTAAAAGACGGCACGGCGGATCTAGTTTTTGTAAATATCATGGAGCTAACTAGTTCGGCGCTACGCGGCGTAATCGTTGCACCGCCCGGCAAGAAGTTAGTGGTATCTGACCTATCGAATATTGAAGGTCGTGATCAAGCGTGGCTTGCGGATGAGAAGGTAAAGCTGCAAGCGTTCCGTGATTTTGATAGAGGGGCAGGACCGGATCTTTATAAACTGGCGTATAGCCGGATGTTTCGTATCAAACCGGAAGACGTTGACGCAGACCGACGGGCCATAGGCAAAGTCGCCGAATTGGCCCTTGGCTACGGCGGCGGGGTATCGGCTTTTGTAACGTTCGCAGCGGCCTACGGCATTGACTTAGCCACACTGGCGGAGGATGCACTTGGCCATGCCGATGCGCGTATCTACGGCGAAGCCGGACAGACGTGGGAATGGGCAGTAAAGAATTTGCGTACACTTGGTCTATCTCGTAACGCGTTCTTAGTATGTGAGGTGTTTAAACGACTATGGCGCGAGGCGCACCCGCGGATAGTGTCCTACTGGTCGCAGTTGGAGGACGCTATTAGGTCGGCGATTGCACGGCCGGAGGAGGTCATCGCGTGCCGTCGCGTTAATATCGTGCGTAAAAACGCATGGCTTCGTATTCAGTTGCCCAGCGGCCGATCGCTATCGTACGTATCGCCCAAAGTCGACGATAAAGGTATTAGCTACATGGGGGTTAGCCAGTACTCTAAAAACTGGGAGCGGATCTATAGCTGGGGTGGGAAGTTTTTTGAAAACATCTGCCAAGCCGTGGCACGTGACGTAATGACTTGTAACATGCCGTTGATAGAGAAAGCGGGGTACGAGATCGTGTTAACCGTGCACGATGAGGTTCTCACGGAAGCGCCGGATAACGCGCTATTTACGGCGGAGGTATTAAGCTCGCTTTTAGCGTTACCGCCTAAATGGGCGTTGGATATGCCCCTAGCTGCAACGGGGATCGAAACTAAACGCTATAGAAAGGGTTAAAGAATGAGCGCATTATTTATTCACTTGATTATCGTAGTACTGATCGTTGGTTTACTGGTCGGTTTAATTAAATTTATTCCTGATACATTTTTAGAACCGCGTTTTAAGTCGCTTATTACTGCAATCGCAATTATTGGTATCGTAGTTTATTTGATACTAGTTCTACTGCGATTTGTATAGCAGTTGGTCAAACGTAACCCATCGGTGCGCGAAATAACCGTAGAAGCCTACTATAAAAAAGTAGCGCTTCAATACGGCGGGGATAGCTACAAATTTAAATCCCCTGGTCGTCGCAGCATACCCGACCAAATAACGTTTTTTGATAACGGCCTAGTGCTACTCGCTGAGATAAAACAACTCGGCAAGAAGCCTACTCCTGCACAAAAGCGGGAGCACGATCGGTTCCGCGCCCGAGGTTTTACGGTAGGGGTAATAGATTCTCAACAAGCTGTGAATGATTTTTTCTTTGATGTTTTTACGAAGGGACGATCAAAAACGCAATTAGGTACCGGGCTAACAAACGCTTGGCAAAAGCATTACAAAAACAAGCTAGAAGAGTTCGTGGACGAAGAAGAGGACGAAGAACGATGTTAGCGGAGTGGGGTACTAAAGCTGACGCGGTTAAGTGCTACCGACGATTAAAAGGTTTGCTAGGAGTTAAAGCGCTTACGGCGATACCCGACGACCTTACGTTTCACGACTTTACGCACCCCTTAGCACCATTGTGCTGGAACGGCTGTTGCTTTTTAGAAATGTCAGCGGAACAAAACGATTGGGAAGCGTATTTTGATCAACTTAATTTTTTTAGCTTGTTAATTAATAGACGATTAGATAGCAATAAGGTGGCGGAGGACCCGTGCGCGTTGCGCTTATTGTCGCGCTTTTATTCGTGCTACGGGCTGTGCGCTGACTTAGAAAAACTACTTTAAGTTAAGAATACCGAGGGAAACAAAATGACGAATAAACCAAAATTAGATATTTTAGCCGCCGATATTGCCGCCGCCGCAAAAGCTGCTCTTACTACGTATTCCGCCGCGTATAAAGCTCGTGATGCTGCCTATAAATCTCGTGATGCTGCTTATAAATCTCGTGATGCTGCTTATAAATCTCGTGATGATGCTACGTACGCTGCCTGTATTGTCGCTTGCGCTGCTGCTAATAAGGCTTATGAATTTGCTTCTGCGGCGGCTAATGTTGCTAATACGGCGTATGCCGATGCTCGTGACGCCCAAAACAGAGGGGAAATAAAATGACGGAGAACGAAGAATACATTGCAGCCGCTGCTCGTGATGCTGCTTATAAATCTCGTGCATTATATATTTTAGCCGCCGCTTGTGATGCCCAAAATAAAAAGGAAAACAAAATGACGAAAGAATTAGACATTTTAGCCGCTGCTCGTGCTGCTGCCAGGGTTGATTATGATGCCGCTTGCGTTGCTGCTAATGCTGCTAATGAGGCTGCGGAGGCGGCTTATGGCGCCGCTAAGGCGGCTAATGCTGCTGCTTATTCTGCTGCTAATGCTGCCTCTCGTGATGCTCGTGATGCTGTTGAGGCTGCTAATGACGCTGCTTGTGCTGCTGCTGAGGCTGATTATCATGCTGCTTATGCTGCTTATGAATACGCTCGTGATGTCCAAAATAAAATGAAAACAAAATGACGGAGAACGAAGAATTAGATATTTTAGCCGCCGCTTATGTTGCTGCCAGGGTTGATTATGCTGCCGCTTGTGCTGCGGCTAAGGCTGCTAATGATGCTGCTAAGGCTGCTCTTGCTGATTATTATGCCGCTCGTGATGCTAATGCTGCTGCTGAGGCTGAGTATGAAGCTGCTTATGCTGCCTCTCGTGATGCTCGTGCTGCTGCTGAGGCTGCTAATGCCGCCGCTTGTGCTGCTGCTCTTGCTGAGTATTATGCCGCTTGTGCGGCTTATGACTCTGCTCGTGATGCCCAAAATAAAATGAAAACAAAATGACGGAGAAACCAATATTAGGTATGCCTCCATTGCTGCTGGGGCTGCTGCTGGGGCTGATTATTATGCCGCTCGTGATGCTCGTGATGCTGCTGAGGCTGATTATTATGCCGCTTATTCTGCTGCTAATGCTGCTGCTAAGGCTGCTGGGGCTGATTGTTATGCCGCTCGTGATGCCCAAAATAAAAAGGAAATAAAATGACGAAGAACGAAGAAGACATTTTAGCCGCTGCTCGTGATGCTGCAGTAGAAGCCGCCGAGGTTTCGTATGAAGCCTTAGCTGAGTATGACGCCGCCGAGGATGCGTACGACGCCGCTAATGATGCGTGTGAAGCTGCTGCTGCTGTTTATGACGCCGCTTGCGCTGCTCGTGCTGCTGCTAGTACGGCTTATGGCGCCGCTAAAACTGCTTTTGACGCAGCAGCAGCAGCAGCAGCAGCAGCGTATTCATACGCTTGTGACCCCCAGAATAAAAAGGAAAACAAAATGACGGAGAAACCAATATTAGATATTTTAGCCGCTGCTCGTGATGCTGCAGTAGAAGCCGCCGAGGCTGCTTATGCCGCTGCTTGTGCTGAGCGTGACGCCGCTCATGAATCCGCTTGCGCTGCCCAAAATAAAAAGGAAAGCAAAATGACGGAGAAACCAATATTAGATATTTTAGCTGCTGCTCGTGATGCTGCAGTAGCAGCCGCCGAGGCCGCCGATGTTGTCCGGGCCATACTTGCAGCACAGCCAGCCAAGCCTGAGCCAGCCAGGATGCTGACAGACAAGGAGGTAGAAGATCTGATTAA
>Ga0163144_10022822_pt1 | contig 12387 bp, 13 predicted proteins | sample OliLak19BULKMAT1_FD_123175 | JGI IMG/M metagenome (GOLD analysis project Ga0163144, IMG submission 123175) | Freshwater microbial mat bacterial communities from Lake Vanda, McMurdo Dry Valleys, Antarctica - Oligotrophic Lake LV.19.BULKMAT1 | ecosystem: Environmental > Aquatic > Freshwater >... | reverse complement strand
TTCCCGTTAATTTTGGATCCCGATAGAAAGTACTATGAACCTTACTGGGTCAATCACGAGGCATCATTTATTTGGCCAGATGACACGAAGTGAGTGAACCGTTCTCAAGCTTACGAAGAATCGGAATCTCCACTCGGCAGCGATCAACAGCCAGCGGGCAACGAGGATGAAAAGTACAACCCGATGGCAAATCAATGGGTGATGGAGTCTCACCCGTCATCTTAATGCGCTTACGAGCGCGCTCCTTATGGGGATCGGGAATCGGAACGGCCGACAAGAGTGCCTGTGTATAAGGATGCTTGGGATCCGCATAGAGCATTCGAGTTTCATTGATTTCGACAATTTTTCCGAGATACATCACAGCAACGCGGTGACTCAGAGTCTTCACAACCGAAAGATCATGAGCGATAAAAATCAGCGCCATTCGGTGTTTGGCTTGTAGGTCCTGAAGCAAATTAATAATCTGAGCTTGAATTGATACATCGAGTGCCGAAACTGGCTCATCTGCAACAATGAGTTTTGGGCCCACTGCTAGAGCGCGAGCAATATTAATTCTCTGGCGCTGCCCGCCCGAAAATTCATGAGGATATCGATTCAAAAACTTAGGATTCAAATTAACTTCTTCCAATAATTCAGCCACGCGCTCTTTTCTTTGACTGCGATTGAGTGTGGTGAGCGAATTGAGTGGCTCCGCCAAGATATCCCCTATCGTCATTCGCGGATCGAGAGAGCTAAATGGATTCTGAAAAACCATTTGGAACTTTTTGCGAAGAGGTACGAGCGCTTTGAAACTTAAAGGTCGTAGATCCTGACCTTCGAAAAAAATCGAACCAGCAGTTGTTCGAATAAGCTGAATGATCGCTCGACCGGTCGTAGACTTTCCACAGCCTGATTCGCCGACGACGCCCAGAGTTTCACCTACATCCAAATGGAAGCTAATTCCATCAACGGCATGCACGACTCGCTTCTCTGACTTAAACCAGCCGCCTCGATTGACAGGAAAGTGAACCTTTAAATCTTTGACTTCAAGAAGATGGGCCTGGCTCACGAAGCAGCCTTTCCGATTTCTAATGAATCTCCGATAGGAAAATAGCATTCGAACGCATGACCAGCTCCGGCTTCTGTAAGCGCGGGCCTAGATGTACGACATTTGTCCTGAACTTTTGAACATCGATCTGAGAAAGCACAAAATGCACCAAGCTCGGTTAGATCGGGAGGACTGCCAGGAATTGGTTTCAGTCGTGCGCCCGGCTCAATATCGACACTTGGAATCGATTCCATGAGGCCACGAGTATAAGGATGCTTTGTCCGATAAAAGATATCGTCGATCGAGCCTCGTTCGGCAATTCGGCCCCCGTACATCACCTGCACACGATCACAAAGGCCAGCAACCACACCAAGATCGTGAGTAATTAAAATAATCGCAGTGCCATGCTTTTGATTCACACCCTTGAGCAAATCCAAAATCTGCGCCTGAATTGTCACATCCAGCGCCGTGGTGGGTTCGTCAGCAATTAAAATCTTGGGTTCCAAAAGCAAACTCATCGCAATCATCACGCGCTGCTTCAGCCCGCCTGAAAGTTGATGAGGATAGGAGTCAAATCGAATCTCAGGTTCTGGCACTCCTAGTGAATCCAAAATATCCAGACATCGCTTTTTTGCTTGAGTGGGAGTCATGGAAGAATGCGTCTGAAGAACTTCCATCAGCTGAGTCGAAATCTTGAGATAAGGATTTAATGACGTAAACGGATCCTGGAAAATCATCGAAATATCTTTTCCACGAAGAGCGCGGAGTCGCTTTTCTGAAAGTTTAAGAAGATCTCGTCGATTAAAAAAAATTTCCCCTGAAGTAATCCTGGCGGGTGGTCGCGGCAGCAGGCCCATGAGCGCCAAATTCGTTACAGATTTTCCGCTTCCTGACTCTCCCACGATTCCCAAAACTTCGCCTTCGGCCAGACTAAACGAAACATGATCAACGGCGCGTACAATCCCCTCATCGGTCGCAAACTCGACACTGAGATCTTTTACCTCAAGCAGCATCCTATTGTTTTCCCTTGAGTTTGGGATCTAGAGCATCGCGAAGACCATCACCAATAAAATTCAAACTAAATAAAGTAAGAGTAAGCGCTAAGCCAGGGAAGATCACCATCCAGGGGTAAAGTGTCACAAAGTTTCGAGAATCCGCAACAAGAGACCCCCAAGACGACATAGGCGCTTGAATTCCGAGTCCCAAAAAGCTCAGAAAGGCCTCTTCGAGCATAACTCGAGGAACCAAGAGAGAGAAATAAACGATGATCGGACCGAGCGTATTGGGAATCAAATGTCGCCAAATGATTTCGCCGTGACCGGTTCCTGAGGCATGAGCCGCTTCAATAAACTCAGAATTTTTTAACGAGATCACCTGACCTCGAACAATCCGAGCGGTTGTAAGCCAAGAAACCGCACCGATCGCAATAAAGAGCAAATAGAATGATCGCCCCGCAATCGCCATCAAGAGAATCACAAAAAACATGAATGGAAGACTGTAGAGAGTATCAACGATTCTCATCATGATATTGTCCACGCGCCCGCCGACATAGCCCGCCACCGAGCCGTAGACGACTCCTATCAAGAGACTCACAATCGCCGCCAGGAATCCAACTGCCAGAGATACGCGAGCCCCATAGAGAATTCGAACCAAGAGATCTCGGCCCAAATCATCCGTGCCCAGATAATGTTTTGTGTTCCAATAGACACCCGCGAAGAGGGCATAATCTTCTGGAATCAGATCAACGAATTTTTCATCTGAAAATTTTTGAATACTCGATGTAAAGGGTGGATTGTTAATTCGGTCGAAATCTTGCGAATCGTAAGTATAAGGCAAAACCATCGGCCCTATGATCGCAGCCAGAACAATTCCCATGACAAAGAAAATACTGAATACCGCAGCCTTATTTTTCTTGAGCCTCTTCAGTGCATCCTGCCACAAACTTCTCTGCGCTTTTTCAGTCATGTAAATTACTCATAGCTCACTCGCGGATCGAGCAGCCCATAAACCAGATCCACCACTAAATTGAGGATTAGTATCAAAACGGCAAACACAATCACGCAGCCCATCGAAAGCGTATAGTCTCGATTAATTGCAGAATCGATGAGGAAACGCCCAAGGCCTGGAATTTGAAAAATATTCTCGACCACAAGACTTCCCGTGAACATACCGGCAACTGCGGGCCCAAGATAAGAAACTACAGGAAGCAACCCGCCCTTGAGCGAGTGAACCCATAAAATTCTTCGAGACGAAAGCCCCTTTGCCTTAGCGGTTCTAATAAAATCTTGACCCAGAATTTCCAGCAGCCCCCCACGAGTAAGGCGAGAAATTGAAGATGCATAGATGAGGCCCAAGGTGAGGCAAGGAAGAATATAGCCTTGAATCTGGTCAACTCCCGCCACTGGAAGCCATGACAGAGTCACTCCAAAAATCAGAATTAAAATATAGGCCAGTACAAAGTCTGGAACCGAAATCCCCACCATCGAAAAACTCATGGGAATGACATCCAATATTTTGTTGTGATTGAGAGCGGCAAGAAGACCTGCAACAAGTCCCATCAAAAGACTAAAAAACAGAGCGCCCAGACCAACTTTCAAACTGAATGCGAATCCCGATTTTACGAGCTCATTCACTGAGCGATCTCCGTAGCGTGTCGAGGGGCCAAGATCGAATTCGAAAAGAATGCGTTTGAGGTAAATTCCGTACTGAACGACTACGGGTTTATCGAGGTGATATTTCGCCTCGATATTTTTCATCACTTCAGCAGGATAAGCTCGATCCTTTGAGAAGGGACCGCCAGGTGCCAGCCGCATCATGAAGAAAGAAATAGTGATGATCACGAATAACGTAACCAATGCAGCCATAAGCCGTTTTAAGACAAAACGAATCACAAAATTTTCCCTACACCCTTCAAATCCCGAGAGATTCTAGTCTACTTTTTACTCATATAGCGAACATACGGCCGATCAATTAGATTCGGCGCAAACCCCTGAACTTCCGGACGAATGAAGCTAAAATTTGTTATAAAAAAGATAGGTGCGATTGGTGACTCGTCCAAGAGAATTGTTTCCGCTTTTTGCAGAATGTCATTTCGCTTATTTGGGTCCATGGTGCGATTGGCTTCCGAAAATAGTTCGTCGTAAGTCTTATTCTTCCATCCGGTCATATTGTTGTCGGATGTTGATTGAAAGAGTTCCAAAAATGTTGCTGGATCGGGATAGTCGCCAGCCCAGCCAGACCTTGAGATATCGTAGTCAAGGCTTTCTTGAGCCTTCAGATAAACTTTCCACTCTTGGTTAAATGGCTCAACTTCGATTCCCAGATCTCGCTTCCACATATTCTGAATAGCAAGAGCAACGCGCTTATGATTCTCATCCGTATTGTAGTGGATTGTGAGCTTTCGAAGGCCTTTTCCTCCTGGAAATCCAGCATCAGCTAAAAGCTTCTTCGCTCTCTCGATATTGGCTTTCGTATCAGCCGAAACAATTCCGGGAGCATTCTTATAGGTTCCCACCCCAGATGGTACGAGTGCGGAGGCTGGGATTTCCCCGGCGCGAGTTACCTTTTCCACAATCTCAGATCGATTGATGGCCAAACTCAAAGCCTGACGAACTCGAATATCATTGAGAGGAGGGCGGGTGGTATTGAAACGATACAAATAGGTGATGAATCCTGGATTCATTCTAAAATTGGGATCTGATTTGAACGCAGGAACCATCGCATTAGGAGCGCCGTTGTAACCCGACCAATCAAGTCGACCCTGTTTGAACAAATCTACGGCGGTCTGTCGCTCTACCACAGGAATTGCTACGATTTTTTTGATCTTAACGTTTGCAGAATCGTAAAAATGGGGATCTCTCTCCAAGACAATTTTTTCCGCAACCTTCCATTCAATCAGTTTGAATGGTCCGTTCGATACGATATTTGCGGGTCGGGTCCACTGACTTCCAAACTTCTCAACAACGTCCTTCTTTACAGGGAAGGCCAGAGACTCCGCAAGGATCTGAAGCAGATAGGGAACAGGCTGTTTCAACTTTATTTGTAGGGTCTGATCGTCAATCGCCTTTACTCCTGTTGCCTTCTGAGTCGCAACACTTGGCTTGGCAGCATATTCCTTCATTCCTACGATCGTATCGGTGAACCAATAAGCGTATTGAGCAATTGTCTGTGGATCGACGGCTCGATGAAAGCTGTATTCGAAATCTTTGGCGGTCAATTTGGATCCGTCTGACCACTTCAAGTTGGGGCGAAGTTTAAAAGTAAAAGTCAGCCCATCTTTGCTCACTTTATAGGACTCAGCTGCCCCCGGGGTGATTGTGGCCCAGTCCGCTTTGCGGGTCATCAGGCCTTCAAACATTTGAATAATAATATTATTATCAGGCGTACCGGTTGCGACATGAGGATCGAGGGTCTCGACTTCCGCTTTGTTATTAAAGACAAACTCATCTTTCGCCGACTTCATCGGTGGAAGTGCAAAAACTAGAGCAAACGCAAGAACTTGAATAAGCATAAAAAGCCTTTCTGTTAGTTATGAAAGATACACTTGATTGTTAAAACATGGTCAAGTTCCGTCTTAGATATGCTATGACGTTGAGGATGCGTGCTTGCATTCATGCCATTCGAGATTACTTTCCCGCTAAAGTTGTAACGAACGAAGATATGTCCAAATTCGTCGAGACTTCTGACGAATGGATTCGCGACCGGACGGGAATCAGAGAGCGCCGAATGAGCGAAGTCCACGAGACTCCTGCTTTCATGGGAACGGCAGCAGCAAAAAAACTCTTCGAAGATCGCAAGATCGACCCCATGAGCATCGATCTCATCCTCTGTGCGACGATTACTGCTGACTACCACTTCCCCGCTTCTGCATGTTTGATTCAGTCTGCCCTCGGCTGCAATCGAGCCTTTGCCTACGATATCAACGCGGCCTGCAGTGGCTACCTCTATGGACTAGAAACTGCTCGAGCTTTTATTGAGTCGGGATTGGCCAAGAGAGTCCTATTAGTGGCCGCCGAAAAAATGAGTTCCATTTTGGATTATCAGGACCGAGCAACCTGCATTATTTTTGGCGACGGAGGATCGGCTACGCTCATCGAAGCCGCCCAAGATGAAGAGTCTTATATTATAGACGGGGCCTACCGCAGTGATGGCTCTGGCCGTGAATTTCTATTTATGCCTTCAGGAGGATCTCTCAATCCTCCTTCTGAAGAAACCGTGAAACGCAGGGAACATTTTGTAAAACAAGAGGGAAAATCCGTCTTCAAACGAGCGGTTCAGGAAATGGCCGCGATTTGCGAAGAAGTTCTCAAAAGAAATAACCTTAGCGCGGAAGATTTGGATCTCTTTGTTCCTCACCAGGCGAATCTAAGAATTATTGAATCCTGCGCAGACCGACTGGGTCTTCCCCTTGAAAAAGTTGCAATCAATATTGATCGCTACGCAAATACGACTTCGGCAACGATCCCTACAGCTCTGGTGGACGCTCAGAGGGCTGGAAAGCTCAGGAAAGGCCAGCTCGTGCTGCTCGCATCATTTGGAGCGGGTTTTACGTGGGGGGCTACTCTCCTGCGCATCTAATCCTGGTAAAATGGGGACATGAGGTTTTCAGCAAAGGAATACACAGAGGGTCAAGCCGCAAGGGCCGAGGCAATGCGCAAAGGCTTCGCACCCGGCGGGAGTGATGCCAGCGACGGTCTCATTATTCTCGCAGTGATTGCGGGCTTTTTAATTGCAGTCTTTTTTGTGTGGGGAAAAAAATCTAAAGGATCTTCTGGCCGGAAGTATCCTCAAAGTTAGCGCCCTGAAGATTCGCTCCTCGAAAATCCGTATATTCGAAATACGCCGACTTCAAATTCGCATTTCTTAAGTTCGCACCTCTAAAACTCGTATAGCTCAAATTGCATCCACGGAGATCGGCTTCTTCCAAGTTTGCACCTTCCAAATTTGCGCAGGCTAAATTGGACTTCTGAAGCTTGGCTCCGCGTAAATTTGCTCCCACTAAAAAGGCAGAGCGCAAATTGACTTCGCGAAGGTCCATCCCGGTCAATTGGATATTGGGGGTGATGTCCCCGTTCTGAATCATTTCTTCAAATTTTTCTTTATTGAGTTCGGCCATATGTCGCTCTCTCCTCTTTCAAATTGTCTTTAGCACAGTCCTCTCAAAAAGGAAGGGTCCCCGCATCGCGTCATCAAAAAATCTAAAAAGTCCCATGCCGCAAGATGTCGTAACTTATTGAAAGAATTAACAAAAATCAAGTCATTCGACTATACTTAAGTATGCTCCACCGCGCTTTAATTCACCTATTGCTCGGCCTTTCATTCAGCTCTGCTGGATTTGCTGCCAATTCAAAAGATCTCAAGGAAGAGACTGAGCTCTACCACCAGGCCCTCAAATCAATTCAGAGCGAAGACTGGGAAGAAGGTCTGCTGCGAATGGAACATTTTGTTCACTATTTCGGAAAGTCGAAACTCGCAGGAAATGCGATCTTTTGGATGGCTCAAGTTTATCTTCAAAAAAACGAGAAAGCTCTCGCTCGCGATGAGCTTTTAAGACTGCTGCGCGACTATCCAAGCTCCAGTCGTGCCAAGCAGGCCAAAGAACTTTTAGTCAAGATTCAAGCTGATACTCAAACAGGGAGATCCCATGAAAACTTATAAATTTTTTATCATATTTACGATTGCGGCCGCTGGATCTTTGGCCATCTCAAAGCAGATCAAAGGCCAATCAGATCGCGAGGATTTCAAAATCACTCGCTACGCAAGCGCCAATAATTCAGCAAGGGTTGTGGTTGAACATAGCCTTCTCGCCTCGATGGATTCAGTGGGCAAAATTGAAGGGGCCTTCTACCCCAAGGACAGGCTGACAGACGCATCAACGGTGTATCTGAGATTCAAGGATCCAAGCGTTTCAGTGGGCGACAGATTTTTAATCTACTCGAATCTGGGCGGAGTCCGAGTTCCGGGGTCGTTCTTTCAGTATATTGGCAACAATATCGTCTACAAAGGCAGCGTTCAAATTACGAGCGTCCTTCCTACCGCCATTGTAGGAAAGATAAGTGATGCTTCAATCGATATTGAAGTGGGCGACCTTCTGACTCCCCACAAGGATATTAGCTTTGAACTCAAGCCCAAGGAGCCAAGTCTGGATGTGCGAGGAACAGTCTTAGGATCTCCCAAAGGGCTCGAACTCATTGGGGCCTATGATTTTGCTTTTCTCAATCGGGGCAGCAAAAGCGGCCTTGAGCTCAACGACAGAATCTTCGTCTATATGACAGCGGACGGTAACAAAGAAGTTACTAAGGGAATGCCCGAGGTCAATATTGCCGAACTCGTCGTGGTCAATCTGGATGAGAATTTTTCGACCGCCTATGTTCTTTCCGCAAACGATCGAGTTGAACGAGGGAATTCGTTTAAAACGGCGATCTCGCTCTTTAAGTTTTTGGAAGACAAAGCTCCAACTCCTGCGGTTCAGACAGACACCGTGCCCCAGAACTAATTAACAGACTGCTACCAGAAAAGCCTGCGTCTGCGGGCGGCGGTCGGAGCACGTAGATTTCTTTACCGAGATCGAGTGCCGTTTTGGCAGTGCCCAGTGATCCACTTTTCTCATGGGCCTGAGCCAAAAACAATACATCTGAAATCGCAGCGATGATTCTGTTTCGCTCCGGAAAAGTATAGGGTTTGGGTTCGAAGTAAGGCGGATACTCACTGATGAGAGCGCCTCCTTGAACCAAAATTTTCTCAAATATTTTCTCATGCGATTTTGGATAGAGTCTTTTGAGTCCGCCTCCGTTTACGACGATCGTTGACTTTCCTGCATCAAGGGCGGCCCGGTGTGCTTCGATATCAACTCCCAGCGCTCCGCCGCTCACAATCGTCCAACCGTTTTTCGCCCAAACGAGTGAGGCTCTGTAAGCCATTCGCAGCGAGTAAGGAGTGGGACGACGCGAGCCAATCACAGCCGCCATGGGATCTTCGGATCTGAATTTTCCCATCACAAAGAGGCCGAGAGGGGGCTGAGTTAAATTAAACAAATTTTGTGGATACTCAGAATCCACCATCGAGATAAACCGAATGTCGGACGGTAACTGAACCGCCTTCGGACTCTCCAAGTTGGCAACAATGAATGCGATCTTTGCGGAGAGCTTCTGCTGCGCCCAGTCTTCTGAGCGCAAAAGCTGGTTCCAGAGCTTATAAAAGTTCAGGCGCTGATGGGTAGCGATTTGAAGCAAAAGTTCATTAATTTCGCTCGTTGAGGTCTTGTTCATCCGCCGCTTTTAAAGAGAAGGCTTTTGCCTTGTCGATCAAAAAACCTTAGGCTCTGTCGAATGGACGTTGAGCCCAAGAAACTAGTCGTACGAGCTTTAAGGCCCGTTTCTCTCAGAGCTCGCATAGGGTTTTGGTTCTGGAGGCTCAGCTGGGGGCTCTATAACTCGCTGGTGGTCTCGTATGTCATCTATGTTTTAGTGGCCAATAGCCTTTGGAAAATTGGCCGATGCCCTGCTCGGAAGCAGTTTAGACCCCTCGATCCCCAGAAGAAGCTGAAGGTAGGAATCGTCAGCGAATACTACTACCCCCATTTGGGTGGTTTGAGCGGAGACGTTCACTATGCTGCCCTCGAATTCACGAACTTAGGATACGACGTCAAACTCATCACTTCGAATGTGGACGAGCCCCATAATATTCATCACTCGCCTTTGGGATTTGAAATTCTTCGAGTGGGTAGGTCGATTCCGATTTTTGCCAATGGTTCGCTCGCAAAGGTGAGTTTTGGATTTCGAATCGGACGAGATATTAAGCGAATGCTCGCCGAACAAAAATTCGACGTGATTCATATCCACTGCCCTCTCACTCCCGTCTTGCCACTTCTGATACAGCGCTACGCAGATTGCCCCATTATCGGCCATGTCCACACCCTGCTTCAGTCGAAGCCAATCTATTACTCAATTTTTCAAAAGCATCTTGGACGAATCATGAATGACTTCGAGGGTAATATCGCCATTTCAAAAGTTTCGGCCATTCCATTTTCCAAATGGTTCGGATGCGATTTCGAAGTGATTCCTAACGGCGTACCCATCGACGAATTCAATCGACCTGAGACACCTCGCATTCCAAACTTTGACGATGACAAGACGAACATATTTTTCATCGGTCGGCTCGAACCTCGAAATGGAATTTCGGTTTTGATCGATGCATTTAGAATTGTGAATCAGGAAGATCCTCATACACGATTGATCATTGCTGGGGCCGGCCCTCTTAAAGCCTTTTACGAAGAAGCGATGGAAGCGGAGCTCAAGCCCCATGTGCATTTTGTGGGTCCGATTTTGGAAGAAAAGCCTCAGTACTTCGCGACGGCCGATATTAATGTTTGCCCCACGACTCGAGTCGCTGCTCTAGGAGTGACCTTGCTCGAAAGTATGGCGTCGATGAAGCCGGTGGTCGCCAGCGATATTGCCGCCTACCATGAGACCGTTTCGAGTGGCAAAGAAGTGCTCTTTGCACATCCTGACAAGCCGGAGGAATTTGCTGCACAGATTCTACGTTTGATTCGGGAGCCTGGTCTTGGAGCAATCTTAGCCAAGCGCGCTTTTCTTCGAATGGAAAAAGACTATTCGTGGACACATATTATCAGACGAGTGAATGAATTCACGAACAAGATCTTGGAGCGAGTGCACGGCAAGCAGGCTTCGGAAAAATTCAATGCCTAGAATAAAACCCCACCGATCAAAGGCGATTTTGTTTTTGATCGGATTGGTGATTAGCGGCTTTTGTCTTTATTTTGCTTTTCGAAAAGTAAACCTCAATTCATTTCTCCTAGAATTTAAAAAAATGAATCCGATGGCCATTGTGCTGGCCTTGGTTCTGGTGAACCTTCACAACTTTTTACTCGCATTCAGATGGAAGTTCCTCCTTTCGCATTTGGGAAAGGTTCCTTATTGGACCGCCTTTTGGAGTTTGCGTCTCTCGTTTTTTTTCAATGCAAGTTTGCCAGCTCGTCTCGGTGAGCCATTTCGTGTTTGGTATATTCATCGAATGACCAAGATCTCTCCTGCGCGAGCGGTGGGAGCGCTGGGGGTCGATCGATTTTTGGACTTCGTTTGCCTCTTTGCTTTGGTTTATATTTCGGCCCTCGTTTTGGGAATGCGCGGAAATTTGCCAGCGACGTCCACCATTGTTGGAGCCACCATTTCTGTTTTTGCACTCTTTTTTGTTCTGGCAAAACTTCCCAAGCATTCCAAAGTTGGATGGCTCCATTGGCTTTTGCAACTTCGATCCAGAATTTTTGAAGGCATTGCGAGTCTCAAGAGCATTCGTGTGATGAGTTCCGCCATTCCCATTTCGTTTCTGGGTTGGTGTATTGAAGCAAGCATACTCGTTGTTTTTTCGTATGGGCTCGGTGATCCCTTCAGTATCTTCCGGGCTTTTATGGTCGTGGCCGCAGTAAATGTGGCCATTTCGATTCCCTCAAGTCCCGGTCATATCGGAACCTTTCAATTGGGAGCCATGACGATGCTGCTATTCTTGAATGTGGGCAAAGGACAAGCGGCCACGATTGCAATTCTCTATCATTTGGTGCAGTTAATCCCGACGCTTCTGATTGGGGCTTTCGGCTATTATTTTTACTTCATGCGCATTCCTAAAATTTCCAAGACAGCAAAGGCTCACGTTCTTGCTGATTTAGAAAATCAGCCTACGATCTGGGAAACGCCTCCCGTGTCTGAGAAGAGAAATGCAAGCTGATTGAAGTTGTAAGAATTATTTCTGCTCGAAGAGCCACCAAGAAGGAGAAAAGATCATAGGAGGAAGGAATATAGTTTTAAGAATGGTGTTCGAGGAAAATTCTCGAAGCCCAATAAGGTTCAGAAAACTTTGCGAATCGACTTCGATGTCTTGGGTTTTATCGAAAACTGGGAGCTAAAGAAGGCATTCCTTATCAGTCGCTTATTAATCTCACGCTAAGAAAATTTGCCGCCGAAGGTGGAAGCTTAACGATTTCACCAAAAAAGTCGTGAGGGGCTTTTGAACCAGAAAATCGCAATTAACTGAGAGTCACAAATCCGTAGCCGCGGTTTTTGTAGTCACGAATGATCTTGGGAAGCGCGGCTGCGGTCTGCGAACGATCTGGCTGAAGATCCGCGCCTTTGCCGTCGTGAAGTAATAAAATTTCGCCTGGCTTTAGAGCTTTTGCTCTTTCTGCAATGACATCCTCTCCTGGCATTTTCGAATCCCAGACTCCCAGTCCCCAAGAACAGATTTTCAGATTCCGTCTCATCGCTTCTTTCACGGCGAAGATATTCTTAACGCCGTGGGGGAACCGAATCAATGAGGGGGCAGGCAAACCCGCACGGGAAAAAGCGTCA
>Ga0163144_10022821_pt1 | contig 12387 bp, 14 predicted proteins | sample OliLak19BULKMAT1_FD_123175 | JGI IMG/M metagenome (GOLD analysis project Ga0163144, IMG submission 123175) | Freshwater microbial mat bacterial communities from Lake Vanda, McMurdo Dry Valleys, Antarctica - Oligotrophic Lake LV.19.BULKMAT1 | ecosystem: Environmental > Aquatic > Freshwater >... | reverse complement strand
ATAATCTGATTCTTCAGATCTCGAGGAATACGATGTTTTGTATTAGACATATATTCCATTAATGTTACCAAATTATTGATAATCTTGGTGCAATATGTGTCTTAAATTTGGGGTACTGGTCACATCCATGTTACGAAACCTGCAACCCGCTGGAGCCCCGTGAGCTCCGGACAACTCGCTGCTGCCTGCAGAGTCTCAAACATAACCCTCCTTAAAAGCAAAGTATGAAAAGATCAACTATTCTTAGAAAATAGCATTATTACCATGAATTGTCAAATTAATTGATTGGTTGAGGCCTTTCTTACGAAAACTTCTTCATTTTTTTAAATATGCTAGAGTTGGACTCTTGCTGGGGTGGCGGAATTGGTATACGCGCTAGTCTTAGGAACTAGTTCCCTTGCGGATTAGGAGTTCAAGTCTCCTCCCCAGCACCAGAAGTAACTTGTTCGGAATTAAGAATATGGACGATAAACAATTTCTCCAAAAGGCAGTATTAAAAGCAAAAGAGTCTGTTGCACAGGGCGGTTTTCCTGCCGGTGTGATTGTTGTCAAAAATGGAGAAATTGTTGGCGAAGGAGTTAGTGTCGGCAACAAACTGAACGACCCAACAAGTCATGGCGAAATGGCTTCAATACGAAAGGCATGCAAAAACCTCAAAACTTCTGATTTGTCGGGTTCCGTTCTGTATGCCTCAATGCAGCCGTGTCTGATGTGTCTTGGCGCGTCCATGTGGAGTGCAATACCAAAAATAGTTTTTGCATGCCCGAAAGAAAAAGTATCGGCTGATTATTACGGAGGACATTATCAGTCGTCCGCAATCAATTCGGAATTGACGCGTCCGATTAAACTAGTCCATCTCGCTGAGTTAGAAGAAGAATCACTGACGGTTGTCCGTGAATGGGAAAAATCACTATAAATACCGAAACTCTCGCAATTTTTTAGTGAGGAAATTCCTCACTGCCTTAGGAGGAGAAATGCGTTCGGACTATCTTTAGAATACTGCACAAATATAATAAACCAATGGTTTTATAGGTTTTATAATTTCTCATCTTTACACCATCATATATGATAGTGTAAGGATGAGAAATGGTCAGTTGTTACTCGAAGTGGTGCCAAGCTATTGAACCTATACGAATAGCTTGACTTTTTGTTGTTTTGTGATACAATGCTCCCAGGTTCGTTCTCTAACAAACAACTACTTTTTTGCACTCTGTGCAAGGAGACAAAGTGATAATTCTCGACTGGATTTTCATTGGGTTGATAGTCCTCGGTTTGATAGCAAGCTGGACGTCAACTGTCACAATCATAATCGCTGTCCTTCTCGTAGGAGTCTTTCTACGATGGCTTGCAAAGAAAAATAGCTATTTCCTCTCCACCCCTGTAAACACATTCGCGCTCATTACTCCAATCAAGAGTGAGAGTACAGATGCGACAAAAGGTGGAGGAGGTGTGGTGGGGGTTCTGCACGCGGTACCTGGTAGAATGATTGACCGAAGCAGTCCGGATCCTATGGCCTGGCCGTTTGTGCTAGGGGTTGAGACATACAGCATTCTAAATTTCCTCCTGCTCCACTATTTAGGCATTCAATTTATCGGAATTTTCCGATACGTTCGCCTGAATGAGATCAAAGATCTACGGCTTCACAGAGAAGCCAATTCAAACACCTACGAAGTGGTGGACCGAAGCAAACTCGGCACACCCTTCGTCTTCTTCTCTGAGAACCCCTCTATTCTGGTAAAGGATCCGGAAACAAAAGGTTCTTTGAAGATTGATTTAGCATTTAATCTCATTGTCGAAAGAACACTCCCCCTTTTCAGTATCGTGCGAGTGCCTGATGTTCACGGCCAACTCACCGGGATGGTGAGAAATGCCGTCATTGGGATTACCTGCAACTACGACGCTGAGAAACTTGTGGGAGGTCCCAATGGCCAAAAAATCAAAGATGACATCGTGGCGCTTCTCAAGAGCGCTGCCTTCATCGCTCGAGTCTTCATTGCCACAGGGATTACAATCATCGAGGTTAATCTGATAGATGTAGCCTTTGATGAGCCAACCCGAGCCCTTCTGGAAAAAAAGAAGCGTGCGGAGATTGAGGCCGCTGCTAGAGTGATCGAGGCCACGGGCGAGCGTGATGCAAAACTCCGGCGCATTGAAGCGGATGCCAGAGAAGTTGAGGCAGTTATCATGCGTCTCGCTGAAACTCCTGGAGCCGCAAGTATCGTTAGTGCATACGCCTACCGTGATAATAAAACTGTCATAACATATGCTCCAGGCGGAGAGATGGGTCTCATCCTTCCAAGCAGCAATCCGCAGGCGACACCAAGACAAGAGACGCCGTCTCCAACTCCTGCCACGACGACTGCCATCGCAAGCACACGGCAAGCGGCATCAACATCGGCCACTCCTACACTGGGACCGATTAGTCAGCCTGCTAAGGCAGGACCCACACCAAAGAAGTAGTTGAATACCAACAAAGGGCCCCGTACATTCGTACTGGGCCCTTTTCAATGTATGTATTGACAAAGTCATAGTAAAGGTGGTATAATTAAAAAAGGTCAGTACTTCGTCAATCTATCTACTCAACCTTCATTTCGGAGGACTACATGGTTGCTGGAAAATTTAAGTCGCCTTCGTGGCCAGCAGGACTTAAGGGAGGGCCTCAAACAGTTTTCGGAGCCCTCATCATCTTGGGTCTCGTATTTGCATTCTGGAAAGCAGTAAACGGACTTGGAACTGTGATCGGAAACCTTTTCAATGGGGACTCAGGCACAGACTCGTGTCTTGCTGCCGACCTCGCGGAAACTGCTGGCACTAAAAATGCAGCTGCAAGAGCAGCATGCGAATCGTCAAAAAGCGGAGTGCCGTGGATGTCGATTGGGCTGGCCATTATAGGAATTGTAGTGGTCGTGTCCGTCGGATATTTCCTGTACCGCTGGTACAGGAAGAGCCAACCAGAAATCCCAGAAGACTGGAAAAACAAATGGTGGGTAACTCCTTTGTGTTACATCGGGCTCAACTTACTCATCTTTGTGCTGTTCCCCGACAAATACGTCGGCTGGACGGCCAGTATGTGGTTCTGGCAAATGCAATCAGGGTTCGTTATTATCTCGATGATGTTTGCGGCCCTTTCCGAAGGGAAGCGGAGGCCTTGGCTTCATAAGGCCGGGGTTGTCGTCTTCCTGATTTGGATAGTGATAACAACCGCAGGGTGGACCGGAGACAAGTTTGAGACCTTTATTGAAAAGGTCAAAGCCGCAGGAAAGCCATCGACCGTATCCCCCACCGGCCCCGCGCGAACTTCAAGTCGAAAAACTCGGACTGCGTGGAACTGGGAAAACAGCCGTGGGCCTGAAAGAGATACCATCATGCTGGCTTTTCCTGGAAACAGGACGGCTTGGAAAATTGCTGCCGCTGAAAGTGACTTCACTCAATTCAGAGTGGATAGCGACGGTGACAGCACCCTTGTTCGCAACCCGAACTCGAGTGCAGTTGGCATCTTCCAGATCATGGAAAGTCTCCATGGTCGGGACTGCGGTGTCCCTGGCTTGGATATCCACACCACAGCCGGGAACATTACTTGCGCGAAAATTCTCATGGAGCGCAATCCAAACTTCTGGGACTGGGACTCCAGTGCGTACATGTGGCGAAATGGCTACATGGAAAAGGAAGCTCAATTTGAAGTCGCCGTGATAGACCCTTGTGTCCCATACACCAGTGTCATCGGGGGACAGTTTGTGTTTACCCCCGTGAAATGGGATACAGTTGTAACAACGGGTGACAGCACGTTCACCCGTTGGATCGAGAGTGAGGATCTCACACTCGATTGGATCACGGTAAACATCACCACAAGTTTTCTCGTGGAATATGTGTACCTCGACCCGATTGAGCGACAGGAAAAGACGGAGGAGTTCACGGTAGATGGCAACATCTGTCCGGAACTCAATCGCCTCAAGCGCTCACCACTTCGAGTGAGATTTCGCTCGCTCGACCTCGAACCAATAATGATCGAGGTCGTAAAATCGACCTCTAGGAGGAAATAGATAGTTAGCGCAAGCGCGGACCAAAACGGTCCGCGCTTTTTTTATATAAAAGGTATTAAACCTCTTTTTGCTCTCTTCGTCCAAGACGCGAATCTGCTGATTCGCCTCCGGCGGCAATAAAAAAAGCCCTATCGAAAGTCGAAAGTAGGGCAATTTTTACTACTTGCACTAGTTGAGTGGATACACGTTCGTGTTTAAGCCTGTGGAAGATAGGATCAGCCTGATTATCCCAAACGCGCTAATCATAATAAACATTCCTACCAGGCCCCAAACCATCGCTGTCTTACCTTCTGACCTCGCCTTTTCATCAGAAGCTTTCAGAATAAACTGAAAGGTGCCAAAAAGAAACACAAGAAGCGCAACGGAAAAAAGAAGGATCAATGCCGGATTCAAGATTACGCTATTAATCTTGTTCAAAAATGGAACAATTGCTGGCATACAGTGAAACTATCGAATCCGAGGGGTATTGATTTGTCCACCACTTGTATCAACTCCGAATATTTCTCCAATGAACTGAATAAGTCCCCAGACGGCGGCCATAACAAAGAGTGCGACAACACCCCAGATCATGATGCGCTTACCTTCATCCTTTGCAGCTTCATCCCCCGCTGCAAGTATAAACTTCGCCAATCCCCAGAAAAAGAAGAGGAGAGCGAGAGCTGTAACAACAGGGATCAGCAAATTTACAATTTGCTGAACCTGATTTACACCAGAATTAAAATTACCGAGTTGCACACCTGATCCCTGCGCAAAAACCAAAACAGGAAGAGCGTAGAGAGCGATTGTTCCTAATACTTTCTTCATTGTAATAACGTTATTAAACAACTTATTTATAAACAAGACTATTTTGTAAGATACATAGTTAATAATACCAGAGAAATCAGATTTTTCAAACGTCCTGGGGATAGATTAAGGATTGCTATTCAACGGTAACCACTGCACTGGATTACCCCCAAAGCTTGCCTCTTGAAGAAAAGTAATAAGACCCACAAGAGAGGCCATCACAAAAAGTGCAATAACGCTCCAGAACATAAATCTCTTCCCTTCATCAACCGCCTTCTCATCGCCCGCCGCTCGTATAAACTTTGCAATACCCCAAAAGAAAAGCAACAGCGCTATGGATGCGACCAAAACAATAAGATCAACTGCAATGCCAGTTAGAGCAGTACTTCCAAATAATTCCTGAATACTAGCGGGCTGTGCGCTTACTATAAAAGGCAAAAAAACTAAAAAATATGCAAGTATTTTCATGGCGATGAAGGTGTTGGAAGGAGTGGAAACCCTATTGCACTTGGTCCAAAAAAGGAATCAGAAAAGAACTGCAAAATTCCCCATATAGAAAACATTATAAAAAGCCCGATGACTCCCCATACCAAAAACTTTTTCCCATCCTCAATTTTTTTCTCGTCCCCTGCGGCACTAATAAACTTTACAATGCCCCAGAAGAAAACGAGAACAGAGATCGTTGTTAAAAATGGAAGTAAAATGCCTACAAAGTTTGTGACATAACATACAAAATCAGCAAAATCACTCGGCGGGCCTGAAGGCGCAACTACTGAGTTGGGGGTACATGCTGCCTCTGCAGAAATCGGTAAAACAAGTACAGCGAGCAATAGAAAGATAGAAATAAAGGAATTGCGCCTCATTTTAAGTAATTTGTTTAATTGTATTTTCGATTGCCAAAGATATCGCCCACGCGCCAAGCAAAATTGCTGTGCCAATGGCTGCGTACAGAAATGCATTTTTTGCAGTAGCAAGTTTTGTCTCGTTGCCTCGAGCAGTAACAAAAAGAAATCCAGAATAAATGATAAATATAACTGCGATAACGCCACCAACGGGTAAAATTATGTCGTTAATAACGAGATTAATAAAACCATAGAGAGAATTCGTTCCGTTCTTAAGAGGGTTTTGTATTACAATTGGATAATTTGTAGAGGGGGGCGGTCCTCCACCTCCTGACCCAGCTGATGCAAACGGCACGATTGATAGGAAAAAAATTGCTGAAAATAAAGGGATCATAAGAAAACGAAAGTGTTTCATATTTGTATTATACCACGCCCTATGGCCTTAGAAGAAAAAGACCAGGCTGGTTAGGGTCAAGCAAAGCAACCGCAATCGTGTTTACAATTATCCAGCCTGCAATAATAAAGATAAACCCAATACCGACTTTGCTGAGCATGCCTCTTGCCTTGGTGACACTGCCTTCACTGCCTCCTGAAGACAGAAGAAGGAAACCGGCATAGGCTATTACAACTGCTGCCAAAGCGGTCGAAAGAACAATCAGAAAATTAATAATATTTATTCCAAGGCGAATTAAGTCATCAAAATGGCAATCATTTACTGCCCCACTTGCTGGAACCGGGTCACACACAATAAGGTAGCCAGGCTGCTGTGGTGTAAGTGTTTGAGCAAAAAGTAATACTGGGCCAAAGAGGAAACAAACGCTGAGGAGGAATATGCTAAAAAATTTCATATTTATTCTTTTACAGCAGGAAGGAGCTTTGTAATCTCTGCGCCTGCTCGTGAAACTGCATCCTCTGTTCTTACGCGACCGCCAGTAATTGACTCAATCATTTCTTTGAAAATAAGTGAGGTTTTGTCCCGATCTGGATCAAGCCAGCCCTTTGACCAAATGGCGCTTTTAAAAAAAAGTGCCATAAACCCATCAGTTGAGCCGATCGCTGCCACATCACGACGAACGGAAGGCAATCCTGTTGCGTTTGAGAATTTCGTTACCGCATCGGCTGAGGAAATTGCTGAAATGAGCTTGAATGAAGCGTTAAGATTTTTTGTGCTGCGAGTCACCGCGAACGCTTGCATTTTGCCAAAGGTAATAACTTTATCAGCTATCCGTGACTGCGGCATCGGAGCAACATCAAAGTTAAGATTAGGGTTTTTTAGCCGAATTGCTTTTGCTTCTGAAGCAAATCCAAAATAGGTGGCAAGATCTCCAGACAAAAACATTGTTTGCGATGGAGGCAGGGAACGATTCCAGGAATAATGTGCCTTTGTGGGGTTAGAAAATTCTGTGAAAAAATTTATCGCTGAGTAGACAGGATTCACATCATATCCATAGTGATCGCCTAGGGTGACTGTATATGTATTTCCTTGCCTCCGGACGATATCAGTATTTCCTGCTTGAAAAATAAGCGTAGAGATAATCTCCTTTGCATTTGTTATATTTTCATATTCCCCAAGAGCTATGGTTGCGCGGATAAGATTAAATGAAGCATCTTTGCGAGTTAGATCTTTCGACAACGTATAAAACTCATCCCAATATTTGGGAGGCTGAGAAAGCGATGCCCCAGAAAAAATGTCTCGATTCCAGTACATAACAAGCGGATCAATTAAAAACGGGAGTGCAATAAGACCGGTTGGCTCAAGAAAAATCTCTCCCTCCTCGACAAACGTATCCTTAAAAAGACGCTCTGAATAACTTTCAAAAGGAACCAAAAGAAGTTTGTTCCGATGCTTCAGAATGGCATCTTGAGCTAAAATCACGACATCGGGACCAACACCGGCCGCAAGGGCTTCCACAAACTCCCGATCAAAATCTTCTTCTTTTTTGTAGAGATAAGAAATACCAAGTGTTTTGTCTTTTGCAACGGGAAGATCACCAATTTCAGAATTAAATACAGACTCGGGAATGGAACCCCACACTAAAATAGTCGTTTTTTGTTCACCTGATCTACCCGTCAAAGCAAATGCCAAAACTCCTGCCAAGATAAAAAAAGCAAAAACTCCGGTCAGGATAAACTGAAATTTGCTCATATTATTCATACCTTTTTACATACTATACCGTAATGGTGCGACCCAGCATCTATTTCCTTCAGTATCTGAAAACCTGTTGAGGTAGCCATTGCCTCTGCATCTGCTTTCGAAAACAGTGCCTCTTTTGCTGGACCCATCCCACCAAAAGACTCAGACCAATCAATAACAACAAGCGTGCCCTGCCCAGAAAGTATGCGCCTGGCCTCCTTAAAAACCTCTGCCTTATGCTGTATTTGGAACAAAATGTTTGAAATCAGGACAGCATCGATACTCTGGTCCTTAAGATGAGTGCCATTTTGTTTTTCAAGATCACCATGAATTATCTCTATATTTAAAAGCCCTTCTGCGCGGGCTTCATTTTTTAGCTTTACAAGTAGATCTTTTTGCACATCAACTGCATATACTCTTCCTTTTTCCCCAACTGCACGGGCTAAAGCCTTTGCATGGTGGCCCGACCCAGACCCAAAATCAACAACAGACGCGCCTAAGGGAAGAGATATTTGAGAAATATTTTTCTGAGGATCAGAGAACATACTCGATTACAAAGAATAGTACCATGAAATTCGGTAACAAATATCCAAAAGTTCCAAAAAATTATAAATAAATAACCGAAGCCAACCCGTCTCCTTCGCGGAGTTTCATAATTCTCACTCCCTGTGTTTGCCTGCCAATCTCAGGAATCTCTTGGATAGAAGTTCGTATAACTTGTCCTTTTTTAGAAATAGCGACAATTTCCTCTTCGAGTGGGGTAACGACTGCTGCTGCCATGAGTTGCCCTGTTTTCGCCGTTACACTGGCTGTCTTGATGCCGCTGCCACCACGATTTTGAATTTTATATTCGTCTAAGGACGTTTTCTTGCCATAACCGTTTTGAGTGACGACAAGAAGCATTGGCTTGTCGGCATCTTTTCGAACAACATGTGCTCCAATAATACTGTCACCCTTTGGCAGTTTCATAACTCGAACCCCACCCGCGCTTCTGCTCATTTCTCGAACATCATTTTCTTTAAAACGAATTGACTGACCTTTTGCTGAAACCAAGATAACACTGTCCCCCCTTTCAACAAGAGAAGCTGACACAAGAAGGTCATCTGCATCGAGGCGAATTGCAATAATTCCGCTTGCTCTTACGTCAGCAAAACTTTTTGCCGACACTCTTTTCCCTACGCCATTTTTTGTAACAAGATTCAACGAAAGACCTTCCTTTCCTTTTACGTCTTTAGGAACTGGAAGAATCGAGGTAATTTTCTCCTCAGACCCAAGGGCGATAAAATTCATGATCGACTTCCCACGAGTCGCTCGCTTTCCCTCTGGAATGTCGTACATTTTTATCTGATACACTTTTCCCTTGTCAGTGAAAAACAATAGATCGCTGTGGGTAGATGCAGTGAGAAACTGAGTGACAAAATCTTCCTCTTTTGTATTTAAATCGACGACACCAACACCTCCTCGTCTCTGATTTTTATATTCATCAGGATTTGTGCGTTTGATGTATCCTCCTTGCGTGAGGACAATGGTATTTTCCTCGTCTGCGATAAGATCTTCCACTGAAAAAATCTTTGCTCCATGTTTTACAATCTTTGTCCTCCGTGGATCTCCGTATTTTTCCTGTAGATCGGCCATTTCTTTCTTAATGATGGCCAAAACTTTTTTCGCGCTCAGAAGAATCCCCTTCAACTCTTCAATAAGAACCTGAACCTCCGTGAGTTCATCTTCAATTTTCTTTCTCTCTAAGCCAGCAAGCTTCGCAAGACGCATTTCAAGAATAGCGGTTGCTTGAAGGTCTGAAAACTTGAATCCTTTTTTAAGTGCCGCATGCGCTTCCTCCACCGTTTTTGATGCACGAATAAGCTTGATAATCTCATCAATATGATCAAGCGCCTTTTTAAGGCCCAGTAGTATGTGTTCACGTTCCTCTGCTTTTCTCAGGTCGAACTCAGTCCGGCGTCTAATTACTTCTTTTCGGTGTAGGACAAACTCTTCAAGAATATTTTTCAATGAAAGAGTCTGTGGAATGCCATTGACTAACGCCACCACATTAAAGTGGAAGGTTTCTTCGAGCTGAGTATGTTTATAGAGTGAATTTAAAACTTTCTGTGGCTGGCTACCCGCCTTGAGCTCCACAACAATACGAATATCTCTGGTTGACTCGTCTCGGAGGCCTTTCACCCCTTCAACCTTCTTATCGCGGACAAGCTCTGCAATTTTTTCAATTAAAGTTGCCTTGTTAACTCGAAACGGTATCTCGGTAATAACAATTTGAAATGTGCCCAGCTTAGACTCTGAGATTTCTGCAACACCACGAGTCACGACGCCTCCGCGCCCAGTAGCATATGCATGGTGAATGTCTTTTTCATTAAAAGCAATACCGCCAGTTGGAAAATCTGGACCTTTTACAAAACCCAGCAGGTCTTCTGTGGTGGCTTCGGGATTATCAACAAGAAAAGAAACGGCATCGCATACTTCTTCGAGGTTATGAGGGGGAATATTTGTTGCCATTCCTACGGCAATACCAAGCGTTCCATTTAAAAGAAGATTCGGTGCAGTAGTGGGAAGAACTGTTGGTTCTTTCTTTGTGCCATCATAGTTAGGTCGAAGATCAACTGTGTCTTTTTCTATGTCACCTAAAAGCTCTCCTGAAAGCTTACTCATTTTTGCCTCTGTGTAACGGTAGGCAGCAGCATTATCCCCATCAATAGAACCAAAATTTCCTTGCCCTAACACAAGCGGGTATCTTGTGGAAAAATCTTGAGCGAGCTTTACCATGGCGTCGTACACAGACGCGTCCCCGTGCGGGTGGTAACTTCCAAGCACTTCTCCAACTACGGTTGCAGATTTACGAAATTTTGCAGTACTGTTAAGACCCATAGCGTTCATTGCAAAAAGAATTCTTCGATGTACCGGCTTCAATCCATCTCGAACATCAGGAAGAGCGCGGTCAGTAATAACTGACATCGCGTAGTCAATAAACGACTCCTTCATTTCAGTGACAATTGATCTTGAAACTACAGAGACTCTGTCTCCTGTCTGAATTTCAGGATTTGGTTTTTTATCTTCTTTAGCCATTATCGAAATTTCCCTTACTGTGAGTTTGGAGGCGTAGGTATCATGCGAACTTCTCCATTTTCTACTTGTGATTTCATACTTTCGTACTGAGTCTCAAAACTAGAACCGGACGAGCCATCTCCCTCAAAGAGAGACTTCGCACCTTGATATACACTCGCAACTCCTCCGCGAAGCGTTGTAATTGGAGTATCACCCTTAGGTTTTGAGGCTTGCTTCTCACTTACATTTTTCACGTCACCGGGCAAAATAACAGAAGCCCATAAAATAAAAATGAAAGCTGTAAAAAAAGCCGAAATTCCGAACGTGTAATGACGACGGTGTTGCTCAGGTTTTTCTTTTAGTCGTTCTATAAGATTATTCATAGTACTTACTATATCTCTATAGTGATAGTGGTTTCAATACCATTATATCCCCTTTTCGACCCTCAAGATCTTTCTTTTTTACTGTCAGTTTTTCTTCAGACTTCATGTCCTCTTCTCCGCCTTCCTTAAGAAAAGCCTTTAGTGCTGTGTCTGAAAGTCCTTCACCGTAATGAAGGGGGATAACAATCTTCGGCTCAATTTTGAGAGAAGCCTTTGCAGCGTCCGCTGGTGAAAGAACACCCCCGCTTCCAATGGGTACAAATAAAATATCAATATCATCAAGCGCTTCGAATGTTTCCGCGTCAATAGTGTCAAGAGAAGAAAGCGCTCCAAGAAAACACAGATTCATATTTTCCAAATTCATGGAGTAAATAGTATTAATCTTTTCATTACCGCCGTAGAGAGTTTTGGACAAAAAGCCTCGGATGAATACCCCTCCAACTTCATATTCACCAGGACCAGTCACGGCAAAAGCTTGTTTTTCACCGCGTGACGCGTTGTCTATCCCGTTCATATCAACATGGTTTGTTGAAATAAGGGCAATATCTGCTCCAAATTTAGAGGACTTAAATTTGGAATCTTTTGATACAGGGTTATATGCCACTATCGTGTCGCCAAACTGAATTTTTACTGAATCAACGCCCTGGTACGAGATAATCATTACTAGCAGTATACCATTCTATCCCTATTCTCATCATTGACTCTTCTTTATTTTCAACGTATTTTGTTCCTATCTGTTCTTTCTTTGCGGAGGATCTTATGCGTTCACAGGAAGGTAAGCGCGTTCGTTTTGGCAAACCAAGTTTTCTTGTAAAAATTCTTTTTCTGGCTAGCATTATTCTCTTTTTGGTTACTTGACTAAAAACGGAGTAAGAGCTCAAAGCGACGATCGGTAATGCATTCCCACTTCTACATAGAAGTGGGAATTTTTCTTTAAAACCTTATTTATAGCCATATTTATTAGTTTTACACACAAATTTATTGACAGATACTTTGGGTATGCTATAATGAGCCCAGAACAGTAGCCCGACGAACCCCCCTCAATCCGAACACCCTGACTCACTGGAGTCGGAGGTGTTTTTTCTTTTTCTATGTTTATTTAAGACCTCTAAGGGGGTTTCGTAATTGAGAACTTTGTATATTTTGTT
>Ga0163144_10022820_pt1 | contig 12387 bp, 7 predicted proteins | sample OliLak19BULKMAT1_FD_123175 | JGI IMG/M metagenome (GOLD analysis project Ga0163144, IMG submission 123175) | Freshwater microbial mat bacterial communities from Lake Vanda, McMurdo Dry Valleys, Antarctica - Oligotrophic Lake LV.19.BULKMAT1 | ecosystem: Environmental > Aquatic > Freshwater > Lake... | reverse complement strand
TCCACCAACACCAAAGAAGTCCCCAAAGTCAACATCAGGGGTGCTTGTCTCCACCGCCGCGGCGCTGGGCTTGCATGAAAACTGGCAATGGGGAGGACTAATCCCAGAACGACCCGTTTTGAGGTCTTCTTTTCGGACCCTTCCAATGTGATGACCACATCCTGAGTTGGCTTCCTTCCACTCCACTAACACCAAAGAAGTCCCCAAAGTCAACACCAGGGGCGCTTGTCTCCACCGCCACGGCGCTGGGCTCACATGAAGTCTGGCAACGAGGAGAAAAAATCCAAGAACGACTCGTTTTGAGGTCTTCTTTTCGGACCCTTCCAAAGTGATGACCACATCCTGAGTTGGCTTCCTTCGGCTCTGCCAACACCAAAGAAGTCCCCAAAGTCAATGTCAGGGGTGCTTGTCTCCACAGCCGTGGCGCTGGGCTTGCATGAAATCTGGCAACAGGGGAAAAAATCCAAGAACGACCCGTTTTGAGGTCTTCTCATTGGACCCTTCCAATGTGATGACCACATCCTGAGTTGGCTTCCTTCCACTCCACCAACACAAAAGAAGTTCCCAAAGTCAACAGCAGGGGTGCTTGTCACCGCCGCCGTGGCGCTGGGCTGCTTTTGGGAGTCAAGAGACAGCCAAGAATCTCAGCACAATTGACAACAAAATTTGCCACAACAACTCAATTCTGAAGTGAGCAGTTGCACACAAGAAAAATAAATCAGATGACAGCGTCAACACATTTAGCTCAAAAACCCTAACCTGATGTTTTGAACACACATGTTTTTGAGGGTGTCAGGTGTGAGCAGAAGGAGCATTTGTTCACAGACTGAAACAGGAGACAGCAATGATGCGCATTCCACAGTGCAAACATTGTTGTTCTCAAAGCTGTTGCATCTAAAAATTGTGGTGATGACGCTGTTTTGTTGCTCAGTGTCTTGGTCATGCACTTTTTTCTTTGCAAGAAGTGACTGAATGCAAACATGTGCAATTTAAGATTGAAGCCAGTTGAGCAACACCCCACTGTTTGGGCCTAAGCTTTTGAGTTGCTTTGACAACATTTGCTCATAGAATGCCTGTGCTGGTGCTTGATCATCAAAGTGGCTTCAGGAGGCAGCTGTGCCCTAAGATGCCAACTTCAGCAGTCAGCTAACAGGAATCCGTCAAGAGGCAGACATGGTTGCAAAACGATCAGATGTGATTGCACTGTGCAGCAGAGCACAAGCTAGCTAACGTTGCCATGTGATTTCCCCTCTCCACATTTCAAATTCTTCCCATCGGAACAATCACGAATGTGTTGTTCATGACACCAAGCTGTTCCTTTGCATTGGTGGCACTGGTTGCTGCTAGCTAGCTAGCAGCAAGGGATGTTCCGAACTGACACAAGGACTGTGAGAGCTGGCATGATCTGCTACCAATGCATGATGGAACCAAGGCTGCCAAGTGTGCACAGTGATGAAGGAACAGTTCGTGTCCCTTGCTAGTGCTGGACCTGTTTTAAATGTGGATGCTATGATGCCAGTCTGTCGTCGTTTCTAAGGTTCGGCTTCGCTTCCTTCGTCCATCCGTCCTCTATGCTAGCTAGCTACTAGAGTAGTGATCAGGACCAGAAAGAGAGAACCGACACGACAGCCGCGCCTTGATTGCTTCCTAGTAGGCTACAGCTGTGCTTTCAATTGTAGTTCTTTTGGGGCAAATTCCGAATACACGGTCAGCGGTTGTTCCCTGACTTGCTACGTCATGGCTGGTAGCAATCATTAGTGATTAGGCCGGAACTTGCCTGCACCTACCACTACCACTCCAGTGCGAGGACCAGTAGCGCTAAAAGCAGTAGCTGGTAGACGAGGGCAAGGCATGTCGTCAGGCCCTACCGATTATCATGGTTGCTCCCATCATTGAAGAGAGCTTTCGTTTCCGTTGCATCCTGCAAGTTGCGCCAAGTACGAATGATTGGCCGTGGTTTGTTATGACTACCAGTGCTAGTAGCACTGCCAGTAGCTACCAGTTAGTTAGCTAACCGTCATGCCTAGGCCCAACCAATAACTACGATTGCTTTTCTGGCATTGTTGGTCTTGCAAATGCGTTGGGCAACATTGTCAGCGGTTGTCTGGGGTAGCCAGAGGGACTAAGGTGAATCAAACCAGAAAACTTCAAATTGTGAGCGAAAAATCGTCTGGTTCCGGTTCCACGCTGTTGCTGATAGTACACTTGATTAAAGGTCGGTCATTTGGCCCAACAGGCAATCACATTTCTGCCCGGCCAAAAAAGATGGTTGGGCGTGATTGCCACTCATAGCGTCTTTTCCTCGTAAAAGTAGTTGACCCTCTCTCATAAAACAAACATATCGCCAAACAACAATTACCTACATCAATAATAGACAAAAATACATATAAAAATATAGCAACATGAGCGGCGAACAGCGAGGCGACGACGATCTCCAGCGAGAACGAGAGCAGGAGCTGGCGCAGTCCCTATTTCTGGAGGACGAAGACTCACTTCAACAACAGACACATCACATCGATCGCCATCATCGACACCAACATCAAACAGATGCGATTGTGTCGATAGACGATCTACAAGGATTCACAACCTCGTCTTATTCCGACTTTACCAGCAATCGTCATGTCAACGAGAGCATTGTTCGCGGGATTACCTCAGCATCCGACACGATGAATGTTGCCCGTTCCTGGAGCAGCAGCTTTTTGGCCAGCCGTAATAGCGGTAATGGCGATGCCAGTGATAATGACGACAGTAACAGCGTCAATACTAGCAGTAGTGCTCGCAGTTTTCCTTCACGCGTGGATTTGAGAGAAGTCGATCAGTCCATAAATCTGATGGACTGTGAAGCTGCACACTATGAATATGACGATGATGACGACGACGGCGTTGGCAACTTTTCTCGTGCTCACGGTGGGTGCCATACAAGTCGCCATAAAAAGAATAGCAAGAAGAAGAACAAACAGAAGAAAGCCAGCAAGAAAAAAGAAAAAACGCAAGGACGCAAATACAGCAGCCCAAGTCAACAGCACAAGTCCGCACGGCATGAGTTCTACGAAACCTCCCCAGTTCGAGCACTTATGGTGTTCGTACTATTTGGTGTGATTTTCTTGCTTTCGTGGGCACAAACAAAAATGGGTGTGGGCAATGCCAAGAGTCATGGTGAAACGGATCGAACAGGCGGGGAAATAACGGAATCGCCAACACCGGTAATCACAGAACCCGCAAGTCATGTTCCTATATCGGCAGTCTATTCTCTTTCAAAGGATCAACCGGAGGCAGCACTTGTGAAAAATACTCCAATACCGGAGTCATCATCCATTCCTATTCCGGCGGAGCGCACAGATGCCTTTCAAAAAATCTATGCCCTTCAAAAAGCTTTACAGGGCAGCGATAGGGAATTGCTCAAACTGTCCCAGCGTCCTCATGCACAACAAGCTATAACTTGGATGACTTCCCAGGATTCAATCGCCATACAGCTACTGGATGATCTTGCGGACAACGGTAATACCGACAATGGTGCAGCCGACGTGACGACACTACAGGATGCTCTATTGCTGCGATATTCGCTGGCCATCTTTTATTTTTCCACGCACCCAGATGCCACGGCCATTGATCTTCACAGCAAGCTGATTGCTTTGCAGGACAATGGCGAGGTGAAGGTCACTGATCCAAATGACAACCGGCAGAGGCAGAGACGACTTACCAACACAGCGTGGATGTCCAATACTCATGTCTGCCATTGGCAAGGAGTCAGGTGCAACGGGAACACAGATTTCTTTGGACTGGATTTGGCTCAGTTGAACTTGCAGGGTACCATTCCCCCGGAGTGGTCCTACACGCTGTTGCCTTTTGCCCTGCAGGTCGACCTGAGTCATAACCAGTTGTCTGGTGAATTGCCACAGCTACACAAATCTGGAACAGCCACCCCCAAAATGGAGTTTTTGAGCATGACCAATAATTCTTTCACGGGGCCAGTTCCAAGTTACTTAGCCAATAAAAACTCCAAATTGTATCATTTGGACCTGTCGCACAACGAGCTGGTGGGGAACTTGGCTGTTTCGTCTGATCTGGTAAATCTGCAGCGATTGTATATGCATGGAAACCAAATAAGTGGCACTTTGCCGGATCGACTTTTTCAAGGAACCACAGCCAAAAGCTTGGTGCACTTGAGGATGGGGGACAATCAATTGACGGGAAGTCTTCCTGCGTCCTTGAAGCTGATGACATCCCTACGTACGTTACAATGTTGGACTTCTATTTCGATGCCATGTATATTTGCTTACAAAAATGCCCGTCCGTTCGTAATGTCGCCTCGACAGAGATTTTGTCCTTGGGCGACAACAAGCTCAGTGGTACTCTACCAGACTTCGATGGGCTAAAAGAATTGAGTGCGTTTCATTAAGACTATAGTGATTTTTCTACTAGCTGGTGGGCACAATCTCTTACCCTTATTTACTTGTGTCGTTTTCGTTGTCAATTGCAGCTCAACTCGATCTTCGAAAGAACAAACTGACAGGAACCATTGCCCCTTCCATTACTAAGGCGCCAAAGCTAGGTACGGCGGAGACAGGGTACGATTTGCGTTTGTTCTCTCTGTGATCCTTACCCCGTTTCTTGCTCTTGATCCGTAAAGAATACATCATGTTGGATCACAACCGATTCACTGGATCAATTCCTCCGGATGGCTGGGCCAATACCTTAAGAAAAAAAGTACTTTTGAATCACAATCAACTGACTGACTCAATCCCTGGTGATTTGGGTAGCATGGGGAGCTTGGAAGATCTATGGCTCGACAACAATGTACGTAGAGTCTTTGATGACATCGTCAGAGCGAAAAGTTGGGACGTTCGTTTTGTACTAACAGAGTATGGTCTCTTCCTTGCCACAGAAACTTACCGGTACTATACCGACACAGATATCACAACTGAGAAACTTGAAGAGCCTGTATTTGAACGAAAATTCATTAGATGGGCCTGTTCCAACAAGTTTTAATCAGCTTCAACGATTAGGTAAGGAGTGCAACGTTGGCAAGAGTTTCCAGCTTTCCTTGTATGATGAAGCTGACACCGGTAGCTTCTCGCTCTCACACTATGCTGTTTCTACATCAACCTAGAGACGCTTCGACTTCAAAACAACCAGCTTTACGGCGGCGTGGATCCACAAGTATGTATTATGAAGAATTTGTATGCCCTGAAATCAATTACGGCTGATTGTGTCACTGCCGTGGAATGCCAATGTTGTGACAAATGCTACTAAAGCGACGCTGATATAATTCGTGTGCGATGTGAAGACAGGATGACCCCGGCAAAATACCGTGTGGCTCTGGGTCTTTGGGAATCTACACCTAATTGAACGATGCGATAAGGTAGGACGGTAGACGATACCAAATAAAACTCTGCTGGTACCGGATGGGTGAAATCAGAATCTGCCGAAGTAGAAGCTTTACGTGAGGTACAATTAATAAAACGTGATATTTAAGTAGTATGAAGGCATCGCTCAACACCAAAAAGAGCCAAAACCTTCATTACTGTCAGCGTCCAGGCTACTTGACAAGGACTATCAATCTAGCTAGCTAGCTAGACATCAAATAGTTTTGAGCTAAGATTTAGCCCCCCGATGTTGGTTGCTTAGATATGTAGTTAATGGCAGAGTTGCCCTCGGGAGGGGGTGGTCTTGAGTTTCCGTTCTCAGGAAATATCTCAACTTTAGACTACCGAAATCTAACTGACTTCGCGCATGTAAGTGGGTAAGCTATCAGCTCCTTAAGGGAAGGGTTATTACTTTTTTTTTTTTCGAACGACATCTGTCGCATTGAATTCCATGTCGAATTCCTTCATCAATGCGAACTCCATCGCAGAAGTGTTCCTTCGGCCGGACTATCTACTCCAGTCGATGAAGGTTCCGTGTACCACGACACACCTCATTCCAAGACAATCGAACAAGACATCGGTTTCGTCCGCCTCACAAAATGGATGTTCATCATTGCCACACTGACGCTCTGATTGACACCTGCAACTGCCTCACCAACTTCAAGACATTTCTTGTTCTCGCAGATCCCTCTGATTGCATCTCTCTGAAATCAACGCACTGTGAACAGATGCAAGAACACCAGCGAAACCCGAACGCCCAATGCTCAGATGTCCAAACTGCTGCTGCTGCCTCTGGTCCTTCCAGCCACAAGGGCCTTGTGCTTCCACACACCAGCGCGCCAGTCGAACTTGTTTCAACCTGCCGGTGATTCCTCTTCGACGTCACCGGCACCTGTGGCGTCTTCCTTCTCCGCAACGTTGCATCCAAAGTTGCCGCATGTCCAAATGAAGATCAAAACAAGCTTCACATGCACCGAGCGATGAAATTGGTCCGACACCAAGCAGCCGAAATTGCGCTGCTCAAAGCGACAGATGCGTTTCGGAAAACAAGCCCTTGTGCCGCAGCTGCGTTGGCGTGTGGCGTTAAGGCCAGCGCGGCTGACACATTTGCTCAAGCCAGCGAGTGGAGCAAGACCAAAGTCAACAACACCAGGGTTGTTGCTGACAACGACAGCAACGATGGCAAACTCTTTTGGTTCCAAAGTGGCGACTGGAAGCGCAACCTGAGTTTCATCATGTGCCGATTGGCCTGCCAAGGTCTCACCCAAGAATGTGCCCACAATCACATGTGCCCGCTTTGGTTTGGTGCGGACAGTGGACTGGCAACTGCGTTGACCAGCGCAGGTGCAGGAGCTGCAGAGGCTGCAGCTGCCACGGACAGGAGCTTGCAGATCAGCGGAGTCCAGAGCGAGCACCAGCGCGTCGTGCGCAGACCTGGGTCCAGTTGTTTTGACTTGCAATTGGTTGCAGTCAGTTGACTTGCAATCTGATTGCCATGACAATTTCAATTGCAATCGCAACTGCCAACTTGGAAGTCATTGCAGTTGCAGTTGCTGCTGTCATTTGCCAGTTGTTCTTTGTTTTGTTCTTTGTTTTGTTCTTTTTGCAGGGGACTGTGTGCCACTTTTCGAAATTTTGTCTGTCCTCCCACCTGTTTTTGGCTCTCACTCGCCCAGCAAAAACTCTGCCAACAGCAAACAACTGGCAAGCGAGCAACAAGTGACCCATCCAGGGTGCTTCCACCAGCACAACAACCGCAGCGATTCACATGAAACCTTCATGACATTCTGTTGTCCCACCCTGCGAGCTGTCACTCAGCAGCTCTGCAACTTTTAGCACCGAGCTGCCAGTCAGTCATCAGCTGTCAAACTTTGCAGGAATGCAAAAGGGGCAAGAAAACACCAAAACGAATTTTAGGACAGTCATTTGGCCATTTCAATGGGTCCCAATGGGTGCAAAGAGACCTGAGGCTGTGGTGGTCCGAGGCGCTGTTGTCAAAGAGCGAACCAGCATGTCACCCGCCACGTTTGAGGCCCTCATTTTCTTGAAGTTCAGCGTTGGCTGCTGGGACGATGCCTTGATTTTGAAAGCTTGCAGCAAGGCGTTGAACAAGCAAAGATTGGAGCGTCTGGAAAATCGTTTGGAGGAGTTGCAGGTTGAGGAGTTGGAGTCCTAGGCCAGTTTGAACAGTTTCTTTAGCAAAAATTCAGCGCTTGTTTTTGGCCAGTGCAATTGCAATCTTGATTGCGGTTTTGAATTCAATTGCAGTCGTGATTGCAGAATCAGATCCAACTGCAATCATGGTTGCAGAATGTGTTTTCCTTCCAGTCCATTGCAAGTCAAATGGACCTAGGTCTGCTGAGGACATTGGTCCGACGCCAAGCAGCCGAAATTGCACTGCTCGAAACAACAGATGCGTTTTGGAAAACAAGCCCTCATGCCGCAGCTGCGTTGGTGTGTGGTGTCAAGGCCAGCGCGGCTGACATGTTTGCTCAAGCCAATGAGTGGAGCAAGACCAAAGTCAACGACACTGGGGTTGTTGCTGACAACGACAGCAACAACAGCGAACTCTTTTGGTTCCAAAATGGCGATTGGAAGAGCAACCTAAGTTTCATTGTGTGCGGATTGGCCTGTCAAGGTCTCACCCAAGAACATGTCTGCAGTCACATGCACCCACTTTGGTTTGGTGCGGACAGTGGATTGGCGACTGCATTGACCAATGCAGGTGCAGAAGCTGTGGAGGCTGCAGCTGCCACGGACAGGAGCTTGTAGATCGGCGGAATCCAGAGTGAGCACCAGTGCATCGTGCGAACAGCTTAATGCACCATGTGTCCACAATGACAAAAGCTTTGTGCCCCAAGGAAATTCTTTCCACTGCGCAGAACAACAGTGATCTTTCCGTCAAGTGTTCATGCATCTTAGCCTTCCAGATTGTCAGGAGACAGAGTTCAAAGCTGTCTTTTCCCTCCCATTGTTGTCAGAGGCGAGACTGTTCCAGACACGTGGGGCCAATGGCTATGGAAGCTTTGGCATCCGAAGTTCCCATTCAAACGAATCACAGCAATGAAGTAGAGGGGTGGATAGCAGTGAAGCAATCGAGGCGAAACCGACGAATGTCCCCTACTGCAACTACAAGAGGCAGCGTCAAAGCCTACCACAATGCGTTGGATACAGAGGTTGGGTGATTCGAAAGTCCTAGCTATCCGCGGTACCAAAATCATGATAAGTGGACAAACTACTCGTAGTTTCTACGGCGGGATTAGCTTGAGCTCTATAAGTCAGGTGGTAGAGATAGTAGAATGTTCTTCAGCTTCAGCTAATGTTATTTGTCGATTTGCAAGCTATCTATATGGCAATGGTGGATGAATTTTGCACGTACGAATATGGAGGGAGTATCGATGTGCCTTTGGACTGGCTTTTCCTATAGCCATCGTGAATTTTCGGGCCGCTTGCCTATCAGTACGTATTGGCTTGTCTTGAATTTAGTTCGATAGCTTACTCTATGACATATACATCCGACCATTCGGAGAGCACTATAATGCGCTGGATACTAGATCTAAGTCGGCTGGGGGCATACTTGTAGTTGTTTCCGTTTCTGTTTCCGGTGGTGGAGTGATCACATTCAATGCCTTGGGTAAGACCTTATAGTGAAACATTTTTTGCTTGTGACGTTGCAGTTCTCCGTCAATCACTACAGGCTGTTTCGTCCGACATGAGATTTCAATTTCGCGAACCCGCAGTTGGATAATATTCTCTGTTTCGGTTGGTTCCTTGACAACAGCTGCTTTCAACAGGTGCGCCATGGCATTGAGCGACTCCAGTGTGCTGTCGCCACAAGTTTGAATAGTAATATCCAAGAGTTCATCATCAGGGATGACCTGACCTGTTCCTTGAGCTGACACGGATCCACCTGGGGCTACATTGGCAACGGTAATGGAATGTGTTTGGATTGGTTTTGTCATGTCTCCCCCATTTATCCTCAACTGGCACTGGAATGGTTTTGGGGCCACGGTTTCTTTTATGCCCCCCCAAATGTAGGACAACTTTCCAAGTACTCGTTTCAGAGTACCTTGTGCTGTCATGACCATGTTGGCTTCCCATCCTATGCCAGCCAACAAAACCATCTTTGTCTGCCTAGTAATTTTATTTCCGTTGTGGTGACATGTAGCAGCATCCACAAAACGAGTGTTTCCTTCGCGGATCGTTTGACAAGCTTCTTCGATAGTTGTGGTTGGGATTCCAAGCGCCGTAGCAAAGGCATTCGCAGTTCCTCGAGGGATCACACCAAAGGGAATCCCCGTATTCATGACTGCCTGTGCCACAGCACTTATGGTTCCATCTCCTCCTGAAGCCACCACCATGGGCGTTTGATCCTTCGGACAGCCATCTTCGTTGTTGGTGGCGGCAGTGTATTGGCGGATATGTTCGACTACGGCACGAACCTGTTCGTGAAGTTTGTCAGGATGTGTTTTAATAACTTGCGTGGAAATCATATCGTCGGCTTCCAACAAGTTCAAAATTCTGGCCAATTCTTCTTGTTGGTCTCCTTTACCGGCGCCCGGGTTGAAGAATAAATACACCAATCGTTGACCTGGGCGATGTTGGCGGAGTTTGTTGTCCTTGGTAAGCGTTGGCGTAGACGTAGTTTTGGTCGTGGTAGGCAAAGCAAGTCCCTGTCCTTTAGTGACTGCAATCAAGAGAGAGAGTGCTAGCAGACTCATTATTATATGTATTTTATACTGGCTAGCTAGCACAACGAGGGAGTGTTGATAGAAGTAACGAGCCTTGTGCATGATCCAGTTTTGTGAGCCGAACTTCAAATCTACTCATTTCTTCGTTCGTCCAAAAGCTTCGGAGAATCTTTTTTCGAAGACAATAGGGTTCAGGATCGATCTTCGAAGAACATCTGATGTTGTTTACGTTTACCAGCAAAAGGTTCCCCGTAACAGATCGCATTGGCTGATTTTACAGTGTTCCTTGCATTCCTGATTGATTTGTTCCATTACAAAACCAAAGCACACCATCAACATGCTAGTATCTATTTTCACTACATCATAACTCACAAACCCAGAAATGATTGCAAGCGGAACACGACCATTTGTCATTCCTGTGATTGTCTGTGCTTCATTAAGCCTGGAACAGCCCACTGCCACTATGTCGACGGCTCAGCCGCAACCCATCCCGCAAACAAAAACCATGCCGCCATCGCGTGCTAGTACCACCAGTACCGAAAAGACCATTTATTTGGTCCGCCACGCCGAATCCCTCGAAAATGTGGCGTGCAAGGGAGCTCGGAATGTCCAGGCAGCATGCGTGTCTCGAAAGCTACCGCACGTCCAAGATGTGTCAGACGCCCTGACGTTGGCCTTTAAGATGTTTCGACCTGCCTTCATGAATGCTGCTTTGTCGGAACTGGGTGAAAACCAAGTCAGTCAGCTTCACAAGAATTTGCAACAAGACGATTTTTGGGGCAAACTCAAGCAGAAGTTTGCGAGTGGCAGTGGTGACATGGAGATGCTAGGCTTGCCCTTGATGGTCCATTCCCCACTGGTTCGGGCCAAACAAACAGCCTGCGGCGCTCTCTTGGGATCCCAACACATGGATCCCAGCGAATTGTGCGACAGCAACAACGACCCCGCTGCCATTGTCCTCAAAGATGGCGTTCGCATCCAAGAGCTAACCAGTCTCCGAGAAGTCAATCCCAAGGAAATCATTGGGGACACTCTGAAACCATGGCGACGAAAACAACCCAAGACCATTGATTGTCGCATTCGAGAATTTGAGGAATGGATTGAATCCCGGCCAGAAGACACCATTGTCGTTGTGGGACATTCTGTCTGCTTTAAGCGCATGTTGAATCTGCCCAAGACCTTTGACAATTGTGATGTGTGGGAGGCAAAATTTGATTCCTCTCAATCCGTCGCCACTAAGTCATCCATTCAGTCAGCGCCAGGTGCCCAAGAAAAGGCCATTGACAATGTTGACAATGCCGCCTATTTGCCAAGGAGTTGGAAAAGTCTTCAACGTGTTTGTGGGCATCAGCCCAAGGTCGACCCGCAAATGCACATGACCACAGCATGGTTCCTCTCAAATCAATTTAACAGAAGTTTATGGCCATTTTGTGTTGGCGTCATTTTTTACCTTGATTCGACAAACACCCGGGCGAGACTTTTAGTTAAAAGATGACCCGGATGAAAGAGTCATTTCTGAGTCCCGTTAAGGACTCAATGGGTCATTGGAAAAATCTAGTCACGATGCCGTGTCTTGTGCCGTGTCGGATCAGTCATGATTTCAAAACGTCTTAATCTAGCCGCAGTTGTCACTCACATTGGGCCTGGAAAAGCTTTTTTTTTTAGAATGGTCCTGGGACAGGCACGGTTTTGTTCTGTTGTTGCGAGGTTTTGCTGCCTTAACCTCCTGTCAGCGCACAAGTCCGGTTTTCAGGAAGAAAACAACGGGGATTGTTCCTGTGTTGCAGAACCAAATGATTGCATTTGACAAAGGGTCGCAGCAGAAGCAATCAATGGGAAGGAAACAAAAATTTGATTCGATTCGTTTGTTGACCATTTGAACATGATTGCCAGCCCAATTTGGTGATGCCAGCGGTTGCAGAGCGCTGTCATCAAAAGCTCAAGGGACTGAAACAGCGCAGAACCGGAAACTGAAACAGCGCAGCGTCGGGAGGGAACAAAGCACGCGGCGGCACAAACCTGCAATCACATTGCGATCGCTTTGATGTTGACCGTGGCTGCGCGCCAACTTCACCCTGCAGGTTGCTCAAACTGTCCGCGCTGCGCTGCTAGCTAGCAGCGCCCTGGCAAGCAAGACATGGCACGCTGGACGCAACGCCTGTGCCTTTAAGTTCGGCCATCCGCACATCTAGCATGGTCAGACTAGCTCGCTAGCTCGCTGCTAGCTAGCTAGCTCGGGCGAGGTGCACAGCGTTGCCTGTGTCAGCGCGATGCCATTGATGATGAATGTGACGCATGCGTGCTGCTGGCACCACGTGCTGTGAAAGCAG
>Ga0163144_10022819_pt1 | contig 12387 bp, 10 predicted proteins | sample OliLak19BULKMAT1_FD_123175 | JGI IMG/M metagenome (GOLD analysis project Ga0163144, IMG submission 123175) | Freshwater microbial mat bacterial communities from Lake Vanda, McMurdo Dry Valleys, Antarctica - Oligotrophic Lake LV.19.BULKMAT1 | ecosystem: Environmental > Aquatic > Freshwater >... | reverse complement strand
TGCGGGCTGGTTCGCGCGGCAGAACGGCGGGGTCACCGCCGTCTTCCCCCGCTCGCAATACGATCTTGAAGAACGCGGCCTGCGTGCCGTGATCCCCGCCGATACACGCTTCATCCTGGGGAAGATCCCGATGGGCGACGAGTTGGTCGGACCGGGCCCAAATACCTTGTCGCTGCGGGTCGACCAGCGTGCCGCGAGCACCGGGGCAGGCGCGAGCCAGCTCGACGCCCGGGTGAGCCCGCTGCGCATCGATACCCGTGCAGTCGCACCGCTGCGGTGGGCCGAGAGTGCCCCGCCCGCTCGGCCCACCGAACCGCCTGCGTCGCCTCAGCAGCTCGACGCGGCCAATGAGGCCCGGGTCGCCGGCGCGGCCAGCGAGTCGGTGGCGCGGCTGTTCCTTGACGACTCCTATCGCGCGGGCCGCGTCGATCGATTGCTGGGCCTTTCCGGGACTCGGCCCGCCAAGCCCTGACCGCTCGGCGGACCTCACGCGGGGCCGGTATGCTTAGACCCTCCCGGTCGGGCGTGCGGCGCCGTTTCACGCCGACCGGGCCCAAGATCGCGCGGAGCACGCATGGCCACCCTGGATCTCCTCCTCGCCCAATCGGGCTTCATGCTCGTCTCCCCTTGGAAGCCCTTCCTCCTGCTCATCACCCTTGCGGGATGGGCCTGGGTGATCTCCAATGTGTACGACAAGCACGCCGCCCGGTTTTATCTCGCCCAGACCGCCTGGAACATCGGCCACCTCAGCGCCGGTCTGCTGGCGCTGGCGGTCGCCCTGCTGCTGCCTTGGAAGCACGAGGCCGCGTTCTGGGTCGGCTGGCTGCTGATGATCGTCATCCTAGTGGCGGACTTGGCGGCCTATGCGTTCAGCGCCAACCGCGACGAACGCGTGCCCGCCGAGCACCGCATCTCGCTGGGCGTCATCGCCAAGATGCTCGCCGCTTCCAGGGAACGCAGAAAGGGCAAGCAGGACGCTCAGGTCAAGCTCGTCATCCGCTTCCCAGACAAGAGCGTCCTCCCCGTCCCTGCGGCCGAGTCGCCCGAACTGGTCACCCGCATCGCCGCAGAGGACATGTTCCTTAAGGCCTTGGCCGCCCGGGCGTCGCAGGTCGAGATCACGCCCGCCGGCAAGGACGGTTCGTACGTCGCGCGGCAGATGGTCGACGGCGTGGGTCAGAACACCGAAACCTTCGCGGCTCCGACGGCCGCGAAGCTGATCGACTTCTGGAAGTCCTCCGCCAAGCTCGACGTCGCCGACCGCCGCCGCAAGCTGGTGGGCGAGGCCAACGTCGAGTTCGGCGCCGGCAAGACCAAGCTCCGCGTTACCTCCGTGGGCGTTACGGGCGGGATGCGCCTCACGCTGCTCGTCGAGCCCGAAAAGGCCGTCAGACGCAAGCTCGAGCAACTGGGCCTTCTCCCCGAACAGATGGCCGAGCTCAAGGCGATCGCCGATGGTCCTCGCGGCGTCACCCTCCTGGCCGGCCAAGCCGATACCGGCCGCACGACGACGTTCTATTCAGTCATGCAACTCCACGACGCCTACACAGGCACGCTCCAGACCATCGAGACCGAGCCGCAGCTCGCCCTGGAAGGCATCCGCCACACGCTCTTCGACCCGACGGCCGAGGGTGCCGACTACGCCACCAGCGTGCGTTCGCTGCTGCGTCGCGACCCCGACCTGCTCTCGGTGGCGGAGCTGCCCGACGCTACTACCGCCAAGGAAATCGCCAAGGCCGATCTCGAACGGACCCGGATCTATATCAGCGTGCGTGCCGACAACGCGCTGCAGGCCGTCGAAGGCTATGTGAAGGCCGTGGGCGACAACGAGCTGGCCGCCAAGGGCCTGCGTGGCGTCCTATGCCAGAAGATCCTTCGCAAACTCTGCACCAACTGTCGCGTCTCCTATCCGCCCACCACCGACATGCTCAAGAAGATGGGCGTGCCCGCGACCGAAAAGGTTCAGCAACTCTTCAAGAAGGGCGGCCAGGTGCTCATCAAGAACAAGCCCGAGACTTGCCCCGTCTGCGGCGGCGGCGGCTATGTGGGCCAGGAGGCCATCTTCGAGGTCTACAGCATCGACGAGGCCGGCCGGGCCGCGTTGCAGGAAGGCAACTTGACCGCCCTCAAGGCCGAGTGGCGCAAGCGCAACCTGCCCAGCATCCAGCAAGCCGCGATCCGCAAGGCGATCGCCGGGATCACCAGCGTCGACGAGGTCACGCGCGTCATGAGCCCCCCCGCGGCCCCTGCCGCAGTACCCGCAGCCCCCCGCAAGTCCGAGTAACCACGCCCAGCCACAGTCGCGGCCGCCCGGTTCGCCCGGCGCGCGCCGTTTGATGGGAGTCGTCCGATGATCATGAACGGCCTGATGGTGTTGATCGTGCTTGGCATCGCCTACGGATTGGGCGCGCGCGGGTTCTACTCGGCGTTGCTGACGCTGGCCTCCGTCCTCGTGGCCGGGGCCGTCGCCTTCGCCGTCTGGGAGCCGCTGGCGATCTACCTGCTGGATGGCCTCAACATCGGCTTCTTCAATGAAGCCGCCTGGGGCCTGGCCCTCGTCGTCCCGTATGCCGTGACGCTCGGGGCGCTGCAGGCCGCGTTGTCCGCCGTGCTCCGCGCCAATGTAAACATCAAAGGCCCCGCCGACCTGATCGGCGGGCTCGTCTGCGGTCTGGGCAGCGGCATCATCACCGCCGGCGTCATCTCCATCGCCCTCGCCGGCATCCGTACCCCCGGCGATTACATGGGCCACACCCCCATCACCTACGACAAAGGCGGCAGCCTCGTCCGCACCGCCCCGCTGTGGGTCCCCGTCGACAAGCTCGTCAGCCGGTTCTACAGCCAGCTCTCAGAAACCACCCTGCGGACCAACACCCCGCTGGCCAAGTGGTACCCCGATCTTGCCGACCGGGGCCACCTGATCCGCATCGGGCCCGAAGGCCAGACCCTCCGCACCGTCATCCGCCCCACCGATGTCAAGGTTGTGGGCCGTTACACCGTCGGGCAAGACACGACGATCGCCTCCAACCAGCTCACCACCGACAGCCTCGACGAACGCATCCAAAAGCTCCGCACAATCGACGGCGACGACGTCGGCAACGGCCAGTACCAGATCGAGGGATACGTCGTCCAGAACTTCGGCGGGATGCGCGAGAAGGGCGGGCAAGTCGTCTTCGGCCCCGGCCAGTTGACTCTGCTCTGCCGCGATAACGACGACACCCAATCGATCGCCCTCCAGCCCTTCGCCATGGCCAGCCAGGCTCAGGGCGACCAGCTCTTCATCGGCCGCTGGCGGTTCGACGGCGAAAAGGTCTTCCTCGCGTCGGTGGGCGGGGCGGCCGACCCCGTCATGGCCTTCGAGTTCCTCATGCCCAAGGGCTACAAGCCCCTGGCGTTGTTCATTCGCGGGATCCGCTACCCGCTGGCCGACGACGCGGGCAAGACGGTCGACCCGTTCGAGAAGTTCGCGTCGGTCGCCGATCGCGACGCCGCCGTCCGCTCGCGCGACCTGTTCGAGAGTGCCTCGTCGGTCGCCCTGGACACCGGGAGCGCCAGCGTGCTCAACACCCGCGACAGCGGCGGCGCCGGGGCCGAGATCCGCGCCACCAACCGCCTGCGCGCCAACCTCATGAAGGGCCAGGTGGGCAACCTGCTCCTCGACGACAAGAACAAGATCATCTCGGGCGAAGCCCTGCTCCGCAACGATCAGCTCCCCGAGCGCGGCGCCGAACGCACGCTCCTCGTCGAGCAGATCCTAGTTGACAACACCGTGGTCATCGTCCAGGTCGACGTCGGGTCTACCTCCAGCCTCGCCATCACCGGCGCCGAATCAGAGGGCGACGGGGCTCCGGCCTTGTTCGACGAGAACCAGCAGCGCTACGACGCGGTGGGTTACTTCTACAAGGACGCCGGCCTCACCCGCGTCCGCTTCACCCCCGACAGCCCGCTCAAGCGCAGCGACCTGCCGTCGATGAGCCGCAGCCGCACCGACCAGCAGCTCACGCTGATATTCCGCTGCAGCCTGGGCGTGAAGATCACCAGCTACGCCATCGGCACCAAGGTGATCCGCACGCTGCAGCCGCCGCTCTCGCTTGAGAACTCGCAGGCGGGCCGGTAAGCGGTGTTGGTGGGCGAGTTGCAGTAGTTCGACCTCGGGCTCCCGCCCGAAGCACTGGCGTGCCGCGGTAGCCTCCGACAACGCAAGAGGTTCAAGGGGAACTCCTTTCCGGGAGTGGTATTCGGGCCAAATGAAAAAGCCCTCCCGGCGATCCGGGAGGGCCTTGTTCGTTTTGGCGGATGAGCGGCGGCCGACCGCGCGTTACTTGCGGCGCTTGGGCTTGCTCTCGGCCGCGGCTTCCTGAGGCGTGGGGTCGGTGGGGAGCTTGCCCCACTTGCCCTTTCCGGTTTCGGCCGACGTGGGGGGCGGGATCTCGGCCATCTTGCCGCGGGGGCGGCGTTCCTCGCGGTCGCCACGCTCGCGCTTCTCGCCACGCTCGCCGGACTTGGCGGCGTCGCCCTCGGGCTTGGCCTTCTTGGCTTCGCCGGCCTCGGGCGCGGTGCCATCGGCGGGAGCCGCTGCGCCCTCGGCGGGCTTGGCGGCCTTGTCGCCCCTGTCGCCCCTATCGCCCCTGTCGCTGCTGGGCTGCTGCTCTTCATCGCGACGGCGGCCGGTGTCGAGCACGCGGTCGGGCTTGACGTTGAGCTTGACGGTCGCTTCGAGGTCGGTCTCGAACTTGACGTGGACGTCGTAGCCGCCGACGCGCTTGATGACCGCGGCGAGGCGGACTTCGCGGGGCTTGATGCCCGGGTGCCCGGCCTTGGCGAGTTCGTCGCAGATGTCCTGCTGCGTGACGGCGCCGTAGAGGATGCCCAGGTCGTTGCATGAGCGGGTCAGCGACAGGTCGAAGCCTTCGAGCTTGCCGACCATGACCTCGCGCTGCTGGCGGAGCTCGGCCAGCATTTTCTGGGCGTCGGCCCGCTTCTGCGCCAGCTCCTCCACCTTCGCGTCGGTTGGGGTCGTCGCAAAGCCGCGCGGCAAGAGGAAGTTGCGGGCGAAGCCCTTACGCACTGTCACGACGTCACCGACGATGCCGGTGCCATCGACGTTTTCGGTGAGGAGGAGTTTGAGCGAGTGAGCCATGCTTGCTGTCCTTTCGGGCCTGGACGACGAGGTCGTTCCGGGGCCGGAGAGTTAGGAGCCGCGAGCGGACAACTGGTCCGACGGGCCCCAACGGGTGAGTGAACCTTGGGATGTCAGCCCCAAGCGGGGTCGAGAGCATAGGGGCCAGGTGGCCGCGGGGCGCGTCGGTGGCCGTGGCGAGCCACGCGGGTTAGAACGGGATGTCGTCGCTGTCGATGGTCGGCTCCGAGGCCGATTGGGCCCCCGCGCCGGGACGACCCGAGCGGACCTGTGGCTGCGGGCGGCTGTCGCCACCGCCACCGCCGCCCCCACCCTCCCCACTCCCCGAGGGTCCGGATGATTGGTCGAACTCGTCGGCCTGGGCCTGTCCGCTACCTCCGCCAGCGCCGCCGGCCCCGCCGCCGCCGCCCGGGCCGCCGCGGGAATCCACGAACTGGAAGTTCTCGACGACGACCTTGAGTTTGGAGCGGTTGGAGCCGTCGTTCTTGTCCTTCCACTGATCGAGCTTGAGGCGGCCTTCGATGAAGACCGGGCGACCCTTGGCCAGATACTGCTTCATGACCTCGGCGGTCTTGCCCCAGGCTTCGCAGTCGACGAAGGTGGTCTCTTCCTGCTGGTTGTTGTTGGCGTCGCGCCAGCGGCGATTGACGGCGAGGCCGATGGTGGCCACGGCCTGGTTGTTGGGCGTGAAACGCACCTCGATGTCGCGGGTGAGATTGCCCATCAAGAAGACGCGATTGAAGTTGCCCATGGAGCGCTCCGCGGAAAGGCCGAGTGGCGGCCGCGCGACAACCGCGCGTGCCTGGACAGATATCCTACTAAAATCCTAGCAGGTCAAGTGGTGGAGTGCAACCTGAGGCAGGTTTTCGATGATTTGCGGGAGCGGGTTTCTCGGGCCGACTTGATCGCGCACTGATCAGACGCCGGCGGGGGCGGCCACAGCGGGGGCGTCCGCTGGCTGGGCAGCGACGGGCTGAGCGGCGACGGCCTGAGCATCTGCGGGCTGAGCAAGCGCGGGCTGAGCAAGCGCGGCCTGAGCACCCGCGGGCTGAGCAGGCGCGGGCTGGGCAGCGGCAACCGGTGCGGCAGGAGCCACGACCCCGGCGCGGAGGTTCGCCTCGATGGTCAGATCAAGCTGCGCGTCGGCGGCCTGCATTTCCTCGATGCTGAGGTGATCGGCCTTGATAATGAGCTGGCGGAGGACCTGATCGGAGAGGTTGAAGGCCCGATCGATGTCCCCGAGCTGGCTGGTGGGGGCGGAGAAGTAGCAGAGGATGTAGAGGCCGCGCTTCTGCTTCTGGATGGGGAAGCAGAGGGGGCGGTCGGCCCACTTTTTGAGGGAGATGATCTCGCCCTGGTAACGGGCGATGGTGTCCTTGATGAAGCCGACGGTGCCGGCGAGATCGACGGCCGCAGACTGGCCTAGGAGGATCATGGCTTCGTAGTTCATTCGGGGGACGGTGCGCATTAAGGGCCTCTCGACTGATGGGGTGGAGATGCTAGGCGCGCTGCGGCGCGGGGTCGATACGGGGAGGGCGGAAGTGGCGAAGTGGCGGCGGAGAAAAGTGGTGAAGTGGTTAAGTGGCGAAGTGGCGAAGCGGCGAAGTCGGGAGAGGCGGGCAACCCAGACCGGGGGCAACCAAACGCGTTACGATCAAGGCCTCGGTGGTGGTTTGGGGCTGATGGGCGGTTCGCGGGTGTTGAACTTGTTCATTGCGGCGGTGGTGCCCATGGTAACAAACAGTGCCACAGCCTCGGCCACGCGGTCGAGGGCGGGGTCGAGGAGCTTGGTTTGCTCGGGGGTGAAGCGGCCCAAAACCCAGTCGGCCGGGTCGTCGTAGCCGGGGGCGGGCGGGTCGATGCCGATGCGGAGGCGTGGGTAATCCTGGCTGCCCAGGGCGCGTTCGATATCGGTGAGGCCGTTGTGCCCGCCGGCGGAGCCCGTGGGGCGGATGCGGAGTTGTCCCAGGGGCAGGGCGTAGTCGTCAACGAGGATGAGGAGATCGTTCTGGCGGTCGAGTTTGTAGAAGCCGAGTGTTTCGGCGACGGGGGAGCCGGAGCGGTTCATGTAGCCGAGCGGCTTGAGCAGCAGCACGCGTTCGCCGGCGAGGGAGCCTTCGATGAGGAGGCCGTTAAACTTGGAGCGGGGGAGGGCGCCCGGCGCGGCGCGGGCCGCGAGGCGATCGATCGCGAGGAAGCCCGCGTTGTGGCGGGTGCCTGCGTATTCGTTCCCGGGATTGCCTAGCCCGACGATGAGCTTCATGCGAGGATTGAAATCTCCGCGCCCCCGTCAAGGGGGCGAGGAGTGATGTTACTTCTTGGCGGCGGGCGCGGCGGCCTTGGCCGGGGCGGCGCCGGCGGGCTTGGCGGCGGCCTTGGCAGCGGGCTTGCCGCCCTTCTTGTCTGCGGCGGCGTCGGCGGCGGCCTTCTCGAGGCGCTCCTTCTCGCCGATGACCTCGGGCTGCGTCGACTCGGTCGTCACGGCGGTGGCTTCGGCGACCACGGCCTCCTTGGCCTCGATGATCTGGGCCACGACGGCGTGCGGGTCGGTGATCAGCTTCATGTCCTCGGTCGGCAGGGGCACCTGGTCGGCGGTGACGAGGCCGTCCATGTCGAGGTCGCTGATGTCGATGGTGATCGACTCGGGCAGATCGGCCACGCGACACTCGATCTCGATCTCATTGGTGGGGTGCATCAGGATCGCGCCGGCGATCTTGAGGCCCTTGGCGTCGCCCTTGAGCTCGATGTGGACCTTGGTGCGGACGCGCTCGTTGAGATCGACGCGGGCGAAGTCGGCGTGGACGATCGAATCGCCCAGGTAGTCGAACTGCAGATCCTTGAGAAGGACCATCTGGTCCTCGTCCTTGTTAGAGGTGCCGGGGAAGTCGAGCTTGAAGACCTTTTCACCGGCCTCGATGTGGCGGGTGGCTTCCTCGGAGTGGAAGTTCACGGCGACGGGGTCCTGCCCGTGGCCGTAGATGACGCCCGGGAGTTTGCCGGCGGCGCGGTCGCGCTTGGCGTAGCGGGTGCCGATGCGTTCGCGGAGGGTGCACTGGAGTTGCGGGATGCGGTCTTTCATAGTGAGTCCTTTGCTTCTAGGCCCGAGCTTGCGGGGCCGGGTTGCGGGTGAACGCCGGGGGGCCGGCTGAAAAGAGGTGCGAACGGACGATTGTCGCAGTAACGGGGTTTAACGCTTGACCCCTGCGGTATCGCGGAAGAGGGCGGAGATCGACTTGTTGAAGTGGATGTTGTGGATGGCGTTGCCGAGCAGTTCGCTTACGCAGAGCTCGACGAGCCGGGGGCGGATCGGGTCGACGCGCCCGTCGATGGGGATGGTGTTGGTGACGACGATCTGATCGATGGGGGCGGAGGCGAGGCGTTCGACGGCCTTGCCGGCGAGCACGCCGTGGGTGGCGGCGGCGATGACTTTGCGGGCGCCCATTTTGCGGACGAGCTTGGCGGCCTCGCAGACGGTGCCGCCGGTGGAGATCATGTCGTCGAACATGAGGACGGTTTTATCACGGACGTTGCCGATGATGGCGTCCATGGTGACTTCGGTGCCGGAGATGCGGCGTTTGAAGATGATCGCCAGTTCGCCGCCGAGGATGTTGGCGAAGGCCTCGGCTACTTTGACGTTGCCCACGTCGGGGCTGAGCAGGACCAGGTCGGGCAGATCGCCCTTAGCCTTGAGCTCGAGGAAGTACTTGGAGAAGACGGGGGTGGCCGAGAGGTGATCGACGGGCAGGTCGAAGAAGCCCTGGATCTGAGCGGCGTGGAGATCGACGGCAAGCACGCGGTCGGCGCCGGACTCGGTGATGAGGTTGGCGACGAGCTTGGCCGTGATGGGGACGCGGCCCTCGTCCTTGCGGTCTTGGCGTGCGTAGCCGAAGTAGGGCAGCACGACCGTGACGCGGCTGGCGCTGGCGCGGCGGAGGCAGTCTACGTAGACAAGCAGCTCCATCAGATTGTCGTTGACGGGCATGCAGGTCGAGAGGATGACGAAGACGTCGCGGCCACGGACGTCCTCCTCAACTTTGACGATGATCTCTCCGTCGGCGAAGGTCTCGCAGCGGACGGCACCCAGGCTCATTTTGAGGTGCGTGCAGACCCGGCCCGCCAGCTCGGCGCTGGAACGACCCGCGAAGATCTTGATCTCGCTGTTGTGCGGCTCGGTCATCGGGCGCTGCCTCCGGCGGCGACCTGCCGGCTTCGATAGATCTCGTCGACCTGGGCCAACTGCTCGAGGGTGTTGATCGAGAGCACGTCCTCGGGCGGGACGGCGCTGATGACCTCGACCCGGCGGCCCTTGGCGAGCAGCAAGGCCGGGACGTCTGTGAGGTAGTACTCGCCCGACTGCGGGTTACGCTTCACCTCGGCGAGCGTCGAGAAGAGCGACTTGGTGTCGAAGCAGTAGTAGGAGGGATTGACCTCGCGGATTTTGAGTTGCTCGGGCGAGCACTCTTTGTGCTCGACGATCCCGATCAGCTTGCCGGCGGGGTCTCGGTAGATGCGGCCGTAGCCGGTGGGGTCGTCGATCACGGCGGTGGCGAGCGTGGCCTCGGCGCTGGTCGAGAGGTGGCGATCCAGCATCGTGCTGAGCGTGGCGGCGCGGATGAGCGGGCCGTCGCCCGCGAGGACGAAGACCGGCTGCCCTGGTGCGGCGGCCTCGCGTTCGAGCGCGGGCTTGACGACCTGCACGGCGTGGCCGGTGCCGAGCTGCTGGTCCTGCACGGCGAACTCGATGCCTTGTCCGTTGGACGCGGCGAAGGTCTCGCGGACGAGCTCTTGCATGTAGCCGACGACGAGGATGATGCGCTGGCAGCCGGCCTGACGGCAGGCGTCGACGACGGCGTGGACCATGGGCCGGCCGCCGATGGGGTGGACCACCTTGGGCAGGTCGGACTTCATCCGCGTGCCTTTGCCGGCGGCCAGGATGATCGCGATGGGAGCGGGCGTGGTCATGAGGGCGAGTGCTCAACGAAAAGGCGTGGGCAGGCGCGAAGACGAGACTGGCAGGGTGGCCCGCGCGGCGGACGGCGACGGGCGATCCCGCGCCGTGGGCGTTTGGGCCCGAGTGAAAAAAGCTGGCCGACCTGGATTCGAACCAGGACAAGCAGTACCAAAAACTGCTGTGCTACCGTTACACCATCGGCCAGAAGTTGCCGACTTGAGAACCTCCAAAAGGGCCTGATCGAAGGACCAATCGGCCGAGCCGGTGGGACCGTTTCGCGGTCCCCACAGGTGCCGACCCGTGGTGATCGGGGTCGAGCCTGGAGGCCGCGGCGAATCTGACGAACCGTTCGTCAGACGAGGAGCAGAACCTTCCATCAGCCGCGATAGAAAGGCCCCTGACCATGCCTCGGCTGCCGGTGGTGGGGCCACCGGTCCGCGTCCGTCATGGTCGGCTCCGCGAGGACGGCGGATCGTAGGAGCCGGCGGGTGGGAGTCAAAGCGGGCGACGCTGGTCCGCGGCCGGATCGGTCCCCCGCCATCACGCCCCGCTGTTCGGCGTCGGATCGGGGAGCAGGGCCTGCACGGAGCGCGCAGTGATGGTGATCGGCTCCAACTCGGGCCGGGCCTTGGCACCTGCGGCTCCGATCTGCTCGAAGCGTTCGAGGGTGGGCTCCAGCCGCGATTCATAGGATCCGACGAAGGCGTTGAAGTGCCCGACTGCCCGGCCCAGCGACTCGCCGAGCTTTTCGACGTGGGTCATCGCGGTCGCGGCGCGTTCGTGGAGTTCGCTGCCGAGCTTGAGGAGTTCGGCGGCTTCCAGGGCGAGCTTTTCTTCGCGGAATGACACGGCCACGGCGCGGAGCATCGCAATCAGCGTGCTCGGGCTGGCGAGGATCACGCCCTGGCCCGCGGCCGCGTCGAGCAGGTCGGGCCGGCGTGAGAGGGCGGCGTCGACGAACTGGTCACCCGGGACAAACATGACCACGAACTCGGGCGAGCCGGTGTGTTGCCGCCAGTAGCCCTTGCGGCCCAGGGCCTCGGCTTGTTTGGCGATGCCAGCCGCGAAGGCCTGCAAGCGTTCTTCGGCGGCCTCGGGCGTGGTGGCTTGCAGGGACTCCATATAAGGCTGGATATTGGTTTTGGCGTCGACGACGATCTCGCGCCCGTTGGGCAAGCGGACAACCATGTCGGGACGGAGGCGGTTGCCGTCGGAGTCGACGGTGTGTACCTGCTCGACAAAGTCGCAGTACTTTCGCATCCCGGCGAGCTCGGCGACGCGTTGGAGCTGGATCTCGCCGTAGTAGCCGCGGACGCGGGGTTCGCGTAGGGCCTGGACGAGTCGGGAGGTTTCGGTTTGCAAGGCCGCGCTGGCCTCGCCGGCGCGTTTCACCTCGGTCATGAGCGACGATTGCTCGCTCACGCGGCGGTGCTCCATCGCTTCGAGCTTGGTGCGTGTCTCTTTAAGGGTCTCGCTGATGGGATTGACGAGCCGCTCGACGGCGGCCTTCTGATCGCGGAGCTGCGTCTCGCCTTCTTTGATCTGCCCGCCGAGCTTCTGCTCGGCCATGACCAGGAACTGCTCGCTGGCTTTGCGGAGCGATTGGCCGGCGAGGGCCTCGAACGCGTCTTTGAAGCGAGCCTCGGCTTGCTCGACGGTCTGCTTGAGCCGCTGCTCGGAGGCGTCGCGCTCGCGGGCGTGGGCCTCGGCGATCCGTTGGGCCCCCACGATCTTTTCGGCCGCGAGCAACCGCTCGGCGGCCAGCCCCTGGGCGTGCTCCCGGGCCAACCCGTCAAGTTCCGCAGCCCGCTTGGCGGCCTCCGCCTCCACCCGCTGGGCCAGGGACGCGGCTTGGGTGGCAAGGTTGCCAGCTTGTTGCTCGGCCCGATCGCAGCGACCCGAGATCTCGGCTCGGGCTGTGTCCGCCACCCGTTGGGCTTGCTCTGCGAGCATGGCCCGAGCGACCAGTTCGGCGCGTCGCCAAGCCAACCAGCCGACGGCACCGGCCAAGGCCACGCAGATCAACAACAGGATGATGTGGAATGCGTCCATGGTGTGGGGAAAGCATAGCAGAAGCTGGGCGTGGAGGAAGGGATTTGTTCGTGCCTTGGCCCTGCCGATTTGGCATTGTCCAGGGGTGTTGCTTAGTGCGTTGGCAGTAATTGGGATGGGTGGGGGCCTGCAGTGTCATCCACGATCAGCCTTGGAGGCTGATTCAAGATGTTTGCCGGCGGTTTGGCCCGGCATCGCCTTTGCCTTGAGACAGGTCTAGATGGTTTTTGCGCGCGGTCAGTCT
>Ga0163144_10022818_pt1 | contig 12388 bp, 10 predicted proteins | sample OliLak19BULKMAT1_FD_123175 | JGI IMG/M metagenome (GOLD analysis project Ga0163144, IMG submission 123175) | Freshwater microbial mat bacterial communities from Lake Vanda, McMurdo Dry Valleys, Antarctica - Oligotrophic Lake LV.19.BULKMAT1 | ecosystem: Environmental > Aquatic > Freshwater >... | reverse complement strand
TCACCACAGGTGCAACAACTGGGTTTACTATTTCTTCAAGCGGGACAGGACTTCCTACTGGTACGTATATTTGGAATTACCATGTAATCGGCAGATAAATTTCAGACATTGATAAATATTTAATCCCCAACCATTGTCACCCGGCATATTTTACACAGATGAAAAAAGCAGTATTTCTCTTATTAATCCTCTGTATCGGATGCCGCAAAGATCCCGAGCCGCTTCCGGGTAAGGCGACTTTACTGTTTCCAAAAAACAATGAAATCTGTGCCGACGGACTGATTATTTCTGCCAGCCGGTCTAAGATTCTGTTTAAATGGGAGGCCTCTACAAACACAGATGCTTATGTATTGAGCATTAAGAACTTGGAAAACGGGCAAATCAGCACCCATGGTACTGATAAAACCCAATTGGAGATCGAACTCGATCGCAATCTGGCTTATTCTTGGTTTATTCTTTCTAAGAACACTAAAATCAGTAAAGAACTTAGCGGTGATATTTGGAAATTCTATAATCCGGGTCCTGCTCAAACCTCTTTTTCGCCTTTCCCGGCAGAATTGATAGCGCCGCGTTATGGGGAAGTGATTCCGCTTTCTACCACTACGGTAACCTTAAGATGGTCGGCAACAGACCCCGATGGAGATATTGATAGTTACGATGTTTACTTGGGGAATACCAATGTTCCGGTATTGTTTAAATCGGCTCTTAAGCTGCCCATTCTGGCTGATCTGGTGCTCGACCGTAATAAAACCTATTATTGGAAAGTCAATTCTCGCGATCTTAAGGGGAACCGCTCAAACTCGGATGTGTATGTATTTAAACTGGATTGATGATGAAAAAGCATAATATGAACAGGATAATCTTCTTTTTTATCGCCCTCACGCTCATTTCATCTAATGTATCTGCTCAGTTGCAACAAGTAACACTAGAACAGCGGGTGGAGAACTCGAGTCTGGTTTTCGAAGGTAAGGTTTTGAGTAAATCTTCATTCTGGGATACAGATCGCAGGCATATTTATACTTCTAATAGGATTTCAGTTTATAAAGTTTTTAAAGGTGAATTGAGCAATTCTGTTGTGGAGGTCATTACCATAGGCGGGATTGTAGGAAATCAAATGGAAAAGGTTTCTTATGGGCTCGAGCTTCAGGAAGGCTCGATAGGTGTTTTTACCTGTGTTCCCAATACTGTAAAATTTGCTTCAGGCTCCAAAAATTTAAGGCTAAAGCCTTATGGCGAGATTCAAGGCTTTATTCGCTATGATCTTGCTACGGGTACAGCCAGAGATGTGTTTAAGCAGTATAAAAATGTTTCAGGAGAGATTTATCCTGTCTTGCAAAAGCTAACCCATTCAAATTATAAAATAATGAACAAGGCAGATTTTAAGATAAAATAATCCCTTTCGGGTGGAAAAGCGAAAACTAAGTTTATCGATCCTGACAGTTTTACTGTTCGTATGCACGGTTTTCACCGGTGTATATGGCCAGGCAATCATCAATTTTTCGCCCAACACTACTACAGCAGGCACCGGCAGTCAAATCACGATTAATGGTTCAGGTTTTGGTTCTGGGCCGGCTTCAGCAACTAAATACGTTGAATTTGCGAGTGCAGATAATGGAGGAGTTACCGGGGTAAGGCCTGCTCTGGTGGAGTATGTATCTTGGACTGATAATCAGATTGTAGTGATTGTTCCTTCCGATGCAGGTACAGGAGCCATCAATGTGTTTAATGGTACTACTACGCTCGTGTCTGCCGGCAACTTGATCGTTTCCTATAACATCATTAATGTTTCAACCTATCAGGTTAAACATATTAATAGTAACACCCAAGGGGGATATAACTGGCAGCTAGAGCTGAGTTTTGATGCTCAATCCAATGCGAAGAATTCATTTCTCAAATCATTGAATGCCTGGACTTGCTTTACCGGAATAGGATGGAAAGTAGGTGTGCCAACTCCTGCCAATCAAACCGGTCGCGATGGGATAAACATTGTCAGGTTTGATACGGGTTCTGAATTACCTGCAGGTGTGTTGGGCGTAGCCTATATCTATTATACTTCCTGCGGAAGTAATAAATGGGAGATTACTGAAACAGACTTGGTTTTTGATAAAGAGCGAACTTGGAATTTCGAAGATGCCTTACCGGCGCCTTCACAAACAGATTTCCAGTCGGTTGTTCAGCATGAGCTGGGTCATGCGCACAGTCTGGGGCATGTGATTGATAATACAGATCTGATGCATTTTTCCATTCCTCCGGGAACTAGACACACAATCGGACAGAATAACCGCAATGCAGGTAATTTTCAGGTCGCATTTAGCGTGCTGGCAGGTGGTGGCATCTGCTCAGCAGCAATGATTGCGGCAATTCCTACTACCTGTGGGTTTCCTTATCCTAAAATTACAAGTTTTAGTCCCGCACAAGCAGGAACAGGAACTACAGTCAGAATAAATGGTGAGAATCTGAATACAACCGCTTCGGTTAGCTTCGGCGGGACTGCGGCTGCATCCTTTAAGGTCGTTTCAGACACTCAGGTAGATGCAGTACTTGCAGCCGGAGCAAGTGGAGAGATTTCAATCAGCACTTCGGGCGGGACTGCTGTGTTAAATGGCTTTAATTATTTACCTCCTCCTTTAATTAATTCATTTTCGCCCGATTTTGGTTTTTCTGGAGATACGATTACTATCAGAGGTGCGAATTTAAATACCACAAACCTCATAAGTTTCGGTGGGATTCCTGTAGCCTCATTTTCTGTAGTGAATGCTCAAACCGTCAAAGCTGTACTTGCAGCTGGAGCAAGTGGGAAGATCTCCTTAACTACCTCGGCGGGAACAGTGGAAGCTGTAGGATTTATCTTCGCACCAAGACCTGCAATTTCTTCCTTCACACCATCCGGTAAACGAGGGGATATTATTGCGATTAATGGGACAAATTTCAAACAAATTCAGTCCGTTAAATTCGGCGGGGTTGATGCTGCTTCGTTTATAGTAGATTCTGATATAAAGATTTCTGCGGTTTTGGCACTTGGCGCTAGCGGAACCGTAACAGTTAATTCTACTTTCGGGATCGCAATTAGAGAAGGCTTTGTATTTTTCCCGGCACCCGCAATCAATTCTTTTAATCCGCAGCTTGCAGCGGAAGGTACAAGCGTAAAAATTATCGGTGTAAACCTAAGCGGAGCAACAGAAGTACTTTTTGGAGGTAAGGCTCCCAAATCCTTTACAGTAAATTCTGATACTGAGATTACTGTGATTATGGGCAAAACTGCAAAAGGTCAGGTTTCAGTAAACACACCGGGCGGTACAGCAGTAAAGGAGGGTTTTACTTTTATCCCAACACTAAAAATAGATTCCTTCAATCCGAAGATCGCCGCCACAGATCAGAAAGTAGTAATTAATGGTTCCAACTTTGTAAAAGTGATTGAGTTGAGCTTTGGTGGTACTCCGGCAAAATCATTTATAGTAGATTCCGAAAGTATGATCACAGCAACAGTAGCCCTGGGATCTTCGGGAGATATTAAGGTTCGTACTGCTGATGGTTTAGTCAGCGCTCCCGGATTTACCTATATATTGGTCCCCAAAGTAGACTTTTTTACCCCTGCAAGTGCAGGTGCAGGTACAACAGTGAGGATTAGCGGAACTAATTTTGATCAGGTAACTTCTGTAAAGTTTGGTGGGATTGAGGCAAGCTCCTTCAAGGTGCTTTCAGCTACAAACATTGAGGCTACACTTGCTGCAGGGACTTCTGGGGCAGTAAGTGTGTCTAATCCCGGAGGATCGGGAGAATTAAAAGGTTTTACATTCCTTCCGGCTCCTGTAATATCTTTAGTTGATCCACTTCTGGGAGGAAAAGGTGTGGAAATCAATATTTATGGCACAAACTTCTTAACAGCACATACTGTTAGCATTGGAAATAAAGTAGTCACTTCTTTCAAGGTTTTATCAGCAACTCATATTACGGCTTTTGTATCTGATGGTGCCACAGATGGAAAGGTACAGGTTTCTACTCTTGGGGGAACAGGCTCTTTCGATGGGTTCCGTTTTATTTTGCCACCTCTCATTTCATCCTTTTTGCCTCGGGATGCCATTGCAGGGGTCAGTGTTCTGATAACCGGGGTTAATCTTGGAGATGTGAAAGCGGTGAGTTTTGGGGGAAAGGCTGCAGCATCGTTTGCAATTGTATCGTCAACCAGTATATCGGCAGTGGTGGCAGCCGGCTCGGTGAGCGGCAATATCAGCCTGACAAGTCCGGGGGGGCAGGCCATAAAAGAAGGTTTTAACTTTATTTATACCCTTCCAGCTACAAATTTCAGTATTTCCACAAGCGGGCTTACCTGCAGGGGTGCCATGAATGGGATCATTAACATAAGAACACTACAGACCCTAAATTATACGGCCACAATCAGTGGAAACGGTCAAAATAATCGGTATGATTTTTCGAGTTTACTAGAACTGAAGAACCTGTCGTCGGGAAGATATGAGGTTTGCTTTACAATCAGCACCGAGCCCACTTTTAAACAATGTTTTGAGATTATTGTTTCCGAACCCAAAGATCTTGCACTTTTTTCCTTTATAAATAAGCAGGACAATAAGCTGAATTTAAAATTGGATGGTTCTGACACTTATTTTGTGGAATTGAATGGGGAATTGATTAAAACATCTTTGAATGAACTGCAACTGAGTTTAAAGAGCGGCACGAATAAATTGAAGCTTTATACTGATAAGTTGTGTCAGGGTACAATTGAAAAAACATTCTTTGTGGATGCGGTACAAATTTACCCGAATCCTTTCGATACAGAGCTGAATCTGATTTTGGGTTCCGAATATTTAGGCTCTGTGAAAGTCAGGATTAGGAATATGGGAGGAATGCTCATCTTTTCAAAGGATTATCAAACGGACAGTTCAACTTTGAAGCTTTATCTGGAGGAGCTTGCTCCGGGTCCTTATTTACTGGAGATTTCATCCGGTGAATTCCGTTCGGTGCATAAAATTTTGCGAAGATGATAAGCCTAGGTAAGGGCTATTTTAAATGTCTTGACATTTGTAATTTATCCCCCAAAATCCTTCGGTTTTGCTAAGCTTTTTCTGTGTGAGCTTAGGCAAGAAAGACGCTAATTTTTAGAAGCGTTTAGTGTTCGTTTAGTCTTCGTTCAGTGTTCGTTTGAGTAGCGTTCAAAAAAGGCATCAAAAGAGGCTTGAATTAAGGCGATTTTTGAGTGTTCATTTCGTATTTTTTCTTCCTTGTTTGGAATGTTGGAATAAGCTAAAAATAACCTGAGTTTGATTATTTTTTTCCTGAATTAGTTTTGCATGTACAACTAGTTTGATTTAAACAATTGTTAGGATAAATTTGCCCATAAATAATGAGATTAGGTTCAAACTCAGAACCTCTTTCCATAAGCTCCCTTATAAATTTAATTGGGGAACCTCTATTTCGCCCAATGTCATTATAAGAGTCTGGTTAAGCTCTTCAGGTTAAAATCGCATGTGGAATGTTTTGGGGTTCTCGCCTTGTGGATCATTCTATCCAAGATATGTTGGTGTAGGTTCTCGTCCTTCGGATCATTCTTTACAAGATTATGTTGGTGGAGGTTCTCGCCTGCGCGAGAATGACAAGCATCTTTGGAGGGGGGGTAGGGAGATTCCAGCCTGCGCTGGAATCCTAATGCGGAACCGCATGATAAATGATTGTGTCCTTTTACTCTTTTATTACTATTATCTGTTTCGGGGATTGCAATTTTTGCGAGATGAAGGAATATTATGTTTACATGCTTACCAATGCATATCATAACGTTTTATACATCGGTTTTACAAACAATATCCGAAGAAGAGTATATGAGCATAAACGAAAGCTCGTTTATGGATTCACAAGCAAGTACAATTGCACGAAACTGGTGTGGTATGAAGAGTTTACTGATGTCAACCTAGCTATTGCCAGGGAAAAACAATTAAAAACCTGGCAACGATCCTGGAAAAATAATTTAATTGAAAAACTTAACCCAGATTGGCATGATCTTGCCTCGGATTGGTTCGTTAAAGGTAGGAAGTAATATGCACCGATTCCAGCGCAGGCTGGAATCTCCCTATATCTCCCTCACGATTTGTCATTCCCGCGGAGGCGGGAACCTCCCATTCCTTAAATTAATGACATTGGGTGAAGGCCACCACCTTTGTAAATAACCCGAATTTTATCCTTTAATAAAGACCTTGCTATTTAGCCTTCAATTCATCCACCAGATTCCGTTCATTTTGAAGTTCACGGGCTAGTTTCCGTTCCTTCTCTGCGGCCTTGCTTTTATAATCGCGGAATTCTGTTGCTAGTTCATCATAACGTTCATTCTGATCTTTCACTTCCTGCACTGTGCTGCGGCTGCGGTAGATTACAAACACAATTCCGGCACCAAGTAGAACGACTAGTCCCCAGAGCAGGGTATTATCACCTACATTTTTGAGCTTGTTCAATGCTGAGTCTGCCGCTTTTAATTTTTGGATCTCGGCCTGAAGGAGAGGGATTTCTGCTAAACCTTTTTGCAATTGGGCTTTGCTTTCAGCAGCGTTCTGTCTTTCTTTTTGCAAACTGTCGTTTACATTCTTCCAAAGCTGTTCGATTTTTGTTTTTTGGACGTTCTTATAGATCTTATAAGATCCGGATTTGATAACCACGGCTTCATACTGCCCCGCTAGCGTAGTATCCGGCACTTGCGCAGAGACATTAAGGCTTGTGCAGATAAGCAGCAATTTGGTAGCTAATAGTCTGATATTCTTCATGTTTTAATGATAGGGTTTTTAAAAATACGAAATGATGGTTAGATAATTAGCAAATTTGAAAATTAGCAAATTATCAAATGGGTGAGACTTGCGAATTTACATAGGCGCTATGCACGATAAATTCACTGTCCGTAGAGTTAAGCGAAGCGTCTCTACGGATTATTCAATGGAAAAGAGTCTTCAGACTCGCTTAAAAAACCGTTTATCCTCCTTTAAGACCGTTAACTAAGTATAAATTAAATAATTGAAAATGCATAGTATCTTAATTATCACGATCTAAGAGTATAGTTAAATAATCGGGCTCACAGGCTAATATTGGATACTATGTCAGATAGAGGTTTTCAGATTAAGGATCAATATGCAGTACATTTTATTACCTGTTCTGTTGTTGAATGGGTAGATGTTTTTACTCGAAAAATATATGCCGATATTTTAGTTGAGAAGTGGTTGATTGATATTGTTTTCTTATGATTGAGGAGTCCGAAGATGAGGAGTCCGAAGACTCCTCTTCATTTGATAATCCGTAGAGACGCTTCGCTTAACTCTACGGACAGAGCGTATTTAATTGCACTTATTACCAGCATGAACATGTATCCCCAGACCTTATATTTACTTTGTGTTTCCAATATTCGGTCAATTTGTCCTGCAGATAATTGGTCACTTAAACTCTGATAATAAATTTGGTTGGTAAGAAGTTGGCTTTGAGTCAAGTAATTAAGGGCTATCGATAATGAAACAGTAAATAAAAACAAGTAAATGTTATTTTTATAAATTAGATTCATCGTTAGGTTTCTTGCCCGTTGCTTTTGTTAATAAACGCATAAGCAAATAGGAAATCCCAACATATACTGTTGCTAATGCTAGATAATTATGGCCCTCGTCATTCTCGATGTTTTTGCTAGTAAAATAGATTACAGCAAGTACAATAGCAACTATGGCTGACGACGATATCCATATATTAAAAATAAGTTTGGTTCTATTATGTATCATGTAAATTTATTTAATTAGTTAATTTCAAAAAGAATGGCATCCTAATAGGGGTTAGGATGCCATTCTTTTTAGAGTTAGGAAAACATAGCGTATAGACCAGTAGCGCACCCTATTCCGGTTGCTGCTGCAATCGGTTGAAGGCCGGGAGTAAGTAACAGGAACAATGTTGCGCCGCACATTAATCCGGTAGCTGCAGCTCTTTGGTCGATTCCACCATTTAGGGCCTCAAGATCTTGAGTTGACAATTTTTTCATGAGTTTAGATAATTTAAGTGGTTAGTAAATTGATTGAAAATTTAATAAAATTGACTACCAAAAGCCAAAAACGCGGCCAGCACCCCAAGCTGTACAAGCGAATGTTCCAGCAGGAGGAAGGAATACAACAATAATACATGCTCCATCCACGAAACTTTTCCAGTCATTTTTCTCTTCCGCCTTCAATATTTTCCATTGATTTCAAACTTAAACTTTTCATTTCAATCTTGTTTTTTTAAATAATCCTGCTTTTCAACTACGAGGCAGCAGACAACCTTTGTAACATTCCTATTATAAAAGTACGATATAAAAGTTCTGTTGTAAATTTATTTGCAACAGAAAATATTCCGATAGCAATAAAATCATTCCATCTTTGGGTGTTCTACCGTTAAATAACAATTTACTGTTGCTTATACATTTATGTTGAGTTTTTTCAATATCTTTTCAAGCATTGCTGTATAAACAATTCGATTATAAATTAATTATGAAAGAGTCCGAAAAGTACACCTATACTGAGCAAATGACTCTAAGTTATCTGATTAGTTAAAGTATCCAATGACAACACATCAAATCCTGCACAAATACCCGCTGTCCGTAGTTTAAGCGCACTATCCGTAGAGTTAAGCGTAGCGTCTCTACGGATTGTCAAATGAAAAAGAGTCTTCAGACTCGCTCTAGTTTAATTTACACACTGTCCGTAGAGTTTCCAGCGATTACGAAAATTGATTTTCTAGTACAACAGATATTAGCTGTTGTACAGTTTTCCATCGATTTACAAAATTGATTTTCTAGTACAACAGGTATTAGCTGTTGTACAGTTTACTCGTTAAGCCGCAATTAGAGGGTGGGCTAAGTGTTGGGAATTGATAACTATTCGTAACTGTGACGGCCTACCGCGCTCTCGCCTTTTTGGTAGTATTTGTTGATGATATTGGAAATTGGGCACCAATCGATCAATAAATTAATTTGGTTGAAAAATCCTTGCTTAATTCTTCTCTTCTGAACCATGTAGTCGGCAAAACCCAATTTCTATTCTTTTTTCATACCCCAAGGCACGGAAAAATATCCTTTACGACAAGAAAAAATGTGTTTAATTTATTGTAAATCAATTAGTTAAATCAATATTTGCCTTGCAACGGTCTTATTAGGTCATTAATCATGTAATTTTAAAATTTTATTTTTAAATTACATGATTAATATAAAAATATGCTATACAGAAATTTACTCCAAACAATACAAAATGACCTGGAAAAAATGCCGGTTGTGGTATTGTTTGGACCAAGGCAGGTAGGTAAAACGACCATGGCCAAGGAGTTGGCAACTTCAAATCCGGATGCCTACGTGTATCTGGATATGGAGTTGCCTTCAGATAGAGTGAAACTTTCGGACATGGAGCTGTTTTTAACTCCACTGGCCAATAAAACTGTTGTCATCGATGAGGTACAGTTGTTGCCGGAACTTTTCCCGGTTTTACGTTCTTTGATAGATAAGGAAAGACGTCCTGGTCGGTTTTTGTTGCTGGGTTCGGCTTCACCGGATTTGTTGCAGCAAAGCGCTGAATCGCTTGCGGGAAGGGTGCGATACAGGGAAGTGTTTCCGCTAACGCTGGATGAGGCAGGAGGAGCGAAGGTCCAAATTGAATTATGGTTTCGGGGCGGCTTTCCCAATGCTTTTATGGCAGAAAGTCAACAGGATGCCATGGATTGGCAGGCAGATTTTGTGCGTACTTATGCAACAAGGGATATGGTAATGTTGGGATTACCGATGCCCGCCACCCAGATTGAACGCTTGTTGCAGATGCTGGCACACATGCATGGGCAGTTGGTAAATTATAGTCAGTTAGCCAGGTCATTAGGTGTATCTCAACCAACCGTTACCAATGCTATGCAGTACCTGGAGCAAGCCATGCTGATACGTACGCTCAAACCATGGCATAATAATATGGGCAAGCGGCTGGTGAAAACTCCGAAGGTTTATATTAGAGATACAGGAATGTTGCACTACCTGTTGGGATTAAATACCTACCAGCAATTATTAGGGCATCCACAAGCAGGTAATAGTTGGGAAGGGTTTGTGATACAACAAATTCTGGCTGTATTACCCCGGCAATTCCAGCCTTTTTTCTACCGAACGTCTGGTGGATCTGAACTGGATCTTTTACTGGTAAAAGGAAATACCGCAGATTACGCCCTCGAAATAAAATTGAGTACTGCCCCACAATTAACCCGGGGCAATTCAGAGGCAGCACTGAATTTACAGCCTTTACAATGTGGGGTCATCGCCCCTGTTTCCGGCAGTTTTTCAATAAAAGGTAAATGGGTGGTGTATGGGGTAGAAGATTTTTTAAAGCAAATAAAATGCTCCAAATAGTAAAAACATGACCATTCATCATATCCTAGCTAAATACTGGGGCTTTTCAAAATTCCGCCCATTACAGGAAGAAATTATCCAGTCGGTTCTTGACGGGCATGATACCCTGGCCTTAATGCCTACAGGCGGTGGAAAATCAGCTTGTTTTCAGGTTCCTGCTTTAATGAAGCCCGGCATATGTATAGTTGTCTCACCTCTGATCGCTTTAATGAAAGATCAGGTTGAGAACCTCAAAGAAAAAGGGATTAAAGCAATTGCAATCATCTCCGGAATGGGAAAACGTGAAGTGGATATTGCCATGGATAATTGTATTTATGGGGATATCAAATTTCTCTATCTTTCACCCGAAAGACTTTTATCCGACCTGGTCAGGGAGCGTATCAGACATATGAAAGTCAACCTGATCGCAATAGATGAAGCACATTGTATATCGCAATGGGGTTATGATTTCAGACCACCTTATCTTCATTTAACTGAATTAAGGGAACTTCATCCAGAAATTCCTGTACTTGCACTTACAGCTACTGCTACAGAACTTGTTGCAGCAGATATCCAAGTAAAACTAAATTTTAGGAATGCACAGGTATTCAGGAAGTCTTTTGAACGATTAAATCTTAGTTATCTGGTTTATAATGAGGAAAACAAAATCAGAAAGCTCTTCTCTATTGCAAAGCATGTAAAGGGATCAGGAATTGTTTATGTCAGAAACAGACGTGAAACACAGGAAGTTGCCAGACAGCTAAATCTGGAAGGCATTTCAAGCGATTTTTACCATGCCGGACTAGATACTCCCTTAAGGATGAAAAAGCAAACTGCATGGAAAAATTCGGAGATCAGAGTAATGGTGGCAACAAATGCATTTGGTATGGGTATTGACAAAGCGGATGTTCGTTTTGTAATTCATCTTGATCTACCCGAGAGTCTCGAAGCTTATTACCAAGAGGCGGGCAGAGGAGGTCGGGATGAGAAAAGATCTTATGCTGTTTTATTATATAATGATGCAGATAAGGCTCTCATCACAAAAAGACTAGATCAAAAATACCCATCAATTGAAGAGATCAAACAGATCTACCATCATCTAGGAAATTATTATCAGCTTGCTTATGGAGCAGGGGAAGGGCTTTCACTAGAATTTGATCTGGCAGATTTTTGCAGTAGGTTTAAACTTGATCCGGTTAGAACAATACATGCATTTAAATTTCTTGAACATGATGAATATATTTCATTAAGTGAAACTGTCTTTTTACCCTCCCGAGTTCAGGTTCTTTATGGTAATGAAGATCTTTATCGTTTTCAGGTTGGACAACCGGCATACGATCATTTTATTAAAGTTTTATTAAGATCATACGGTGGTATTTTTGAACAGTTAGTAAGTATTAAAGAAAGCGATCTCGCAAAACGGGTTGGTATTGGCAGAACCGAGACTGTAAAAATACTTAGTAAATTGCATGAGCTTCAGATAATTAACTATATACTGCAAACCGATAAACCGCAGCTTAGTTTTTTCAAACCTAGGGCAGACTCTCAGCATCTTTATATCGATCGTAAATATCATACAGACCGTTATCAGATTCATAAATTGCAAGTAGAATCTGTTCTTGGATATGCAGAAAATCATCAATGCAGGAGCCAACAATTACTCCATTATTTCAACGAAACTCATGCTAAGGTTTGCGGAGTTTGTGATGTTTGTATTGAAAATAAAAAGCTGACAAAGTATGCTGGCCAAACAGATGAAATAATCAAAGAAATTTTGAATGAGCTAAGCAAAAACCCTGCACATTTAGATCAACTCGTTGAAGCTATAAATACTGGTAATTCCAATGAACGACTTAAGGTAATCAGAATGCTGCTTGATGCCGGTTCAATTAAAGTAAATGGAGAATTTTATTATTTAAAAAGCTGAAAAATAACTACTTAGGATTCCAATCATAACATATACCTATATATCTTTGTATCCTCCCCCTAATATAGCATCTGGCAAAGGCGCCCCCCTCTCCGAATCCTTTGGAC
>Ga0163144_10022816_pt1 | contig 12389 bp, 9 predicted proteins | sample OliLak19BULKMAT1_FD_123175 | JGI IMG/M metagenome (GOLD analysis project Ga0163144, IMG submission 123175) | Freshwater microbial mat bacterial communities from Lake Vanda, McMurdo Dry Valleys, Antarctica - Oligotrophic Lake LV.19.BULKMAT1 | ecosystem: Environmental > Aquatic > Freshwater > Lake... | reverse complement strand
GCCTTCATGACCCCGATCGTCCCAGAGGCCAGCGGGCGAGACAAGCCCCGGAAGTCCCCAAAACGCTCATCGTTCGATGGCCATCACGGAACCGCGGTCTCCGGGGGTCGAATTGACCGAAACGACCGTGGCCCGGGGGAAGAAATTGAACTCCGAGGCGCTCGCCCAGGTGTAGGCCCCCATCGCCCGGCCAACGATCAGGTCGCCCGCCTTCAGCTCCGGCAGCATCAGGTTCTCGGCGATCACGTCGATGCTGTCACAGGTGGGGCCTGCCAGCACGGAGGGCAGCCGCTCGCCGTCCGGGACCAGCGCCTCGACCGGGTAGCGGGCATGGTCGAACAGCTGACCGCTGTAGGAACCATAGAGCCCGTCATCGAGGTAATACCACCAGTGGCCCTCGCGCCTCGCCCGGCCCATCACCGAGGCGACGTTGATCGCCGCCGGACCGACGATGAAACGCCCCGGTTCGGCGATCACGCGGATGCGGCGCGGCAGCTTGGCGAGCGCGGCGCGGATCGGCGCGCAGAAGGCCTGGATCGGCGTGGCGCGCTGGCCGTAGTCGATCGGGAAACCGCCACCGATGTCGAGCGTGTCGAACGCGCCGAGCCTCTCGCGGCGCGCGGCAGCGATCAGCGCGGCGCAGGCCCCGATCGCCTCGACGTGCTTGGCGGGATCCGCCGCCTGCGAGCCGACGTGGAACGACAGCCCGCGCACCGTCACGCCGAGCCGGCGCGCGAGACGCGCCAGCGCCAGCAGGTCTTCCGGGTCGCAGCCGAACTTGCGCGACAGGTCGCAGACCGCGCCCGGGCTGCGGAACGAAACCCGCAGCAGCAGTACGGCCTGGCCGGCATGGGCGGCGAACTTGTGGACTTCGTCGGGATTGTCGGCGACGAACACCTTGATGCCGCGCGCCAGCGCGCTGCGGATGTCGATGTCGCGCTTGATCGGATGCGTGTGGATGCAGCGCGCCGGATCGGCGCCGAGCTTCGCCACGAGTTCGACTTCGCCGGTGGTCGCGAGATCGAGCCAGCCGCCCTCCTCCAGGATCGTGTTGACGACGGCCGGATGCGGCAGCGGCTTCAGCGCATAGTGCAGATCGACGCGCGGCAGCGCACGTCGCAGTTGCTGGTACTGCCGGCGCACCCGTTCGCAGTCGATGATCAGCAGCGGCGAGCCGAACTCGGCGACCAGCCGCTTGATCTCGCGACGCGAGAACGGGTCGATAAAGCCGCTGGGGGCGCGGGCGGCGCGGGGCGGGGCGCGACGCGCGCTAGTCGAACGGGTTCCATCGGCCATCGGCGGCGCTTCCTGCAGGGTTGGACGAACAAGGATAGGAAAAAAACGCGTCCTGCGCAGCGCCGGATGCGCAGCGCGGCGCAGCGCGGCTCAGCGCGGGTTGCCGGCGCAGCGCGCCAGGCGATCGAGCACTGCCGCCCACTCGGGCTTGGTCGGCACTTCCTCGACCAGGATCTGGTCGGCGCCCGCCTTGTCGAGCGAGCGCAGGTTGGCGTAGAGATCACGCTGGTAGACGTCGAGCCGCCGCCCGACGTTGATCCAGGTGACCCCCTGCTGCGCCTTGCGCGGCGGGCGCTGCGCCAGCACGGCGACGCGCCGACCGTCCCGCAGCAGGGTGTCGATGCGCGATTCGAGCAGCGTCGAGGGCACGATCGCGACCGCGGTCGAGGGCGAATAGTGCTGGGCGCTCGAGCCCGGCACGCGCGGTGCGGTGGCGTCAGCGCCGACCTCGATCGGGCCGATGACCGCCTCGATCTGCGCCTGGGTGATGCTGCCAGGGCGCAGCAGCCGCGGCTTCTCGCCGCCCAGCGAGACGATCGTCGACTCGACGCCGATCGTGCACTCGCCGCCGTCCATGATGATCGCGACTGCGTCGCCGAGCTCCTCGCGCACGTGTTCGGGGCGCGTCGGCGACACCTTGCCGTAGCGGTTCGCCGAAGGCGCGGCGATGCCGCCGCCGAACGCCGTCAGCAGCTGCTGCGCCATCGGGTGCGAGGGGATGCGGATCGCGACCGTGTCCTGGCCGCCGGTGAGCACGTCGGAGGCGTCCTCGCTGCGTCGCATGACCAGCGTCAACGGACCCGGCCAGAACGCGGCGGCGAGCTTCTCGGCCGCGGCCGGCACCTCGGCAACCCACCGCGAGAGGAAGCGCGCGCTGTCGAGATGCAGGATCAAGGGGTGATCGGCCGGGCGCCCCTTGACCTCGAAGATCCGGCGCAACGCCGCGGGGTCGCGCGCGTTCGCACCGAGACCGTAGACGGTCTCAGTGGGAAACGCGACGAGATCGCCATTACGTAAAGCGGTAACGGCAGCCTCCAGTTCCTTCTGGGTAGCGCGGCGCAAGCGGGCCATCCCGCCATTCTATCAAGCCGCATTCACGACACCCGCCATGTGGCGTGCAAGCGCCACAATTCCCAGCGATGCGGAACCCGCGGCCTTGTTATTGACAATTTGCAGCACTTCGCACGCGGATTGCAGTGCCTGCGCCGCCACTGTCGCGATCTCGCCACGCGCGAGCGGATCCGGCGCCACGAACCGGTCGAACGGTGCCTAGGTGCGGCGCGCCGCCTTCTAGCTCTGTCCCGGATGCAGCAGCCAGCGGATCACCAGAGACGCGCGCGATGCCGCAGCACCCTCGCGCCGAGCGGCGAGAACTGGAACAGCAGCGCGCCGAGTCTGCCGCCGAGCGCGCGGACGGCCCCGGCTCGACGACCGCCGGCGCGGGGTCATTCGAGCGCGCGCCGCTCCCAGCCATCGCCGTTGCGCCGCATTTCGTAGGCCGGCCAGTAGTGCTTGTCGAGCTTCAACGTGATCACTTCGGGCGCGTTGTTCCAGGTGATCGTCCGCAACCGCAGCGAGGTGCGATCCGGGCGGCCGGTGACGACCTTCAGGAAGCTGTCGAGGTCCGGCGTCGGTGTGCCATCGACCTCGATGATGCGTCTGCCGGGGAACAGGCCATAGCGCGTCGCCGGCGAGCCATAGGCGAAATAGCCGACGTAGACCCCGAGCGGCGGCATGCCGCGCTGCGCCAGCATCGCGCGGTGCGGCGCCTGCAGCGTCGCCCCGGCCCACTGCACGACGCGCGAGATGTCGATGCCCGAGAGCGCCACCGTAGGCACCTCGATGCGCACCTCGGCGCTCTCGCGCCAGACCGCGACCTCGACCTTCTCACGGTCGGCGACCGCGCGCTCGAGCTCGCGGAAGCGCGTGACGACCTTGCCGTCGATCGCGAGGATCAGGTCGCCCTGGCGCAGCAGCCGCTGCGCAGGCGCGCCGCCCACCAGGCGCGTGACGGTGAGCACCTGGCGCTTCGCGCCGCCCGCATCCTCGATCCGCTTCAGCCATTCAGGCGGCAGGCCGAGCCGGCGTGCGCTCGCGAGCGGCTGCGGCGCGAACTCGGCCTCGAGCGAATGCAGCGGCCGGTCGGCCTGCAGGCGCTCGACCATGTCCGCGACCAGGTCGACACTGACCGCACGGCTCATCTGCTGGGTCTCGCGGCCACTCTCATACGCGAAGCTCGACCACAGGCCGCGCACGCGCCCGCCCTTGTCGACGATCACGCCGTCCTCGACGCCGGGCGTCGTGGTCAGCGTCGCGGCATCGAGGTTGGTGTCGCGGAACTGCAGCGTGCGCGACAGCGGCAGCGCCAGCGGCTCGACGTCGCCGATCTGCGTGCCGCGCAGCTTGATGTCGCCGTCGCGGCCGAGCCCGACCACCCACACCGGCTCGCCGGACACCAGCTCCTTGCGGTCGAACTCCGCCGCCTTCACCGGCGTACTGCCGATCAGCGCCGGGTCGAACGAGACGACCGCGAGGTTGTGCACCGGGTGGACGTATTCGACCCGTCCCGGCACCTCCAGCGTGCCGGCGAAGGTCAGGCGCACGTCGCCGATCGACACCGGCACGGTGTTGCGGTCGACGACCACGAGGCCGCGCTTCGCGTCCACCAGCAGCCCCGTGCCGTAGTAGTTGCGCTCGGTGATGCCCGAGACTGAATACGGCATGTCGAAGCTGACGCCGACCAGTGAGGCCGCGAGCTTCGCGGCGCGCGGGTCGGACTGCTTCGCGAACGTGGTGCTGCCACCGACCACCGGCTTCGACGGCGGGCCCTGGTCGAGATCGACGCAGTCCCAGATGCCGCTGCCATCGTTGCGGATGCAGTGGCGCGCCGGGAACCAACGACGATCCATCCGCACCGAGCGCAGCTGGCTGCCGTTCGGGTCGTCGATCGTCGTGTAGCGCATCGCGGCGCGGTCGCCGTTGCCGAGCGCCGAGATCGCCTTCTCGAAGTCGGCGAGCCCGGCGATGTCCTTGCCGTCGATGCTCAGCACCACAGCACCGCGCGGGATGCCGGACGCACCGAGCAGGTAGCCCGGGTTCGCGACGTAGGCACCCCTGACCGGGATGTTGAAGTGCCGCGCCTGCTGGTAGGACAGCGTGTTGACGATCGACTCGCCGAAATCGAGGTATTCGTCCGGCGTGATGGCATGCAGGTCGCCGACCGGCACGATCGCGCTGATCGCCTTGCCGCCGCGCGACAGCTCCAGCGTGACGGTCTTGCCGACCGAATCGTCGAGCACCGCCGACAGCGGCTCGAACTGCGTGACGTACTGGCCGTTCAACTTGCGCAGGATGTCGCCCGGCTGCAGCGCGCCGTCCGTCGGCGAGCCCGGCTGCACCTCGGACACCACCAGCATGCCGGTGTAGGCCGGGAAAGCGCGGCGCACTTCTTCCTCGGTCCGTGCTTCGAGGCCGAGGCGGCGCAGCTCGTCGTAGGGCGCATAGGTGAACACCGTCTGCAGCGTGCCGCGGGTCACCGGCCTGCCCTGCTGGATCAGCTCGAGCACGCGCTTCACGCGCGCCAGCGGCAGGTAGAAGCTCGAGGCCGCGCCGGTCGCGCCGCCGGCGTTCAGGCCGATCACGCGGCCGGCGATGTCGATCACCGGCGAGCCGGAGGAACCGCCCGAGGTGCCCGAGGCCGCCTGCAGATAGAACGTGTTGAAGTCGTTGTACTTGCCGACGCCGTATTCGGGCGCGAGGCGATCGAGCTTGGCGAGCGTGCCCTGCAGGATCGAGAGCTGCTCGCCGGCGTTGTTGCCGATCACGCGGATCTCGCGGCCGATCTGCGCGCCTTGCGGATACAGCGGTAGCGCCTGCGGCCGGATGAAGCGCAGCTTCGAGGGGTCGTAGCGGTACAGGCCGAAATCGTGGACCGGGTCGCGATAGACCGGGAACAGCTGCACCTCCTCGCGGTTCAGGAAGGTGGCCTCGGCGGTGACCGGCCCCGGGGTCACGACGTGGCGGTTGGTCAGGATCAGGCCGCGCTCGGCATCGACGACGAAGCCGGTGGCCTGGCCGGAACTGTTCCATTCGGTGTCGAACGCACGCGTCTGGTCGATCTTGATCGCGACCACGCTGCCGGCGATCCGTTCGAGCGTCGCGGCCCAGTTCGCCGGCTCCGTGTCCGGCACGGCGGCGGCGCGCACCACCGAGGCGGGCTTCGATGGCTGTGCGAGCGCCGACGGGGCGCTGCCGGCGGCTGCACCGGCAAGCGCGGCGGCGAGGGCGAGCACGAGGGCGGGAACGGGACGGGAACGGCTCGATGTGAACGTCATGCGTACTCCTTCCGTGGATGGCATCGACACGGGAGTGGTCCGGCACCGCCGGCACACTGCCGCGACCTGCGGCAAGCCCCGAAGATCAGCCCAGCGAGACCCCGAAGCTCTCGCGATAGCGCGTCGCGAACTCTTCGGAGGAGAAACGGTGGTTCTGCGTACCGTGGTGCTCGATCTTGATCGCACCCATCAGCGAGGCGATGCGGCCGGTGGTTGGCCAGGCGAGTCCCTTCTGCAGGCCGTAGAGCAGGCCGGCACGATACGCGTCGCCGCAGCCGGTCGGGTCGGCGAGCTTGCCCGGCTTCGCGACCGGGATCTCGTGGCGCTGGCCATCGGCGTAGATGTGCGAGCCTTCGGCGCCTCGGGTCACGATCAGCGCGCGCACCTTCGAGGCGATCTGCTCGAGCGAGCGGCCAGTGCGTTCGCACAGCAGGCTCGCTTCGTAGTCGTTGGCAGCGACCCAGGTGGCCTGGTCGATGAACGCCGCCAGTTCCTCGCCGTTGAACAGCGTCATGCCCTGGCCCGGATCGAAGATGAACGGGATGCCGGCCGCGGCGAACTGCTCGGCATGCAGCTTCATGCCGTCGCGGTTCTCCGGCGCGACGATGCCGAGCTTGATGCCCGCGCCCTTGGGGACGTGGTTGACGTGCGCGTGGTTCATCGCGCCAGGGTGGAAGGCGGTGATCTGGTTGTTGTCCGCATCGGTCGTGATGTAGGCCTGGGCGCAGTACTCGTCGGCCATTTCGCGGATCAGGTCGGTGGCCACGCCGCAGTTCTTCATCCAGGCGCGGTAAGGACCGAAATCCACGCCGACGGTCGCCATCACGCGACCCTCGCCGCCGATCAGCTTCAGGTTGTAGGCGATGTTGCCGGCGCAGCCGCCGAAATTTCGCCGCAGCGCCGGCACCAGGAACGCGACGTTCAGCATGTGGATGCGGTCCGCGAGGATGTGGTCCTTGAAGTGGCCGTCGAAGACCATGACGGTGTCGTACGCGACCGAGCCACAGATCAGAGCAGTCATTGGGCCTCCAGGCGAATCTCAGCGATCGAGCAGGACCAGCAGCCAGGAGGCCGCCAGCAGGGTAAACGAAAGGAACACGGCCGCGGACCCGATGTCCTTGGCGAGACCCGAGAGCGGGTGGCGTTCGAGGCCAACGCGATCGACCGTCGCTTCGATCGCGCTGTTGAGCAGCTCGACGATCAGCAGCAACAGCACCGGGCCGATCAGCAGCACGCGTTCGACACCGCTGCGGCCGAGCCAGAGTCCGAGCGGGATCAGCACCACGGCCAGCGCCAGCTCCTGCCGGAACGCCGCCTCTTCACGGAAAGCGCCAGCAAATCCCTTGTAGCTGTTGCCGAACGCCCGCCACAGGCGAATCAGACCCGTCGGCTTGGGCCGGTCCATGATGGTCACGGCGGCGAGTCTAGCGGCTCCAGCCCGGCGCTGCAGGGGACTGCGTCATGGGCGGCGAAGAGTTGCGCCCGCCTCACCCGCGGGCTTCCAGGTCAGGTCCAGCTGCTTGGCGGCGCGCACGTCGTCCAGCCGACGCACCGGCATCGTGTAGGGCGCGCCCTTGAGCTTGCCGGGGTCCTCGGCCGCCTCGACAAGGATCGCGGCCATCGCGGCGACGAAGCCGTCGAGCGCCTCCTTGCTCTCGGTCTCGGTCGGCTCGATCAGCAGGCATTCCGGCACCAGCAGCGGGAAGTAGGTGGTCGGCGCATGGAAGCCGTAGTCGAGCAGCCGCTTCGCGACGTCCATTGCCGTCACGTTCAGCTCGCGCGCCTGGCGCTTCAGCGTGATGATGAACTCGTGGCTGGCGCGGCGCGTCGGGTAAGCCGCGTCGTAACCGACCTCGCGTAAGCGAGCCATCACGTAGTTGGCGTTGAGCGTCGCGAACTCGCCCACCCGGCTCATGCCCTCGCGGCCGAGCATCCGCATGTAGATGTAGGCGCGCAGCAGCACGCCGGCGTTGCCCATGAAGGCCGACAGCCGGCCGATCGACTGCGGCAGGTCCGCCTCGCTGAGCCAGCGGTAGCGCTCGCCGTTCTTGCCGACGATCGGGATCGGCAGGAATGGCAGCAGCCGCTGGCTGACGCCCACCGCCCCCGCACCCGGCCCGCCGCCGCCGTGCGGCGTCGAGAAGGTCTTGTGCAGGTTCATGTGGATCGCGTCGAAGCCCATGTCGCCCGGGCGCACCTTGCCGAGGATCGCGTTGAGGTTGGCGCCGTCGTAGTAGAGCAGGCCACCGGCGTCGTGGACGATCTTCGCGATCGCCTCTATCCTGCGTTCGAACACGCCGAGCGTCGACGGGTTGGTGAGCATGATGCCGGCGGTGTTCGGGCCGACCACGGCCCTCAGCGCCTCGAGGTCGACGTCGCCCTCGGCGTCCACCGGAATCTCGCGCACCACGCAGCCGCACATCGTCGCGGTCGCGGGGTTGGTGCCGTGCGCGGCCTCGGGCACGATGATCTCGTTGCGCGCGAGGTCGCCGCGCGCGCGGTGAAAGGCGCGGATCATCGCCACGCCGGCGAACTCGCCGTGCGCTCCGGCCATCGGGTTCAGCGAGACCCCGCGCATGCCGGTCACTTCCTTCAGCATCTCCTGCAATTCGTACATGCAGGCGAGGACGCCCTGGCCCTGGGATTCGGGCGCGAGCGGATGGCGGCCGAGGAACTCCGGCAGCATCGCGTACTGATTACAGCCCTTCGGGTTGTACTTCATCGTGCACGAACCGAGCGGGTAGAAGTGCGTGTCGATGGAGAAGTTCAGCTGCGAGAGGCGCGTGAAGTGGCGCACCGCCTCGAGCTCGCTGATCTCGGGCAGCAGCGGCTTGTCGGTGCGGCGCAGCGCGGCGGGAATGTCGGTGGCGGGCGTTGCAGGCGCGGCCGGCCATTGCGCGCTGGCGCCGCGGCCCTCGCGGGAAAATTCGAAGACGACTTTTTCGGCTCGATTGGACATGGGTATGTGCTCCGGTGACGGGCCGCGGCTCAGGCCGCGCGCGCCGACTTCCTGATGGCTTCGCCGAGCGCGCTGGCGAAGCGCTCGAGATCGGCGGTGGTCTTGGTCTCGGTGGCGCAGACGAGCAGCGCGTGGCCCAGTTCGGGATAGTCGCCCGACAGGTCGTAGCCGCCGAGGATTCCCTGGGATTCGAGCTCGCGCAGGACGCCCGCCACCGGCCGCTCGAGCAGCAGCACGGCCTCGTGGAAGCGCGGCCCGTCGAACGCCGGGCGCACGCCCTTGACGCGGGTCGCGGCCGCGACCAGTTCCTGGGTGCGCTGGTGCGAGGCTTCCGCCACGCGCGCGAGGCCCACCGGGCCGAGCAGCGACAGGTAGATCGTCGCCGCGGTCATCAGCAGGCCCTGGTTGGTGCAGATGTTCGAGGTGGCCTTGCCGCGGCGAATGTGCTGCTCGCGCGCCTGCAGCGTCAGCGTGAAGCCGGGCCTGCCCTCGAGGTCCACGGTGCGGCCGACGATGCGGCCGGGCATCGAGCGGACGTATTCCATGCGGGTCGTCAGGAAGCCGAAGTACGGCCCGCCGGAGGACAGCGGCACGCCGAGCGGCTGGCCTTCCCCGACGACGATGTCGGCGCCCTTCGCGCCCCACTGGCCGGGCGGCTTCAGGATCGCGAGCGAGGTCGGGTTGACGACTGCGATCACGAAGAGGCCGCGCGCATGCGCCCAGTCGGTCAGCTGGTCCACGTCTTCGAGCACGCCGAAGAAGTTCGGCTGCTGGATCACCATGGCGGTGATGTCCTCACCGTCGAAGCGCTGCAGCGCCGCGGCGTCGATGCGGCCGCTGGCGCGTTCGTAGGCCAGTTCCTCGAAACGCAGGCCCTGGTTGCCAGCGGTCGAGACCGCGACCTTGCGATAGTTCGGATGCACCGTGGTGGGCACGAGTACCCGCAGGCTCTTGGAGCGCCGGTGCGCCCGCACCGCCATCAGCGCGGCTTCCGCGACCGCCGAGCCGCCGTCATAGAGCGAGGCGTTCGAGACCTGCATGCCAGTCAGGCTCGCGATCATCGACTGGTACTCGTAGATGACCTGCAGCGTGCCCTGGCTCGCTTCCGCCTGGTAGGGCGTGTAGGCGCTGTAGAACTCGCCGCGGGTCGTGATCGCCCAGACCGCGGCGGGGATGTGATGCTCATACGCGCCGGCGCCGAGGAAGGCCAGTGGCCGACCATCCTGGCGCGCGCGCTCGCTCATCAGCCGGCCGATCTCCATCTCGCTCATCCCGCTCGGGATGCCATCGAGGCCCTGGATGCGCAGGCTTGCCGGGATCTCATCGAACAGCGCCTCGATGCTCGGAGCACCGATCGCCGCGAGCATCTCGCGGACGTCCTTGTCGGTATGCGGGACGAACGGCATGGCTCAGCCTCCCTGTGCGGCGAGCGTCGCCTGGTAGGCGTCGGCCGCGAGCAGCGCGCCGAGCGCGGCCGGGTCGGCGGGCTGCAGGCGGATCATCCAGCCTTGGCCGTAGCAGTCGGTGTTCAGCAACTCGGGCGCGGTGGCGAGCGCACCATTGCCCTCGAGCACCGTGCCGGCGATCGGGCTGTAGACGTCGGAGGCGGCCTTGACCGACTCGACCACGGCGCAGGCCTCGCCGGCCTTCACGGCGCGCCCCGCGTCCGGCACCTCGACGAACACGAGGTCGCCGAGCGCGTGCTGCGCATGATCGGTGATGCCGATCTCGACACTGCCGTCGGGGCGGGCGCGCACCCATTCGTGGGAGGCGCTGTACTTCAGGTCTGCGGGGACGTTGCTCATGGAATCCTCGTGTCCTTTGGAAATCTCGATCCGGTGACGTCGTGGCAGCGCGTTGGCCTCAGGCCGGCGGCGTGAGGTCGATCAGCACGCGACCGTTACGCACGAATGGCAGCTTCGTCACCTGCGCCCGCAGCAGCTTGCCGCGGATGTCGACCTGCACTTCGGCGCCGGTGCCGCGCGGCACGCGCGCGAAGCCGATCGAACGCTCGAGCGTCGGGGAGAACGTGCCGCTGGTGACCTCGCCCTCGCCAACTCCCGGCACCACGACCCGCTGGTGACCGCGCAGCACGCCACGGTCCTCGAGCAGCAGGCCGACGAATCGCGCGCTGTTGCCGCTGGCGCGGTAAGCCTCGAGGGCCGCGCGGCCAATGAAGTCGCGCGATGCCGGGTCGAAGGCCACCGTCCAGGCGAGGCCCGACTCCAACGGGTGGCGCGACGCATCCATGTCGTTGCCGTAGAGGTTCATGCCGGCCTCGAGCCGCAGCGTGTCGCGAGCGCCGAGGCCGCAGGACGCGGCACCGGCTGCGTTGAGCGCCCGCCACAGGCCTTCGGCGCCGGCCGACGGCAGCATCACCTCGAAGCCGTCCTCGCCGGTGTAGCCGGTGCGCGCGACGTACCAGCCGGTGCCGGCGATCTCGCGCGCGAAGAACGGCTCGAGCCGCAGCGTGGACTCGCGCTCCTCCGGCGGCAGCTGCGCGGCCAGCAGTTCGCGCGCCTTCGGTCCCTGCACCGCGATCATCGCCAGCTCGGCGCGCTCGATCACCGCGAGCGCGAGCCCGGCGGCCTGCACCCGTGCGCGGATCCAGGCGAGGTCCTGATCGCGCGTGCCGGCGTTGACGACCAGGCGGAACGCGTCCTCGGCCCGGTGATAGACGATCAGGTCGTCGATCACGCCGCCGGTCTCGTTCAGCATGCCGCTGTAGAGCGCCTTGCCCGGGAGTTTCAGCTTGCCGACGTCGTTGGCGAGCAGCTGCTGCAGGAAGGCGCGCGCGCCGGCGCCGTGAAGATCGACCACGCACATGTGCGAGACGTCGAACAGGCCCGCGCCGCGGCGCACCGCGTGATGCTCCTCGATCTGGGAACCATAGTGCACCGGCATGTCCCATCCGCCGAAGTCGACCATGCGCGCGCCGAGCGCGACGTGCAGGTCGTGGAGGGGAGTCTGTCTCGGCATGGTCTGCACCTCGGGAGAGCGCGTCGATCACGGGCCGCAAAAACAAAAGGGCGGCGGGAACACGACTTCGCCGTGCTCTCGCCGCCCCTCTGTCCCTGCAACCTGAGAGATCGGGCCCGACCCCGTGGCCGTGCCGCTCCCCTTCGGTGGGCGCCTGCTGCGCGGCGGAAGAATCCGCTGCGTGGCGCCGCTCTCCAGAGTTCGCCTGCAACCTGCCGTTCTTTTGCCTGAGCGTTTCCGGGCGGAACTTGCGCCTTCGGCGTCCTCCGTCGCGGGTGGCGACCGAGAATCTCTCCGGCTAGGTCTGATTTCGCGAACCCAGCGATGATAGCAGGGGCTCTGTGGGCAGCGCTGCGGTTTATCGGCGCAGCCGGAATATGAGAGAGTCGCGAGCCCCGTTGCCCGGATTCCGTCAACCGGGACATCCGGTTTCCCCAGGAGAATCGCGGCAATGAGAACACCCGTTCACCCGAAGCATGAATCGGCGGCAGCGGCGTCCAGAGGCGCCGGTGCGGCAGCGCGACGCGGTCTCGCGCTGCTCGCGGCGCTCGCGCTGCTCGGCAGCGTCGGTTGCGCCGGATCCGTCGGCAGCCGCGAAGCGGGCGCTAGCGCCGCCGGCACGCCCGGTGTGTCGGCGGCCGGGCTCGTCGAGGGCGTGGAGCGCGGGCGGTTCGTGGCGATGGTGGCCGTCGATCGGCCGAAACTCGAGCGAATGCTGGCCGACTCGCTGCGCTACTGCCATTCCAGCGGCCGCTGCGAGACCAAGGCCGAGTTCCTCGCCAGTCTCCTGTCCGGGCAGATGAAATACCGCTCGATCGAGG
>Ga0163144_10022815_pt1 | contig 12389 bp, 4 predicted proteins | sample OliLak19BULKMAT1_FD_123175 | JGI IMG/M metagenome (GOLD analysis project Ga0163144, IMG submission 123175) | Freshwater microbial mat bacterial communities from Lake Vanda, McMurdo Dry Valleys, Antarctica - Oligotrophic Lake LV.19.BULKMAT1 | ecosystem: Environmental > Aquatic > Freshwater > Lake... | reverse complement strand
GGCGAGAACGCGCTGCGCCCGATCTGCCTGGGACGGAAAAATTATCTTTTCGTGGGCAGCGACGCCGGTGGCAGGCGCGCGGCGATACTGTACTCGCTGGTCCGCACCTGCGAGCGGCACGACCTCAACGCCTAGGAATATCTGCGCTTTCGTTCTCATGCGCGTCAGCACTCATCCCGCCAGCCAGATCGACGATTTACTGCCCCACCGCTGGACCCCCGCCCCGTAACCACCGCTCTGCAAACTCACGGTCCTGCTGAGGCATGTGCTTGGTCGGACGGTTACGAAAGTTTTTGGGGCACGCTGAAAACCGAGCTGGTTTACCAGGAGAAATACAAAACGAGTCAGAAGGCGCGGCAGTCGATCTTTGAATACATCGAAGTGTTCTACAACCGTCAGCGAAGGCACAGTTTATTAGGCTACGTCAGCCCCGAAGCGTTCGAGGCTGGAATGAACTAAACTACAACTCCCCGCGTCCACCGGACGTGGGGAAGGTCACTTTCAACGGTGCCTTTTTCGTTCTGACGCGCGGGCTTCTGATTTGAAGAACGAGCCGTAATCCGAAGCCCGACCGTTAGGGAGGGGCTTAGGCGCGCCCGCAGGCAGCCCGTCCCAGCCCTTGCTGACGCGCGGGCTTCTGATGTGAAGAGCGAGCCGTAATCCGACGCCCGACCGTCAGGGAGGGCTCAGACGCGCCCGTAGGCAGCCCGCGCCAGCCCTTGCTGACGCGCGGGCTTCTGATGTGAAGAGCGGGCCGTAACCCGACGCCCGACCGTCAGGGAGGGCTTAGACGCGCCCGTTAGGCAGCCCGCGCCAGCCTTGCTGACGCGCGGGCTTCTGATCACTTTTTGAATGAGCCGGCTTTGTCTTTTCTTCCCGTGTAAAACGCGGGAACGGTGGCGACGTAGGTGTTGGCGTTGAACTGAATGCGGACATCCACGGAGACGGCGGATTTTTTGGAATCGAGTGGCAGCGCGATGCCTTTTTCGAGCCAAATGGCGTCCCAGCTTCCGTTCTTCAATTGGGCGGTGAAAGGAACAGCGCCGCCTGCGAATTCGCGCTTCTTAGTCAGCGGATTTTTAACCGTGGCTTTCATTTTCAAAGACACATTTCCATTCGCGCTTTTGCCGCGTCCGAAGCGGTCGAGCAGCACGGTGAGGGATGCGCCGCCGACGTTCACGGTCATGGATTTTCCGCTCGGATTGAACTGCGCCGGCATGGCCGGTATGGCGCCTGCGAGCACGCACTGATCGCGTCCGGCGCCGGGACTCATGCGGCCTTGCAGTTTAGTCACCGCCAAGGGCACGGTCACGCCGCCGCCGTCCACTCCATCCCCCGGAGTTTCACCGCCGATGCCGCCGGGATCGCCGCCGCCGGTGCCAGGGTCAGCGCCGCCGGTGCCACCTCCAGCCGTGCCACCACCGGTGCCGCCGGGATTGTTGGGATCGGTCGCGCCGGGTTGGGTTGCAGCGGCGACGAGCACATTCAGGGAGGCTGCCGAAATCTGGCCGAGCAGATCGGTCACGGTCACGTTCGAGGCATACGTTCCGGTCGCGGCGTAAGCGTGGCTGGGCGAGTTCAATGCCGACGTGGCACCGTCGCCGAATCGCCAGTCGTAGCGAAGGGGGCCGGCGCCTCCAGCGTTGAGGGCGAACTGCACGGACGCGCCGGGCGTGGCCGGATTGGGCGTCGCGTTTATCGAGGAAAGTGCGGGAGGCAAAGGGGAATCGCCGACATCGAGCTGCATCAAATACGCGGTCAGATCGGTGAGGTCGGTCGCGGAAAGCGCGCGGCGATGCGCTTGCGCCAAAGTGTTCATCGCGGGCGTGCTGAAGAGGACATCGTCGAGCGAGACCTGACCCCCGTTACCACGCCTGAGCGTGACGGTGTTGTTCGTTCCGGCGGCGAAGGGAACGGTGAGCACCCGCTGCGCACGCCACTCGTTGGTCATCCAATTCGGTTCGCTCGGCGTCTGCGCGAGCACTACGTTGGGCAGCGAGACGCCGTTGACAATGAGCGTCAGATTTCCATTTCCATAATTGCCTGCGTAGCGGATTTCGATCATGCCAGTGCCGCCGGGACCGCCGTCGATTCCGCTGAACGTGACTTGCTCGTTGGCATTTAATAAGGAGACCAGCCCGCTGCCGTGCCACTGTTTCATATCCTGCCAGGCGGTGTCTCCGGCGAGAGCGCCGCCGGCGACGGTGCCGCTCTCGGCTTGACGAAGGTCGCCGCCAGCGATCGTAAAGACTTCGGCCAGCGTGCGTGCGGTGCCATCGTGAAAATACGGCGCGGTGGCGTGCAGGCCGAGCAGTGTTGGCGTGTCGATGCCATCCAGTGCCGCGCCGAGACGCTGGCCGGAACTCGCGCGGAATGTGCCGACATTGTGGCGCGTGCGGTCGGTGAAAGCGGCGGCTGGAATGTGGCACGCCGCACAGTTCTCGCGCGTGAAAACGGCTTCGCCGGCGAGGGCCGATGGGGTCTTCGTGCCATCGGCCTGGCGGAGCGGACTGCGTGGGAGGCTCTGCGCATTCAGCGACGTGACGTACGCGGCGAGGTCATCAAGAGCGGCGCTGCGTCCGGCCTTAATCGTTCCGAGAGCATTGCTGGTCGCGGTGAAATCGGCGTTCGTCATGAAACCGGTTCCGCCGAAAGCGCCGCGAATATCGTTTTCGAAATCCTGAATTTCGTCGAAATTAGCGGTCCAGTGCACGGCGCCGTGCCCGGTGCCGAAGCGGCCGCGCAAGTCGGTGGTATTGCGGAAGCCTTCACCGCGCTGCGTGAAATCGAAGGTACGCCCATCGTGGCCGCCGTCAGCGTGGCAGGTCGCACAACTGATATAGCCCTCGGCGCTCATGCGCGGATCGGCGGCATTGTAAAAGATCTGTTTGCCGTGCAGCACGGCGGCGCTGAGCGATTCTGTGGCGACGGTGGCGATGGGAGTCGAGGGCACATTCAGATTTCCGCTGGCGAGAAGCGCGCCCATTTCAAGAGTGGTGAGACTGCGGCTCATGAAATTCTGGGTGAAAAGGCGATGGGTGGCCGCGTCAAAGACGAGGCCTTGTGGAGCGAGCGCGGTGGCCAGGCGGGTCATGGGACCCTTGGCCGTGTCGGCGCGCATGAATTCGAGGTAATCGACGACCGCGACTTGATTGTTTCCCTGAAGCGCGATGAACCCGTAATCGCCGAGCGGGCTGAAGGCGACGGCGGTGGGCGATTCACTGTTGTCGATATCCATGCGCAGCGCGGTCGCTTCGTTGTTGGCGCTGAGGTCCAGCACCACCAATTGCGCGCGCACGGTGGCATCCTGTCCGAGCGCGAGGTTGGGCGAGGTGAACGTGCCGCGTTCGGTGTTGTCTTTTTTGCCGACAACCCAGGCACGCGTGTTATCGGGCGTGATCGTGATGCCGGCGAGATAATTCGGAACGCCGCGGCCGCTCGCGCTGCCGTCTTGAACGAAGTGGCGCGCAAGACGAATGGTGCGCGTGAGCGTCATCGCGCCGGCGAGATTCACATCGTAAACGGAGCCTTCGTGTTCGCCGGAGATGAAGCGCGTGATCAATGCGCGGCTGCCGCTGCCGGTGATGGCGATGGCGCGCGGCGAAGGACCGACGGGTAGCGCGCCGCTCTGGCTGCGGCCGCTGACGGAGAAACGGCGGAAGGTGCCGTCTCCACTACAGGAAGCATACACGCTTGCACCGTCCGGGCTCGCGCAGACGGCGATCGGAGCGCTGCCGTAACCGGTGCCGATGGATGTGATCAGCGCGCCGGTTGAGCTGTTCAGCACGTCGATGCGGTCGGCATTTTCGCAGGCGACCCAGAGCGTGCTATCGCTCGCGAGAGCCACGGAACGCGGGCGAGCACCGGTGGACTGCTCCCAGATTTTGGAAAGTGAATCGGCGTTCACGGCGGTCAGCGTGCTGCTATCGGGATTGACATTCCAAATGCGGCGCGCAGACGCGCCGAGCGCAACGGATGAACTGTTTCTCGGAGCGACGCCGCCGGGCGCGGTCGTGACCGTGATCTTGCGCGAGTAAGAGGAGAGCGCGCCTGAGGGATCGCGCACCTGCACCGAAACCTGGTAGTGGCGCGCGATAGCGTAGGCGTGGCTTGAACTGTTAAAGGTGCTCCATGCCGTTTTGGCTGAACCGTCGCCGAAGTCGAAACGGTATTCAATCGCGTTGCCGTCGGGATCGCTCGCGGTCGCGCTGAAGTTGACAGTGGCACCGGGCGTTGAGGGAGTCGGGGAGGCGGAGAGTGCTGTGGCAAGGGGAGGACGGTTCCCGCCGGCAACGCCTGAGCCTGTTGAGAAGCGGAAGCTGTAGGGTTCCAATCCGTTTCCGGCCGCGTCGAGAATGCCGCTGGTGAGGACTACTTCGTATGTCGTATCGGCTGCCAGCAGCGCCATCGGCGTAACCGTGAGCAATTTATTCTGGCCGAATGAATGCCAGCACGGGAGGGCGGAGCCGCCGACAGGTCTGACGATCAGCGTTGTTCCATTAACGATCGTTTCGGTGCGAAGTGTCTCGGGAATCGAGAGCACAATCGGACACTGGCGCGAGTAACCGGTCTGATCGGTTTTGGGAACGTGATACGCGACGAACGGGCCGCGCGTGTCCGGCGCGGCTTGATGCGCCCACACCGCGAGGCCGGGTCCGAGCGAACCATACCCTCCGGTGACGACGAGATTGCCTAGCGGCAAGGCGAACTGGCTGGCGTCGAGCGTGGTGTTGTTGGTGGGCAGCGTCAGCACAGTGTCGAACGTTCGCATATCGATTTTGTAATTGTTCATGAACGCGAACTCGTCCTGAAAACAGACGTACTGATTCGATCCGGGCAGATTTCGACTGGCGACGATGCGCAGATTTGTGGGGTCTTCGAAATCCACCACCATGAATCCGGCCTGGCTGCCCGCGCCGCCTTCGCTGTCGCGTCGAGGAAAGAAAATGTAGTGGCCATAGACTTCGGGCCAGTAGCCTCCGGGGTTGCCGGCTTTCAACACGTCCAGCAAGACGGGAGCCGCCGGGTTGCTGATATCGTACGTGGCCACGCCGGTGCCGGTCTGGTCGGAGGCGTAGATCAGAATGTTGCCCATGATAAACGGCATGCCGATCACGCCGGTCTGACCCAGCAGATCGATGGTTGATTTCACCGCCGGACCTGTGGGGGCGCCACCGTTGTTCCAGTCGTGCGTGTACTCCGCCAGCGAACGGCGCACGGCCAGATAGGCACCACCGGAGACATCGCCGTACGACCAGTAAAGCCGCGCTCCCCAAGGTGACTGCGCGCCTGAACGGGAGTAGGTGCCAATGGGCAGACCGGCGTCGCCTTCCATGTTGCGCTCCTGGAAGACGCCGGAGGTTCCGGTGGTGAAAAGACTATCGCGGTAAATCCCGTTGCCCGGAATCGTTTCGTGGCCGCCGATAAACAGGTAGGGGCCGTAGTGGAAGTACCCGTGGGAATTAAACCCGCCGCACTGGTAGGGCATCGTGGTGATTTGAGGACTTGAAAGATTGCTGAGGTTGACAATGCGGACACGCAGATCGGCGCCATTCTGACTGCCGGGAGGTTCGGGTACGGAAATAATCCGTCCGCCGTGCCACGCCACAATCGCGGTGCGGCCTTGCTGCGGGGCGATCGGGCCATTCAGCAAAGTGCCCGGCACTTGAGTCACGTTGGGAAAATCGGCGGCGAGGGACGTCAGAGCAACCCCTAAGAGGAGTAGCAGCGTCCAGATGAAAGCGCGACCCATGGAACACCTCCGAGCGTTCGACGACAAAAGGTAGTAGAAACCCAGACTCTTTTTCGGACCGTCGTATCTGTAAATTTATGCACATGTTCAATAATCACGTCGTGCATGTTATTAATGAGACTGTCAAGTGACGCAACTTGCGTCAACATTCAGCGAATTTTATCAGAAAATGGATTAAGTCGGGGTAATGCGCAAGTGTTTACTTTTGACCATCGGCGGCGGCACGATGCTTTTTCGCGGTTAACGCCGCTAGATTCGTCGGCTTCGTCGTCACGCAGCCGCGGCACCCACGGGGCGGCCGAGATTTCCATAATAATTGCCGTGCCTAACTTCATCCGCCCGCGCTGGTGGAGCAGATTCTTGTCTGCCGGGGTTGGCGTCGACCGCGGTTAACCTGGCTCGTGTTTAGCGCAAATGTTTTTCGCGGCCAGTACCGTCCCCAAGCAGACAAGAATGTCTGCTCCATCAGTGCGCAGTGCGGTCAGCGATTTTCATCGTTTGGTTTTTAAACGGCGACGATCCGCGCATCAAACCGCACCGTCTCGCTTTTGCCGGCGGGAATATCCAGCAGGCCGTGCCCTTCCGAAAGCGCGTTCGGCAACCCGGTGAACGGCTCCAATGCGAGCGCGTACATGCGCCCGAACCACGGTGCGCCAACTTGGCCCGCGTTCTCATAGAGCCAGCAATACGGAAACGTTTCAGCGTCCCAAACCATTTCAAAAGCCAGATGCCATGTCGGACTGACTATGCGGTATTTTCCAGTGTCGAAATCCGTGACGAAAACCATCTTCCCTTCGCGCGACTCCGGTCCGCGAACGCGCGAGAGGTCCACGCCGTCCCGCTCCGGCCAGCGCAGTCGAATCATGGGCTCGTCTTTGGCGTCGAAAAATCCAGTCGCCGACGTTTCGATGCGGCATTTCTCATCCAAAAACGGCGCTCCGAGCATGGGGTGCTGGCCCCAGTGGACGCGGAGATCGATCGCGCCGAGATTGGTCGCGGTCTCCTCAAGGTAAAGCGTCGGATCGTTTTTCTTTAACGCGAACGTCTTCACAAGTTTGAATGGCGTGCGAACGGTCAGTGCGGTCATCGTTGCCGAACAGCCGCTCGCCGATTCGCCCACTGAATTAAGTTCAAATTTCAGGCCCCACACTTCACCATGGAAGCCCACGTTGGCCTCCTGAATTTTTCCGGCCTCGCCGCCGTTCGGAAAGCACTCGTACCAGCCGCCCGGATGATGATCCACCAGCGGCGGCGTGTCGTAACTGCTTGGCGCAAAGGAGTCCACTCCGCGAAGACCGTTCGGATTTTTGTAGAGCACATCCAGATCCGCCGGCTTGTACAGAAATTCATGCACCATCGCGCCGCGGCCGACATTGATAACCACACGCAGCAATTCGTTTTCAAGCACGATGACCTGCGAGCCATGTAGCGAATAGCCGGAGAGCACGCGCGGCCCGTGGCACTTGGGAGAATGCGGATTCTGATACGGCATACGTTCCTTTTCGGTTAAACGTTAGAAAGTTAAAAGTTAAAAGTTTGAGCAATCTGAGGACTTTTAAACTTTAACCTTCCAACTTTTAACGAATTTTTGCGCGGGGCGCCAGTAAGCCGGCTTTTGTTCCCATGCTGTTGCCAACACGTGGGCAGCCATTTCTCTAGGACCGCCGTTGCCGGCGGCCTCAAGCGCCCTACCCGCGGATTCTCAGGCGCGGACAGCGCCTCTCCGCCTATTCGGGCTTGCTCCGGGCCGGGTTTACAATGCCTTCCACATTGCTGCGGAAGCGGTGGGCTCTTACCCCGCCATTTCACCCTTACCTTAACGGCAGGGATGAGGGGTCAGGGGTGAGGGGCCAGAATTTAAAATCTGACCCCTGTCCCCTGACCCCTGAACCCTGCCGTTAAGGCGGTTTATTTTCTGTTGCACTTTCCCTGAAGTTCCCCGTTGAAGCCGACACGAACGCCGGTCTCACCGAGTCCTCCGATGGGCGTTACCCATGGCCCTGTCCTGGGGAGGCCGGACTTTCCTCGATGAGCGCTTCCGGGAATCAGTCCGAGGGCTGATAAGGAGCATTCCCATCGCGGCTGCCAGGCACCCCGCGCACGACCTATGATACTCCATCGCGTGCGCTGCTTCCAGCGGTGCGGAAAAACAGGTCTCCGCATACGATTTATCGCGCGACGGCAGGAGGTCCAGACGTCCGCAGCGCTTCTATCTGCAATCGCGCGTTGACAAACATCGGGTTGGACGTGAAAAGATTTGCTGAACTGTTGACGCCAATAAGCGATTTTCACCGTGAGCACAATTTTTGCTTTCTGTTGCGAATCTCTGAAGCAGCGTCGATTCAAATTTCCAATCGTGGGGATAGAATACTCATGCGTACTGTAAGGACCTTTACGGTGGTTCCAGCTCTGCCGCAACGCCTGATGGCGCTTCGCGATATTGCCAACAATTTGTGGTGGACGTGGACGCAGGAGGCGCGCGACGTCTTCGTGCGCATCGACCGCGACGCCTGGGAGGCCTCCGGTCATAATCCCATCGCCATGTTCGGGCGTGTCAGCCAGAAGCGCTTCAAAGAGTTAAGCACCGACGATGGGTTTCTAGCGCACCTCGACCGCGTGAAAAAGAACCTCGAAGAATACATGTCCTCGAAGACCTGGTTCGATCAGGTCGGCGGCGATCGCAAGAAAACGTTCATCAATTACTTCTGTGCTGAGTTCGGGTTGCACGAAAGTCTCCCCATCTATTCCGGCGGCCTGGGCTTGCTGGCCGGAGATCATTTAAAGGCAGCGTCCGGTCTGGGCATCCCCCTGGCTGGTGTTGGTCTTTTTTACCACAATGGTTATTTTCGCCAGTACTTGAATCATGAAGGGTTCCAACAGGAATACCTCGCCGGGAATGATTTCTACAATCTGCCCTGCGTGCTTGAAAAAGGCAAGGACGGCAAGCCCCTGCTGATCTCGGTAGACTTCCCTGGCCGCAAAGTTTTCGCGCAGATTTGGCGCGTTCAGGTCGGCCGCATTCCCCTTTATCTGCTCGATACCCGCATCGACGAAAACCGCGTGGAAGACCGCGCGATCACTGATCAGCTTTACGGCGGCGACCACGAACACCGCATCAAACAGGAGATCGTGCTGGGCGTCGGCGGTCTGCGGGCCTTGCGCGCCCTGGGCCGCGAAGTCGGCGTCTGTCACATGAATGAAGGCCACTCCGCATTTCTGGCCATCGAACGCATCCGCATCCTGATCGAAGAAGAAGGCCTCGATTTCCATCAGGCGCAGGAAGCGTTGATCCCCGGCAACATTTTTACGACACACACCCCTGTTCCGGCCGGCAACGAAGTGTTCGGCATCGACTTGATGGACCGTTATTTCGGCGAATGGTACGGCCGCTTGAAGCTGGACCGCAAAGCCTTCCTCGCGCTCGGCCGCCAGAATCCGCACAACGATTCCGAGCTGTTCTCGCTGACCGTGCTGGCATTGAGAACCGCCGGTTTCGCTGGCGGCGTTTCGGCGCTGCACGGATACGTCTCGCGCAAAATGTGGTCGGGCGTCTGGCCGGAAGTTCCCGTCCATGAAGTTCCGATCTCCTCTATCACCAACGGGTGCCATATCCGCTCGTACGTTTCCGATCAGCTCAACGAGTTGTTCGTGCGGTACTGCGGACCGCGCTGGTCCTACGATGCCGCCGCGCATGGCTACGGATGGAAAGGCCCCGATCAGTTGCCCGACGCCGAAGTCTGGCGCGTGCACGAACGCCGCCGCTCACGCTTGGTGACCTGGGCTCGCGCCAAGGTAAAGGAGCAGCTTGCTCGCGCTGGAGCTCCCCCGAAAGAAGTTGAAGCCGCCGAAGAAATTCTGGATCCCGAAGCACTGACCATCGGCTTCGCGCGCCGCTTCGCCACGTACAAACGCGGCACACTGCTCTTCCGCGACCCGGAACGTCTCGCGAAAATTCTCTCCGATAAAGACCGCCGTGTTCAGATTCTGTACGCCGGAAAAGCGCATCCGAAAGACACGGCCGGCAAGCAGTACATTCAGACGATCTACAAGATGTCGCGCGATGAACGCTTTAAAAATCGCATTATCTTCCTGGAGGATTATGATATCGTCGTCGCGCGCTACCTGGTCCAGGGCGTGGACGTGTGGCTGAACAATCCGCGCCGCCCGATGGAAGCATCCGGCACATCCGGCATGAAGGCCGCCGCCAATGGCGCGCTGAATTGCTCCACGCTGGACGGCTGGTGGTGCGAAGGTTTCGACGGCCAGAACGGCTGGGCGATCGGCCGCGGCGAAGAGTACACCGATCTGGAATATCAGGACGAAGTGGAAAGCCGCGCGCTGTACGACCTGATGGAAAAACAGATCGTGCCACTGTTCTATCAGCGCGGCGCCGACGACCTGCCGCGCGAATGGATTCACCGCATGAAGCGGGCGATGAGCACCGCGTGCGGCCTGTTCAGCACGCATCGCATGGTCCGCGAATACTACGAAAAGTTCTACGGCCCCGCGTCCGAACATTTCCTGCGCATCAACCAGGAAAAACATTTCGGCGCCAAGCAACTCTGGGATTGGAAGATGTCCCTTTACCAGCGCTGGGCGCAGATCCGCGTGGAACACGTGGAAGCAGAAAAGGCCGAAGGCCTGACCGTCGGCGGCGCGCTGAAAATTAAAGCGCGGGTCCACCTCGGGCCGGTCGCTCCGGATTCCGTGCAGGTCCAGGCGTACACCGGTGATCTCACCGACAAGGGTGCGCTTGAAACGGGCCGCGCGATCGCTCTGAAATACATCGCGCCAAAGGACGGCCTCCATGAATACGAAGGGTTGATTCCCTGCGAACTCTCCGGCCGCTTCGGCTACGAAGTGCGCGTGCTGCCGAAGAACCCGGATTTGATCCAGCCCTTCATCCCGAGCCTTATCACCTGGGGTTGATGCGGCCTTTAGTGAAATGCACTTACACGCGGGGGCCTTTTCAGGCCCCCGCTTTTTTGTTTTTTTTCTTGAGTCGTTGCTGTTCTATAAAGCCTTGGCGGTTCGAACCATTTTTTTTGCTTACTCTTCAAACGCCATCGCCGCATACGAAACAGCGCTGTGGCTGCCTTCCTTAAACATCTGATCGTAATGAAGGAGGCGCCCCGTTTTTAAAACACCTTTCGTGGCTTCCAGCATCGTCAGCACGGAAAGCACCGCGTCGATGTGCCGCGCATTCTGCGTTCGCGCAATTTCAGCAAACGCACCTTTAGAATCCAGATTCGCGACGCTTTTCAGGAACCGGCGGTCGCCGCGTTCCATGGGCAGTAGCAATTTTTCCGTCATCATCGCGCTGTGGCCAAACTCAGGTCCGACATGGCTCAAATCCACGCTGCAGAGCACGCACCATTTGCGCTTGCTGGCATCCAGTTCCTCGCGCAAGGCATTGACGAAGCGCTGAAAGCCTTCGTCCTGCATCGGATCGGTATCATTGGAAATATACGATTCGACCGGCCCGCAGAGCACCGGAACAATTTCATAATCGCGTTTCTCGCGCTGCATCACCGTGGAAAGCAGCACCGTTTGAAACTCGATCGAATGTTCCGTGCGGTGCGCCATCTCCGCGAGAGGAATTTCGGTGCCGGCCGCTTTCTGCAGCCGCCGCGCGATATCGCGCGCCGTTTTGGATTCGCCGCCGGGCGTGACAAAATTCTTCTGCGACACGTAGTACAGCCCGTCGCCGGACGCCTGATGCGCCACGCCCAGAATGATAAAAAGATCCGCTTCCGATTTCTTGATCAACTCGGAGTACGCGTGCGCGTACGTGGCGCCGCCGACACGCAGATCGATATGCGGCGCCATGAGCGCGCGCACCGTATTGGCGCCGGTGGCCCGCGGGAGGGCCGCCGGGCCGTCGGGCGACGTGAAAAAATTCAGGACGGTCTGTGTCAGCGCTTCAGGATCCGACGGGTAAGCCGTTCCCGCATGCGACGGAGCCCGGTTGTCATTATCCAGATACGTGCGAATCTGCCGCTTCAATACTTTTTCAAAGCGCCGGCTGTACAGAAAGAGCGCGCGGTCCAATTCGATCTGCAATTCGAGAGCGTGATGCACGGGGAGCGGCTGTTTGAACTTCTCCGCGAACGCGGCGACGGCTTCCCTGGCTGAACGGCGTCCATCAAAAAGCGTCGCCAGCGCGTACGCCCACATGCTCAGCGCCGCAGGCTTCGGCGCGAGACCGTCGGGATCCTCGAGCACCACGACAGATTCGCCTTCGTCGTCACTGTCGTCGTCGGACGCGGGCTTGGGCTGGCCGTCGCTGCCGAGTTTCACGACCTGCACGGTGACTTCCCGCAACGCAGGGATGGGCGAGTCTTCGTCTTCCGCAAGCGGCAGAACATCGATCGACTCCGCTTCATGTTCGGCGTCGTCGTTCTCGAAAAGTTCTTCCCGCATCAACTCGTTTTCAGTCACGGCAGATCCCTGATTCCAGACGACCCGCTGAACGTAACACTCACCCGCGCGCGATGCCAACGCTGAATCGCACCCCCGGCGGGCGGGGTCTGTGTCGCTTGGGTTGCAAGAAGCTCATTTTTCGAGTCCAAAGTGCCGATCCATGGGTAACCTCTCATGGAGACGTGGCCTTTTGCAAACCGAAGATCCAGACAAT
>Ga0163144_10022814_pt1 | contig 12390 bp, 11 predicted proteins | sample OliLak19BULKMAT1_FD_123175 | JGI IMG/M metagenome (GOLD analysis project Ga0163144, IMG submission 123175) | Freshwater microbial mat bacterial communities from Lake Vanda, McMurdo Dry Valleys, Antarctica - Oligotrophic Lake LV.19.BULKMAT1 | ecosystem: Environmental > Aquatic > Freshwater >... | reverse complement strand
TACTTCCCCGTGGAAATCGGGATGAAAGCGATAAACCATGGTGCGGTCAATTCCGGTTATTTTTGCAAGCTCTTCGGTGACTCGCTGACAAAAGTCTCGCAAGCTGTTGGCTGCCTGGATATGACATATGGCTGCCTTTACGATCGAGAAGTAGTCCCGACCATCGTGCTCCTCATTGCGATGCATCGCCTCGAACTCAAGAATGAGGACTCCGCCGTTGGTGTGCATGCTCACGTCCAAGGTGGTTGTGCCGTCGATGGCCAGTATGCTAAAGGCATGTTTGACAGAATGCTCGACAGGCTCTGCGAATAGCAATTCACGAAGCTGTGCCGTTTTGTCTTGTCCAATGACGCGCGAGATCGATTGACCAAGCAACGCTTCTGGGGGATCAGGAAAAAAGCTGGCCGTGTTCTCGCTCGCTTGGAGGATGGTCAGGTCGCTGAGCCTCAGGGCTAGTAAGACTCCGTGGGCTTGGATGCAGCCTGGCGCTCGCGTGGGTTCGCTCTCGCAAGTTTTGAGAGTTAGTCCGTGGCGTTTGATGCTGTACGGCCCATCTCCCCAAGGAAGCGGCGTTGAGACATTGTTTGGTTCGTCACTCATTCAATTATGCTTTCCTTAAGGCGCTAGCTAGGCGTTCGCATGTGTTTGGTTTTAAGATTGTATTTTTGTTTCCAGTTTAGGCCAAGCAGTTTTCGAGCATTGAAAAAAGCCAACGGGTTTATCCCGCAACTTTGTGCTCGCTCCCCTCGCCCCTTTTTAGGCTTTAGCGGTTGGGGGTGAGGGGTTTTGCACTGTGTTTTGATTGGATTTTTAATCATGAATTCAAGGGCCCGTTTCGCTTTCGAAGCGTGATCAAATTACGGAACAGGAGACTTCTAAGTCAGCGCCCGACCCCTCACCCCCCGACCCCCTCTCCCCTAAAAAGGCTAAAAAGGGACGAGGGGGAGAAATCGCATTGGTTTCGCTCATTCCCTATTTTTTGCCAAAAGCGCTTTACCGCTCACTTGTATCCTACGGCAGAAGCACCACTAGATGCTGCTGCCCGTTCGCAATCCGGAGTTGGGAACAGCCACTGGCCAAGCGTTTTGAATGTGTCGTTGCTGCTAACCACGATTTCGTCGTCTTGATTCATGGGCTCAGCGTTGCTAGTCAGGAACGATCGAAATGACTGCCATTGTTGGCCGCTATGCGCACCATATCCATTAAAGAATGCAGCTCCCGTTTCGGGACTCAGTCCTAAATTAGCAAGCAAATGCTTGCTGATAATTTGACCGCCGAGCGTTGCACCCTCGATCACGTAAAGACATCCTAGCACCTGAGCAGGTGTCTTGAGTTCAGGCAAATTCGTACAACGTTCGAGTAACTCCATAGACTGACCAAACGCACGCAGATCTTTTTCAAGCAGCGGTGCTTTGGCGCGTTCGGAGCAAAGATACTCTTGGTCTGGCCAATAGATATCTATTTCCGTTCTAAGTAGGTCTTCGAGCGGAGCATAGTATCCCCAGAATCGTTTGAGGAGTTGGCAATAGGTCGCGAGCGGCAGGTCCGGATCCAGAACCGGCATCTGGGACTCGATGGCCGAATGATTCCGGGAGGTTTCGTCTCGAAGTCTTTGAAGGATCATGATTGGTTCTCATCTAGATTTTTTGCTTTGTTGAGGGAACTACATTGTTCCGATACGCTTGCTAGTATTTTTCTAACTTGATCCAGCCGCGCTGGTTTAATGAGGTGATGATTGAACCCAGCATCCATCGAAGCTTGTCGATCCGATTCTTGGCCATAACCCGTTAATGCAACGAGGACGACGTTGTTAAGGGTCGGTAGCTTTCGGATCTGCTTCGCAACTTCGTATCCGTTCAGTCCAGGTAGCCCGATATCGAGCAAGATGACATCGGGAATGTATTCGGATGCGATCGTGATGGCGATCGGACCATCATGTGCCGTTCGCACTTCATTTCCAGACTCCTCCAGCAACATGGAAAAGCTTAAAACAGTGTCAACATTGTCATCCACCACTAATATTCGCAGTGGTCTATAGTTCTTGTTCGGAGCAGCAATTGCAACCTGTGCAGACTCGACGATCTTGGATGATTCCACAGGGAGCCGTACGACAAACTCGCTTCCTTGTCTCAGCTTGCTGAACACCTCGACCTTACCACCGTGCAATTCCGTCAGCCGTTGAACCAGCGCGAGCCCGATGCCTAAACCACCTTGAGAACGATCCAGCGAACGTTCTGCTTGGGTGAATAGATCGAAAATACATGGGAGCAGTTCTGGCGTAATCCCAACGCCGGTATCTTTCACCCGCAGAATGCATTCAGCCCCAATTTGCTCAGCGCTCAGCCAGATCGTTCCGTTTAGGTCCGTGTATTTTGCGGCGTTCGTTAGCAAATTGACCAAGACCTGCTCGAGCCGTGCCGCATCGGCATGGAGCCAGATCGGTTCCGATGGGATCGCCACATGGGTCTCATGGCCGCGTTGAAGCATCAAAGGATGAACGGTCTCGACAGCGGATCGAATGATATCTCCGACTGCAACAATTACTTTTCGTAGTTGCACCATCCCCGTCGTGATTCGCGAAACTTCGAGCAGGTCATCGACTAGATGTTGCAATTGATTTGTCTGACGTTCGATGATTCCTCTGGCTTCTTTTTGGAAATCGTTCTCGTTGCTGCGTTGCATACCGAGCATTTGCACGGCATTGGAGATTGGAGCCAAAGGGCTACGAAGCTCATGGGAAAGCATCGCTAGAAACTCATCTTTGCGTCGATGCAAATCGGAGAGTTCGGCCGCTTGAAGTTGCATTTGCTTTTCAAGTCGACTTCGCTCTGTCACGTCGCGTGCGGCGGCGAAAACCCCTTGCAGTTTCCTATCTCGATCGTAAATGGTCGTTGCGTTGTACGATACGATTGTTTGATGTCCGTCTCTAGCGATGGCTGTTAGCTCGTAGTCGGTGACTTTGCCTTCTGCGAGAACTAGATTGATTCCCGCTTCCGCAAGGTCAGGGTTCGTAAAATAGTCTTTGAATGGAGCACCGATCAGTTCGTCCCGCGTGCAACCTGTAAGCTCCTCCATCTGCTTGTTCACATCGCTAATGATTCCACGTGGGTCCGTGGTAATGAGCGCGTCAATGTTGGATTCGATGAGCGAACGCGTGTAGAACTGGAGATCGCGAACACGTTGATCGAGCAGCATGCGTTCGGCTTCGACTTGTTTTCGAACCGTAACATCACGGGCCGCCACAAAGACCCCTTGTAGCTTGCGATCGCGGTCGAAGAAGGTACTTGCATTGTACGAGACAACGGTTTCTGCACCGCTTTTCGTACGTGCCGTTAACTCGTAGTCAGTGACTTTACCTTCGGCCAAAACTAGTCTGATACCGGCTTCGGCTCGCCCCGGGTCGGCAAAATAGTCCTTGAAAGGTGCTCCGATCAGTTCGTCGCGAGTAGATCCTGTCAGTATCTCCATTTGCCGATTGACGTCCGTAATGATGCCGCGGGGATCGGTGGTGATCAGCGCGTCAATGTTGGATTCGATGAGCGAACGCGTGTAAAACTGTTGATCACGAACACGCTGATCGAGCAGCATTCGTTCCTCTTCGACTTGTTTTCGAGCTGTATTGTCGGTGCCGATGAGCAGATAGCCGATGATGTTTTCTTGAGCGTCGCGAAGTGCGGTTACCGAAACAATTGCGGGGAATCGAGTACCATCCTTTCGAATATAAGTCAAATTGTAGATGTCCTCGATGCCGCGCGAGGCCTTGAAGACCAGCGCTTCGAAACCGGGAGTGATGGTGGTTTGGAGTTCGGAGCTTAGGGCTTTTGCCCGTGCGATCACTTCTTGAGGATCCGATATATCGGCGGGAGTAATTTTGTTCATCACCTCGGCCGCTTCGTAGCCGAGCATGCGTTCCGCTCCGACATTAAAGATCTGAATGACCCCTTTCTCATCGGTGGCGATACTGGAGAAATTGGCACTGTTGAAGATTGCATTTTGCAGTGCTCCTGCGTTGATCAAATCCTCTTCAGCCTTCTTTCTTGCCGTGACGTCTTCCATTGCTAAGACGAGCAATTCACCGTGCTGACCTGCTTGGAGTTTCCGTGCGTTTAGGAGCATAAACCTGCGACCGATGACCGGAAACGTGTGCTCGAGTTCAAAATCGTCGAACACCGAGCTCTTTGGAACGATGTCTTCGAGCAATGTACGTAGATCGGGAATGTCCCATTGGCCGTTCCCTAATTCGTAGATGAGACGCCCCTCGGTTTCCGCGGCGGAGACTTGAAACGTTTGATAAAAGGCCCGGTTTGCAGATCGAACACGAAGAGTCGCGTCAAGGATTAGCAGTGGCTCACGGACCGTATCGACTATGTTTTGAGCATAGTTTTGAATGTCTTCGACGAGCGGTTGAGGAGGGAAATTTTGCATTGTTTTATGAATCTGTAACTCGATTTTCGACGGTGAACAGCTTCGTTTCAGCTCACCGGCATTGTTGATTCGAAAACGGCACAGGCATAAAAAAAGCCGACGAAGCAAGAACTCTTTTTAGAGAGCTGCTGCTTCGTCGGCTTACTTAGTTACCAGTTTCCCAGCAAACGCTAGGCTTCTTTTAATTGAGTCATCCGAAGTCGAGGCGCAGCTTAAGAATGGGTCCTGCTGCACGTCATCGCTGTAGGATAGCGTCTGAGTACCGAGAATGTCGGGAAAAGTTCGGATTCGGATTAAATTAAGTAAATCGGTTACGAGCGGTAAGGTTCCTAGCTATTAGCAAGCCACCAGCTCCAAAACCGCGTCGCTTCGGTTGGGCATCCGTCCATCCACCGTGACTAGCGAGATCAAACGGTGCTGAGCCTCAACTGCTAACCGACGACGCTCCTCTCTTTCTGAGTTCGACCATGACTTCTGGATCGCCAATTGCCGACCTTTGGTGTTTTCAGATTCAGTAGCGATGGTTTGATAAGATCTGATTTTCATTTTGTTTCTCCTAAGTGGGACTGGACTCCATAAACTAACGTCATTTTGCTTATGACGGATCTTCCAAAGCAATTTGCAGGCCAAACGAACCTCCGATCGTTTTTCGGGGCAGAATTTAATCATTCCATCCTGCTGCAAACAGGATTTGGCTATCTTCCAATCTCGCTGAAGTACCTTTGCTGTTGACTATCCCAACCGAGGTGATCGCCAATCAATCAAACGGGTTGGCTCGCCTCCACCCATTTTGAATCGGATCATTCGATCCCAAGAACACTGGCTCGACCAGTTCTCGATTCCAAACATGGACGCAAATAGAATTTCTTGTGGAGGGTTGGCGTATCGCCTTATCGCGAGGCGTTGTTTGTCGAGTTCTATTTTACGATAATGAACAGTACCCGGGGTTTTCTCAAGTTGGCCCTGCCCTAGGTCTCTGAACCATTTTCTGAATGATAAGTACGACTATTCCGAGGTGACTTCTCCGCCCGCTCGTGTGCCGAGAGCTCGCCAAATACCGCGATCAATTGCGGAAGAGACGAAATGAACAGAGCAATCCATTCGCATCGTATTAACACCTCCTGAGTGATAGCTTCGGCTCGTAACGACTGCATAGCATGGGAGTGTCGTTGATCGACCTTCTCGCATTGAGTTAAAGTCGATGTCGTGTGATTTTCCACCATTTGTGAACGGCACTACGGTGTTTGGTGAAAAAGTGGTCGTGAATCCCGTTTGATGAACCCGAGCGTCAACCCACTCGGTATGCCCTGAGTCGACTTTGAACTCTCCGCCAAACGAAGCGATCTCCGAAGGCGAGTTGGGGATTGGCGTCATGGTACTTGGATTGCCACTATCTCGCAAATAGGGTGTAAAGGCTTTCACCTCGGCTATTCCAAGCGTGTGACTCGTGCCATCGAGGATCTCTGCTAGTTTCAAAGAACGATTCAACAGGAAGACACCGGTGCCGCGATCCAGGGGAGGCTGATAGATATGCCAATCACCAGCATTGCCAGCATAGTTCAACGGATAGTGTACGAATGTGGGGCCATCAGGGCGTTCACGGTCATTGATCTCACTGGGACATAGCAGGTACGGCACGCGTACTCTTGCGACCAGAGGCTGCGCGTTAATTGGCTTGGAAAAATCGATTAGGTTCTGAAGCGAGGTGTTCTCGGTGTAAGGCAATAAGCGCGTATGAAAACTCCAATAAACACTCGAGCCAAACGAGAGATAATTTCCCAAGGGAGGCAAGTGCTTCATCGCCGATTCGTGATTGTGAAGCGCGAGCCCCGATTGTCTTAAATTGTTCTGACACGACATCCGGCGCGCAGCTTCGCGGGCCGACTGAACCGCTGGCAACAGCAGGCCGACCAAGATCCCGATGATCGCAATGACAACCAACAACTCGACTAGCGTAAAACCTTTTTGTCTCATAGAAGCACATTCTCGTGAACGGTGTAACATGGAATGCCTGTAGGATATCAAATTAAGATGTCGCAAGCACCACAAATGGGTCCTAAGGGTCAGTCGATCAATAAGTGTCCGATTTTTGACGTGGGATAGGCTTCCAGCCTGTCATTTTCAAAGCGACAGGTTGGAAGCCTATCCCACTAATTCATCGAACGATCCTAAGTCTGCAAAAGCAGCGGGGACTTAGCCATTTTTGCCTGGTTGAATAATCCCATCGGCTTGCCCGATGGATCTTTCGGCTTCTGACTAAAGTCTGTAGTGAAAAACCGAAACAACCGCTGGACAAGCCAGCGGGATTTCTTAATTCGGCATTGTATCGCTTGTATCACGTGTAGCAAAATGGCTGCGGGCTGTTTACCATAACGTCAAACAGACCTCTCCCACCGAGTTGATGATTTCCAGGAGCCTCATTCTATGTCCCGTTACTGCGTATTCCTACTTGGCTGTGTTCTCTTGATCGGGAGCATGGTCGTCAAGAGCGATGCAGCGGAAAAGCAGCCACCGAATATCTTGTTCATCTTTTCCGACGATTTAGCATTCCAAGCGATAAGTGCTTACGGCGAAAAGCGACAGTTGCTGCAAACGCCCAACATCGATCGAATCGCTCGCGAAGGCATTCGATTTGATCGATGCTTGGTCACCAACTCTATTTGTGGCCCGAGTCGTGCGACCATTCTGACGGGCAAGTATTCCCATATGAATGGCTTTTACAACAACTCGAATTCTACGTTCGATAGTACGCAACAAACCTATGCCAAGATCCTCCAGCGGTCAGGATACGCGACCGCTGTCATTGGAAAATGGCACTTGATTAGCGACCCTGTTGGATTTGACCATTGGCAGATTTTGCCAGGCCAAGGAGTCTATTACAATCCGCCCATGATCCGAAACGGTGAAAAGCTTAAAGAAGCCGGTTACACCACCGATATCATTACCGACCGTTCGATCGAGTGGTTGCAGAATCGTGATAAGACTAAGCCGTTTATGTTGATGGCTCAGCATAAAGCACCGCATCGCGAGTGGTCTCCCGCGCTGCGGCATCTCGGATGGGACAAGGATCGCATTTACCCAGAGCCAGAAACACTCTTCGATGACTTTGCAGGACGCAGCAAAGCGGTTTCCGATCACGACATGGGAATTGAAACCACGTTTACCGATTTGGATTCGAAACTGAAGACTCCAGGCGGTATGACACCTGAACAGTTAAAGGAATGGAATGCGTATTATGAACCTCGCAATGAGGCTTATCGCAAAGCAGTTCCGACAGGCAAGGATCTCGTTCGCTGGCGATACAATCGTTACATGCACGATTATCTGGGATGCGTCAAGGCAGTGGATGAGAGCGTTGGAAAGTTGCTCGATTATTTGGACAAGGAGGGATTGGCCGAGAACACGATCGTGGTTTGCACCTCGGACCAAGGGTTCTATCTTGGCGAGCACGGATGGTTTGACAAACGATGGATTTTCGAGGAGTCCATTCGATCGCCCATGCTGGTTCGGTGGCCTGGTCAAACGAAGCCCGGGCGCGTCAGCAAAGATATCGTGTCGCTATTGGACGTCGCCCAGACGTTTCTCGATGTGGCAGGACAGCCCATTCCAAAAGACATGCAGGGGAGGAGTCTGGTTCCACTCCTAAAAGGTGAGAGGCCCAGCAACTGGCGGGATAGTTTTTATTATCACTATTACGAGTATCCAGTGCCCCATCGTGTGCGGCCACATTACGGAGTCGTAACGGACAGGTACAAATTGGTGCACTACTACAACACGGACGTGGACGAGTGGGAGTTGCTGGATCGCGAGAAAGATCCGCTCGAGGTGAAGAATTTCTATAAGGATCCCGAGTATGCGGATACGGTAAAACGATTGCATTCCGAACTAGAGCGATTGCGCAAGGAAGTCAAGGAGCCAGAAACCACACCGCGAGAAGCGTATGGTCGGGCTCCACTCAAGTAAAAAAAATGCGTAGCTGATCTGTCTCGAATCGTCGGAATTCTGCTATAGTGCAAGAGTGTTTCGCAACAATTTGTTTTGGCCTCAAGGTAAAAGGGAGACGACCATGGGAAAAGGCAACAATAGTCAAAAGAATGACAAAAAGGGAATGAAACCAAAGCAAGACAAGAAGAAGGGCACTCCTAAGCCAGAAGCGAAGAAGTAGTTCTTGATCCTGTCATTTGTCACTAGGATGGAATTCTGATTTAGCCCCGAGCCTTAGTCGACGCAAAAAAACCGTCGCCCGAGACTCGGGGTTAAACGTAGATTTAGCTTCGAATTGCGGATCGAAGTTTTGCGGAGCTCGCTCGAGAATTGGCATTGATTTCCATCGCCGTCGGTCGCAGCATATCTTTAGAAATGCTGCTGTACAGTCCGTTTTGGAATCCAAGTTTGAACGCAGACTTGACTCGCCGGTCTTCTCCCGAATGAAACGTTAGGATGGAGATTCGTCCTCCCTTTTTCATCGAATAAGGGAGTTGTTTGAGGAACATGTCGAGTGACCGAAACTCTTCATTTACGGCGATGCGAATCGCTTGAAAAACGCGACGAATGGCCAAATCGGATTCCGCTGAGGATTGGCCGTGAACTGCAGAACGCACTATGTTGGCCAATGCGAGCGTCGTCTCCAGGGGACGTTTTGCATGCGCGACCAGGATGACTTTGGCAATCCGTTCCGCATTCGGTTCGTCGGAGTTGTTTGTCAACATCGTGGTCAATTGAGCTTCATCCAAGGTCGAAAGTAGATTGGATGCGGACAGGCCTCGTGCGGGGTTCATTCGCATATCAAGTGGTCCATCGACTTTGAAGCTGAAGCCTCGCGACGGATCGTCGAACTGCATGGAGGAGACGCCCAGGTCTGCCATCAGTGCGTCGACCCCTTCGGGTGCTTCCATGGCGATAAACCGGGCGACACCGGAGAAGTTCATTCGGCGCAGCACGATCGATTCGTCTGGCGCACCGAGCAATCGGAGCCTCGCTTCCGTCTTTGGTAATTCGATGGGGTCTGAATCGACCCCCAGCAATCGCCCGCCAGGTTGAACAGCGGCAAGCAATTCTCTAGCGTGGCCGCCGTAGCCCACGGTGCAATCCACTACGACATTGCCAGGCACGAGTGCTAACGCAGACAAAATCTCGCGCACCATGATAGGGCGGTGCATTCCGGCTGGAGTTTTTCCGCTGTTAATGATCTTGGTGATATCTGAGGGATACGCATCGGGTTGGTGCTCTTTGTACTTGTCGACGAAGTCCCTTGGGTTTTTGCCTGAATATCGCTTGCGGCGGGGTGGCTTTTTCGAGGCATCGTCCACTTATTGTTCTTTTCGGGTAGCGGAAGAGAATTGGAGCTGTGATATGGATTGTAGTCGAATAGGATACGTTGCGGTTGAATCCATGAGACGGTAAGTGGCACGGAAAATCACATGATCAAAGCCTTTTGGCCCTGGAGCAAATGGAATCTCGGACGCATTCCGATGCCGATGCAATCTTGGGGGCGTGAGCACTTTATACCGCTGAAGACGCAGGAGTTGATTGCGAGCCTCGTTAGCCACGCATCGGACGAGGGCGTTAACTCTGGTGACTTGTCCAAGCTGTTCAAGCAACTCGTGGTTTTGGTGCATCAACAATATCGATTTCACCATGAGCAGCTTGTGTTGTTGTACCATGATTTCGATCCCGACGTCGACGAAACACCCATTCAAGTTAGCCGGCCTTTGACGAGCGAGGAAAGGGATCTAGCGGCCAGAGAGCTGTTCTCCGAAATTTCGGACTCACTAGAGTTCGCCAACTATCGGCGGCTGAAACCGAGTGAAATTCAGGAAGCAATGAATGTCGCCAGCCATTGGGGAGTGCGATTGCGGATTCGATTTACTTCGTTTCGGCGGCTTGAGGTGTACGGTCGGGGCGACATCATCGCCAAGCGTTTGAAACGCAGTTGGTACCCATTTTCTCCGCCTCTCGAGGTTGACGTACCCATTTACCAACGGCTGGTCGTTGTCTTTAGGACAAAGGAATTGCAAAACCTGCCGGAGTTGCTGGATCCTGATTGTGTCCATGTGCGAATGTTTAAGAACATTCCTAAGCTCGATGTTGACATGATGTTGCCTGGTTCCCAGGTGCGATTAACTTGGATGGACACGGGCCGAATTGGCGTTCCGACGATTTGGGGGCTTTTTTTGATGGCTTCCAAACTTGCAAGGAACATCTGGTTCTTGGCGATGCTTGGAGCGCTTAAGTTTTTTTCGTCGTTCCTGTTGATTATCGCAATCGTTGTTGCTTCGTTGATTTACGGAGTCAAGTCTGTTTTTTCATATACAACGACCAAACGTCGGTATCAGTTGAGCGTAGCCAGAAATCTTTACTTTCAGAACCTGGACAACAACCTCGGGGCATTACTTCGGTTAGTCGACGAAGCGGAACAGCAAGAGTCGCTTGAAGCGATACTTGCCTATTATGTTTTGAGTCGGTCCGGGGCTGGCCATTTGTCTTCACAACAAATTGACGAACGAGCGGAGGAGATTCTCCTGTCCATAACTGGAATGGGAATTGATTTCGACGTGGAGGATGCGCTGCGCGATCTCGTCTGCATGGGACTTATTCGCATGACGGAACGAGGGTGGATTGCGATTGGAGTTACAGAAGCGATAGAACGCACAGCGACTCATCGCGGATACCAGGAGTGAATAAAGGAATCGGCGAGCAATTCAACGGGATGAATTTGTGAATTTTGAAAAAAGCGATATAAAACTGTCTCGGCATAGGGCTCGTTAGCGTCTTAAAGGTAGGAGCTTTGTTTTTCATTTCCGAAAAACATTTTCGCCCCCGAAGAGGTCTTATGCAAATCAGGGAAAGCCAACGACTCGTTCCAGCTTCATCGTCGTTGGAGTTTGAGTGCAACAGCACCTCTTGGATGAAATTTCCAAGGGATTCGGACTTGAACACACTTGTGAATCTATTGCACGTGGAGGTTAGGCGCGACCAAAACGGTTTGCGCGTTTTGCGAATCGGACAGGGAAGCCAATTAAATCGACTACGCCCGCTTGGAAACTTCACAATGTATGGCTCAGTGGAACCAGGCGACTACATCATCGCAATTGGCGGGGTCTTGGCTAACAGTGTGACGAATTTGCTAGGCCTGATTGCCGATCTTCACATTTGCGAAGTCACTATTTACGACCAACGGACTCGGCTGACGGTATCGTGGCGGCTCGAACTTCACGAAATGCTCGAGGCATCGAATTGCAGACCGACACTTCTCGCTGGCTAGTCCGCATTGGGATTAGCTATCACTTTTAATTAGCTCGCCGATCGCCACCAACTGGTTCCAAGGCTCTGCCGGAAGAGCCCGGGAACGAGAAATTTTACCGGTGGCGTTCGCCGAGAACTGTCAACTGATTGCCGAACTCAACTGAACCGGTTTGTCCATGTGCGAGAGAACAAATGGCTCTTGGTCTTGGGCTTTAGGATGATGGCTCGTGCATTCGATTTGCCAATTAATCGAAACGAGGTTGCCTCGAACACTGATTGGGCCTCGGGGTAATTGGTACTCAAAGGTTCGTTGGCCGGTTGCAGAATCAGGCGTCCAGTCTTCGGTAAAGACGTTTTCGGAGTCGTCTGTCCCTTTTCCTGATGTCGTCCAGGAAACTTCAACGGTGATCTTTGAAGGAGTTGAATCAAATTCCCATTCAACGGCCCATTTCAAAAGTTCACCAGGTCGGTATATGGATTTCTTTAACAGTATCTGCAACGACATTTTTCAACTCCGATCGATCAAATTAAAGGAATTAGTCCCTCGTTCCAAGGCTCCGCGGCTCCGCCTAGGAACGCACTGCACCAGAGGCTCCGCCGCTCCGCCTCCCTACCACATCCCATCGCTTTTCCCTACATCCAATCAACACAAACATCAATCAGCCCCTTTCCATTTGCATAGCTGCGCGCACTAGAGTATCGCCAGTGCAATGGATCATC
>Ga0163144_10022813_pt1 | contig 12390 bp, 12 predicted proteins | sample OliLak19BULKMAT1_FD_123175 | JGI IMG/M metagenome (GOLD analysis project Ga0163144, IMG submission 123175) | Freshwater microbial mat bacterial communities from Lake Vanda, McMurdo Dry Valleys, Antarctica - Oligotrophic Lake LV.19.BULKMAT1 | ecosystem: Environmental > Aquatic > Freshwater >... | reverse complement strand
GCTGGCTTCGTAGAGCAGGGCGTTCAGGATGCCAGGCTCGACCGCGTCGGCGTACTCCTTGATGTCGACCAGGGCGGCGTATCGCCGTTGGTCTCCTTGGCGCAGTTCGAGCTTGTCGCCGCCGAAGGTCAGGCGCGCGGTCGGCAGCGTGCGATACAGCGGACCGGCCATCATCGGGATCGGCCGCCAGCAGCCGTTGACCAGGTAGCCGAGGAACTCGGATACTTCGGAATAGCTCCGGCCGCGATGCTCCCGGGTGCCCAGCAGCTGCGGGCCGAAGCCGCGCAGCACGCGGCCGACCAGGGCCGATCGCTCTTCCATGACGCGAAGAGCCTCGGCCTGGGCTTCGGCGATGGCGGTGCGCGTGCGCTGCGTTGACTGCAAGGCGCGGCTCACCCGGGACACGTTGGGCCGGTAGACCAGCGTCAGATAGAGCTCGTTGCTCATCATCCGGCGTTCGCCGAGCTTGGCCTGGTAGGCGCGGGACAGGTCTTGAGCGAAACCCGGCGCCTGTGGGTCCTGCAGCATGTCGCTGACGACGCGGTGCAGGCGGTGCGTCCACACCGCCCACTGGCCGCCGGCGAGGTTGCGCAACAGGCTGCAAAGGGCTTCTTGCCGCTCGGCGATCTGGTGCTCGTCGGCGCACTCGAAAGCCACGCCGTCGAGCCGCCAAGCGCGCAGGAAGTCGCCGCCGCGCGTGGCGAGCCTGAATCGACGGCGAAATGGTGATCGAAAGTGAATGCGATGCGAATCCGCGCACGCTGCATGATGCTGAAGCTGGTGGCGTCAACGGCGGATAGTTTGTGCAGATCCTTGCGCTGAAAATGGCGCCAGTCATCGAACGCATTTCAAGCGCATCGGTCCGGTTTTTGCGCGACCCGGTCGTACGGGCGAAACTCGAAGCCATCGGCATGGAGGGGACCGGGCTCGCGCCTGCGGCGCTGGCGGCGATTCAGAAGGCCGACAGCGCGAAATGGGGTCCGGTGATCCGTGCCTCGGGCCTCAAGATCGAGGATTGAACGGGGATCGTTGTCGGGGCAGGAGTTTCAACGGCCAGGTGTTCTCGCGCTGCGGACTGGCGAGAATCATTCCCCTGCGAATACTGTGCCGAGAACGCAAGTGCCCTGGGCTGGTTGGCGTGACCTGCAAGTGCTTGCGCACCGACGAGTCGCCCGCGATCATTTTGAATTGCGCCGACAGCGCGCCGATCATCACCATGGAAAGCGGATTTTGGCGGTCGCTGCGGTTGAGCACAAGTGTGGCAATACCGTCACGGTCATGGCGCAACATGTACGGTTGATCGATTGCGAGCACAGCAGGTGGGGCGGGAGCGTTGATTGGATTCATTTGGATTTGAGCAACTTAATCCCGGGAACTTTCGACAGCAATCGGTCGAACGTCACCAACTCGGCCAACGCCGCATCGCAAGCGGCATGTATCAGACAATCACCGAAATCGACTGAGGGCCGTCACGTAACGATCAATCGCGGCAACAAGGACGGCTTGAGCCTGTTAAACGCCGACCTGCCGCTCAACCTCGCGGTGATCAACGCGCCTGGCAATCCCGGTGGCGGCTTCCTGCGGCGCCAGGGTTACACCTTGGTTTGGCTGGCAGGCCGACGTGGTGCCGGGCAACAACCGCGTCCTGCTCAAGGTGTCGGTGGCGCGCAATGCCGACGGCACGCCGATCACCGTAACGTACGCGGCGAGCCTGACGACCAACCGCTCCTTTGCAAACTTCCTTATCCGCGTCCGCATAAACTCTTTAAAGGCCTTCCATGACTGTTCTGCTAACGCTGAGACTTTGTCACACCAGTGTCAAAAAAGTGTTCCGCTAACGCTGAGACTTGCCCAATAAACCGTTACACTCTGACCCAGACTGTTACTAAAACTTCGGGCAGATTACTTCGGGCAGATTATTTTGCCACCTCCACTCGTGCACGGTTTGCATGGAATCCAATGCGGCTCCCGCTGAACGAGACAACCGGCCGCCAGCGGCCGTTTCCAACCAATGGCCAGGGCGGCAACCAGATGGTGATGCTTGCCCGGGTCTTGCGCGGCTGGCCGGAGAGCGGGACCGGCGCCAGGTCAAGAAATAAAACTTTCCGATTTGAGAGGTCAGAAAGAAGCTTGACAAGCGCGATTCGCAAATTGTGGCGGGGCTGCGGTGGTGTTCTCGCCAGCGCCGGGATCGCGGCGTTTTCCGCAACCACCGAAGCCACTAACCTTCTCAACGTCCAGATCCCAGGAACGCGTATCACCGCAGAAAGCTACGACCTGCATAGGCTGATGATGTACGGCGCCCTGTTGATTATCTGCGTCGTATTCGGGGTGATGTTCCACTCCGCCTACACACATCGCAAGGCAGTCGGGCACAAGGCTGGGCAGTTCGTCCAGAACGCTACCGCCGAGATCGTCTGGACCGTCATCCCCTTGATCATCCTGCTTGGCACGGCATGGCCGGCAGCCAGGACCCTGGCGGGGTTCAAGGACACCTCAAATGCCGATATCACCATCAAGGCAACCGGCTTGGAATGGAAATGGGGCTACGATTACCTCAAGGGTGACGGTGAAGGTATTTCTTTTTTCTCCAACCTCTACGCACCGCGTAAGCTGGCGCTCGATTCCACTGCGGTCAATACCGCTGACTATTCGCTCGACGTCGACAATCCTGTCGTTGTGCCGGTCAACAAAAAAATCCGCATGGTCCTCACCGCAAGCGATGCAATCCACTCCTGGCACATTCCCGCGCTTGGAGTCAAACAGGATGCGATCCCGGGCCTCGCTCGCGACACCTGGTTCAATGCGCAAAAAATTGGCACATATCGCGGCCTGTGCAGCATCGAAGCGTGCGGTGCGGGGCGCGCATGCTTGTTGATCGTCGTCAAAGTGGTGAGCGACGGCGATTACAAAAAATGGGTTGAAGGCAAAAAAGAAGATATGGCCGCCAACGCCGACGATCCGGGCAAGATCCGGACTGCGGGAGTTTTCACGCAGCGCGGCGGGAAAACGTACGCGCCAAACTGAATCACCTGCGATCAATCCGCTGGCACAGTGGTGGCCAGGACTTTCCCTGCGGTGGATGTATCGCCAATGGCGACCTGCCGGGGCCTGATGCCTGCCCGCGCGCGCCAGTCGTGCCTATCACTAAGACACTCGGTTTGCAGCGGTGCAACTTGCTATGCCGTCTTGGGCGGCTCGGGCTCAAGCGCGGTAACGCGGTTAGCAGCCTGTCGGGCTTTCTATTTGCATTTTTCGTCATTGAACCATAGCGTGGTGCGTTAAGTATGTAGGGCAAGAACGGCGTACACAGGAGGACAGGATGGCTGAGTTTGTGATGGTGGATCGGAAGACGGCGTATCTACTACCGCCGTCTGTTGAGGATTGGCTGAACGAAGACCATCTGGCCCGCTTCATCGTTTAAGTGATCGACCAACTCGACCTGTCCAACCTCACCCGGCAGTACGCCGGCCGCGGCTCCAAAGCACATCATCCGGCCACGCTGCTGGCCATTCTGGTCTACGGCTACTGCGCGGGCGTCTTCTCCAGCCGCAAACTCGAGCGCGCCACCTACGACTCGGTGGCCTTTCGCTTCATCGCCATGGGCAGCCACCCCGATCACGACACGTTCGCCACTTGCCGTCGCCGCATTCTGGTTGAACTCCACGCCCTGTTCCTTCAGGTTCTCGCCTTGGCCCAGGAGATGAAGCTGCTCAAGCTTGGCACCGTTTGCCTGGACGGTACCAGGATACACGCCAACGCATCGCGCCACAGCGCACTCTCGCACGGACACATCGAGCAGTTCGAAGTTCAGCTCAAGGCCGAAGCGGCGGACCTCCTCGCGCCGGCCGAGTCGGCTGATCGGGCCGGCATCCCGGACGGCGTCAGCCTGCCCGAGGAAATCAAACGTCGCCAGGACCGCGTCGCGGCAATGGCCATCGCCAAGACCAAGATCGCCGCCCGCGCCGCCGAGCGCCATGCGCGGGAGCAGCGCGAGTACGAACAGAAGATGGCCGCGCGCGCGGCCAAGCAAGAACGCACGGGCAAGGAGTCGGGGGGCAAACTGCCCCAGGCGCCACAACCCGGACCCCGTGCCACCGACCAGGTCAACCTCACCGACGAAGAGTCGCGCATCATGCCAGTGGCCGCGGTGGTGGCTTCGAGCAAGCGTACAACACCCAGGCGGCGGTGGACGCCGCCACGATGCTGGTGATCGGCACCGGAGTAACGCAGGCACCCAACGACAAAGAGCAGGTGGTGCCGATGCTGCAAACGCTGGCGGCACAGGCGCCGACGCTGGGCGTGGTGGAGCAAATGATTGCCGATACTGGCTTCTGTAGCGAGAAGAACATTCAGGCGTGTGAGGCGGCAAAGACATTCAGGCGTGTGAGGCGGCAAAGACATTCAGGCGTGTGAGGCGGCAAAGACATTCAGGCGTGTGAGGCGGCAAAGACATTCAGGCGTGTGAGGCGGCAAAGATCGAACCGCTGATTGCGGTGGCAGGCGATGAGCATCATCCCGGATGGCGCGAGCGCCACAGCGAACCGGCACCGCTGCCCGACAACGCGACCACGGCGCAAGCCATGTCGCACCGGTTGAAGACCAAGGCCGGGCGCGCCCTCTATCTTTGCGCAAGCAAACCGTTGAGCCTGTGTTCGGCATCATCAAGTCGGTGATGGGTTTCCGGCAATTCTCGTTGCGTGGATTGGACAAAGTGCGCGGCGAGTGGACCTTGGTTTGCTTAGCCTGGAATTTGAAACGCATGGCCGTACTTCGTCCAGAATTTGGATAGAAGCGGAAATGACGACGAAAAAGCGTAAAAATCGGCTGCCATCGCCTTCTGTTGCCTATTTTTTAAGCAAGTCCGCATTTCAGCGCCGCTTTGCCTGTTCAAGTCCGACAGGCTGCTAGTGCGGTTTCACGACTACAGGTGCCGGCGACGGCGAAGGCGAGAAGTAGGTGCCGCGCGTCAGGAAGGTGTAGTTTCCTTCGAGCGACATGAGGCCAATCAAAATCAACAAAGCGCCGGTTGGAACCAAGATGGCATACACCAGGGCCAAGCGCTCCCACGCCATGTGCATGAAGATGGCGACGATCAGTCCGGCCTTCAGCACCATGAACAGGAGGATCAGGGACCATCTGAGATAACCCTGAAAATGGAAGTAGTCGACCATATAGGAGAACGCGCTAATAACAAACAGCAATCCCCAGATCCACAAATAAACACTGATCGGATGTTGTTGATGTTCTTCCGCGCGTGCCACGTCGCTCTTTGGCAAAATCGAATGTTGCGGTCCTTCTGCGTGTGCCATGTTGTCCCCTACCAGAGATAAAAGAATGCAAAGATGAACACCCACACCAGATCGACGAAGTGCCAGTACAGGCCCATGATTTCGACCATCTCGTAGCTGCCCTTTTGGCCGGTCAGAAAGCCAGGCCTCTCGTCATCGAGATGTCCCCGCCAGACCTTCGTAGCCACGATGAGCAGGAAAATCACACCGACCGACACGTGAAAGCCGTGGAAACCCGTGATCATGAAAAAGCTCGAGCCAAACTGCGCCGCGCCCATGGGGTTGCCCCAGGGACGCACCCCCTCCATGATCAACTTGGTCCACTCAAAGGCCTGCATGCCGACGAAGCTGGCGCCAAAGAACGCGGTCACCGCCAACAAGATAGCGCACATTTTTTTATTTTTTTCATAACCGAATTTGACCGCCATGGCCATCGTGCCGCTGCTGCTGATCAAGATGAAGGTCATGATGGCGATCAGGAGGAGCGGGACACTCGTCCCCCAGACGGTCAGCGAGAAGACCTCGCTGACGTTGGGCCAGGGCACCGTGGTGGACATTCGTACCGTCATGTACGAGACCAAAAAACTGGTGAAGATGAAGGTGTCGCTGAGGAGGAAGATCCACATCATGGCCTTGCCCCAGGGGACCTTTTTGAACGCCCGCTGGTCCGAGGACCAGTCGGCGACAACGCCCTGCAAGCCTTCGGCCGGAGCGAGCAGAGCCGGATTCGTCATTGCATCTTGTACCATGTGTAGGGATCCAATTATGTCAACAACAGCAGACCGAACAAAACCAGCCACACCACCAGTAGAAAGTGCCAGTAAACCGTGCACAGCTCCACGCTCAAGCGTACCTCATGCACTGCGGCGCCGCGTTGCAGCTTGATGGTGGTCTTAGCCCAGACCCATAGGCCACCCAACAAGTGCAAGCCGTGCAGCGCGGTGAGCATGTAGAAGAAAGCGTTGGCCGGGTTGGCCGTCAAAAAATGGCCAGCGGTATTCAGGTGCTGCCATGCCCAAAGCTGTCCGGCCAGAAAAACCAGAGTGCAAACACCGCCGGCAAGCAGGCCGAGTCTCACGCCGCCTACCCGCCCCGATTTCGCGGCGTTGCACGCCGTTTGAAAGAAGACACTGCCCAAGACCAGCGCCGCAGTGTTGAACCACAGCACCATCGGCTGGGCCAGGGGACGCCAGTCCGCCCCGTCCCTGCGCATGAAGTAAGCGCTGATAGAGAGCGCGAACAGGGACGTGGCGACCGCCAGAAATACACCGAGGCCGACCATTACCGGGGGCAGGGACAAGCCCTCCCCGCCGCGATCGCCGACCCACGGTCGCTGCTCGACCCATGGCTTGACGTTAAGCGTTTGGCGAACCAGCCACCAGATAACGACGGCCATGATGACCGCCAAAAACAGCAATGTGGTCGTCATTGACTAAGTCGGCGCGACGCTTGCGGCTGTCGGACCGGGTGGCTGGTTTTGGGGGATGAAATCCTTGTCGGCGCCCGGCACGCTGTAGTCATATGCCCAGCGATAGACCACCGGCAACTCCGGGCCGAAGTTGCCGTGCTTCGGCGGCGTATCCGCAGTCTGCCATTCCAGCGTGGTGGCCTCCCAAGGATTGTCGCCCGAGGGCTTGCCTTTGAAATAGCTCCAGACCAGGTTATACAAAAATACTATTTGCACGACGCCCACGATCAGCGTCGCGACGGTGATCGCGGCGTTCAAGGTTTGCACCGACTCCGGGACGAAGTAGGTGTTTCCCATTGCGTAATAGCGGCGCGGCACCCCCAGAAAACCGATGTAATGCATCGGCAGGTAGATCGCATAGGAGCCGAGAAAGGTGACCCAGAAGTGAAATTTACCCATTGTGACGTTCAACATTCGCCCGGTTATCTTCGGGTACCAATGGTAGATCGATCCCATGACCACCATGATCGGCGCGATCGCCATCACCATATGGAAGTGGGCGACGACGAACATGGTGTCCGAAAGCGGCACGCTCACGGAGACGTTACCCAGGAAGATACCGGTCAAGCCGCCGTGTATGAACGTGAAGATGAAGCCGATGGCAAATAGCATCGGGACGTTCAAGCGGATGTTGCCCCGCCACAAGGTCAGCACCCAGTTGTATACCTTGAGGGCGGTGGGAACGGCGATGATCAGCGTGGTGGTGGCGAAAAAGAAACCGAAATACGGATTCATTCCGCTGACGTACATGTGGTGCGCCCACACCACGAAACTAAGGCCGCCGATGATCACGATCGACCACACCATCATCCGATAGCCGAAGATGGGTCTCCTCGCATGGGTGCTGAGCAGGTCGGAGACGATACCGAAGGCCGGCAGCGCGACGATGTAGACCTCGGGGTGTCCGAAAAACCAGAACAGGTGTTGAAACAACACCGGGCTGCCGCCGCCGTAATCAAGCTGTTTGCCCATCGAAACGATGCCTGGCATGAAGAAACTCGTGCCTAGCAAAAGGTCGAACAGCATCATGATGGCGCTGACGAACAAGGCGGGAAACGCCAACAACGCCAGGATGCTGGCCATAAAAATGCCCCATACGGTCAAGGGCAAGCGCATCAACGTCATTCCCCGCGTGCGCGCCTGCAATACCGTCACCACATAGTTCAACCCGCCCATGGTGAATCCAACGATGAAGACAGCCAGCGAGATGAGCATCAAAATAATGCCCCAGGTCGCACCCGGCGTGCCCGGGAGAATGGACTGGGGCGGGTACAGCGTCCAACCGGAGCCAGTGGGCCCGCCGGGCACGAAGAAACTCGCCATCAACAACAGCACGGCAAACAGATAGAACCAGTAGCTCAACATGTTGACGTAGGGGAAAACCATATCCCTGGCGCCGACCATCAGCGGGATGAGGTAATTGCCGAACCCCCCCAGGAACAACGCGGTGAGCAGATAGATCACCATGATCATGCCGTGCATGGTGACAAATTGAAGGTAGGTGCTGGGATCGATAAAGGAGAAGCTGTTCGGGAAGCCGAGTTGCAGCCGCATCAACCACGACAACACCAACGCCACCAGCCCCACGCCGATCGCGGTAATCGAGTACTGGATGGCGATGATCTTGGCGTCCTGGCTCCAGATATATTTGCCGATGAACGTTTTCGGATGGTAAAGCTCCACCTCCGCAACTTCGGCGGGTGGGGCGTAAGCCGTTGCGTCATGTCCAACGTGAACGTACGTCATCAAAATCTCCTTTTCGCCGATTCTTTGTCTGCTCTATTCAAGCTAATGATGTAGGCAACAATGTCATTGGCTGCCTCATCGGTCAGAGTCGCGGCCATCAATGACATCTGGTCGCCGTATTGGTCATCCGGATGGGCGCCGCGAATGCGCTGTTTGAAATTTTTCAGTTGCGTGAGCAGATACCAATCGCTCATGCCCGCGAGCCGGGGGGCGTTCATCGCCCGTATGCCCTGGCCATCGGCGCCGTGGCAGATGCCGCAGGTCGTCACATAACGATTTTGAACATTGGCCGCGCTCTTCTTCAGCGTAGCCCGGGCGGCCTGATCCGGCAGAGTCTTGATATAGGCGACGACGTTAGCGATGGCGGCATCATCTACCAGCGTCGCCGCCATCGGCGCCATCATTTTGCCAAAAACATCCTTGTCGTGGGTGCCCCGAATGCCTTGCTTGTAATATTTCAACTGCTGTTTCAGGTACCAGTCGTCTTGCCCACTCAGTTTGGGCGCATGCAGCGCGGCATTGCCTTCCCCCTGTACGCCATGACAGGCGCCGCACACGGCATAGAGCGGCTTGCCTATCACCGCATTGCCGGCTACCTGAGCCGAGGATTGTGCGAACGTCGGATAGCCGCTTAACCACGCCTGAAACGTGCCCTCTTCTTCGACGACGACTTTGCCGCGCATGGCGAAATGTGCAATGCCGCATAATTCTTGGCAGAGAATGTCGAATTTCCCGGTACGGGTAGGGGTGAACCAGATATGGGGGACCATGCCCGGCACCAGATCCATCTTCACCCGGAACTGCGGCACAGTGAAGTTGTGCAGGACGTCCTTGGAGCGCAGCAGCACCTTGACCGGCTTGCCGATGGGAAGATGTACCTCCTGGCTGGCTATCAGGACGTCGTCCTTTCCGTTGGGATCGTCCGGATTCATGCCAAACGGGTTCGCATCGCTGATAAATCGCGAATTGACGGTACCCATCACGCCGTCCTTGCCGGGGAAACGATAGCTCCAGTGCCACTGCTGGCCGATGACCTCGAATACCGCCGCGTTTTCCGGAACCCGGACGAAATTGGCCCAGACCACCAAGCCGGGGGCCAACATGGCGACGATGCCCACCGTGGTCAATCCGATCAGCCACCACTCCATCTTCTTGTTCTCGGGTTCGTAGTGCGCCCGCCCTCCCGCCCGGTGCCGGTAGCGGAGCACGCAATAGGCCATGAACAAATTGACGGCGACGAAGACAAAGCCGGTGACCCAAAACGTCAGGCTGATCGTGTCATCGATCGAGGTCCAATTGGAGGCTATCGGCGTAAACCACCACGGGCTCAGAAAATGGAACGCCACTGTGCCCACTATCAGCAGGACCAATACTATTGCAATAGTCATACCGGTTTTTCCCCTTAGAGCGACTCTCAAAATAGCGGGTATTAAGTTCCCGCACAGGTCCGCTAAACTGCCGATTTTGAGTAATGTTCTGGCTATCGTAATACCATGACATCTTCCAGTGGAGCATTTTTCAATAAAAAACTCTACTTCTCGCGCCCACGCTTTGAAGGGGCGATTTCCCTAAAACCGGAAGTAGTGATCGACAAGAAGCGCTGCGAACAACAACGAAAGGTAGACGATGGAAAATCGGAAAGTGCGCCTCGCCAGGGCATCACTGTATTCCAGGTAAAGCCGCAAGGCATACACGACGAATAGCGAACTCAATATCAGAGCTGACGCAAGGTAAATCAGCCCACTCATGCCGTATGCAAAGGGCAGCAGGGTGCAGGCGAACAGAATCAGGGTGTAAAGCAGTATGTGAAGTCGGGTGTACTCGTTGCCATGTGTGACAGGCAACATGGGAAGGCCGGCTTTCGCATACTCTTCGCTTCGATACAACGCCAAAGACCAGAAATGCGGAGGCGTCCAGGCAAAGATGATCAGCACCAGCAACAGCGCGTCCGGCGCCACCTCTCCAGTGACCGCGGTCCAGCCCAGCAATGGCGGCATCGCTCCCGACAAGCCGCCGATCACGATGTTCTGCGGCGTCAGCGGCTTCAGGACAGCGGTATATATGATGGCGTAACCGACGAAAGTACCGAACGTCAGCCACATAGTGAGCGGGTTGACGAGGTTGTATAGAATCCAAAGTCCTGCGCTACCAACCAAGCCGGCAAAGGCGAGTGTCTCAATCGACGTCAATTCACCGCGTGGCAATGGCCGGCCGCGCGTGCGGGCCATCAACGCATCGATCTTCTGCTCCAAGAGGCAGTTGACCGCTGCTGCCGCGCCAGCGACAAACCATATCCCGATAGATGCGGCGAGAAGAATCGCTGGTCTGACGAATCCGCTGGAAGCAAGAAACATTCCAATCACTGCGCAGAACACAATCAGCGCCACCACTCGCGGCTTGGTAAGAGCGTAGAACTGGCGCAGGCGCAGTGAGAAAGGATCTGAAGCGACTAGGATCGGCAACATGTCAGTCCGGAAGCCATCAATGCAGTGCGATGAATGGATTGAGGAAATGCTTGTCCATCGCGCTCAACTTCGCTTCCGGATGTCTGGTGCTCATCATCGTTTGTATCTCTGCTAGCTGCTTCTTCCGGGCATAGACCAAAAGCAGATACTTTCCCGCTTCAATGTCGTATTGAAATCCCCCAAGCTTCCTGTTCTTGGTCGCTATACCCGTCAGTCCGCCTACCCAGGAGCCGAACATCGTGACCAACGCAACCGTTATGAAAAACACGATAGCTGGGACATCAGGCCCGAAAGGCTCTAAACGCATCAGTAATCCAGCGCAAATCAGGCCGGCGATAAATCCTGCGAATGCGCCAATTAAACCGAGACGAATGATATCCGTGGTCTCCAGATAATTGCTGGAGTGGATGTGCTGCTGGTTCAGGCCGGCCTCGTCCTTGGAGATGACGTGAAGGAAAAAATCGCTTATTCCCGCCGCGCGTAGATCATCGGAAACCTTATGCGTACTTTCAAGCGTCGGCGCAAGGTAGTAAATGCATTGCATCATGCACCTCCTGTCACGTCGTGCGCTTTCTGATAAACCCCTGTTTTTTTTTCTATCGGAGCCTACCTAACCGCAGACATTGTCGTTGATGGCCGTTGATGGCATCGGACCTCACAGTAACCTAAAAGGCTAGAAATTTCAATGCCCATTCCACGAGTTTCCCATGGGTGAAATTCGCAGTTGATGAGGAGTTCATACCGAAGGAACCTCAAAACTTCGGCTCGATAGCGCTCCAGTCCGTCTTTTTCCACCACGCGACGCGCCGATCGAACTCGTAGTCTGGCGCCGGTTGCGCCTGCGGATCGATGGCCCGAGGCCACCCCGTCTCGCCAGGCTCGCTGCCCGGCATCTCCCACAGCCGCGGCCTCGTACCGGCTTGAGCATCGGTGGCGAGGTCGGTACGTTCGTGTCCTACCGGCAAATCTGCATGAAATAGATTTTCATCTTTGTCAACTTCCTCAAGATTGCCGAGTTCGCGCCCGCTTTAGCGCGGGCTCAACCTGCCGTTCGTGAGCGTCGATCCACCTTCGGTGAGCTGATCGAGTTCGTCGAGTTGTTCCTGAGAGCAGTTCGGCGGAACAAATTAAGGATAGGAATTTCAAGTGCGACACGAGGTCGCTTGTAGGAGTTGTTCTCACTATAAAGGAGGGAACCGCCGGTGTCACCGGGTGAATCTAGGAGTCTGAATAAAGAGCGACTCTGACAATGTAACGAAGCATCGCAAGGTGTGGGGCACAAATCGTGAGAGGCGTGTCCTTCTGGCAGCCACATGCCGGATGAGTGCTAGATAGTCGGTAGGGTGAACACATGTGAATCTGCGATAAAGATCGTCACCTATAACAAGCGGAAGTGGCTTTTACGCTTGAACCAAACGGT
>Ga0163144_10022811_pt1 | contig 12390 bp, 13 predicted proteins | sample OliLak19BULKMAT1_FD_123175 | JGI IMG/M metagenome (GOLD analysis project Ga0163144, IMG submission 123175) | Freshwater microbial mat bacterial communities from Lake Vanda, McMurdo Dry Valleys, Antarctica - Oligotrophic Lake LV.19.BULKMAT1 | ecosystem: Environmental > Aquatic > Freshwater >... | reverse complement strand
TATATTTTTTCTCTTTCCTCAAGAGCTAATTGTTTGTATCTTTTCATTTGTGTAACACCTCTGGTGTGCACTGCTTTTTTAGCAGATTATTTTAGGTGTTGCACTTCCTCTTTGATTTTTCCGGTTACGTGTGGCTTCTTTATACCAAAGAAAGTCATTCCGAACTTGATTCAGGATCTAGCGCAACCGAAGGAAAATCCTGAATCAAGTTCGGAATGACAAGCCCAGCCCAGAGATGGACTTTCGTTCTAATTTTACTCAAAATATTCACTTCTTACATCAAACTGAGGTTAATACATCAAGAGAGGGAAGAACAACACAACGCACATAATTCAAAGTGTACGGAGACTCTATATTAGGCAATATGTTTTATTTTATCATGAAGTTTAGAATTAGAAGCAACAATTTTTCTACCTTTTTTATGAAAAACACCACCAGCTTCAGCTATAAAAAGCTCAATACCCATTAGAGATATATCTCCAGGCTCAATAATAATCACATCTATCTTTCCTGATACTAAAAGTGCTAGTGAGTATGTGTATGATTCGAAGATTCTTAAATTACTAAATGTATCAGGGTTATCTTTTAGAAAATTAAAACTTGTAGAAACTATAGCATCTTCGATATTTTCAGTGCCAGATACTCTAACACGCGTTGCACCTGGAAAGTTAAAAGAATGCCGTTCAAGCCATACCCCCTTACCTTTTTCTGTAAAATATATTTCTCCGAGAACAGGGAAATTAATAACAGATTTTTCAGTAATAAGTTGACCATTCTTGTTTGATATTATAGTCACCATAATCCCAAAAAATGGGAGAGATCTTGTCAGATTTGTAAACCCATCAAGCACTTCAACCAATGCCGCTTTACCAACAAATTGAGATTTTGCTATTTCCTTGCTATCAAAAATGATTGTATGAAAATATTTACCTAGCCTTTCTTGCAAAGTCTGGAGCATTTTTACGCATGATTTTTGGCCAAAGCTTGAAGCACTGGCGCTCTTAGTAGAGGATTGTAAGTTTTCTAACTCAAAATAATCTCTAAGTAGGAATTTTGATGCTTGCCTTGTAGCGTCAACAACTAACCCAACTTCTCCATCCATTATTTTGACCTTTCAACAAAAGTCAAATCTTCTGTTTTAACAATTATTTTTTCCCCAGTCACAAGATACGGTGGAACCATCACACGTAATCCATTCGTCAATATGGCCGGCTTATATGAAGACGTAACAGTCGAACCTTTGATCACAGGATCGGTTTGTTCTACCTCTACTACTACAGTTTGAGGTAGCCTTATGTTCAACGCTTTATCCTGGTAGAATTCAACAGTAACTACCATACCATCAGTAAGAAACGGAAACTTATCACCAAGCATTTCTTTGTCAAGCATAAGCTGCTCAAATGACTCAGGATCCATCAACACCAATTTTGTATCTTCCATATACAAGAATTGCATTTCTTTAAATTCAAGGAATGCTCTTTCAACATTTTCTACCGAACTGAATCTTTGATTAAGCTTATTACCAGTACGCAGATTCTTCATCTCTACTTGAACATATGCCCCACCTTTCCCAGGTTTAGTATGTTCAGGAGTTTTGGCTACCATCCACAACTCACCTTCATAATCAAGTATATTACCGGCTTTAATATCGTTTGCAGAAATTCTCATAAAATTACTCTTTAAAGTTTTTTAAATTAAATAGAGTTAGAATTGGCGCTGAAATAAATATCGAAGAACATGTACCAACAAATATTCCAAAAAACACCAATATACTAAAGCTTTTTATGGCTTCCCCACCAAGTATTATCAATGCTAAGTTTGCAAGCAATGTAGTTAGTACTGTAATTGTGGTTCTAGACAGAGTTTCATTTATACTCGTGTTGATTATCTCATCTATCCCTTTTCTATTGAACTTGCGCAAGTTGTCCCTAATTCTGTCATATATAACAACTGAATCATTCACCGAATATCCTATTATCGTTAGGATTGCTGCAATTGTACTCAAATTAAAATCATACTTGGTAACGCTCATAAAGCCCAAACTGATTATTACATCATGAACTAATGCAATTAATACACCAACACCAAATTGCCACTCAAATCTGACCCAGATATAAAGCATAATTGCTATAAAAGATAGAACCATTGCCATTACCCCAGACATAATCATTTGTTGCCCTACTTGTGGACCGACAAAGTCGACCTTCCGGTAATCAAATGTATAAGAAAAATTCTCTTCAAGAGCTTTTTTTATGAGCGCAATATTTCCCATCAAATTTTCTTCGCTGCTTACACCAACTCTAATAGACAAATCACGAGAAGTACCAAAATTTTGTAAAACTACTTCACCTATACCTATTGCTCCTAAGACTTCTCTCATCTTCGTAAGATCTGGCTCATCGCTAGCACGAACTTCCATACTAATCCCGCCAACAAAATCTATTCCAAAATTGAACTTAAATATGCTAATCCAGCAAATACTAAACGCTATCAAAAATATTGACAGCCCATAAGTCACCTTATTCATAGCCAAAAAATTGATTTTGGGAGATTCCGGTATAAACCTAAGTGGAAATAACTGCATACCTAAACTATTGCTTAACATAAAATCAAAATTGATGTTCGCCATTCTACATTAGGACTAATAACAAATCCAGAAAAATAATCTGCAGCACCGTAAAGTTAAGTAAAATAAGGCCTAGAAAGCCTCCTTATCTCTGAATTTAAGCAACAATAATTCTTAGGTAGTTTTTTCAAATTAGCTTAGCTACTACGAATGCAGTTTCAAGCTTTTTGATATTTTTTTGTCCGCCTCTACCTACATTTTTAGGTTATTATTCAACCTATCTATACCCCCCTAAATTAAGCCTTACTGAACTTAATACTATACCAGTATTTATTTTTAATTTAACCAATTCAACATTAACAAAAATCGCTATAATTTGAAGAACAAGCAAAAGAACCACCAGCGCACTCGAGCCTATCTTCTTCTACAATTTCTGATAAATTGGAAGTTATAAAAGCAGCTAAAAACGTATCTGTAGAAAAATCAGGAACTACTAAGCTCCAAGGAATTATTTGGTCAACCTGGGTTTATTCTTTGCTAGGTTACCCAAACGCACAAAAAACTACAGATAATATACATAATAATGAATTGGGGAAAAACGTAGTTGTAATGGGAGAAAAAACTAATGATAATTGGATGAATGGATAGAAATTAACGACTGACTTTGTTACAATTAGTACAAATCTACGTCCACATAAACTTTCAACAATCCCGAGCAGTTAATCTAACACTAGCCAATAATATTGACTTTTGCTTTTGGCAATAGGCATATTATTTCGGTGATTTAATTTTCGTGTGGTTTAAACTACGTAAATAAAAAAGCTAGCTAAGCTTGATTACTCGGTTTCACTTGGTTTCTAAGCATCAAAGCATATTAAGAGTGTCATCATCATCAAGTTGCGTTTACTTATTGCAATCTACTAAGGACTTACTTAACATGAACTATGGATAATAATGCTGAGCTTGTTTCAGCATTATCCCCATTAGTCATCCCGGACTTGATCCGGGATCTTCTTCTATTTCATGAAATTCTGGGCCGAAGGCATGCGAAGCCCAATAAATTCAGGATGACTTATAGGCCTTGGATGACTGATGTTTACTCTTGATAACTTTACAAATCGTCCCTTCAACAAAAATCCTACATAAGAAAACTTATGAAAAAAATATGTTTTGCAAACCTAACTTTTTTCACAGAAAACTAACTAGCTTTTTTGACCTGCTCTACGATTTGAGCAAAACCTTCAGGATTATTTACAGCTAGCTCCGCTAACATCTTGCGATCAATTTCAATTGCAGCTTTCTTCATTCCACCCATAAAGGTAGAGTAAACCATGCCGTGCTCACGCACAGCAGCATTTATCCTTTGAACCCATAGACCCCTAAAATCGCGTTTGCGATTTCTTCTGTCACGGTAAGCATATTGCAACGCTTTTTCAACTTTTTCAATTGCTACTCTGAAGCAGTTATTAGCTCTGCCTCTATAGCCTTTAGCCATTTTGATTATTTTCTTATGGCGATTTTTAGATACTAAACCTGATTTTGCACGTGTCATATTACATCCCTCCTAATTTAATTACTGTTTGGGAGGAATATTTTCTTCAGTCTTTTTGCATCTGGATTGCAAAGAACTTCAGTTCCTCTTAAGTTGCGAAGTTGGGCTTTAGTACGACGTCTCATGAAGTGCTGTTTACCCGCCTGACCAGCCTTTACTTTACCAGTAGCGGTTAGCTTGAAGCGTTTTTTAGCACCAGAGTGAGTTTTCATTTTAGGCATAAAAATCCTCTATCAAATATGGTATTTACAAAGATTTTACACTACATTTCCTATCAATCATAAAAAGGCTGTGTAAAGTAAGCAAATTAGGCATACCACGGGCCACGTTGCTTTAAATTCAACAAGATTATATATAGGACAAGACTTTTTGCAAGTCATTTTTTACACTATCTAGCAGACTAATAGCTATATAATCAATTGGTATATTATAAAAAGGAAGGAAAATCAGCTTTCTAAAAAGTGAGAAGTTGAAAACCAAATTATGCGAAAGTTATGTTTTAGCTGAGATAAAATGTAACAACTAGTAATGTTCTTTCATTTATGGTAAAGTAGATTTCAGTTAAAGGAATGATTGTATTAGATATTCCTCCTTAGTTAAATATTGGAAAAAATTTATTATGAACAAAAAAAATATATTTATTTTCTTAGGATTAAGTGCCTTATTTTTGACAGCTTGTAACACAATGGAAGGTGTTGGAAAAGATATTAAAGCAGGGGGGAAGAATCTTGAAGAATCAGCAAAAGAGAACAAGCCTAATTAAGAAAATTGCTTTCCTCTTTTGTCATCGAGTACTTATAGAATTGCCAAGCAAGCTATATGAGGTTTCTTAATATTACCATTAAAATAATCAGCCACGCTTACGCGCTTAGCTTAATAAATAAGGATATTACGTTGTAATTTTCTTTTTTTTTAAGAGGCAGCCTCACCTAATTTTTTTGGTTCGATATCTTTTTACTGGACAAGTCTACATGCTATATTGTATCTCTCTTTTATATACTTTAAAAAAATAATAAAGCTCGTGAATTATTAAATGAAAAAATTTTTTGTAGTTATTTTATTAGTAGTTGTTAACAGCTATGCATTGGGATCTAAAGCATCGTCTTCAGATGATTATTTATCTGGCTATATTCAAAGTACATTTATTCATATCTATTACTTGCCTAGTGATTCTGTGTTAGTTAAAAATGGCATAGTCTATATTAATGAAGATAAATTAGGCCATTATAATGGAGAACAAATATTGCAAAAGGTAAGACAAAGTACTGTAGGCTTGCCCCATATTAAAGATATAAAATTAGTTAAAGGCAATAGTAGCGAAAATTTACCGCTAACGAAAAAGAAAACAATTAAAGAGTCTGTTTTTACTCAAAAAGCGACTTCCCAAACACCAGTCACTGACGGGTTAATGCCTAACCATAGTTTATTTCAGCCCTTAATAGCAGACCCAAAATGGCCGCGTTTTACTCTTGCTTATCAATATGATTTAAAAAGAAGCGTTTTACGGCGTCATGCATTTGCACCAAACTTTGGCGCTAGCTTTTCTCTTTACCGAATAGCTGATAGAGAGAAGGATCAAGAATGGGAATTAAGCATGCAGGCTGGCTTATTTGGACTTATGGATATTGGGAGAAACCCCAGTGCCTTAATAAATGCGGATTATTTTGTGGGCGTACCTATTTCTTATCGCACTGGAGCATTCACAGCTTTATTACGTCCTTACCATATTAGCACTCATTTAGGGGACGAATTTATGTTAACGCCCGAAGGAAAAGCTATCAAACGGATTAATCTAAGCTACGAAGGTATAGATTTAATTTTATCTTATAATATCAATTCTTTCCGAGTGTATGGAGGAGGAGGTTACTTAGTTCACAAAGAGCCTAGCTATATAAAGCCCTTAAAAATACAAATAGGAACTGAATATTATTCGGATTATACATTTATGGAGGGAAGATTAAGACCAGTATCCGGAATAGATATAAAGGCCGATCAGAATGGATCCTGGTTTCCCGGAGTATCTGTAAAAACAGGAGTTCAAATTGAAAATTCGGCTCTTATTAGTAATAAGATGCAAGTTATGCTAGAGTTTTATTCTGGCAGGTCAATGCATGGGCAATTTTATAGAGATAAAATACAAACTGTTGGTATAGCTCTGCATGCATTCTTGTAATAGGATACTGTGATTAGATCATAGCTGGTTTATAGCACATCTATCAAAATCTGCTTTTATCTCATTAGTCATTTTATATATATCTTTACGGCTAAAGCATGCACTATACTCAGCAAACATTTTATCCGATACTGACTTTGCACTTAACCCCTCGGCAATCAAGCTAAGTATATCCGCACGTAACTTATCAGCTGATACCACCCCAAACTCTTCACCATATATACTAAAAACTATTTCTCCTTTTGGCGGGAACAATTTATAATGATCAATCAATTCTGATAAACTTGCAGTATTAGACTCCTGATATAACTTCGTAATTTCTCTTGCTACATTAGCCTTTCTATTACCGAACGCTTCCAACGCTATTTCCAGAGTAGTAACCAATCTCAGAGCTGTCTCATAAAAAATAAGGGTACATTGCATGTTTGATAGTGAATTAAATGTTTTTAATTTTCCTTCTCTAGTTTTGGGCAAAAAACCAGCGAAGTAAAATTTATCGGTGGGCAAGCCTGAAAGAGTAAGAGCAGCAATTGCAGCACATGGACCTGGAATAACATCTACATATAAACCAGAACTTTTTAAATCCCGAACGAGTTTATATCCAGGATCTGAAATCAATGGAGTTCCAGCGTCCGAAATGAGGCTGATTATTTTTCCTGCCTCGATAAGCTTCTTTATGTTATTTCTTGATGAGATATCACTATTGTCGTTGTAAACTTTTAATGAAGCCTTTATTTGATGTTTCACTAGTAATTTATTTGATACTCTGGTATCTTCACAAAAAATGATATCAGAACTTTTTAGTACATCTAATGCACGCAAAGTTATGTCATTCAAGTTCCCTATTGGAGTAGAAACAATATATAGTCCTGGTTTTAAATTCACTAAACAACCCGTCTTCATAGATTTGGAGAATTATTTATGAGTAATATAAAACAAAAATTCTTAAAGTTCATCATTTCTTTTGCTTGTATAGTTTCAATAAGCGCTTGTAGCCAGACAGACAAATCTTCTGAAAGAAAAAATATAGCCGACCAAAAAGGCATAGATGTAGCCATAGTATTACCTTTGTCCGGTCCTGAAGCGGCGCTGGGAAAGGAGTATGCCCAAATGATTAAACTCGGCCTTTCAGATGGAGCAAAAACAAAGATACGTGTTACAACTTACGATTCTTCAAATCCAGAAACTCTTAGCAAATCTCTAGATAAAATCCTTGAAGATGGTGTTGACATAATAATTGGACCAGTTTATTCGGAAGAAACAAAAGCGGTTGCAGAAAAGGTTAAGGGCAAGGGAACGATTGTCATATCGCTTTCAAATAATCCCGTTCTGGCTGATAAGCAAACCTATGTATTTGGTCATGCTCCCATGAGGCAACTAGAGCAAATTACAAATTATTTCTTAGAGAAAAAACATCAAAATTATATCACCCTACTTCCAGCAGGTAGATACTCTAATACAATAAGTAAAATACTTAAAGATATGATTACTTCAAAAGGAGCTGCCCTTGCTAGACTTGAATTCTACGGTACTACACCGGAAGATTTAGAAAAATCTTTACGTTTAGTGTCAGATAGTGTCGATACTTTAAATGAAAATGATTATGAGCTTACAAGACCTGTAATCCTACTTGCAGACGATCAATCAGCACTTGAGACGCTTCTCAAACATGCTCAGAAATTTAGTTTAGATAAAAAGGCTATTCTTGCTGGAGACAGCAGAATTGATCTTAATTTTTCAGAACCAATTACAACAACCTTTACCGGTTCACTAAACATAGTAAATTTTGACTTACCAGCTCGCTCGACGCAACTTGGTATTAAGCATATTTCGTTCATCCACACCCTTGCTTATGATGCAGGCCGACTAGTAGGAAATTCTATTGGATCAAACTATAGTAAAACTAAATTTGTCGAGCAACTGAATTCAGCAGAACCGTTCCATGGCGCATCAGGGGCTATTGGCTTTGTTGATTCCATTGCTCAACGTAAATACGATATAATTAAGAAAGAAAACGGCCAATACAAGTCGGTTTCAAATGAAGGTAATTAAATTACTTAACAACAAATCTAGGAATTTTTTGATTGCGAAGATTAAATTAGCTTGATACTATTGAAATACAAGTAAACGATAGTTAATAGGTAAAGATTATGAGCAAAAGTTTTATATACAATAGTGGAATAGAAAAAACCTATTGGAAAAGTACTATGTTAAATGAGAAGCTTAATCCCTTAAGGGCAGCTCTTCATCTAGCTCCTCGTGCTACTGCTCTGACTAACAACCAATACGATGAAGAAGTTGTGTCAGCACTTAGAACAACAGACTTTAGTGAGCTTGATACCAACCTAGTCAGCTCTTGGTTATGCTTTATAGGACTGAGCAATACAATAAAACATGTTGTCCTTAGTTGCGCTGGTTTCGGCCTTGTAGATGTAGATGCCAATAATCAACTAGTAGGAGAAGTTCAGCACCACGAAGAATAAAGGCTTAACAACGATGATGGGGACCAATGCAAGACCCCCGTACCAGAACAAACTTCTATGCTGTAAGGCATAGAAGTTTATCAAAACACAAATCTTTTGAAATAACATCCTGAGTATATCTATATAAAGGAATATACGGTACTAGGAATGATAGTCATTGTAGTATGTACATCAATAGAATCAACCAAGTCAATAGAGCCTAATGACATATTAACGCATATGTTCTCCCCCACTCTTGCTTTTATTACGCCCCTTGTTCATATTAGGTGTAGTAGGTGGTGATATTTGTGAACGTTGCTTACGGTGGTGAATAGACTGACGAGAAGAAGCGGGAGAGTGTAGTTCAGCTTTACTAGATTGTTTATTAACACGCGAGTCGTAAACACTTTTTACCATAACTCCAGCCATAATAGTTCCTGCAGCAACTGTTCCTATTGGCCATACCGCAGCTAGAAGAACTACACCTATTGCTTTCCATGGGTTTTTTTTAATTTTATGCCACAGTTCAGCTCCTACCGATTTGTTGATGCTTTTTGCATTACTTTTGGATTGTGAAGTGAGTAATACTGGTTGTTCTGTATTTTTCTTTCCTTTTATAGAAGTTTTTAAATGGGCGTTCATAGGAACTGGACGCTCTAAAGGGATATTTAATTGTGTTGGCACGGGAATTGGCTTGGGACTAATCAGTTCTATTTTTTCTCTTTCTTCTTTAGTTGCAATTTTTTTAGCAGGTAGCTGCTGTTTTATGGGAGTGGTTTCCTTGATTTGGGTAGTTTTAGGTTTTAATACAAGGTCTGGTACTGGCTCTCTGATGCCTTGAGCAATATTACTGAGAACGGTTTGTATAGCATCGGTCATCTCTTTCACTGACTCAGGTGCTAAACTATTAGCCGCAATGCCTGTACCAATATTAACTTGGCTTAAATTCCCTTGCTTATCGAAGGTAGCTGGTACAATAAATACTGCATCAGGATTTTTTGCAGCTGTATCGTAAAGATCTTCTAGGCTTTGTTTAAAAGATACACTCAGTGGATCAGTACCATATTTAGTTGTTACTACACCAACTGTATATTCATTATATTCTTTATGTGTTCTACCATTCAGCACTGAGGCTTGATTTGCAGAACCAGTTCTGATACCTGAGCTGTTAGCTTTCTGTTTATCTACATCATTTTCGCCAAAAACCCAGAATATTTTCTTATTGCCTTTTGCTTTGTTATTTTTTTCGATATCATCAAGAAACTTTGAATTTGCCCACGGCCCAGTATATATTACCTTAGGCGGCCTGTTGCCAGCTAATTTTGGTAATATATCTTTTGTTACATCGGTTCTTGCGCCACTTGCACCAGATCCGAGAACATAATCAACTTTGGCATTTTTATTTGATGTTTTGCTCATATGATTAATTTACTAGAATTTTCTTTATTACAGATAATAATTAAGCGTGGAGAGATAGCTTTTTCCATTCATAATCTTCATCATCTTTGCCTAAAGGGCTATAGGACACTGTTACAAAGCTAACTAAATTCAGTATGACAATACCAACAACATCTTGAAGTCTTAGAGACAACCTAGGGGTCAGCGACCTATTCCACCACTTTTACTCATTGACAAAGCTTGGTGTTTTATACGCTCAACTTTTGCTTCTCCATACTGCTTAAGATCAGATTCTTTACCACCTTCGTACCTACTAGCAAGCTGTTCTCCACCTTGCATTAAGTTTTTTCTGTAATTATCTTCTTTAGTCTCTCCAGCAATTCTTTTAGGATTCATGATTTTATACACTTCATAAACCGCAAAGTTTTTCATAATACGCTTTAGATTTTTTTTAGCCTCAATATTCAATATGCTTTCTTTGCCTTTTTTGCTAACCGTGCCTAGATTTGGATCAATTTCTTCTCCTATAACTTTATTAAATTTTCCAGCAAATTTATTAATATCTTCAGTTATTTTTTTCTCTAGCTCATCAATTTTATTAACATCAATGCCTGATTTCTTTTTTGCTTTCAAATAATTTCTTATTAACAAAATAATTTTTACCTGTATTTCATTTAAATCTGTTATCTCATCAAAAATTTTCTCTACAGCTTTTCCCAAGTCTTCGTCCTGCCCAATCTCCTCAAAGAGATTTTCTAACTCAGGCTCGGGCTTTACTTTAACTGAAGCACTTAATTTCTCTATCAATCCTTCAGTTTTAACAAACTTATCTTCATCAGGTTTCATTATTCTCTACCTTCCTCGGTTTTCTCCAACACCTATGTTTATTTCGGCTTCTTTGGCAAGAATCTTTACTCCTGACTCTATGATAGTTTTTTTAGCTATTTCTTGAGTAGCCGAAACTTTTTGAGCAGCGTTTGCTATTTTCTCCATGTTTTCTGGGGTAAATACTTCTGGGTTACCAACATCTACTATTCTCGCTATTCTTTCTTTATCTCCATCAATAACTGCAGAGTAAAGCTCATTTAGCTGTTGTTTTGACGAAAGTTTGTCTAGTTTTTCACTCATTTGCTCATCTAATTCTTCTGAATCTCTAATGGCACCACGCCTTCCTTGCAGGGCGTTAGCCAGCACCCCTCCTAAACCTTCACTTGGCAAAGAAGGTTTATTTTCTTTTGAAGCGGTATAAGTAAATTCCTCTGAATTTAAAGACGACTGGCCTTGGCTAACATTTTTTAAATTCTTCAGCCCTCCTTCTCTAATTTGAGCAAGTAAGTCACCCGTGTCTGGTACTACAATAGGCTTAAGAGTTGGAGTCTTTGGTTCCTTAACAACAGTTTCCTTTAAAGGCGGCGGTGGTGGTGGTGGCACCCCTCCTCCTATTTCCCCTATTGGAGGGGGCGGTGGTGGTGATACATTCTCAACTTTTACACTGCCCACCTGTTGTTCTTCAACTTTCGGTGCAATAGGGACTGTTTTTGGCTCTTGTTCCTTTGCCGTAACAAGATCAATTCCGTTAACCACTCTATGTTTCGTTTCCTCGGCAGCTTTACGAATAGCTTCAACTCGCTCAGGGGAAAAGGTCGATCTTTTTTCTACAATGTCTTCTTCCCAACCCTCTTCATTCTCTCGTTGCTCCCCAGTGTTAAACTCAAATTGATGTTTTAGCAAGTCTGCAACAAGCCCTTCATTTTTATCAACCATTGCGGAATAAAGAATATTTTCCTGTTCTTTTTTAGAGACTCCATCAAGCAATCTTTGCTCTATAGGTTTTTCACTCCCTTCTTCTCCCGATCTCGCTTGAAGAGCACCTTGAAGCACGTTTTGCATACCGCCCGAAGGGATTTCTACCTTTGGCTCCGTAGAAACATGTGCATAATCCTTATGGTTAAGAGACACTTTCTTTTTGTTAGTTTTTGCCAGTAATTCCTTAAACACGTTTCCAACAGGAGGTAGATCCTTTTTAGGAGCCACCTTAGGCATACCATCCATTGGCGGCGGAGGTGGTGGAGGTGTTCCTGTTTTATTCATAGGTGGCGGCATACCCCCTACATTTAAGTCAGTTGGCATAGGTGGTGGTTTTGGTATACCACCTGCATTCAAGTCAGATGGAGGTGGTGGCGGTTTTGGTATACCCCCTACATTCAAGTCAGTTGGCATAGGTGGTGGTTTTGGTATA
>Ga0163144_10022810_pt1 | contig 12391 bp, 12 predicted proteins | sample OliLak19BULKMAT1_FD_123175 | JGI IMG/M metagenome (GOLD analysis project Ga0163144, IMG submission 123175) | Freshwater microbial mat bacterial communities from Lake Vanda, McMurdo Dry Valleys, Antarctica - Oligotrophic Lake LV.19.BULKMAT1 | ecosystem: Environmental > Aquatic > Freshwater >... | reverse complement strand
GTTCAGCCTCTATCCCCGTCCATGGACGAGCTGAGCTGGCACGCGCGCCGCGCGGCGCGCGCCCTGGAGCCGCTGCCCGGCGCCGCCCCCTCCCCGGAGCGGGAGGCGGAGATACGCGGCTGGTTCGAGCGTCTGAGCGCCGCCGGCATCAAGGGCGATTTCGCTTCGATGACCCTGTACACGCGCCGCCTGCCCCCGGGCTGCCGCTCGTGCCTCAAGGGGCGCGGCACGAACCTGTTCGTCACGGGCCTCTGCACGCGCGACTGTTTTTTCTGCTTCAATCAAAAGCCGCGGACGGATGAGACAGCCGTGCACGGGATCCCCGTCGCCGACCCCTCCGAAGCCGCCGCCATCGTGTCGCGGTTCGGCCTGCGCAGCGTCGGGTTGTCCGGCGGAGAGCCGCTGCTGCGCCCCGAGCGCGTCCTGCTCCTGATCAAGGCCCTGAAGGCGATGCCCGACCCCCCGCGCGTGGACCTCTACACGAACGGCGACCTCGCGACGCTCGAGCTGCTCGGGCGCCTGCGCCAGGCCGGCCTCGACTCGATCCGCTTCGACCTCGCCGCGCGCGACTACGACGTCTCCCCCGTGCGACTGGCGATGAGCCTATTTTCGGAGGTCGCCGTCGAGCTCCCCGTCATCCCGGAGGACATGGACCGCCTCAAGGGCATGGTCCTGGCGCTCGACGAGCTCGGCGTGCCGTACCTGAACATCCACGAGCTGTTCGTGTGCGCCGAGAACAAGGACCGCGTCCTCGCCCAGGGACAGACGCCGCTGAAGGCCGAATCGCGGCACCTCCTGTGGCGGCCGACGGCGGCGAGCGGGCTCGCCGCGCTCGAGCTGCTGCTGTTCGCGCTCGAGCGCGCGCGGATCCTGTCAGTCTATTACTGCTCGTGCGGCACCCAGGAGCGCATTGCGGCGAATGGGCTGGCGCGCCGCCGGAGATCAAATGAACACCGCCGCATATCCGCACGCTGAGAACCTCTATCTCAATCTGACCGCCCTTTGCCCCGCGGAGTGCGTCTTCTGCGTCAAGCACGCGACGGGGCGGCGCTATAGGGGCGCCGATCTCACGCTGCAGCGCGAGCCCGGCATCGAGGAGGCCTGGAGCGCCGTGCTCGACCGCACGGCTCATCGGCAGTTTCAGGAGTTCGTCTTCTGCGGCTATGGGGAAAGCACGTACCGGCTCGACGCGATGCTCGAGCTGGGGCGCCGGCTCAAGCGCTGCTATCCGCGCTCGGCTCGCCGCCTCAACACCATCGGCCTGGGAAGCCTGATTTGGGAGCGAGACATCGTTCCGGAGTTGGCCGCGGCCCTCACCGGCGTGAGCGTGAGCCTCAACACCGCCGATCCCGCGCAGTGGCTCAAGCTGCACCGCCCTCGCGCCGAGATGCGCGCGAAGGGCTTCGAGTCGGTGCTCGAGTTCATCCGCTCGTGCGTGCTGGCGGATCTCGACACGACGGTCACGGCCATCGAGCTGCCGGGCGTGGACCTGGCGTCGGCGCGGCGGCTCGCGCAATCTCTGGGCGCGGGCTTTCGCGCGCGTCCCGCGCTCTCCGCGCTGGAGCTGCGATGACTCCGATCGAGGAACTCCTCGCGCCGCTGTTCGGGGAGGTGTCCGACGGCGTGTGCGCGGCCGACGCCTTCGGGATGCTCCTCTATATGAACCCCGCGGCCGAGGCCCTGCTCGGAACGACGCTTGAGCGCTCCCGCGGACGCAGCCAGTGCGAGCTGCTCTGCGGCCATCTGGCCACGGAGGCTTCGCCCGAATGCGCGTCGGCCTGCGCGCTTCGCGTGCTCGGCGGCGAGGAGACGGCGGTCACGCACAAGGGTCAGCGGGCCCAGCCTTCCTCCTACGCGTGGAACGACACCGGGTTCAAACGCCTCGAGAAGGCGCGCGCCCTGCGCGTGCGGTGCGTCCTCCTTCCGGCCGGCGGCGAAGGCGCGCGCCTGACGATCATCGAGGACTGCTCCGCCGAGCTTGAGCTCGAGCGCCGCCGCGAGGACTGGCGCAGCATGGTGGCTCACGACCTCCGCAATCCCCTGTCTGTGATCTTCGCCGCGGCGCGTGAGCTGCAGGACGCCGCGCCGGGAGCGGCGCCTGATCCGGAGCTGGTGGACATCTGCGTGCAGAACTGCCGGCGGATGATGTCGCTGCTCGACCGGTATCTCGACGTGGCCAAGCTCGAGTCCGGCCTGATGGACGTGCGCCTCGCGCGCCTGCCGCTCGAGCCGTTGCTCAAGGCATGCGTCGATGAGCAGGCGGTCCTGGCCCGCGAGAAGAGCGTCATCGTGGAGCTGCGGGCCGCGCAGGGGCTGTCCGTGACGGCCGATCCCGACCTGCTTCCGCGCGTCCTGGCCAACCTCCTCAATAACGCCGTCAAGTTCGCCCCCGCGGGCGGGACGGTCGACGTCACGGCGGAGGCCGACGGGCGGGTGTCCATCGTGGTGATCACCTTCCGCGACTCGGGGCCGGGCATCGACCCCGAGGAGCTGCCCGCCCTGTTCGATCGCTACCACCAGGCCGCGGCGGGCCGGCGCGGGCCCCGGAAAGGGACCGGCCTCGGGCTGGCCTTCTGCCGCGAGGCGGTGAAGGCCATGCACGGCACGATTGACGTCCAGTCGGAGCCCGGCGCGGGCAGCTCGTTCGCCGTGAGGCTGCCGCTCGCTATTTGACCCGAGGCTTTGCCCGCCGCGCCTTCTTCGAGATCACGAGCAAAGCCCGCAGGAGGTCCATGCTCGTCACGATCCCCGTCAGGCGGGTGCCGCGCGTGATCAGCACCCGGTGGATATGGCTGTCGAGCATCACCTTGCAGACCTTCTCGACGGGAGTCTCCTCGTCGAGCGCGATCGCGCCCGGCGTCATGATCTGATCGACGCGGGTCTCCTCGAGCTCCTCGATATGAAAGCCCGCCGACCGCGGCGTTTCGTCGAGCTCGCGATGATAGACTGCCACGCCCGGCGCGGCCTCCCGGCGCGAGCGCACGAGGTCCGTGTGCGACACGACGCCGAGGACGGCCCCCCTCTCGTCGACCACCGGGGCCCCGCTGATGCACTTTTCGGCGAACAGCTTGGCGAGCTCGGGCAAGGTGAGCCAGCCTTCGACGGTCACGACCTTCTTGCGCATGATGTCTTTCGCCAGCATAAATCCTCCTTGGGCTTCCTTCGCTAAGCAACGATTCGGCCTCGGCCGTTGCCGCAATATTTCCGTAACAAAAAACGGGCGATACTGTATGTGAAGCCGTCGAGCCGCAGATCCGGCCGGAAACAGCAGTCAGGGCCCCTCCCTCCTCGCGGCGCCTTCGCGCCCCGCAATGCCCGCCGCGCCTCGCACCAAACGACCACGCTTCGCCGGTCTTTGACCGGCAATTCCCGCGCGCGCATAGCGCCGGGGAGGAGGCCTCAACGAGTGAACAAATCCAACGATACCGGCGCCGTCGGTCTGTACCTGCAGGATATGGGCAAAGCCCCCCTGTTGAGCCGCGAGGAGGAGACGCGTCTGGCCCGAGAGATCGAGGTCGGCGTCGCCGAGCTCAAGCGTTTGGTGCTCGGCTCGCCCGTCACGATGCGGCAGATCCGCAACTGGGCCGAATTAATCAAGCAGGGCGAGATGGACGCCAAGGAGCTGATGCCGCGAGGCACGCCCACGGGCGCTCAGATCGCCGGGATGCGGCGCAAGCTGCTGGGCGTTTCCCGCGCGCTGGGCCGCGGCGCGCGCGGCGAAGCCGTCCTGCGCAAGATCATGGCGCTCGGGCTCCATGAGGAAAAGGTCCGCCGCTTGACGAACCGCCTGAGGGACCAGGCGCGGCGCGTCCGGGAGGGACTGCCCGAGGGTCCCGGCGTGATGCCGGCCGACGAGCTGCTCGCGCTCGACGACAGGATCGCGGCTTTGGAGGCGAGCGTCGAGGCGGCGAAGGACGGCCTGCTGCGCGCGAACCTCCGTCTCGTGATCTCCATCGCGAAGACCTTTAAGTCCGAGAGCCTCGACCTGTCGGACCTCATTCAGGAAGGCAGCCTCGGCCTGATGCGGGCCGTCGAGAAGTTCCGCTGGGAGCGCGGCTTCAAGTTTTCCACCTACGCGACCTGGTGGATCCGTCAGGCCATCCAGCGGGCGATCGTCGACAAGGAGAAGACGATCCGCATCCCCGTGCACATCCGCGAGGACATCTCGAAGTACAAGAAGTCTCTCCGGGCCGAGCTCCAGGACCCCGGCGCCCGGCGCGCGCGCATGAGCGCGGGCAAGCTGCAGGATATCCAGATGGCGATGCAGCAGCCCTTGTCGCTGGCGCGCCCGGCGGGTGAGTTCGACGACGAGGGCAGCCTCGAGAATCTCATCGAAGACAAGACCACTCCGAAGCCCCAGGCGCTGGCCGAGGAATCGATTCGGCGCGACGAGATCTGGAAATGGATGTCCGCCCTCGACAAGCGCGAGGCGGTCGTCATCCGCATGCGCTTCGGGCTGGACGGATCCTCGCCGCGCTCGCTCGACGAGGTGGGACGCCTGATGCGCGTCACGCGCGAGCGGGCGAGGCAGATCCAGCTCGAGGCCCTGAACAAGCTCCGAGAGTCGTCGAACTGCGAACGCATGAAGGACTACTGGTCGTAGCGTTGCTCCGGTTCTTCGCATGCACACGCGGAGCAGGGCGGAGAACCGGCGGCTCACGGCGTTCGTCAGCGTCGTGCTCACCGCGCTGATCGCCGGCGGGGCGACGATCGGCTACCGTCATTATATCCAGGCGCCGCGGCGCCTGGAGGCGCACACGCGCGCCTGGTTCGAGCGGCCGCGGGTCATGTCGCAGGTCCTCATGGACCGCTACGGTCCGCCGAGCGTGCTCGAGCCGAAAGCCGCGAGCTGGTACTCCCGAGAGCCTTACAAGCGGATCACCGTGCACGGCGATTCGCCCGAAAACTATCTGGAGCAGGCCGTCGGCTACCAGGCGGAGCCCGAGGCGGTCGAGCGCGTGCGCGCGTTCGGGCAGGGCGTTCGCCTGGACCTGATCAGCGAGGAGCTCACCGTGCGCAGCAACTCCGAGCCGATGAACCTCCTGGCCCTGAACCTCGCGAACGAGGTGGCCAAGGGCGGGCGAAGCCCCGAGGAGGCCAAGAGCCTCTACGCGAGGACCGTCAAGCTCGCGGCCGCCGGCAAGTCCTCCCCCTACACGGAAAAGCTCCTATTCGAGCCGTACCGGTTCTTGCCTCAGGAGCGCATGCCCGATCGCTTCGGATACTGACGGATTTCCCCCCGGGAGGCCTCATATGACGACGAACAGGAAGCGGCTCTTTTTCATTGCGGTCGCGAGCGCGGCCATGATCGGAGGCGGCGCCTTCCTCGCCTACCGCCACCGGACCCCCACGATGGAGCGGTCGATGGCGCATATTTCAAGCTTCGCCGAGGGCCCTCGCGTGACCGCGAAGGTTCTCATCGAGCGGTACGGCCTGCCGAACACGCTTTCGGCGGACACGGCGACATGGTACGAGCGCGGCCCCTGGAAGCGCATCACCGTTCACGGCGATGCGCCTCTGAGCTTCCTCGAGCAGGTGGTCTCCTACCAGGTGCCCGACGACGCGGCGGCACCGCTTCTCGAGCTCAACCATGGGCTCCGCTTCGACATCGCCGCCGAGGAGCTGTCCGCGACGAGCAACTCGGAGTCGCTGAACTTCCTGGCCCTGAATCTGGCTCACGAGGTGTCCTCCGCGCGCCGAGACCCGAGGGAGGCCCGCGATCTCTACGTGAGGACGGCGCGGCTGTCGGCCTCGGGCAAATCCTCCCCGTACCTTGAGAAGCTGATGTTCGAGCCGGCCCGTCCCGCCCCGAGGGGCGGCTTGGACGCGGGCTACTGAGCCAGGCGCGGCGCGGGGCCCGGCGGGCCCCGCGTCCGCGCCGCTTCAGGACTTCAGCGAAGGATCGTCGCGCTTCTCGAAAATGATCTTGAAGCTCTCGCCTTCCGGGAAGAACCGGTGCTTGTGCGCGTCGGCGTTGGACGGGACAGGCATGACCGTCTCGAACTGACGAACGGCCTCGCTGCGATTGGCCCCGGCTCCGGCCTTGTCCTGCACGAAGGAGCGCGCGCTGTAGTTCGCGCGGATCAGCGCGTCGCTGATCGCGATCTTGAGCGACTCCGCCTTGAGGCCGGGCACCGTGATCGTGACGATAACCTGGCTGTCCGTCGTCTTGACGTCGGACTTGATGCCCGACACCGCGATCTTGGCCTGGAACCACTCCTCGAACGCCTGTCCCTGAAGGCCTTCGGCCTCGCGCTGCTGCGCCGGGGTCATCGTCCGCTTGAGGTTCTCCATGTCGGACGCCCACTGCTCATGGCGAGCCTGAGGGTCCGGCGCCGCGGACGGCGACGAAACCGCGCGGCTGTGGATGTACACGCCCTGGCCCAGGCAGGCCGCGCCGAGTAAAATCACCGCGCAGCGCGAGATCACGTTTATCATACATGCGCCCCCTTGGATCCCGTTCGGAGGATCCTCACCGCGTCCGCGTCCTCGACTTGGGAGAAATCCTCGTAGAATTCCCCGATCGCAAGAAATTCCGCCGGCGTCTCGAGGCACACGACCTCGTTGGCGCGGGTTCGAAGAAGCGCGACGGCCTGGGGCGGCGCGACGGGAAGCGCCACGACGATCCTCGCGGCTCCCTCGCGGCGGAGCAGATCGATCGCGACGAGCAAGGTCCGCCCGGTCGCGGCTCCGTCGTCCGTCAGGATCACGGTCGTGCCCGCGACGGGGAGGGGGCCGCCTTCCCCGTGGTACAACCGGGAGCGCGTCCGCAGGCCTTCGCGAATGCGCGCGATCTGTGCGTCGAGGTAGCGCGCGGGAATCTCCTCCCGCGCCACGAGCTCCTCATCGAGAGTCTCGTCGGTCAGGCTGACCGAGCCGATCGCGAACTCCGGATTGTCCGGATGCCCGATCTTCTTCGTGAGGATCACGTCCAGCTTCAAGCCGAGCTCGCGCGCGAGCGTACCGCCGACCGGCAGGCCTCCGCGCGGCACGGCGAGGACCAGCGCGTCGGCACGATCACGAAAGCGTTCAAGCCTCCGAACGAGCCGAAGGGCAGCGTCACGACGGTCATGGAACATGGACCCTCCCGCGTTCAGCCGCAACAATGGACGCAACATTAGGGCCTCGGCGCCTGGCCCGCGGGCCGCACGAGCTTGAAGATAGGGACGAGGTCCGCCTCCGAGAGCGTCTCCTTGGCCAGCAAGGCCCCCGCCGCCTGCAGCAGCAGGTTCTTGTTCTCCGCGAGGACAGCGAGCGCGGTCCGGTAGGCCGCTTCAACGAGGATCTGAACCGCGGCGTCTATACGCGCGGCCGTCGCCTCGCTGTATTGACGGACCTCGGGTCCCGCGCTCCCGAGAAACGACGAAGGCTCGCGATCGTAGGTGACCTGCCCGAGCTCGGCGATCATGCCGTAGGTCGCCGCCATATGCCGCGCGATCTGTGTCACCTTCCCGAGATCGTCGTGAGCTCCCGTGGAAAGGCGGCCGAAGACGGTCTGCTCGGCCGCGCGTCCGCCCAGCAGGACAGCCATCTTGTTCTCGAGCTCCTCCTTCGTCATCAGATAGCGGTCTTCGGTCGGCCGCGAGATCGTGTAGCCGAGCGATCCGACGCCACGGGGGATGATCGACACCTTGTGCACGGGATCGGTTCCCGGCAGGGCGGCGGCGACGAGCGCGTGCCCCATCTCATGGTGCGCGACGACGCCGCGCTCGAGAGGGTTGAGAAGCCTGTTGCGCTTTTCGAGCCCCGCCACAATGCGCTCGACCGCCGCGGTGAAGTCCTCCATTGTGACGATGGACGCCTTGCGCCGGGTCGCGGTGAGGGCCGCTTCGTTGACGAGGTTGGCGAGGTCGGCGCCGGTGAAGCCGGGCGTCAGCGCCGCGACCTTGGCCGGGGCGACGTCGTGATCCGCCGAGATCCTGCTTATGTAGATCGACAGGATCGCCGCGCGACCGATCTTATCGGGACGGTCCACCAGAACCTGACGGTCGAAGCGTCCGGCGCGCAGCAGCGCGGCATCGAGGATCTCGGGCCGGTTAGTGGCGGACAGGATGACGAGGCCCGCGCTCGAGTCGAAACCGTCGAGCTCTACAAGGAGCTGGTTCAGCGTCTGCTCCTTCTCGTCGTGGCCTCCGGCCAGCGGATACGCTCCCCGCGCGCGGCCGAGGGCGTCCAGCTCATCGATAAAGATGATGCACGGCGCGGTTTTACGCGCCTGCTCAAAGAGGTCGCGGACCCTCGCGGCGCCGACGCCCACGAACATCTCCACGAACTCCGAGCCGTTGATCGAAAAGAACGGCACCCCTGCCTCTCCAGCGACCGCCTTCGCGAGCAAGGTCTTGCCCGAGCCGGGCGGTCCGATGAGCAGCACGCCTTTGGGCATGCGCCCCCCTAGCCGCCCGAAATCCCGCGGATTCTTCAGGAAATCGACAACTTCCTTGAGCTCGTCGACGGCCTCGTCCGCGCCGGCCACGTCCTTGAAGCCCGTCTTCGTGTCCTTCTCGACGTAGATCTTCGCCTTGCTCTTGCCGATCGCCATGAGCCCGCCGCCCCCCTCCATCCTCCCGCCGGCGCGCTGCATGACCCACATCCAAGCCATGAGGATAAGCGCGGCGGGCAGGAACCAGGACAGCAAAGTCTCGGAGAGGCGGCTCGGGACCTGGCGGGAGAACTTGATCCCGTAGCGTTCGAGGCGCTCCGCGAGCTCGGGCTCGACGCGGACCGTCGTAAACCGCGACTTCCGCCCAGGAGCGCGTTCGGCGAAGCTCCCCGAAATGACGTCCTGCGTGATGACGACGTCCGAAATCTTCTTCTGCTCGAGGAGCTTCTGGAACTCGCTGTACGGAAGAATTTCCGTCGTTCGGGACTGGTTCATGATTTCGCTCACCGTCAACGCGGCGAAGACTCCGAGCACCGCGTACGTCCAGTACGGACGGAAAGCCCTACGCGCGGGCGCGTCCGCCTCGGGCGGCTTCTTGTCGTCCATGCGACGAAGGAACGCATCACTGCGGCCACGCGGTCAAATGGGCCGTCTCCGGAAACAAATCTGGGAGAACCGGTCGAAAATGCAACTCCTCGCGGCGCCGACGACGTCGAACCTTTCACCGAACGCGCGGACCATGCGCCGTTGCCCGGTCGCGCGCGCGGGCGCGTCGATCGCCGCGAGCCCGCCGGGGCGAAGCACGCGCGCGATCTCCGAGGCAAGCGCCGCGACCTCCGTTTCCGTGAAATTGATCGCGGCCGCGCCGCAGCAGTTCACGAGGTCCACGCTGCCGTCGTCGAGGGCCCGGCCCCCGGCGTCGCGAAAGGTGTCTAGGACGGACTGCGCGCGGAACTCGGCCTTCGCGGGCCTTCCGGTGCCGTCGCGAATGACACGGCTTCGAGCGGCGCGTACGAACTCGGCGCTGCATTCGAGGCCCAGCACCTCCGAGCCCGACGGCAGGCAGCAGGCAAGCACCTCGGTCGAGTCTCCCGTGCCCGAGCACAGGTCCACCGCGAGGCACGGCCGATCCGGCAGGCGGCCGTGCAGGTTGCGCGGGATCGTGCGCCAGTTCGCCCATTTCTGGCGGGCGTTGATGCCCTCGAAGTCGGCCACGCTCATCGCGCGATACGCGCGAACCGCGCCGTCGTTTCGAGGATCACGGAAGCGCAGCCGGCCGCGCACCGTCACGCGGAACTCGGCCCATGCCTGCTTGAGGACGAGCCCCGCGAGGCTCGCGCCGAGGCGCTCGCGCGCCGTCCGCCGCAAGCGCCTCTCGAACGGGCCGGACATTTTCTCGACCATGCGCGCTCCTCCTTTAATCGATGGGTTGGAGTGTAGCGCAGGCGCTTGGAGAAAGCCCACGCCGCGCGCGGGACATTTTTTTCGCGGCGCCGTGACGCGCGCGCGGCCTTAACGTTGCTCCGTTGCGGTCATGGAGCAGAAAACCTCGACGAAGGTTTTAGGCAAGGAGCGGTGGCTCGTGACCGCCTGGCCCGGGATGGGCACGGTGGCCGTCACCGCGGTCGTCTATCTGCTTTCCAAGCTCAAGATGCGGCAGATCGACGAATTCGACGCGCGAGAGCTGTTCGAGCTCGAGGAGGCCGAAGTCGAGGAAGGCCTGCTCCACGCCGGGCGCCTTCCGCGCAGCCGTCTGTTTTTGGCGGAGGACGCGGCGCCGGGACGCGACATCGTCGTGTTCTTGGGCGAGGCGCAGCCTCCCACGGGCAAGTTCGCGCTGTCAAGGCGCCTGTTGAACGCGGCGCGTGATCTCGGGGTCACGCGCGTTTTCTGCTTCGCGGGCTGGATCTCTGATATGGAGCCGACGACGAACTCCAGGGTCCACGGCGTGGCGACCGACGAGGCGGGGCTCACCGATCTTCGGCGTCAGGGAGTCTCCGTCGTGAGCAGCGGCCGCATCACGGGGCTCAACGGCGTGCTTCTCGCCGCGGCCGCCGAGCAAGGGCTTCCGGGAGTGGGCCTCCTCGGCGAGATGCCGGGGCTCGCCTATCAGCTCCCCTATCCGTCCGCGTCGGCCGCCGTGCTTCGCACGTTCACGGCCATGGCCGGCATGTCCCTGGATCTCACGGAGCTCGATCTGTACGGCCGGCAGACCCAGGAGCAGCTGGCGGCCGCCTACCGGGAGGCGCTTCAGGCTCTCGGCGACGCGCTCCCCGAGACGCCGGAGGACCCCGCCGCGCCGCCGCAGCAACCTCCGGCGGCGGCGGACGCGCCCGCGGCGCTGTCGAGGGAGGACGACCGGCGAGTGGAGGAGCTCTTCGAGCAGGCGTCGCATGACCGCGCCAAGGCCTTCGCGCTGAAAAATGAGCTCGACCGTCTCGGTGCCTTCCGTCGCTACGAGGATCGCTTTCTCGCCCTCTTCAAAGAGGAATGAATTCCTCGCGGGCCGACGGGGGCCCTTCGTCATGGCGTATTCCCATAACTGTCACCCGACCGCAATAGGAAAAAAAACGTCCGCGTCGTATATTGATGCGGCGCAAACGAGGCGGAGGGTGAAAATCAAAATGGAAACAGCGAAAAAGGACGGTGCGCCGGGACGCTGGGGAATCGTGCTCGCGGGCGGCGAGGGAGAGCGCCTGAAGCCCCTGATCCGGCAGTGGCTCGGCCACGAAAAACCGAAGCAATTTTGCGCTCTCACAAGCGATAAGACCTTGCTTGAGGAGACTTTGGATCGCGTGTCCGGCCTGGTCGCGAAGGAACGGATCGTGACGATCATCGGGCGCGACCACCGCGCGTACATGAACGGCAGCGCCTCGCGCGCGGGCAAGCTCATCCTTCAGCCCGCCGGCCGCGAGACGGCCCCCGGCATCTACCTCCCCGCCGCCCACATCCTGCGCGCCGACCCGTCGGCCACCGTTCTGATCTTCCCGTCGGACCACTTCATCTCCTCCGGGCCCGCGTTTGCGGCCTGCGTCCGCAAGGCCGCGGGCATGGCCGAGCGCTGGCCGGAGAAGATCGTCCTCCTGGGCGCCGTTCCCGACGGCCCCGAGGAGGACTACGGCTGGATCGAGCCCGACCGCTCGTGGTCGACCGCCGCGGGCGCCATGAAGGTCGCGAGCTTCCGGGAGAAGCCGGGTACGAAGGAGGCCGCGGCCATGTTCGAGCAAGGCTGCCTCTGGAACACGATGGTCATGGCCGTCAAGGTGAAGACCTTGTGGGCGATGGGCCGCGAGTGCCTGCCCGAGATGATGGAGCACTTCGACGCGTTGCTCCCGTCCCTCGGGACCCCTTCGGAGGGGTCCGCGCTCGCCTCGGCCTACCGCCGCCTGGGCCGCCACAACTTCTCGCGGGATATCGTCGAGCGCGTGCCCGATCGCGTCATGGTCCTTCCCATGGAAGGCGTCGAGTGGAGCGACCTCGGACGGCCCGCCCGGATCGAGGAGATTCGCGGCAGGCTCGGTAGAGCCTGGCCCGCCCCGCCGGTCCCGTGCCTCCTCGGAGCCGCGGCCTAGCCATGGACGTCCCGGAGGAAAAGCCGGTCCGGGTGCCCGTCCTTGCCTATCCCGACGTGCGCGGGAAGGTGGTCCGTTACCTTCGGATCGACTTCCACCGGTGCGTTGTCCGGAGGGGCACGCGGATGAGGGTCACCCGACCACCCTCCACGGCTTCTTCCGGTCGTCGGGCTCCCGGCCACGGGAGCTGAGCCCGAGGAGGTCTTCGGCCATGTCGCGCAGCTCCTGGGGATCGATAGGCTTGGTGATGTAGGCGCGGGCGCCGCGGTCGAGGGCGGTCTTGGCGATCCCGATGTCGGATTGGCCGGACAGCATCACGACGATCGCAGCCGGAGCGAGCGCCACGGCGGATTCCAGCACGTCGAGCCCCCCCATCCCCGGCATCACAACGTCGAGGAGGATGAGCTGGGGCTTCTCCGCCCCGAGCAGGAGCAAAGCC
>Ga0163144_10022809_pt1 | contig 12391 bp, 11 predicted proteins | sample OliLak19BULKMAT1_FD_123175 | JGI IMG/M metagenome (GOLD analysis project Ga0163144, IMG submission 123175) | Freshwater microbial mat bacterial communities from Lake Vanda, McMurdo Dry Valleys, Antarctica - Oligotrophic Lake LV.19.BULKMAT1 | ecosystem: Environmental > Aquatic > Freshwater >... | reverse complement strand
CTCCCCGATCGCCGGGTTGGCCGCGGCTTTCGCGGGCGTGGCGGGCGGCTTTGGCGCCGGCGTCTTTCCCACCGCGGCGGACGGTTTCCTCGCCGGTGTGGCCACGCAGGCGGCTCATATCATCGATCCTAATTATCACGCTGTAGATGCCACCCACAACCTGTACTTTAAATCCGTCAGCAGCATCGTGGTGATGCTGGCGGGTTGGTTCGTAACCGATCGCATCGTTGAACCCCGTCTGCGGCGCCAGAGTCCGGTGGCTGGCGGTGACTCCTCGGCCCTGACCGACTTGGCCCTGAGGCCAATCGAGAAGCGGGGCCTTATCTGGGCAGGTCTGGTTGCGGTCGTCGTTCTGGGCAGCTTCGCCGGGGCCATTCTAATTCCTGGGGCGCCGCTGCACGGCACTGGCCAGCCCGCGCTGGCTAACGGTGCGCCAGCCCCGGGCGAGCGGGCCGGCGACCGCTGGTCGCAGGTGATTGTGCCGATGATCTTCCTTACGTTCCTGCTGCCGGGGATGGCGTTCGGGCTTATCACCGGTGTCCTGCGCAAGCAGGCCGACTTCATCGAGGCGATCTACCACGGTATCCGCACGATTGTGCCTGTGCTGGCCATCGCCTTCTTCATGGGCCAGTTTGTCAACTACTTCCAGTACACCGGCCTGGACCGCATGCTGGCGTACGCCGGCGGGTCGCTGCTGGTGCGGGCGGACCTTCCAGTGCCGCTACTGATCATTCTCTTCGTGTTGTTGGTGGTGCTCGGCGACTTCGCGATGAGCGGAATGCTCAGTAAGTTCGGCGTGCTGGCGCCGATCTTCATTCCCATGTTCATGATGGTGGGCATGAGCCCGGAACTGACGACGGCCGCGTACCGCATCGGCGACAGCGTGGTGAACATCATCACCCCGCTGAACAGCTACCTGCTGATCATCCTGGTAGCGTTGCAGAAGTACAAGAAGGACGCCGGACTGGGGAGTCTGATCTCGCTGATGCTCCCCTATTCGCTGGTCTTTGGTATCGTCTGGACGGCGCTCTTGCTGGCGTGGTACTACACCGGCCTTCCACTGGGCACCGATGCTCCGCTGCACTATCTGCCGGGCGCATGATGGGGCGCGATTCTGCTCTTTACCGGGTCAGCCTCGCGCGTAAGGGACGATCTTGGATCGGGCGCGAGGCGGGGGGATTCAGCTGACGGAACTGTCGAACAAGTTGACAGTCTGGATCGTCCATGCACGATCATTGCACGCAGCGGCTCTTCAAGTCACAGGCCCGTACCCGGCCTATGTGAAACCGCCGCGGAGTCTCCGGTTGCAATGGACATTGCTGGCCTGAGATTCCGATGCGGGCTTTGATCCCCGCCTCGTTCGGAGCGACCGCCTTCTGTAGCAGGTCAGGATTTGATCGATGAGACTCACATGAAGATCGAACCCTGGGTCGGCGGAAACTGGTACCGCGACATGGGCGAAGCCGACGGACACACGTATGGTCATCTCTGGGGGCATGTGCAGGTCATCAAGGCGCCCACGCTTCTTGAGCTCAATGGACCCATGCCCATGTCCTACCCCGCGATCAACCACGTGCGGTATCGCCTGAAGGCTGAGGGCAACGGCAGGCGGCTTTCGCTCATCCATCGCGCTATGGGTCTGCTCCCCCAAGAACTTCGGGATGGCGTGCCCGAAGGCTGGGCGCACGGCTTCAAGCGCATCAAGGAAGTCGCTGAACGCAAGGCACAGGGCCGGGGCTGAGTCGATAAGTCCCCCTATCCGACCTTCCACTCGCGCCCGACGGCCCAACGGAAAGCGCGGTGTGTGTGGGGAGCGGGCCCGACTTCGCGCCATGGGTTCGCCCGCTGCGCTGGGCGGGCGCATCTGTCCCTCGCACATGCACCTATGGTTTAAGCATGTCAAGCACGTTCTGGGATCAGCGGTATGGCGGCGATGATCTTGCCTATGGAGAGGCTCCCAATGAGTTCCTTGCACACATGGCGGACCGCGTCGCAAGCGGTGGGTGTGCCTTGGATATCGCCGCGGGAGAGGGTCGAAACGCGTTATTCTGGGCGTCGCGCGGGTTTGAAGTCCTGGCGGTGGACCAGAGCGAGGTGGGGATGCGCAAAGCGCAGCGGCTGGCTCACGGGCGTGGTCTGAAGCTGCGAACGCAGGCCGTCGACCTGCAGGACTTCGACGCCGAGCCCGGTTCGTTCGATGTCATCAGTTCGACCTTCGTTCACCTTCCGGCAGCGCTCCGCGCGCAAGTGCATGGGCGCATCGGTTCGTGGCTCAAACCGGGCGGGGTGTTCTTGCTGGAGGCGTATGCGCCCGACCAACTCAAGCGAGATACCGGCGGGCCGAAGGACCCATTGCTCCTCGCGCCCCTGGAGGTCATCGTGGCCGAACTGACTGGGCTCAAGATTGAGCATCAGGCCAGCCTGTTGCGCATCGTCTGCGAAGGCCAGTTCCATACCGGGGAGGCGTCGGTGGTGCAGGTGATGGCGAGGAAAGCGTGATCGGGGTCACGATCGGCAAACCGGCGGTGCAGCGCAGGATCGCGCGCCGGGCACGTGCGACGCGCGGCGCTTGTGGCCCGGTACTCCAACACGCTCAACACATCTACGGACTCCATCCGCTTCGCGGCGGAGACCCACTTGGACACGGGCGGGTGTTCCCCAGTGCCGACGCCGCCTTGAACGAACGAATGCCCCACCGCGGAATGTGAACCATTCCAGCGTTGCATTGGGCCGCGACACGGTCATGCTCAAAGAGATGATGGACCTGGCTACGGCCCGAATTGAAAACGGGGAGCTCAAGGATGCGCCCGACGCGGAGCTTCAACTGCGTTTGACCATCGGCGACACGTATCACGACCTTTCCCTCTACCCGGAGGCCGCGAAACTGCTCGAACCGGCGGCGAAACTCGCCCGGTCCCTTTATCCAGCGGATCACCCGGAGACCGCCCGAGCGCTGGCCCAGATGGGGCAGCTGCTCAAGGATCGCGGCGAGCTCACGGCGGCGGAACCGCTTACCCGCGAAGCGCTGGATATGCGCAGGCGTTTGTATACGGGCGACCACACGGAGGTGGCGGAGAGTCTGAACGAACTGGGCACCTTGCTGGAGGCACGCGCCAACCTGACCGGCGCGGAGCCGCTGCTCCGCGAATCACTCGCGATGTTCCGGCGTCTGACCAAGGGGAACGACAGTCAGAGAATCGCGGATGAGCTCAACAATCTGGGGACTGTCCTTTTGGCGAGCGGCGATCTGGCCGGCGCGGAATCGTCCATGCGAGACGCCTTTGAAATGTATCGCCGCCTTATTCCGGGCGACCATCCGGCCATCGCCCACAGCGAGATCAATCTGGCCACTGTGCTGCAATCTCGCGGCGACCTGAAGGGTGCGGAGCCGCACTTCCGCAACTCGGTTGAAATGCGCAAGCGCCTGTACCCCAAGGGCCACGCGCACGTGGGGATCGGCCTGGTCTGCTTCGGTATGTTCTACTTCAGTGGGGGGGAGTACGAGCAGGCCGAGCCGTTATTTCGAGAAGCGCTGGCGATACAGCGCAAGGTGGTGCCCGGCGACCACCCCAACACGGCGAGCATCCTCAATAACCTCGCGTCGACGCTTCAACTCCGCGGGAATTTCGCGGAGGCCGAGCCTGTGTATATCGAATCGCTCGGGATGAGCACGCGGCTGACGCCCGGCGGCAGCGCCGAGGCCGCCAACACCCTCACGAACATCACGCAGCTGCGGCGGGTCCGCAAGGACTTTGCCGGGGCCGAAGCGAGTTGCCGCGAGTCGATCGCCATGCTCCGAAGCCTCTTTCCGGGCGATCATCCAAAACTGGCGGATGCCATTCATTCGCTCGGGCTTGTGATCGATGATGCCGGAGATCTCGATCGCGCGGAATCGCAGTTTCGCGAGGCCATCGCGATGTGGCGGCGCCTCGTCACCGCAGATCACCCCAGCCTGGCGAACATCCTCGCGAGCCTGGCCAATGTACTAATCCGTCGCGGCGACCCCGAGGGGGCCGAACCGCTCGCCCGCGAAGCCGTGGGGATGCTGGAACGCACGAACGGCAAGAACTATTGGGTCACCGGCAACGCACGCCTGCGGCTGGGACAGGCGATCCTGAAACAAGGCCGGTTTGCCGATGCCGAGCCGGAACTCATCGAGGCACAGCGCGTGCTGACGACCGCCCAGGGTGTTCCAAAGAGCCGGCCCGCCCAGAGCGCGGAAGCCCTGCGGCAACTGTACGAGCAATGGAATAAGGCTGAGCCGGGCGAGGGCCATGACTCGAAGGCGGCGGAGTGGAAGGCGAAAGCCGAAGGCAAATAATGGACTTTATGCGGCCCGCCGAGCCGCGCTTCCGCGAATTGCTGGACCTGAGGAAGCGTCTGTTCCCGGGCGACCACAAGGATGTGGCGGAAAGACTCACCAACCTTGCGCTCCTGCTCGAGGATCGCGGCGAGTTGGATGGCGAGAAGAAGCCCGAGCACCTCAATAGGCCGTAGTATTGCAGGCGCCGCGGCGGCGCTTGCGGTACGCGAGACATTCGGAAGGAGCGTGGAAGTGGAGATCAGGCGAAGCGGTTCGCAACCATCCGGCAAAGGACCCTCGGACTATTTCACCGGCTCGGTTCGGGTTGATCCGCTCTTCGATGCGCCCGATCCGGCGCGGGTTGTCGGCGCGTGCGTCGCCTTTGAGCCTGGCGCCCGCACCGCATGGCACACGCATCCGCTCGGCCAGACCCTGATCGTTATGACCGGCTGCGGCTGGGCGCAGCGCTGGGGCGGCGCCCGCGAGCAAATCCGGCCCGGCGATGTGGTTTGGTTCGCCCCCGGCGAGAAGCACTGGCACGGCGCCGCCGCGACTACCGCGCTGGTGCATATCGCCGTTCAGGAGAAACTCGACGGCAAGGCGGTGGAGTGGATGGAGCAGGTGAGCGACGAGCAGTACCGGGCCTCATCGTGAGTTTCGCCTCTCGGGAACAAGAACATCTTCACAGCGGCTTGGAGCCCTGCATTCTCTGTGCTCTTTTGCAACACGCTCGTTCTCAGGGATGGGGGCGGGCGGCGCTTCCGCCGCGGCACGCCTGAATGGGAATAAGAGATGAGCAATCAATGACTCGGGCATTTGAGGCCCGCAGAGGCCATACTTCGTTGGCAGCGTGCGGGGAAAATAGGCGGTGCCAAAGAGAACATCCCAAATCGGGAAGATCCCCGCGAAGTTCTTGTCGATTCCTTCCTCATCCGATGCGTGATGCCAGCGGTGATAGGCGGGGCTGACGAGAATCCAGCGGCAGGGGCCGAAGTCCCACTTCAAGTTCGCGTGGAGGAACATGACATAAAACGCCACAAGCGGGACGACGGAGATAATGGATGCCGCCGAAAATCCAAGAAGGAGGATCGGAAGCAGTTGGCAGGAGCGGGTGATCAGGTCGTTGAGCGGATGAACCCTGGATGAGGAAATCCAGTTCATTTCCTGCGGCGAGTGATGGATGGCATGGATCCGCCACAATGAACCGCGATGAAGCGTGCGATGCGTCCAGTAGTCGATGAGGTCAGAGAGCAACAGAATTTCAAAGCACTGCAGCCACAAGGGCTGACGAGAGAGCGGACCGAAGCCTCGCACCAGAAACTCGTCGGGAATGTTTTCAAAGCCGATGCACACCGCCCCCAGGAGCAGAATCACCGCCAGGATCGCCCCCGTCACGCAGCGGGTGAGAAGGGGAGTCATGAACCAGTAGATCGCATCGATATAAAGGCCCTTTCTCAGCAGCAAAGGTTGAGAGTGAGCCGGCGCAAGGTACTCCGCGGGAGTGAGGAGGAGCGCGGCGACCCCTGCAAGGAGCGTAACGTGTGTGACCGAATCCTTGCCGGGAAACAACGGGCTTATGGAGGTGAAAAACTCGCTCGGTGTCATAACTTTCTCTTCCGCTTGGAAGAAGATAGTATCATTGCCGACGATGAACGCGCAGGCCGCGGAGCGAAGAGAGGAAAGCGGAAAACAGGAGCAGCGGAAGAACCGCGCGTGATGATCAAAACAATGAAATCAAGCGTGCGGCCAACTCCTGAATTCCCCGCCTGCGAGCAGTGCGGTTATAGCCTGCGGGATACTCGAAAAGCAGGCATTGCTTCTGTCTGTCCCGAATGCGGAACGACCATCGGCAGGCCTTGGTATCGCAAGCCGTGGCCCAACGTGTTCAGACTCGCCGCGACTATGAGTCGGGCCTCCCGCGCCGCTGCTCGCAGGGATGTTCGTGCTTGCATCTGCGCGCTGGCCGCGGCTGACCATGGAGATCGGGTTATTGCTGCCGACGCGGCTGTGCGCGATCAGATTTTTCACGGTCATCCGGCCGCGGGTCGTGGCCGGGAACTTGGTTAAAACTCATGAGCCACGATGCTCTGGCTCCGGGGCAAAGACTCGGATTTTCTTGCCGACAATCACGATCAATCTCGGCTTGCGCGCGGTCGCGGTCTTTGTATTTCGGCAATTGATTTAATCACCGCACACCAATGCCTGTCCATCATTACGCCGGTCGCAACGCCCCCGGCGGCAGTTCCGGAGGTGCATCCTTGGCATCGAGCCGGGCGACGACTTCCGCCGCGGCCTTTCGGCGGGCAACGGCTTTCATCTCTTCGCTGATGGTGGGACGTGTAAGTTGCTCGCCGTTCATGAGTTTGCCGACCTCATCGCCGTTGAGGGTTTCGTAGATGAGGAGGGCCTCTGCAACGGAGACGACCTTGTCCCAGTTTTCGAGGAGCATCGTGCGGGCATCGTTGTAGGCTTCATCGGTCAGGCGCTTGATCTCATCATCGATGATCTTGGCGGTCTCATCGCTGTATTCCTTCTCGGGAAGGAACGTCTCGCGGGTGTCGGCACCGGCGTAGCGAACGAAGCCGAGTTTGGGGCTCATGCCCCACTCGAGAACCATCGTGCGGGCGATGCGGGTGGCCTGGGTGATGTCCATCGAGGCGCCGCTGGAGACATCGCCAACAGCTTTCTCTTCCGCGATGCGGCCGCCACAGCAGATTCGCATCTGGGCGTGGAGCCACTTAAGGCCGTAGCCCATGCGGTCTTTTTCGGGGAGATAGAAAGTCGCGCCGCCGGTGCCGCCGCGCGGGATGATCGTGACCTTGTGAAGCGGGTCGGCATCCTTCAGCAGCGACTGAAGCACGGCGTGACCGGCTTCGTGGTAGGCGACGAGGCGGTTTTCTTCCTTATCGCGGCGGCCGCCCTTCTTGCTGCGGCCGAACTTGACCTTATCCCGTGCTTCTTCGAGGTCATCCTGCTCGACGAAGTCCTTGTTGGTCATCGTGGCGGAGATGGCGGCTTCGTTGATGATCGCGGCGAGGTCCGCGCCGCTGAACATGGGTGTGCCGCGGGCGATGCGCTCGAAATCAACTTGGGGCGAGAGTTTGACCTTCTTGGCGTGGACGCGGAGGATCTCGAGCCGGCCCTTGAGGTCGGGGAGGGGGACCACGACCTGGCGATCGAAGCGACCCGGTCGGATCAGGGCGGGGTCGAGCACATCGTTGCGGTTCGTCGCGGCGATCACGATGACGCCATCCGAGGGAGTGAACCCATCCATTTCGACCAGGATGGCGTTGAGCGTCTGCTCGCGCTCGTCGTGGCCGCCCGTGGTGAAGCCGCTGCCGCGTTTGCGGCCAACGGCATCGATTTCATCGAGGAAGATAATGCACGGAGAGGAGTCTTTGGCCTGCTTGAAGAGGTCGCGGACGCGGCTGGCGCCGACGCCCACGAACATCTCGACAAAGTCAGAGCCGGAGATCGAGAAGAAGGGGACATCGGCCTCGCCCGCGATGGCCTTGGCGAGGAGTGTCTTGCCGCAACCGGGTTCGCCGATGAGCAGGACGCCGCGGGGGATGCGGCCGCCCAGCCGGGCGAACTTCTTGGGGTTCTTGAGGAACTCAATGATCTCGGTGACTTCTTCTTTGGCCTCGTCGATGCCCGCGACATCATTGAAAGTGACGTTGGTCATCTCCTTGTTCATCGTGCGGTGGCGCGACTTGCCGAAGTTGCCCAACATCCCCGCGCCGCCGCCGGCGCCGCGCATGGCGCGGCTGATGAGGAAGTAGACAATGACAATGATGATGATGAAGGGGCCGAAGACCAGCGCGAACTGAGTCCACTCGCTCGCACGCTGTGTGACGGCCTTGCCGCCGGTGATGTCCAGCACGCGGGCGGCGATGTCTTTGCCAGCCGGGCCGTTCAGTGGGATGGAGATGGATGTTTCCGGCGACCCGATGCCCTGGGCCTGCTTGGCGACGATCGCATCTTCACGGATGATGGTGCTGCCTTCGACGATGCTGCCATTTTGATACAGCGTCTTGAAGTGATCAAGCGTGACCTTGGTGCCCTGGCCCTGCGTATTGAGCATCAAGATGAGCACAAAGCCCACGAGGATGAAACACACCAGACCGAACATGCCGCGGCTGGGCTGAGAGCCTTGCGGAGCTTTCCGGTCGCCAGTTGGTCCCCCCCCACCACCGGGCTGCCCCCCGCCTGTACCCTTGTCAGGCGTACCGGGGTTGGAATCACGTTGGGGAGGGTTGGGAGAGTCAGATCGGCCAGGGCGTCGGCGCGAACCATCAGTTTTATCATCACGCGAAGCCGCAAAACGGCCAAGGAGAAGCGAAGGAAGGAGACGGAGGACGCGAAGGCCGGGAGAGTTTGTCATGGGAGAGTCAGTAATCGTGCTTTCTATCACCTTTTCGGCTTCTGGGCCAAGCGGATGCACGCGCGATATTTGTTTCGCGTAAAGGATAGGCGAGGGGCCGCGTTGTATATACGAAGGTGATTCGGGGAATGTTTGCTGGGGAATAGATTTTTGAGGCGGGAAGAGGCGAAGATCGCGCGACCTTTCCGGACTCAAATACCGGCGAAGGCAAGCGGCGGTACTTAGTGTCTGATTCTTTCGAGAATATCAAGGACGCCGTCGATTTCCGGCTTTGCGGAGACGAAGTCGGCGCAGGGCTTGAGCGCTTCCTGCGCGTTGCTTGGGCAGGCGAAGAAGGCGACGTGCTCGCGGATGGCGGCGTCTCCGATGGTGTCGCCGATGCCGGCGAGGCGGGGCTTCTTGAGTCCCGTGAGGGCGAGCAGGCGGGCGATGCCGGTGGCTTTGCTGATGTGGGCGAGGTCACAGTTGAGCCAGGCGACGGTGCTTGAGACGCGCAGGGGCCAGTTGTTCTTCGCGAAGGTTTCGATGAGGGTGGGCTTGAGGCCCATGAGGGAGCGCGTGTCGGGGTGCCAGAGGGAGATGGAGGCGGTCTTGCCGGGTTGGATGATGAGGCCCTTGGGGACGAGTTCGCGTTCGATATAGCGAGTTGCTTCCTGCACCGCGCGAAGGTCATCGGGAGTGATATTGGGGTCGCGGATGAAGCCGTTGTTGGCGGGGTCGTAGAGCCAGACGCCCATTTCCGCCACGCACGGGAGCGAGTTGTTGCCGATCACGCGGCAGATGGCTTCGACATACGGCTGGGGTCGGCCCGAGCAGAGGGTGACGATGGGGCGGTCGCCGGTTGAGATCGCGGCGCGGTTGTACGCGGCGATGCTCGAGAGCGAGAGGGCATCGACGGGGTCGTGGGATTCGGGGCCGAGGCAGCCGTCGATATCGCAGATGACGGCGTCGAAGAAGCGCAGGGGTGGGGAGATGGGTGGATTGGTGTGCATTGAGCAGGTACGAAAAGGCAAAGGCACGTGCTTCGTCAAAGCCCGAAGTCGTGGCACCCGGGCCAACCGGGCCACCCGGGCCACCCGGAATTATTCGTCGTCGAAGCCGCTTTCGACGAGGGCTTTGAGCGCGGCGAGGGCTTTTTCGGCGTCGTCGCCCTCGGCGGTGATGATGAGTTCGCTCCCTTCGCCCGCCGCGAGCATCATCATGAGCATGATCGACTTGCCATCGACTTCGGTGTCACCTTTGCTGACCTTGATGGTGCTTGCGAAAGTGGTGGCGACATCAACGAAGGTCATCGCGGGGCGCGCGTGCAGGCCCAGGCGGTTGACGATCTTGACGGTGATGGAGTGTGGTGAAGACACACAAATAGCAAATGGTAAATGAGCAAATAGCAAATAAGAGAGGGAGGAGGAGCGCCGGGTATCGACAGGGTTTACGCGGCGAGGTGTTGGCCGTCGGCTTCTTCGAGAAGGGTTTGCACATCCGTCGTCGTAGTGGCCTGGCGGAGGAATCTTCGGAAGGTATCCTTGCTCAGGTTTTTGAAGATGACTTCCATCGCCTGGAGGTGTTCCTCGGGTCGGTCCTCGGGGCTGAGAAGAAGGAAGACGGAATAGACGGGCTGGGCATCGAGGGAGCGGAAATCGACGCCCCGCTGGGAAAGACCGATCGCCGCGGCCATTTTCTTAACGCTCTTGTGCTTGACGTGCGGGACCGCGACACCCTTGCCGAAGCCTGTGGAGCCGCGGCGCTCGCGATCGAGGACTTTGGAGATCAGCTCATCGCGGATGGCGGGAGTGGCAGCGCCGCAGGCCACCAGACCATCGATCAGTTCGGTGATGACGGCGTCTCGATCCGATGATTTGAGGGAAGCGATGATGGCCCCCCTGGCAACAATGTCCGTCAACTTGGCCACGTGTCTAAACTCCTCAAAGGCCCGGCGCGGGGGCTGGGCTGAACCTGGTTCCTTCGTACTGAATGTTGTCGGGGGCCGGAGCACCGAGGACTCAAGGCAGTCCTCGGTGGCACGTCACCCTTGCAACTTTTCCTTAAAGTCGCGCAACTGGCGCTCTCCCTTTTCCATCACGATGTCGACCGCGGCGTAGGGGTCTGTGGCCTTGCAGTGAGAAACGAAGTTTTCGTGCTTCTCGACATCGATGACCAGTTCCACATCAAACTCGGGGACGTGGTGGGAGCCGGATTTGCTGATCGTGAGCGTGATGAGTTGCACGCCGTGAAAATACTTGGGGAGTTTCCCCGCTTTGCCTTCCGCGTAGGACTTCATGGCATCCGTGATTTCAAAGTGCCGCCCGACAACATCGATCCGCATGTGAACTCCAGGGTGAACATGAACTGGCGCGCGGGCCGCCCTGCAAATCCGAAACTCCGGTCTGGTCGGCATCCGTGCCGTTGGGTATACGTCTGATAGTAGAGCATACGGGGGGGCGGGTTCGCTCGCGGTCAACGAAAGCGTCTTGTGGGTGCGGGCCTGACACGATTCGCAGTCACGCTGTCAAGGTGCGTTTTGCCCTTGACGGCGAATCGGCGCGGGGGGGGCGCGCTTAGTAAGTGGCTGTTTTTCATGGGTTTTATGGCTTGATTTTCGGAGGGCGACGCGATTCGGCGTCATGTGTTTGCGCCTTTTCGTGATTCTCGGTAAGTTATTGAGACGCGGGCTGCCCGTAAAGGGTTCAAGGCCACAAGAAATCGTTTCGTGCAAGCGCAACCCTGCGCTCTTGCGCAATTGTGGCCCTATAACCACTGGTGAGTGAGGCGGGCCGGGATGGCGGAAGGGTACCGGGGACGAATGGGGCGGATGCGGAGTGGTGCTGGCGCAGAAACGTGGTTGTCGGGCGGTGTCGCATAAGTTGCCTCCTCTCTTATATACCCCCGCGCGGCGCGTTTGTGCGCTGGATTTAGCTGCTTTGGCAACGCTTGAATGCGTGTTTCGTGCTGTGATTTTGGGACCGAAAAATTTATTTTGACAATTTTTGACCCCACCGAGTTAAGGGGCAATTGGTGTGAGCCGTAAAAGCGCCACATTGTGTTTATGAGGCGAAAATAATGTTATTACAGGACGTTATGTTGAGGAAGCGGGCTGGCGCCCAAGGACGCTTCCCCTTCTCTTGATAGCCGGCATACTTCTGCGCCTCTTCATGTGAGAAATCCCACCCTACTCGTCGATTCCCAAGATCAGCACCGGAATAGCGTAAGCGCTCGACAAACCCCATCTTCACATCCCGCCCCGGCCCGCCAACATTCCGGGCATGAACAATCAAACACCGGCGTACACGAAGTGGACCGCGATCATCGCCGACGGGCGGAGCAGCGGCCTTTCCACCGCGAAGTTCTGCGAAGCGAGGGCGGTCGCGGCGGCCATCATGCGCGAGCTGCACGAAAACCTGAGCGAGTGGATGGCGCAACTGAACCCCAAGCACGTGATGGCCAAGGCGATCGCGTACCCGCTGAAGCAGTGGAAAGCGTTGTCGGTGTTCCTGGGCGACGGCGCCGTGCCCATCGACAACAACACCAGCGAACGCGAAATGAAACGCATCTCGCTGCAACGCAAGAACAGCCTCTTTGTCGGCAACGCCAAAGGCGGCGAAACCGCCGCGATCCTCTCAAGCTTCACCAGCTCCTGCCGGCGCAAGTGGAACGCCCCCCCCCCCCAGCTTTATCTCACGCAGGTCTTGACCAACCTGCCCGACACG
>Ga0163144_10022808_pt1 | contig 12392 bp, 11 predicted proteins | sample OliLak19BULKMAT1_FD_123175 | JGI IMG/M metagenome (GOLD analysis project Ga0163144, IMG submission 123175) | Freshwater microbial mat bacterial communities from Lake Vanda, McMurdo Dry Valleys, Antarctica - Oligotrophic Lake LV.19.BULKMAT1 | ecosystem: Environmental > Aquatic > Freshwater >... | reverse complement strand
TGATGATTGCCTTCGCCGCCTCGCTCCGCGTGGGGAGGACATCGCGGATGGACACGGATGTGCGGCCGAATTTTGATCCGGCCTTTTTTGCGAATACCTAGGGGAGCTGTCGCTGCGCCTGATGAACGCTTTCGGCAAGAAGATTGAGAACCATGAACACGCCATTGTGCTTCACTTCATGCATTACAACTTTTGCCGGATACACCAGACATTGCGCGTCACTCCCGCGATGGAAGCTGGCGTTTCGTCCCATGTTTGGGAAATCTCTGAAATCGTTGACCTGATTGAACTGGTCTAGGGGACTCCATTGGCGGTGGAGAAAAAGTTGGAGGAAAAAAGCTGGTGGAAAGTTGACAGAAGTGGTGAAGAGCGGTGGAACAATGTGCCCTATATCAATGAACACACAGCTTGGGAATACCCAGTATCCACCCGATTGCAAGGTGACGGCGGACATCCGAGTGAGGTTCGCTGGCGTCCGTGGCCGTGTTCATCATGCTCTAAAGGGGCAACGCCGCTCGATTTCCTTCGAAGAAGCCAAGCGACAAGTAGAAAGTTTCCAAAGGGGAGCTGGAATAAAGTCGTAGAGAGGCTTTAAGCCCGCGAAAGTCGCTGGCTCGTTGCTTGGTCAGAGGGGTGCTCCCACTCTCTAGAATCCGTCGTTTCTTTACCCGAGCTCGCGACAGGCTCTGAGCATGTTGTTTATTTCGACGAGGATTCAAAAACCGTCACCAAGGTGACTTTGTTGAAATGTTTCGGTGACTATAATTATCTGAGCGGAAAGCGCGTTTGCCAGGCCGCGTCTACCCCTCTTTTATATTTAGATCGAATGTTGATGTGGAAGAACATATTCGGAAATGCACCGAATCCTTTAGGGGTGACCGCAGATGGTCGTATTGTAACAAAACAGCCATTCATTGATGGCGAACCGCCAACACAGGAAGAAGCCGATAGCTTCCTTCTGAAGAACGGGATGATGCCAATTCGGCAGGAGTGTTTTTTGTGGAAGAGCTTCAAATTTAAAAGGTTTGAGGTATGGATCGGCGATACCCGCTACGAAAATTTCGTAAAGAGCGAGGGCGGGATAATTCCAATCGACATCCGTCTGTGGTGGAGGTCGCTAAATCGACCAGCAAGTGGTATCCCGAACTTTCAGCCATCCCGAAACCGGAGACGCCGACGATAAAGTGAGTGTCTTTTTGATATAAAGATCAAACTGACCCACTACAGGGAAAATGATGGATGTTTTTTGGAGATTCATGATTTATACAACCCTTCTCCTTTGGACCGTTTCAGCAACAACGCGCAGATCTTACAGAAAATCGATGGCAGCCTTGGCGTCATCGCATGCTTCATTCTGACCATATTCCGCCGCATCGGCGATGCGCTGGGCCCGGTCCCGAGTGGAGAAAAGCCGCGCAATGTGCTGTTTCTCAAACTGGCCGAACAGGGTTCCACCGTGCTGGCTCATGAGGCCATCCGTCAGGCCGTGGCGCGGTTCGGTGCGAAGAATGTTTACTTCCTGCTCTTCGAGGAAAATCGGTTCATCCTCGATCTGCTCGGGCTTGTGCCATCGGAAAATGTCCTGACGATTCAAACGAAATCGCCGGTCACGATGATGACGAGCTGCCTGTCGCGGCTGGCGGAGATCCGGCGTCTAGGAATCGAGTCCTGCATTGATATGGAGTTTTTCGCGCGTTCCACGGCGGCGTTGGCCTGGCTGACTGGTGCGCGGGTGCGGGCGGGTTTTCACGGATATTTCGGAGAGGGGCCTTATCGGGGCGATCTGCTCACGCACAGGGTGCTTTACAATTCGCATCTGCACACCAGCAGCACCTTCACCAGTCTGGTCATGGCGCTGGATGGTGACGCGGAAAAATTCCCCACCTTTCCGGTTTCGCCACCGGCCACGGTGGCCCCTCCCTTGTTCGAGCCTGAGGCAGAGGAACGCCTGGTCGTGGAAAAAATGTTGCAAGGGCTTAAGGCACCGGGCTGCGAGCGCTTGATTCTCCTCAACGCGAATGCCAGCGATCTGCTGCCGCTGCGCAAATGGAACGAAAACAACTACATCGCGCTGGCCCGCAGGCTTCTGCAGGAATTCGATGATGTTTCCATCGGCTTCACCGGGGCGCCTGAAGAGTCGGGCAAGGTGGAGGAACTGGTGCGTCAGGTCGGTTCGCCACGCTGTTTCTGTCTGGCCGGGAAGACCAGCCTGCGGCAGCTCCTGATCGTTTATGGATTTTCCGAAATTCTGGTGACCAACGACAGCGGCCCGGCCCATTTTGCCACGCTGACCACGATGGATGTGGTGACGCTTTTTGGTCCGGAGACGCCGCTGCTCTTCGGTGCGCCCACTCCGCGCAATCATGCATTGTGGGCTGGCATTGCCTGCAGTCCCTGCGTTAATGCCCTGAATAACCGCCAGACCGCCTGTCGCGACAACGTCTGTATGAAGATGATCACCGTTGACCAGGTTTTTGAAACTGTATGCCGCGTCCATCGCCAAAGAAAAAACCAGCCAAAGTAGAACGAACCGTCGCGGCCGCCCTGCCGGTTCCAAGCGGGGAAAATCTGACCTATAAGGTTCTCATTATCCTCCTCGCTGGGCTTCTGATCTATGCCCCGGTTTTCCACGCGGGTTGGTTGTGGGATGACGACCAGGAAATTACCGCCAGCGCGGTGCTCCCCGATCCCAACGGCTTGGTCAAGATCTGGGCCGGCAATGCGGGCGCGGACTATCTTCCCCTCAAGACCACGGTGCAGTGGCTGTTTTTCCGTGCTATTGGAACCAACCAAACCGGCTGGCATCTGCTCAATATCTCGCTGCACCTGGCTTGCGCCCTGCTGGTTTGGAAAGTCTTTGCCCGCTTGGGGATTCGCGAGGCCTGGCTGGGCGGGCTGCTTTTTTGCATTCATCCCATCCTGGCGGAATCGGTGGCCTGGGTGTCGGAACTGAAAAACACCCTCTCGCTGTTTTTTTTGCTCTTTTCCATGCTGGCTTATCTGACCTTCGACCAGCGCAAGCAGGAATCGGGTTATTGGTGGGCCATCGTCCTCTATATCATGGCGATCCTCTGCAAGGGTTCCGTCGTGATGTATCCGTTCGTCCTGCTGCTGTATTGCTGGTGGAAGCGCGGGCGGATTGATCTGCACGACATTCTGCGCAGCGTTCCGTTCTTTGTCATCTCGCTGGGCATGGGTCTCGTCACGATCTACTTCCAATTCGAGCGCGCCATCGGGACCGAGACGATTCCGGTGGGAGGCATGGTTTCGCGCACGGCCACGGCCGGCCTGGCGATCCTGTTTTATTTTTCCAAATGCGTCCTGCCGATTGGCCTGCTGCCCATTTACACGCGCTGGGAGGTGGACCCGCCGGCGTGGTGGCAATTCCTGCCCTGGCCGGTGATCGCGGCGGTTCTGTGCTGGCTTTGGACCAAACGCAACACCTGGGGCCGGGACGTTCTCTTCGGGCTTCTTTTCTTCCTTATCAATCTCTTTCCCATTCTCGGCTTCATCACGATGTCCTACATGCGCATCACGTGGGTGGCGGATCATTTTGTTTACCTGCCCATCATCGGCTTGATCGGTCTTGCCACGGCGGGAGCGGGGTATCTTTATCAGGAGGCGAAACCGGAGCCGAAACGGTATTTCTTCGCCCTTGGCCTTGTGATTTTCACTGTTCTCGTCATTCACAGCCACCGCTACGCCGGAATTTTCGTCAATGAGTATGAAATGTGGACGCACACGCTCAAAAGCAACCCGGATGCCTGGCAGGCCCATAGCCGTCTCGGCAAGGTGATGCTGGAGCGCGGCGACAACGATGCCGCGTTTCACCACATCAGCGAATCCGTCCGCCTCCGGCCCGACCTGGCCGAGACCCATAACAATTACGGAGCCATGCTGGAAAAAAAGGGTGACCTCAACGGGGCCTTGGAGGAATTGCGCACCGCGACCCGCATCGCGCCCGACATCATCATTTACAAAGTCAATCTCGGCAGTCTGCTCGTGCGGATGGGAAAATATCAGGACGGCAGCGAGACGTATGAGACGCTGTTGAAGATCGAACCCGGCAATCCCACCTTTCTCTGCAACTACGGCGTCTCGCTCTTTTTCCTGGGCCGCAACGACGAAGCCATCGAGAACTTCCAGAAGGCGCTCAAGGCCAACCCCGACCTCAAGGACGCCAAGGAAAACCTCGCCGCCGCTTTGAAAAAACGTGACGGCACCCCCGATGCCCCCGTCGGGAATCCCGCACCTTCCCCGCCGCCCGTCGGAGGACTTCTCGACCCCGGCACGCCGCTCAAACTCTTCGGAAACTAAATTCCGGCAGACCTATCCGGCGGTTGCGCCCTGGCGCTGCTGGCGGCGTTGTGCGACGGCTTGATCGGCCAGTTTGTCGAGCCAGCGAAGGAAGGCGAAACGCGGGGGCTGGCTTTGGAATTCCTCCGCCGGCACTTCCCCCTCGTGGGGATAGAGCGTTTCGGGATCGATATAGGTACCGAAAACGAGATCAGGCAGGGGAAAGCCAAAAAAGCCGGAGACCGATTCATTGCAGCGGATGTCGGCGTGGTGGCGCAGGTGAAAGGCATACGCTTTGCGCCAGAAACGTCCGGTGCGCGGTCGGCTGACAAGGCGGTCCCAGGTGGCTTGCGGGAGATGTTCCACCGCATGAAGAAGTTCGTAAATTGTGATCGACCAGGCGATGCCGAGCCAGCCGCCGAGAACGATGGGCAGGGAGGGCAGGAGCCATTGCAGCAGGGCGAGAAAGGGCGTGAGGACACCGGCGAACGCAACGAGCGAATACCAGGGGAAAAAGGAGGCTTCGCGCTGCGGGTCTTTTTCTATGGGGTAAAAATTCTTCACCTCCACCAGTCGGGGCACGGCGGGCTGACCGGCGGCGGGACGCGCGTAACTTACGCGGGTGAGCGCGTGGTGGAGGGTGTGCTGTTTGTAGAAGTGGGAAAGAATGGGAAAAGTCGGGACGTGAAACACATAGCGGTGAAAGAAAAATTCCCCGAAGGCGCCGAAGAGGTGGGCGATGAGGAAGACACCCGCGAGCAGGGGCCATCCCGCGTCCAGTTGTGCCTGCCAGACTGAAGGCAGCAGCCAGGCAAAGGCGGCGCACAGGACCACCAAAGTGGCGACGATGGTGAAAAGAAAGAGCAGGATGGACAGGCGTTCCTCCTTGGACGTGCGGGCATGGGTTTGAGACATGGAAATCAGGATGATCGAATGCAAAACAACCGTGATGGATGAATTTGTCGGGGGCAACCTAGCGCAGATGGGCTTGGAGGAAAGCGATCATTTTCGCAAAGGCGTGGCTGAACAAGAGCCTTTTCCGCACGGCGAAGTCCCACTACAAAGAATGGCGATGAGTGTTGCCTTGATAAAAGTTCCCGCCACCACATCCAATCTGGGGCCGGGGTTTGATTGCCTCGGAATCGCGTTCAAAATCTATAACGTTGTGACGATCCAAAAAGGCGCGTCCCCGCAGGATGCGATGATGGCGCAGGCGGGGGACGTGTTTTTCCGCAAGGCGCGAAAGAAAACCTTCGGTTTCGATTGTGGAATCGCCGGGGACGTGCCGCGTTCGCGGGGGCTGGGCAGCAGTGTGACCGTGCGGCTGGGAGTGATGCATGGGCTCAATGCCCTGACGGGTTCGCCGCTGCGGCCGGAGGAGATTTTTGAATTGGGTGCGGAGTTGGAGGGGCATCCGGATAATGCGGCGGCGGCGGCTTTCGGCGGCTTTACCATCGCACGTCAGGGCGCGCCTTGGCAGCGGCATCGTGTGACGGACCAGGTGGGTTTTGCATTACTGATTCCGGACTTTGAGGTTGCCACGCCCGCCGCCCGCCGGGTCTTGCCCAAAACGGTTTCCTTGCAAGATGCCGTGCTTTCGGCGGGGAATGCCTGCGCGATTGCGGGGGCCTTTGCCAGCCGCGATTACGCCAAGCTGGCGGGGTGTTTTGAGGATCGGCTGCATCAGCCCTACCGCGAGAAACTGGTTCCCTGCCTCTCCCGGGTGATCGCGGCGGGACGCAAAGCCGGTGCGCTGGGGGGTTGGTTGAGCGGATCGGGCTCGACCATCGCGTGCCTCACGCTCGGCCCCGCCGACCGCGTCGCGCGGGCCATGCTGGCGGCGTCGGGGCTGCCCGGTGCCAGGGTGGTGACGACGAAGGCCGATAACACCGGGGTCCGCGTCACCCTGCGCGCCTGACCCATGCGGCGCTGGCTCGAAGGTCTGGAGACGTTTGCCATCGACGTTATTCTCGGGCGCCGTTACGGGCACCGGGCGGATGTTCTGCGCTGGATTCTCCTGCTCCTTTCGCAAGTTTATCTCGTGATCGTGCGTGGCCGGTTGAAGCTTTACCGGGATCGCTATTTTCGTCCGCGCACTTTGGGCTGCCTGGTGATCAGCGTGGGCAATCTCACCGTGGGAGGAACGGGTAAAACCCCAGTGGTGGAAATGCTGGCCCGCGCCCTGCATCAGGGCGGCCGGAAGGTGGCGATTCTCAGCCGCGGCTACAAGAGCGTGCCACGACCGTTTCTGTTGCGGTTGTGGGATAAAATTTTTAAAAAAACGGCGGTCTTCGTGCCCCGCGTGGTTTCCGACGGTCAGTCCCTGCTGCTCGATTCCCGCACGGCGGGTGATGAGCCGTTCATGCTGGCCAACAATCTGCGCGGTGTGGTGGTGCTGGTGGATCGCGACCGGGTGAAGAGTGGTCAATATGCCATCGAGCACTTCGGGGCCGACACGCTGCTGCTGGACGACGGGTTCCAATACATCCGCATGAAACACGGCATCGAAGTGACGCTGATTGACCGGCAGGCCCCCTTTGGCAACGAGTACCTGCTGCCGCGCGGAACCCTGCGCGAACCACCGGGCAACCTCTACCGCGCCACCCACATCTTCATCACCAAATGCACCGGGGCGGACAACTCGGAGTTGATTGCGCGCATCCGCAAATACAACCGCACGGCGGATATCGTGGAGTGCTCACACCGTCCGCGGCATCTGCGCAATTTTGTCACCGGCGAGATCAAGCCGCTGGAGTTTCTCCGCGATCTGGAAGTCGGATCCATCTGCGGCATTGCCATGCCGGAAAGTTTTGAACACGCCCTGGCGGATTTGGGCGCGCGGATCGAGGTCTCAAAAACGTACACCGACCACCACCGGTACACCGCCCGGGAGATCGAGAATTTCATCCGGCGCTGCGAGCGCAAGGGATTGAGCGCGATCATTACGACGGAAAAGGATGCCGTGCGCATCCCGCGTATTCTGGAACCCGAGGTGCCGATTTTTTATCTGCGGGTGGAGATCGAAATTCTGGCCGGGCAGGAAAGCTGGCAGCGGTTTATCGAACGTCTCACCAGTAAGCAGCCGGTGGTCGCACCGCAGCGGTTTTACTAAGGCGTGTTATGCACTTTCCGCTGTAGTCGCCCCAGTCTCTTGGGGCGAGCGAGGGCATTCCCCTCGCTTTCTTCTCCCGCACGGCAACGGAGTGCCGTGACTACAGTGATGATTCGCCTGTTTCTCTGACAAAGTTCATGACACGCTCTAAGCCTTGCCCAGCACCTCAAGGTAGGTGCGGGCGGTGGTTTTTTTCGTGTCGGGATCGAAGGTTTCGATCCGCATCTGTTTCAGCATCCACTGGCCTTCGAGTTTTTGGGCGGAAACGATCTCGAAGCGCCGGACCAGTCGGCCTTTCAGATCGTAGCCCTCCACCCGCAGCAGGGCGCCGCTCACCTTGTCAATCCACAGACGGGCCACGCCGTATTGGGACGCGCCGCCGCGCGGAGCCTGGATTTCAATTTTCCAGGAAGGACGCGTGCGGATGGTTTCCTCGCCAATGATGGCGGGATTTTTCCAGTAGAGAAATTTCAGCGAGAGATCCTCATAGGTCAGGCCGGAGCTGCGGACCGGTTCGTCGTAGCGCGCGGGACGGACCGTCGCGGTCTTGCCCCCGAGGCGTTCGGTCAGCACCGAGGCATCGTCCTGCAATTCGAGGATGAGTTCCTGGTCGGGTTTGGCGAAGACGTAGCGCACCCGGCCATCCACAATGATTTGAAAGGGAGTGAGGGCGGAACCGGAGCGCAACTGCGCGTTGAGGGTGATTTTTTGACCAAGAGGATTCACGCGGGCGGCCTCGAGAATGGCGGTGGCATCCGGCTCGGCGCGGGCCAGCAGCGGAAAAAGGATAAGGGCGAACAGCGCATGCGGCTTGCGCAAACGCGCAGAACGGAAAATCATGCCAAACGCTATCCGCCGCACCGCATGGATCAACAGCTTCTTTTTCTCATCAACCGCACCTGGACGCATCCCGCGTTGGACTGGGTCATGGCGGTGGCCTCAAGCTTCGACTTCTGGTGGCCGATTCTGTTGGTGGCAGGGGTGCTGGCGGCAATTTTCGGAGGGTTTCGCTGGCGGGTTTTTCTGCTCGCGGTCGGGATCGCCGTGGGAATCACCGATGGACTGGTGGTGGACACGCTCAAAAAAGCGGTGGGTCGTCCGCGTCCGAACGATGCCCTGGCGGATGTGCGGGTGGTGGATCTGGCGAGGTCCAGTCCGCGTTTCCTGGCCCTGGGCAAACCCCTGCGGGTGAAATTTTCCCAGGCCCGCATCCAGTCCGTTGGCGGCAATTCGTTCCCCTCCGGGCACGCTTCCAATAATTTTGCGGTGGCAGCAGTGGCGGCGATGTTTTTCCGCCGCTGGGGCTGGCTGGTTTTTTTGCCGGCTCTGCTGGTTTCTTACAGCCGCATTTATGTGGGGTCGCACTGGCCGTTCGATATCCTGGTTTCTGCGTTTCTGGGCGCGGGGATTGGTACGCTGACGGCGGTCGGTCTGGAGGCGCTGTGGAGACGCTGGGGTGAAAAATTCCTGCCTGTGCTGCACGGGAAACATCCGGAGCTTTTGAAAACATGAGTGCGGGGAAAATTTTGTTGATCGTGGCGTTGGTGCTCACGGCGCTGCGCCTGGCACTGGTCTGCGGCGGGGAGATTGCGCCGTCGGAAGCCTACTACGATCTGTGCTCTAAGATCCCGGCGGCCGCCTATTTCGACGGTCCGGCCGGAACGGCATTTCTGGTGGGAATGACGGGACTGCCGGATGGAGTCTGGCGCTGGCAGGCCCCGCTGTGGGCCTTGGCCGCGACCTTTGCCTGCTTCCTGCTGATTCGTCGCGTGGGTGATGATAGGCGCGCGGCCTGGGTCGCATTGGGCTTGAACGCGCTGCCGGTTTTCAACACGGAGGCGCTGCGGGTCGGACCATCCCTTCCGGCGCTGACGTTTGCCCTGCTGACCCTGCTTTTTGCCTGGCGGGCTTTCGATACTAAAAAACGGCCGCTGCTGTGGTGGCTGGCGGCGGGCGTGGCGTTGGGGCTCGCGACCTGCCTGAGTTACGCCGTGGTGATCCTTGCTCCGGCCATGGTCCTTTTCACCCTGTGCAGCGCCAGGCACCGCCGGGCGGAGGATGGTTTCGGTTTGGCGGTCTTTCTTGCCGTGATCGCGCTTATGCTGGCCCCCGCCTTATTCTGGAATGCCTCGCAGGACTGGATCCCGCTGGCGGGAGGAACATTTCAAACGGTGTGGCAGTTTGATTTCGCGGGATTTTTTGCCGTGATTGCGAAACTTTTGGCCGGCTTTTCCCCGTTGGTTTTTCCCGCACTGCTGGCCGCCTGGGTGCTCGCCCTGCGCCGGTCGCGGGCTCATGTGCGTGAGCGATTTCGGTTTCTCTGTGCCTTGCCCGGGGTGTTGCTTTGCTTGTATTTCGCGTTGCGGGGTGAATATGCCGGATTTTTGCTCCTGTTGGCGGCGCCGCTTTTGTTGGACGAACTGTTGACCTGGATTTCCTCCCGGCCGCACAGTCGCTTGCTGGTGTGGGCGCTGTTTGTTCCCGCCATCGGGTTTTCCCTTTACGGCATGGTCGGCGCGTTCCGGGCGGGGGAGGGATGGAAACAGGCCGCCGGCGAAGTGCGCGATACCTTCCTGCAAAAATCGGCGGACGGACAGGAGGGGCTCTTTTTGATTGCCGGAGATGCCTTGCTCGCTTCGGTGTTGGGTTATCATTTGCGCGGCGATCTCATTCCGCCCGTCGGGCATCCGACGGTTTATGTGAGCGAGTCGCCGGATATCTCAAATCAATTCGGATTGTGGCCGGGTTATGGGGATTTTGTGGAAGCGCCCACTCCGGCGGATGAATTCTTCACCGAGCAGAAAGGCGAGAACCCCTTTATGGGACGAAGCGCGCTGTACATCAGCCGGGAATCGGCCAGCGATCTTCCTCAAACGATCAAGGCTGCTTTCGAGTCGGTGACTTTTCTTAAGCAGTTGCCTCCCGCCGGGGGCGGGTCGGAACCGCTTTACATCTATCTGTGCGTCAATTATCAGACCCTGCCCCTGTGAGGACGCCGGATTTTTCAGTTGTCATCCCGCTCTATAACGAAGCGGAAAATGTGCCCGGTTTGCAGCGGGAAATCAGCGCCGCGCTCACAGGGTTTCATTACGAACTGATCCTGGTGGACGATGGTTCGACGGATGATACGGCGCGGTGCATCCAGCCGTCTCCCGAGGTGCAGTTGGTTGTCTTTGAGAAAAATGCGGGGCAAAGCGCCGCCATGCTGGCAGGCATGCGCGCGGCACGGGGTGAAGTGGTCGTGTTACTCGACGGTGATTTGCAAAATGACCCGCGCGACATCCCCAAACTTTTGGCCGGCATCAAGGCCGGTGCGGATCTGGTCTGTGGCTATCGTGTTCGCCGGCAGGATACCGTGGTGAAAAAACTGACCAGCCGGATTGCGAATTTCGTGCGCAGCCGTTTTGTGGGCGACGGGGTGCGCGACACCGGGTGTACGCTCAAGGCGATGCGCCGCGAATGTGTCAGCGCCATCGTGCCCTTCAAAGGTGTGCACCGCTTTATTCCTGCACTGGTGAAGAGTGCCGGATTTCGCATCGTGGAAATTCCCGTCAATCATCGCTCCCGCCAATATGGCCAAAGCAAATACGGGATAGGCAACCGCGCCCTTCGTGCCACCCAGGATATGTTCGGCGTGCGCTGGCTGCAATCGCGGCGGCTCGATTATGTTTTGCGCGGCGAGTCTCAGGCGGGAGCCGGATCGGCAGCACCGCGGTCCCAGAAGTAACGCTTCAAGAGTACTTTCAAGGTGGCGGTGAGAGGCACGGCCAGCAGGGCTCCCAGCAGGCCGCCGAGGACAACGCTCCAGGCCAGCACGGAAATAATGACGGTGAGGGGGTGCAGCCCGACGGATTCGCCGACAATTTTCGGGGAGAGAAAGATGCCTTCGAGCTGGTTGCAAGCGAGGAAGATGATCGTGACCCACATCGGATGCCACCAATCTCCAAACTGGGCCGTGGCGATGAGAACGGCCGGAATCCAGCAGATCATCATGCCGGCGTAGGGAATAATTCCCAGTACGCAAACCATCAGGCCGATGAGCAGGGCAAAATCGAGCCGGATAAACACCATGAGACAAAACCCGATCAGCACGCCGTCAATCATGCTCACAATCAACTGGCCGCGAAAAAAACTGATGAGGTAGCTGTTGATTTCACTGAGCAGTGAAACGATTTCATTCTTTAACGGCGAGGCGCGGAGCGGGAGGTAGTTGCTCCAGTTTTCCGAGATCGAACGGCTGTCCTTCAGAAAGAAAAACAGAAAGAGCGGCACCAGGATCAGGCTGAGAAGGATGCCGAATGCCCCGAGAAAATTGCCCGCGCTGCGTTGCAGAAAACGTCCGGTCGAGGCGGCGATAGTCGGGATCTTATCCTGGAGCCAAATGACCCCGTCGTTGGCCATTTTCGCCGCATAGGCCGAGACCGGATCAACCACGGCGGCCGGATCTTCGGCTTGTTTCCGCAGGGGAGCTTCACTGATTTTTTGAATTTTCTCGATGGTTTGCGTCACCAGGTTCTGCGCGCGGGTCGAGTACGACGGCAGGTTGGTCACAAAAACCTGTCCCTGATGCCAGGCCGACGGAACGACCCAGAGCAGGATGCCTGCACTCACCCCGGTGATGGCGAGAAAAACGACCACAACGGCCATGGTGCGGGAGAGCCAGCGGCCTTCCAACCAGCGCACGACGGGTTCAAGCAAGTAGGCGAGAATGCCGGCGATGGCGAGCGGGAGCAGGACGGGCCGCAAATAGCCGATGCCTTGGATAAAGAGCGTGCCCACCAGAACAACGATCGCCGCAATCGCCACGAACGATAGGGCGGTGATGGCCGCCCAGAGCATCTTTCGTTGAAAAAGTGTGGGTGGCATTCGGGCGCGAACATAAAGACGGATTGGGGGCGTAGGAAAGACGGAAGTGGAATTTTATCCTCCCGGTCTTTCCCGCCCTTGCTCCTCCCGGAAACTATGAGATAGGTTCTGCAACGGC
>Ga0163144_10022803_pt1 | contig 12393 bp, 12 predicted proteins | sample OliLak19BULKMAT1_FD_123175 | JGI IMG/M metagenome (GOLD analysis project Ga0163144, IMG submission 123175) | Freshwater microbial mat bacterial communities from Lake Vanda, McMurdo Dry Valleys, Antarctica - Oligotrophic Lake LV.19.BULKMAT1 | ecosystem: Environmental > Aquatic > Freshwater >... | reverse complement strand
CTTCGTGTCCGTTCCGCGAAGGGCAGCTTTTTCTGGCGGGTGGATTCGTCAAACTGGCGCCATCTCATTTCAGGAGGTGGCGGATGGCGAACAAGCGGCGGGATTTGGGGGAAGAAACATTCCTGGCGGGACGCGCTGCGGCGGTACGTCGCCAGCAGCTTGAGCGTGTGAGCCTTTTGCCGGCGGGAGCGGTTGAGCGAACCGTCGTTTTACGCCTGGCGGCGAACGCTGGCCGCAACGCCGCGGGCCGCATCGAATTCCGCCGCTCCCCGCCCCCCAGCGCCCCGCAAAACTCGGCCGACGGCGACGCCTCGCGCGCCGCGTGACGAACCGGCCTTCGTGCGGGCGATCGTGTCGCCGGCCTCGCCAGCACCGTACAGATCAGCGGCGCTGATCATCGAACTCCCCAACGGCTGCGCGCTGCGGCACAATCAGGTCCGTTCGGGACGAACGGAACTACTCCTTAGCCCAACTTGCCGTTCGTCTTAAGGTACGCGAGCACTTCGTCGGCCAGTTGCTCGGGCGATTTCTTGCCGCCGTCGAGGGTCAGTTCGGGGCTGACGGGGGCTTCGTAGGGATCGTCGATCCCGGTGAAGCCCTTGAGTTCTCCCGCGCGGGCCTTTTTGTAGAGGCCCTTGGGATCGCGTTGTTCGCAGATTTCCAACGGCGTATCGACAAAGACTTCGACAAAGTCGCCCGGCTTCAATTTGCCGCGGATCGCGTCGCGGTCTTTGCGGTAAGGGCTAATGAACGCGGTCAGCGCCACAATGCCGGCGCTGCAAAACAACTCGCCAACCGCACCGATCCGGCGGATGTTCTCTTCGCGGTCCTGGGCTGAAAAGCCGAGGCCAAACCGTTTGGCAAATTCCTCACCGTGGCGTTCCTTGAGACCGGCCGGTGCGGCGTTGAGGCCGAGGCGAACATTGTCGCCGTCGAGCACATAGCTATGCAAGCCCGCTTGATGCAGCTTGTGATCGACCAGGTTGGCGACGGTGCTTTTACCGCACGCGCTCAAACCGGTGAACCAAACGACGCAGCCCTTGTTCTTGTTAAGTGCTTCGTGATCGGCGCGTGTGACGCTGTGTTCATGCCAATGCAGATGGACTTTTTCGTCAGCCATGGGACTGTTGCTCCTCGAGCGCCGCAAAGCGGCAGGGTGTTGGGTGGCGGGGAGTAGATGTGGGGTATCGGGTGGTGGATTGTTGGCGGCGGGTATTCGGTTTCGGGTAGCTGTGGTTGGCCGCGGCACAACTCGCAAGCGACGAAAACGCCAAGGTGTGCGTCACGAATTTCCTGCATTTCACCAAGGAATCTCAGATAATAATGCAGCCGTTGGCAAACGCACAGGGGGCATTTCGCTTCAAACGGTCGAAAAGCGAACTGCTTTGCCCCCTTGACGCGGCGGCGCTAAGCGGGGAAATTGTGTGATTCCGGCAAATTGGCCGGTGTCTCGCTTAAAAACACAAAACGCCCGCCGCGGAGTTGTTTGACATGGTTCGCGCTCGCCCTAAAACCCGCCGTGCCCGTCTGATTCGCAATCGCCGTTGCGGCAAGTGCGGCAGCGTATTGAATACTCAAGTCAAGCGCTGCAAAAAGTGCGGCGGCGCGGCCCCCTTTGTCATTCCCGGTCTCCTGACGCCAAAAACGGCGTTCCGCCGGACAAAGTAAAAATTCGGGCTGCAATAATCGCCCGTTTCTGCGAACATAATCCGTCATCCACGGGAGTGGGTCGGCGGCATCGAACCGTTAATGGGGAAAATGCCGCTCGTGCGCGCGTAGCTCGTTCTCGCCGCACACCCGCGACCAATCCTGACGCGTGACCGCGCGAGGGAGACCGTGGAACCGAATCGGGTGAGTTCCACGATGCCGAGTTGGCTGCTAGCGATCCCCTTTCCCGTCTGGCTTACGCTGGGGGTGCTGTCGTTCGTTTTTGGCATGTTGGCCTTTAGCCGCTTGAGTTCCGATTTAATCCTGATCGGCGCGGTCTTGATCTTGCTCGTCGCCGGGGTCATTGATTCCAAGGAATCGCTCAACGGGTTGGCGAATGAAAATCTGATCGCGGTGGCGTTGCTCTATGTGGTCGGCGCGGGGATGGCCGACACCGGCGGCATGACACTCTTAGCCGAAAAAATGCTCGGCCGCCCCAAAACGCCCGAGACGGCCGTGATCCGTTTGATGCTGCCGGTCGCTGCGGCAAGCGCGCTGATGAACAACACGCCGGTGGTGGCGATGATGATCCCGGTCACGGTCGATTGGGCAAAGCAAAATCGGATTCCCGTTTCAAAGCTGATGATGCCGCTCAGCTTTGCGGCGATTCTCGGCGGCGTCTGCACGCTCATCGGCACTAGCACCAACCTGGTCGTTGGCGGATTAGTCCAAGAAGCCCACGACAAACAGGTTCAATTGGTCAACGCGGGAAAGCTCGCCGCCGTGACCTTGCCGGACGGGTTGGGCTTTTTGGACATCACCTGGGTCGGCGTGCCGGTGAGTATCGCGGGGATCGCGTTTCTGGCGTTGACCAGCCGCTGGCTTTTGCCCAACCGCAAGCCGCCGATCAGCAATACCGACGATGCCCGCGAATATACGGTTGATATGGTCGTAACGGCGGATAGCCCGTTGATTGGAAAGACAATCGAGGAAGCCGGCCTGCGGCATTTGCCGGGTGTCTTTTTAGCCGAGATCCAGCGCGAGGAGTTGGTGATCCCGGCCGTCGGACCGCAGGAGCGGTTGCGAGCGCTGGACCGGTTGGTGTTTGTAGGGATCGTGGATTCGGTGGTTGATCTGCGGAAGATTCGCGGACTGGCTCCCGCCACCGATCAAGTTAAAAAAATCGCCACGCCGTCGCTGGACCGCTGCTTGATCGAAGCGGTCGTCTCGAACACCAGCCCACTGGTCGGGGTGACGATCCGCGACGGCAAATTTCGGACGCGGTACAACGCGGTGGTGATCGCGGTGGCGCGGAATGGCGAGAAGATCAATAAAAAGATCGGCGACATCGAACTGCAGCCGGGCGATACGCTGCTGCTCGAGGCGCATCCGTCGTTTGCCGCGGAGCAGCGCAAATCGCGGGACTTCTTTTTAGTGAGCCGGATCGAGGACTCGACGCCGGTGGCGCATGAGCGGGCGTGGGTGGCGATCGCGATTTTGGGGGCGTTGGTGGCCGCGATGATTTTAGAATCGTCTTGGGAACAGCTTGTACCGCTGATTCAATCCGCGCTGCCGAGCCTGGCCGAAAGCGTGTCGCTGGCGAGTTGGAAAGCGCCGTCGCTGTTGACGGTGGTGTTGTTGGCGGCCGCGGCGATGCTGATTACCCGCTGTACGACAATCACACAAGCGCGGCGGAGCATCGATTGGGAGGTGATCCTGGCGATCGCGGCGTCGTTCGCGTTGGGCAAAGCGCTGGTAAATAGCGGCGCGGCCAAGCTGCTGGGGAATTTAATGAACGACCTGAGCGGCGGGCATGATTGGCTGACCTTGGCCACGGTCTATTTCGTGACGCTGATCGTGACAGAGCTGATCACCAACAACGCGGCGGCGGCGCTGATGTTTCCGCTCGCGATAAAAACCGCCGAAGCGGCCGGGATGCAGCCGATGCCGTTCATCATCGTGGTGATGGTCGCCGCGAGCTGCGGCTTCGCCACCCCGATCGGCTATCAGACCAACTTAATGGTCTATGGGCCTGGCGGGTATAAGTTCAGCGATTATCTGAGGGTGGGAATTCCGCTCGATATTCTGGTGGGGATCGTAACGGTCGTGGTCATGCCCTGGGCCTGGCCGCTGCGTTCGTAGGTCCGATCGTCTCGAGCGGAACTGAGTATGGCAACAGGTTGGTGAATGCGTCTCAAAACGGTCCCCAGAGGAGCGTTGGAACGTACGTGCTTAGTCGAGCCGGCTTGACTTGTCGTGTAAGATTCATATCTTGCCGTTCTCTGGCCATACCCCTTTCCCCATTCCCCATACCATGTTCCGCATCCGTCCCGCGGCCGAACGGGGGCAAGCCGACTACGGTTGGCTTCGCACCGCACATACGTTTTCGTTTAACGACTATCGCGATCCGGCCCATACGCGGTTTCGCGCGCTGCGCGTGATGAACGAAGATCACGTCCAGCCGGGGCAAGGTTTTGGCATGCATGGCCATCGCGACATGGAGATCGTCACCTATGTGTTGAACGGCGAGCTGGCACATCGCGACAGTTTGGGCCACGCGGAAACGCTTCGTCCCGGTGAATTTCAGCGGATGACCGCCGGCACGGGGATACAACACAGTGAATTCGACCCTTCAGTCGATCAGGCGGTTCACTTGTATCAGATTTGGCTGCTCCCGGAAAAAACCGGTTTAACGCCGGGTTATGAGCAAAAACAATTCGCTTTGGCTGAACGGCAAGGGCGTTGGCAGTTGGTCGCTTCTCACACCGGGCGTGACAATTCGCTTACGATCCATCAAGATGTGGGCGTGTGGCTGACCGAGTTGGCCAACGGAGACGCGGTTGAGCACGAGCTGTCGGCCAAACGCCATGCCTGGCTGCAAGTTCTTCGCGGCAAAGTGAACGTCAGTTCCGCGAACCACAACGCGGTGCGACTTGCTGCCGGCGACGGGTTAGCGGTCAGCGAAAAGCCAAACTTGCGAGTGAGCGCAGACGAGCCGGCGGAGTTGCTGCTCTTCGATTTGGCGTGATTTGGTTTTGCGGGATCGATTTATTAATTGCGGTGAACTCCCAACGAGTCCGCCGCGCCGGCTTTTTCTTCGTTTTGCGGAGTTGCCTCACATGTTCACCGCCATCATAAGCATCCTCGGCCGCGTGTTGTTAAGTGCGATTTTTTTATTAAGCGCAGTGGGAAACAAAATTCCCAAATTTAAGGAAGTGGTCGATGATATGACCAAACACGGAGTTCCCTCCGCGAAATACATGCTCGGCGGGGCGATCGTGTTTCTCATTGCCGGCAGCTTGAGCATCATCCTCGGTTTCAAAGCTCGGATCGGCGCGCTGATGTTAATCGTGTTTCTCGTCTTGGCGACGTATTATTACCACCTTCCCACCTCGACAGCCGACGCAAAGGAGAAGCAGGACGAAACAATTCAGTTGATGAAAAACACCGCCATGTTCGGGGCACTGCTTTTCATCATGGCCAATGGCGCAGGTGCGGGAAGCCTCGACTCGGGGGCCGCGCGGGGCCGCGACGTGGTGGAATGACGCGACCGCTTCCGCAGTGAACAAACGCACGCAATGCGAAGTAATTGCGTTAACCAAGTTACTGGCTCAATAGGAAAGAAAAAAACTGACTGATTAATTAGCGTCCATTAGCGATAAGAATTCGAAAACCGCTAATTTTCGCTAATTTTCGCTAATCGGGCGAAATGAAAAAACGCCAACCTGCTAACCGCGCTTTTTTATGCCGGAACCATGAGACAATCGCATTGCGATTTGGTATATTTTCAGACATTGCGAAACCGCATCCTCGGAATCGGCGGCTGTGCGGCAACTCTCTCGAAGGGGCGGATCACGCGCGGACATTACTCGAACGGCGTGAGACAACGAAGCGGAGCAAGCTTCGTTTTTCGCGCGTTCTCCAACACTAATTTTGTCAAAGGATACATTGGTCATGCGAGCATCACGGATTTTGATTTTGGCGGTGAGCGGCGCGTTGGGGATGACCGTAGGCTGGCTCTGGGCCCAAGGGACGACCCCGCCCGCCGCCGACCCGAAGACCCCTCCCGCGCCGACTGCGCAAAAAACGCCGGCGGTCTCTCCCCCCGCCGCAACGCCTCCCGCCGTCCCCGCCCCTCCCACTCCCGAAGAGGCGGAATTCACCAAAATGGCGACGGAATGGAAGACGATCTTGGGAGAAATGAACAAGTTGCAAGCCGAGTATCAGATCGCCAAGCCGGCCGATCGTATCGCCATTGAGCAAAAGTTTAACGCGCTCTTGCAACAAGCCCAGCCGATGCAGTCCGTACTCAAGCAAGCGGGCGAAAAAGCGGTGTTGGCCAATCCGAAAAACGGGGAAGTGGTTGAATTCTTGCTGTCAGTCGCCGCGGCCGAAATGCGCGAAGAACAACATGCCGAGGCGTGGCGGATCGCGAAAGTTCTGCAAAAGGCGAATGCGGCCGATATTCGGGTAAAATTTATGATCAGCGAATTGGCCTGGATGAACAACGACTTTCCGACCGCGCTGGCGATGATACAAGCCGTCGCCGCCGAAAAGCCCGGCAAGGAAGCCGAGCAAGAATTGGCGAAGAAGGAGAAGTACGCCAAGATGTGGGAAGCCGAGTCAAAACTCCGCGAGGCCGAAGCCAAAGCCGACGACCTTCCCCGCATCAAGCTGCAGACCACCAAAGGCGACATCGTCCTCGAACTCTTCGAGAATGAAGCCCCCAACACGGTCGCCAATTTCGTGAGCCTGGTTGAAAAGAAAGCCTATGACGGCACGATCTTTCATCGTGTGCTGCCAATGTTCATGGCCCAAGGAGGAGATCCCAAAGGCAACGGCTCCGGCGGACCGGGCTACACGATCAAATGCGAAGTAGGAGCTCCTAACGCGCGGAATCATTTTCGCGGCACGTTGAGCATGGCCCACGCCGGCAAAGACACCGGCGGTTCGCAATTCTTTATGACGTTCGTGCCGACCGAACAGCTCGACGGGAAGCATACCGTGTTCGGCCGCGTGATCGAAGGTCTCGATGTGCTCGATAAAATTCAGCGGATCAATCCCGAAGATCCCCAGAGCAGTCAGATCAAGCCCGACTCGATCGTCAACGCGACCGTGATCCGCAAACGCGCGCACGAATACGCCCCGGTCACCGCGCCGGACACACGAAAGCGGTGATAACAGAGTGCGGAATGGAATGCAATTATCGGGGGTGCGGCCAAGTGCCGCTCCCCCATTCTGCATTCATCATTGTGCATTCTGCATTTCCCCCTTGCTCCCCTGCTCCCCCTCTCCCTTGCTCACCCTCTCCCCTGCTCTCAACCACCCATCCCAGCTTGCCTGACCCACTTCTTCGGTCATTGCGTTGACTCGCGGAGGAGTCGGTCTAAAATGAACTATGACCCCGTGCAAGTGCGGCCGTTTTCCCGCCGTTTCGAGCGTTAAGAACTGAATAGCGAGCGGGTGCGTAAACCATGTTGCGACGCTGCGAAAGGGCATCTTTGGCCGCAGCGACGAAATGCGGTTTACCGAACAGAAAGCGAGGCGTTTGAGCAATGACCACAACCCCCCATCCTAACTTGTCCCGGCACGCCGCGTCGCCTCAGGGGCGCACGTTAGTCGCGTTGCCGGTTTATAACGAATCGCTGCACGTCAACGGCGTGTTAGACGAAGTGCTGCGTTATGCGCCGCATGTGCTGGTCGTTGACGACGGCTCGACCGACGGCACCGCCGATCTCCTCGCCGCCCGCAACGATATCAAAGTTGAACGCCACGCGCTCAATCGCGGTTACGGCGCGGCGTTGCAGACCGCGTTCTCGTGCGCGTTGCGGCAAGGGTATGACTATTTGGTCACGATCGATTGCGACGGCCAACATCAGCCGCGCTTGATCCCCGAATTCGTCCGCGTGTTGCGCGGCGAACCGACCGTGGAACTCCCCTACGCTCCGCGCGAAACGCATGACGAACGCTCCGTCGATCTGGTCTCGGGGAGCCGTTATTTGCGCGCTTTCGACGGCGATACCTTGCCGCCGATCGAACGTCGCCGGATCAACGTCCAAATCACCGCCGAGTTGAACGCCTGCCTGGGGTTGCAACTCACCGACGCATTTTGCGGTTTCAAAGGATATCGCGTCGCCGCGCTCGCCAGGTTGCTCATCCGCGAAACGGGCTACGCGATGCCGTTGGAATTTTGGGTCCGCGCGGCGCATGCCGGGTTGCGGATCGAAGAGTTGCCCGTGCCGCTGGTTTACCTGGAAGAAGCACGCTCGTTCGGCGGCGCGCTCGATGATTCGCATAAGCGATTGGCGTATTACCATCAGGTAATCGACCGGACGATTTGCGAATTGACCGCGGTGAGCCAGCGTGCGCAATCCGCGCGGAGCGGCCTGCGGCTGCCGTTACCTCCCGCCGACGCGTCGGCCTGCCGCGAAACGCTGTGCGGAGAGAGCCGCGAATGATCGGGCTGACGGATACCGTGTCTCAAGCAACTGTGCCTAAAAATAACTGGCAAACTCCCCGCGCGGATGGCGCTCGACTCATCGAACCCGAGTTGGGGGCCTGGCTCCATTGGTCGGCGGCGAACCGCGCGGAACTGGCGGCCGTCAATTTTGACGTTCAAGGGCGCAATCTTGCCGAGCTTTCTGCGGCTGCGCGATCCGAATTGTTGAACGCCGCGATCGCCGCAACTTCGACATATCGAAATGTCGAACTTCCCGCCGGCTTGTCCCCCGCCACGGCCGCGCACGCTGCGTTCTATTTGGCCGGACATCAACCGGAGCTGTTTCATCCCGGCGTCTGGCTCAAGAACGGGCTGATCAGCCGCGCCGCGACGATTGAGTCGGCCCGCTACGCCCGCGCAGAGTTGCAACAGCGTGCCAATCACCCGTTGGAACCCGCCGTGCCGCGGCGGACGGCGGTGGCGATCAATTTGACGGTCGATACGGACCTGGTCAAGCCGGGCGCGGTGCGCGTTCCCGGCGGCGATGCGGCGCGGCCCCGGTGGAGCATCGTTCCGCTGGACGACGGTCATGCCCAGGTGCCGTGGGAGATGCGCGCCATCGCCGATCACGACCTGCTGCGCTCTTGGCCCCAGCGGATGCTGGAAGCCGCGCTGCCGCCGGCCGCGGCAGGGTGCTGGCGCGAGGTGTGGCCATTGGTCAGCGAACGTGCCCGCGCGACCGGCAACCTCGGGCAAGCGCTTGCCCAGTCGCGGCATCAATACGAAAGTCAGTTCGGTTGGAAAACGCTGGAACTGCCGATGAGCCGCGTGCAGCAATTACCGGCGGTTCGTTGGTTCTTGCTGCATCTCTTGGCGAATCTACCGCGGTTTTGCGAAGTCTATAACGCCGCGATCGCCGGTTATCGCGCGGCGCACGAGATCACCAGCCGCGCCCATCCCGCGCCCCTCTTGGAAAATTCGGGCGAATGGATCGAAGCGCCGTTTTGGCTTTGGGACGCGGCCAATCCGCACCGTCGCCGCGTGTGGGCGTTGTGGCGAAACGACGAACTCACGCTGACCGACCGCGGCGGCGCGGAGCTCCGTTTGCCCCTTTCGCCCGATCGTCCATTGGACGACGCGCTCGCGGCTTGGAACCGCGCCGAAGCGGGCGGCTTGCGGCTGCGGACCAAGGCCCTGGTGACAACGCTGGTCGCGCGGACGCTGCTTTGCGATTTGTTCGTCCATGGGATTGGCGGGGCGAAGTACGACGAAGTGACCGACCGGATCATCGCGGCGTTCACCGGCTTGCCCGCGCCGCGTTATGCGGTGGCGACGGGAACGCTCCGCTGGCCCCGCGTCGCGGCCCCTTGCGAGCCGCGCTCCAGCGAACGAATTCGCGGTGATCTGAGAGCGACGCGCTTTCATCCCGAACGATTTTTGAACGGTTCGCTCGATGCCACGGCGTCCGCGGCGATTGCCGCAAAGCGGACCTGGCTCACCACCGCCAAAACCCCCGCCAATGCCCAGTCGCGGCATCAAGCGATTGTCGCGGCCAATGCGGCGCTACAACCGCTGGTGGAACCGATTCGCAATGAACTGCGCAATAAATTGGCCTCCTGCGAACAATCGCAGCAAGCCGAGTCAGTGCTTGCCTCCCGCGAGTTGGCGTTTGTGCTCCATTCCGAAGCGCGGTTGCGGGAGTTTTTCACGGGTTAAAGTGTAGGGCGGATCATAATTGACCTTAAGAAATTCACAATCCCACTCCAAAAAATATAGTATAACAAATCACATTTGCATTTACTTTGGCGAGCATGTTGATAAACTTGAATCTACACAATAATGGAATCGAACGCATATGAAATCGTTAAGCTACAAAATTGTTTCACGCCTAGCTCTGATCGCATTAATGTTCTGGTGCGGTGGTTTTACTTTCTATGCCCTGATAGTTGTGCCAATAGGAAATGAAATATTAGGCTCAGCCGGTCAGGGTGTAATTACCCAAGCAGTGACGATCCGCTTGAATTATCTTGGACTGGTTGCTGCGGCGCTCAATATACTCGCGCTGCGAGGTAAGCATACGCGTTGGAGCATTATTGCCGTATCACTTTTTGCAATCACTCAGTCAATGTTGTTTGCCTTGCACGCGTTTCTCGGCACCATGTTTAATCCGGTGACACAAGAGACAACCGCCGAATTTTATTTCTGGCATGAAGTCTATTTGACGGTGATTGCCATCCAATGGTCCGCGGCTTGGCCGGTATTACTGAAATTACTTCAATCGACTTCGAGGATGTCTCCAGCGGCTGTGACTTGAACATCGCGGATTTTTCCCGCAGGCGTTTTCCCACGAATTTCAAAACGATCTTCGCCGACTTTCCAAACTGAATCAAATTTGACATCAGGCAATTTTCCCTGGGCCGCTTTGAGCGCAGCCGGGGGTACTTTGTCTAATGTAATTACTGATTCATCCCTGTTCACTTTAGGATGACCCGAACAGCCCATGGTCAACAGACAAACGCAGGTTATCATCAAGCAGAGTCGCATTAATAGTTTCCTTCGCCTATGGTTTCATTTCCGGCGCGAGTCGCGAGGGCGCGATACGTTTGGTAATTCAAATCGGCAGTCAAAAATTGCACATGGCCGTCGGCAAAAGCAAAATTCGCCCCTGAGCCGTGCAAACTGTAAAACTGATTCACATCGCTTTGCGGATCGCCGGGAGAACGGCGTTCGCCGGCATGGCCTAGAATCATTCCGGAACTATGTTCCACCCGCGGACGACCAATATTATCGCCATCATCTGTGAATAATATGGCGTCTGTGACCGCGCCCGTCCAGGTCGCATGACCTAAACTCACCGACCGCTCGCCAAGCAAAATCGTTTTTGAAGTACCGTCTATGATATTCTTCGTGCCAATCTTACTATTGCGAAAAAAGCAACCGTCGCCATCGACGCCCGGTTCAGTCGTGCCAAACATACCTACATAATTCGACGGCGCGACTCCGCAAATTGTCCCCAACGGCTGCCCGCTCTGATCCCGCTTCTTGGCGGTCCAGGCAAATTGCGATTCCGCATTATCGCCCGGACAAAGATAACTTGGGATCACCGCCACTCGCGCGTCATTCATCGCATCTTCTATCGGCTTATCGAAATGAAGCGTCTGATAAATGGCTGTCTCTTCTAGCTGTGGAAGAATTTTCGCACCCCAGCCCCAACCAGGTCCGAGGTCTGCGCCGCTTTGGTCAAATTTAGATTCGTAGCCGCTAGGGAAGCGCTTGTTGCTGTCGTGATAATCCTGCGTCGCAACGGCGATTTGGTGAAGATTATTGCCGCATTGTTGCCGTCGCGAGTAGGTTCTCGAAGCTTGTATCGCGGGCAAGAGCAAAGCCACCAGAACCCCGATGATTCCTATGACCACAAGGATTTCAACCAAAGTAAACCCGAGTTGTAATTTTCTTTTATTCATAATATGTTATGTTACACAGTGGGAACGTGCGCTGCAAGCGATATTTAGTTTAGTGCCTCACTTTTCCATGAACTTATTAAAGGGCCGGAAATTGTGCGTATGCGAGCCAGCGATACAATTTTCAGGGGTTTGAAGCACTCCGCATAAGTTCAGGTCTGATTGCTGCACTACATTAGTTGTGTTAAAATTCACATACGAATAAACGACGAATATATGAAGAATTCTTCGTGCTCACAATGATTCGCTATATTCTTGCAACATTACTTGCAATAATCGTTGTATCGCGATTAATGCGTTTGAAAGCTCCAGATGGCCCGACGTTCCGTGAAGCCCGCGCCCGCCCATGATGACCCCCAGGAGGCCGCCGCCCCGCCGCGGATCATCGGCGGCGACCTCCGCGGGCGGAAGCTGCTCTTTACGCCAGACCCGCGGACGAGGCCGATGAAAGAGCGGGTCCGCGAAGCGGTCTTCAATCTGCTTGGTCCCGAAGTCAAAGACAAACATGCCGTTGATTTATTCGCGGGAACCGGCGCGTTGGGATTCGAGGCGCTCAGCCGCGGCGCGGCGAGCGCGACCTTCGTCGAGCGGCATTTTCCGACCGCCGATTTGCTCGGGCAAAACGCCGCCGCGTTGGGACTGCGCGACAAGGTCACGGTTATTCCGGGCAACTCGCTGCTCTGGAGCAAACGGCTGCCGCCGCTCCCTGCGATTCCGTGGGTCGTCTTCTGTTCGCCGCCGTATGACATGTATCTGCAGCAAGAGACGGAGCTATTGGCGTTGCTGCAAACGCTGCTCGCCGCCGCCCCGTCGGGCTCGCTTTTCGCGGTCGAAACCGACGCCCGG
>Ga0163144_10022802_pt1 | contig 12395 bp, 8 predicted proteins | sample OliLak19BULKMAT1_FD_123175 | JGI IMG/M metagenome (GOLD analysis project Ga0163144, IMG submission 123175) | Freshwater microbial mat bacterial communities from Lake Vanda, McMurdo Dry Valleys, Antarctica - Oligotrophic Lake LV.19.BULKMAT1 | ecosystem: Environmental > Aquatic > Freshwater > Lake... | reverse complement strand
GGCAACGAGCAGTTCGCCGTAAAAGCCAGCGGCGCGTGCCTCGCGACGCTGACCGAAACCGACGTCACGATGTGCGACACCGCGCGCGCGCTTGCCATCCTCGACAGGCGCACCCTCGCCGACGACGAACTCGATCAGGCGCTGCTCGACATGCGCGTCGGGGGTGCCGGGAGCAAGCCCAGCATCGAAGCGCTCTTTCACGCGTGGCTGCTCACCTTGCGCGAGGTGAACTTCGTCGGGCACTGCCATCCCCTGACGGTCAACCAGGTCTTGTGCTCGCCCCGTGCCCGCGACTTCGCCGAGCGCCGGCTGTTCCCGGATGAAGTCGTCTGCTGCGGCGCGCAATCGGTGTTCATCCCCTACGCTGATCCCGGGCTGCCGCTGGCGCGGGAAATCGCCGAGCGCACCCGCGCGTTCCTGGAGAAGGAGGGTGAAGTCCCCCGTCTCATTCTCCTGCAAAACCACGGGCTAATCGCCCTCGGCGCGACGCCGCAGGCGGTGCTCGCGTCCACGCTCATGGCGACGAAGGCCGCCGCGATCTTCATGGGCGCGGCGGCGATGGGCGGCCCGAACTTCATGACGCCCCAGCACGTCGAGCGCATCGCCAACCGGCCCGACGAAGCGCACCGGCAGCGGCAATTGAAAATCTGAGGGATTAAAACGTGATGCGTAAAACGTAAAGGAGTTGCGCCACCGCCCTAACTTTCACTCGCTTTTGATTTCAGATTTACGTTTCACGCTTCACGTTTTACGCCTTTCCCCATGCCCACGCACCACCTCGCCTGTGACCTTGGCGCCGAGAGCGGACGCCTGATGCTCGGCACCATCGCGGACGGCCGCCTCGCTCTCGAAGAGTTGCATCGTTTCCCCAACCGCGTCTCGCGCGCAGACGACTCGTTGCAGTGGGACATCCCCCGGCTGTTCGATGAACTCAAAGCCGGCTTGAAGAAGGCCGCTGCCTTGAAGCTGCCCATAGCCAGCATCAGCACGGATTCCTGGGGTGTCGATTACGTGCTGCTTGATGCGCGTGGCAAAGTGATGCCGCCCGCATTCCATTACCGTGATCCGAGAACGGCCCTCGGGGTTGAGCGCGTGCGGTCGAAGGTTTCCTGGCCCGAAGTGTTTGCCCAGACCGGCATCCAGTTCATGCCGCTGAACACGCTGTATCAACTCGCCGCTGAAGAACCGGCGCGCCTCGGCGAGGCCTCCCGGATGCTGATGATTGCCGATGCCTTTAATTTCTGGCTCAGCGGCACAGCGCGCATCGAGGAATCCAACGCCAGCACGACGCAGCTCTACGATCCGCGCGCGCGGCTGTGGTCGGTCAAGCTGCTGCAATCGCTCGAGCTTCCCGCGAAGCTCTTTCCGCCAATCGTTTCCTCCGGCACGCGACTTGGCACGCTCACGCCCGAACTGGCGCTCGAAACCGGGCTGGGCGAAATCGCCGTCATCGCGGGCTGCTCGCACGACACAGCCGCTGCGGTGGCCGCGGTTCCCGCCAGCGGTGAAAACTGGGCCTACCTCAGTTCGGGCACGTGGTCGCTGCTGGGACTGGAATTGAGCCAGCCGCTGCTGACAGATGCCTGTCGCGAATTGAACTTCACCAACGAGGTTGGCTTCGGTGGCTCCATTCGACTGCTCAAGAATATCTCCGGACTCTGGCTGGTGCAGGAATGCCGCCGCGAGTGGGCGCACGCCGGCCAGGCCTTCGACTACGCCACCCTGACGCGGCTCGCCACGGAAGCGCCGCCGTTTGTCTCGTTGATCAACCCCGCGGACCAACGCTTCCTCGCGCCCTCGATCATGACGACGGCGATGGCGGAGTTTTGCCGCGAGACGAAGCAGCCAGTCCCCGCCACGCCCGGCGCGTTCGTGCGCTGCGCGCTGGAAAGCCTGGCCCTGCTTTATCGCCGCACGTTGCGGGATATCGAACGCTTGACCGGACGCCGCATCGAACGCCTGCACATCGTCGGTGGTGGCAGCCGCAATCCGCTGCTGAATCAATTTGCCGCCAACGCCACGCAGTTGCCGGTCTTCACCGGCCCGGTCGAGGCGACCGCCGCCGGAAACGTGCTGGTGCAGGCTCTCGCGCTGGGAGAAATCCCCTCTCTCGCTGAAGCCCGCAAGATCGTCGCCGCCAGCTTCCCCGTTGAGCGCATCGAACCGCGCGATGAAATGGACTGCGCGCAGGCTTACCAACGATTCGTAAATCTCATTGGGTGAAGGCGCGCGACGCCTGCGCTGGTGAGAGTCCCACGCTTGTCAGCGACGGAGCGCCCGTACAGGATTTCCCCGATGATTGATTCGAACTCGACGGGGAATCCCGAAACTTTTTTGACACTGGAGGAATTGGAGAACCGCCTGTGCGCGCTGCCCGCCGCGCCGCAAAACTCGGGCAGGGTCGCGCTGCTGGTGAGGAAGGTGGATGGCGGCGTTCGAGAAACTCCCGATCAGATTCACGCCGGAGTGGAGACGGGATTCCCCGGTGATGCCTGGGGACGCCGCTCGGATCGCAAAGCGGAGGCGCAGCTTGCCGTGATGCAGCGGGATGTCGCGGAGTTGATCGCGAATTCACAGCCCCTGACGCTCTTTGGAGACAACCTGATTCTCGAACTGGATCTCTCTGCGGCGAACCTCCCCATCGGCAGTCGCGTGCGTGCCGGGAGCGCGATGCTGGAGGTGACACCGATGCCGCACAATGGCTGCGGCAAATTCCAAAAGCGCTTTGGGGAAGACGCGCGCACCTTCGTCTCCAAGCCGGAATTGCGGCACCGGAATCTCCGCGGCATCTACCTGCGCTTGGTCAAGGAAGGCGAAGTGCGGGTCAACGATGTCGTGGAAGTCGTCGCGCGCCCAGCCGCAGTGTAGGACAGACATCCAGCCTGACCTTCCTTCACTTGTACATCTGCACGAGCTGCTGGTATTCTGGCAGGCCGCGCACGGCGGCGAAACGCGCGTCGTTGGTGGCGTTGGTATAGAGGTTGGGAGCGTTGCCGTCCTTTTGCCTCCGGGCGCCATTTTGCTTAAGCGCCTCGGTAAGGCTGGCCACGGCCTGCGTGGTCTTGTTCTGCATGGCCAGCACGGCCGCCAGGTCAAAGTGAGTCTCCGGACTTTCGGGTGTGAGCTGGGTCAGGCGCGTCAAGGCGCGCTCGATGCCGGCGACATTCCCAATCTGCGCGTAGCTCTGGGCGACCGCCAGGAGCAGGCTGTTGTCGGCCTTGGGATGCTGCGCCAGCGTGTCGAGGCGGGCGTTGGCCTTGTCCGGCTGCTGCATCTGGATGTAGGCGCCGGCAAGGCTGTAGCCAAGGCCGAGGTTGTCCGGCTGCGCGGCCACCTGCTGTTCGAGCGCGGCGACTTGCGCGGCCGGGTTGAGCGGCGGAGCGACGGCGGCACCCGCGGGAGCGGGGGCCTGCGAAGCCTTGATGCGACGAAGTTCCACGACGAGGCCGTCGAGCTGGGCGTTGAACTTGTCCAGTTGCAGCGAGGTGCTGGCGAGCAGGAGGGCGTCGTCGATGCGGCCCAGGGTGACGAGGAGATTGACGTAGCGGAAGATGGCTTCCGGGCTGTAGGGGCAGAAGGCATAGGCCTGCTTGAAGGAGAATTCCGCCTCCCGGATCATGCGCTGCTGTTCCTGCGGCGAGCGCGCCTTGCTGAGGCGCCAGTTGTAGACGCCGGCAATGGAGCTGCGGAGCTTGGAGAAGGCTTTTTGTCCGTCGCTGTCGCGGATGAAAGCCCAGTCGCCCTTGAAGGTCGAGGGCTTTTCCTTGCGCACGTAAATCTGGTTCGCGAAGTCGCAGATGTTGGAGATGGTGGTGTCGTAGGTGATCCAGTTTCCGATGCTGCGGGTGGAGAACTCGGACCAGAAGTGATGATCGCGCTCGACCATCTCCTCGGTGATTTCGGGCACCTCGTTGCGATTGATCTTCATGATGATGCCGTAGGGCGTGAGGTGCGGATACATCCAGTCGAGCGGGAAGCTTTCCTCGACGTAGAATTCGCGGTCGGGATTCTTGTCGAAGATGACCTTGGTCAGCAGGCCGTTGATGGCCATGACGGCGACCTGGCCGGAGACCTGCACGCGGTTGTCGATGATCTTCACGTCCTCGCCCGGCCGGATCTGGCGCGGCTCGTTGGGCAGCCGGCGGTCATGATCGAGCCGCTTCTGGGCGTCGGCGAGATACTCCTGGAAGCAGCGCTGGGAATCATCGTTGCTGGCGCTCTGGATTTCCATGTCGGGATAGACCCCGCCCTGGCTCCTGGTGATTTCGATGGGATACGTCTCCTCCAGCAGGATGCGGTTGAGCCGCACGCGGGTGTGGCTCTGGGGATTCTGCTTGATGAAGCGCTGCGTGCGGTCGGTGATCTTCACCCCGGCAAAGCGATTCGATTCGTAGAGCGAGGGGACGGCCTGGAGTTCAGCGATTCGCTTTTTGACGGAGTCAAGTTCCGCCTGCAGGGGTTTGATTTTTCCGGCAAGCTTCTCTCGCTTCCTGGCATTCTCCGGCACCTCGGCCACCGCGTCGAGGTCGCCTTTAGCCACGGCGATGGCGGTGGTGTAGCCGGCTTTCTGCTGGGCTTTGAGGTCCAGTTCCTTCCAAGTGTTCAGCTCCCGTTCCAGCAACACATTGAGATCCTTGACCAAGACGGTGCGCAGGCTCGCATCCGCTGCGCCGGAGCCGAGGCGTTGCTGGGTTTCCTTGCTGAGGTTCTCGTAGAGATATTTGGCGACCGGATCCTGCTGCGGGCCGGGCTTGAGCTTGGCGACGAAGGCATTGAAGTCCTTGAAGTGATCATCCTCGAAGAAGGATTCGCCGACACGCCGCCTCTTCTCGATGTTGTCGCCAAGCGTGAGGAATAAGTCATCCAGAGGCCGCGCCAGCTTGGCGAGGAAGTTCGTCTTGTCGCCGCGTTCCAGCTCCTTGGGGCCGCGCGCGAGTTCCGTGAAGAACGGCGGATCGATCTGGGCGCTGCGATTGTAGTGGGCGCGGATGTAGTTGAGGTAGGTGCCGTCGGCCAGCGCGTTCTGGGTGATCAGCGCCACATCGCGCCGGTCGAAGGACGGGTCCATTAAGTTGCGCTTGCTGGAGGGCGTGAAACTCTCGCAGAAGATCATGTAAGTCGGATTGAAGCGGCCAGGGTCTGTTCCGCCGTAGAGCACGGTGTCGCGATCCATCTCGGGATAAATCAGCTTGCCCTGCGGCGTCTTCAGCAATTCCTCGCGGCGCTTGGCATCGTAGGAGAGTTCGCCCGTCGCGGGATCCTTGAAGGGCGGCGTGAACATGTCGTGGCCAAACCAGTAGCCGAAGTAGTGACCGCGCTGCTCGTTGTCCGACCAGTGCGAGAGGACCGACCACGCGGGCATGGCGCAGAAGACCAGCAGCAGGGGCACTTTAAGCAGTCGTGTGCGGCTGAAGAAAAGGACTCCCGCCCCGGCCACCGCCAGCACGAAGCTGAACACGGCCGTGAAGCGCACGACGGGCGAATGACTGGGATCCAGATCGAACACCAGCGTATTCACATGAACGCCATTGTCGGAGCCGAAGGTGACGCCCAACAGAAGCAGCGCAAGGCCCGCCGCGCCCAGCGCGCCGTAGAGGCAATACTTGCGGAAGCGCTCCAGTTGCAGCGAGAGATACGCCCCCATCAAAGTCAATCCGTAGCCGACACCCATCGCGATCATGACGTGGCCGGCGGTGAAGAACACCTTGTTCAGGTCGCGGCTCTGCCGGTCGGGCGCGGGGTTGAGCAGGATGAGCAGGAAGAAACTGAGCGTGAGGTAAATGGCCGAGAGGCTGATCAGCCAGGAACGTTCGCGCGGCTGCATCTTCTTGATGAAGAAGAACGGGATGATGCCAATCAGCAGATAGACCAGGTTGAATTCATCCAGCAGTCCGCCGGCGTACATCTGCAATTGATCCACGAAGCGGCTTAACTCCGTCGTGGGATGGATGCGCTCGTATTGGCCACGCGTGAAGGCGTGGATGAAGCCCTGGACGGTGCGCGGATAACCCCAGTTCAGAGGCGGGTTGCTCATCGAGGCCAGCGCCATGTAGAGGTAGAAGGCCGTGCCGGTGGCAAAGCACAAACCCGCATTGAAACTCGCCAGCCATTCCTTCGGCATTCGCGCGGTCTGTCGGGCGAGGTAGACAAATCCGCCAATCGCTCCGAGGCCCACGAGGTTGAGGAAGGCGAAGACCCCCTTCCTTTCAGAGAAATCTGCGTAGCCGGTAATGGTCAGCAGCAGGATGGCGAGGTAACCCAACCCGACCACGAAACTCACGTCACGCCCGAACTCCCGCGCGGTCAGCTTCGTCTTCACCGCCAGCACCGCCCAGATGCCCATGGAGACGATGCCGATCAGATTGAAGATGACGGCCACCGGCAGGTTTTCGCTGACCAGGCTCAAGGACCCCATCTTGATTAAAACCAATCCGGCGATGTAACACACCGAGTTCCAGAACAGGAAGGCGCGGCCCAACCGGGGCGAGGCGGCGATGATGCCCGCCTCCATGCCGATGACGATGACGAGCAGCGACTGGTGGTTGTTGAAACAGATGCCATACCAGAAGAAGGCCATGTAGAGGTAGCGGCGCTGGTGCGGCGCGTAAATCCAGCGCATCATGCACACCAGCACGCCCGTCAGCGACAGCACGCTGAGCGTGTACACTTCCACGATCACCGCCTGGCTCCACATGAAGCCGTTGAAGCCAATCAGCATTCCGCCCACGAAACCCGATACCACGCACAGCCCGTTTTCCCAGCCGCGCGTCACGCCCTTCAACTCCGCGATGCCTTCCAGGATCATGCTGCTGCCGCGCGAGATCATCGCCGCCACGAGTCCGCAGGAGAGGGCGCCCGCCACCGCCGACGAGATGGCGACGCGATAGGCGATGTTCGAGATGGGCACCAGCCAGGTGAAAATCCACGAGTAAACCGTCCACACCGGATAGCCCGGCGGATGCGGCACGCCCGCGTAAAAGGAGCCGGTCGCCAGTTCGCCGCAATCCTCCAGCGTCAGGTCTGGCGCGAGTGTGTAGAGATATCCCGCAAAAACCACCAGCATCGTGATGATGCAGGAGATCCAGTCGCTGCGCCGGAAGAGCGGCGGCACCTTCACCGGGGGCGATGGGGTCGGAGCGGGCGCAGAGGAGACGGGTTTCGTTGCCGCCGGCCGGTTGGACTGGTTGGCGGCGTTTTTAGGATTCGGATTGCTCATCAAATAGGGAGTTAAGATCGGTGGTAATTCGAGCGGCCTCAAGGGATGCGATTCCTGCGGTCCGGCGTGCCTGCGCCGGTGAGCGCAACGGATGAATCCCCGGGCGGCCTATTGGAACAGGCTGTTAGTGCGGGCCATTTCGCGGGGAGTTGACAGCGGGGCGCCGTCGTTTGTCGATTCCAAACTGCTTTCCAGCCGCACTACCTCAAGGCAACTGGCAGGTGGCGAGTTGGCTTCACTGTGATGGATGCTGGGGGAAAAGGCGGCCAGTTGTGGCTGCACCATCGACTCAGAAAAGAGCAGGCGGGAACTCCCTGCGCCCAGCCAATCCACTGGCTGGCGGCCCACAAGAAACATGCCGAACAAAAACACCGCCATCGCTGGCGCGAGCCAATGCCACGCCGCAGGCTGCCCGTGCGCGACGGCTGTCGCGCCCGATGTGGACACTGCCTCGCCAAAGATCGCCGCCCTAACTTTTGGCGAAGGGGCTCGCGGCGTCCAGGAACGCAGGCGCTCCTCCAGTTGATTCCAATGCTTCATAGTTTTCTTGCGTGAGGCAGGCCTTGAGCTTCTGCAACCCGTAGCGGTAACGGCCCGCCGCGGTGTTGTGAGAAATCTCCAGCAACCCGCCGATTTCCTCGAACGTGTACTCGTGCCAGATCTTCAGGACGATGACCTCGCGCTGCTCCGGCGGCAGCGTCTCCAGGCAGCGCAGCGCCGCGCGCTCGTGCGGATTCTCCCCGGCACCCCGCTCGAACCACCGGTGTGATTCCAGTTCCCGCGTCAGCCTTCGCCACAGGCTGCGCTTGTAGTTCAGCGCCCGGTTGCGGAAGGCCCGCAGGCAGTAATGCTGCGGCTGCTCCGGCGCCTCCGTCCGTTCCATCAGTGCGATGAACGTCTCCTGCAAGACATCCTCCGCCTCGCTGTGGCCCAAGCCCAGCGCGCGACCGTAGAGCACCAACTGCGGGGCGTTGGCTTCATACAAGTTCTGGCACCAGTGCGACATGCGTCAGCGACTTAATCGTCCGATTCCGGCCGCTTTCAACCAATAGACACCGCTCGGAGGCGATTTGTATATCAACCTTAAAGATTTTCCCGCCCCTGGGAAATCCGAAAATACCGCCGATGTCCGCCATGGATTCCAGCGTGAGTCGGATGGCATTTCGAGGGCACAGCACGTTTGCGGCGGCGTGAATGTCTTCAATCGCCGCGGCCCTGCCCGTCACGCATCCGGTCGGTCCGGCCAGGTAAGAGACAGGGAGAATCCTTCGCACGCGCCTGCGGCTCCGGCTCCGGGCGCGTTTTTTGATCACGCGGTCAACCGTCCGTGATTCCTCAGACGTTCAGCCCAAACAACCGCTGGTGCGCCTGGATGGCGTAGCGGTCGGTCATGCCAGCGAGGTAATCGCACACGGCGCGCGGCCAGCCGTCCTTCTTGGCGCGTTTGCGCGAGAGTTCGCCAATCTCCTGCGGGTGCTCAATGTAGTAGCGGAAGAGTTGCTCGAGCATGTGTACGGCGCGGCGGTTCGGCTCGTGGACCTCGGGATTGTAATACAGGTTCGTGTAGAGGTACTGGCGCAGTTCGAGGTTGAGCTGCTTGCGCTCGGGGCTGTAGCGCACCAGCGGGCGGGCTTGCAGGCGCACTTCGTCGGCGCTCTGCACCCCGGCCTTCTCGATGGCTGCCTCGGCGGTGAAGACGACGTCCTTCACCTGATCATCGATGATGCAGCGGATGATGTAGTAGCGGCGGCTCTCGTCGGGGAGTCTGGCGAATTCCTTCTTCACCTTGCGCGAGGCTTCGCGCCACACGGCGACGTCGCGCGTGAGCTGTTCCTCGGAGAGCAGCCGGGCGGTGAGACCGTCGTCGAGGTCGTGGCTGTAGTAGGTGATCTCGTCTGCGAGATTGGCAATCTGAGCCTCGAGCGAGGAGGACTTGGCGTCGAAGCCCTTGCGCTTGGCGGGATGGTCGAAGCCGGTGTGGTGCTTGGCGAGTCCCTCGCGGACTTCCCAACTGAGGTTGAGACCGGGGAAGCGCGGGTATTTTTGCTCGAGCAACTCGACGACGCGCAGGCTCTGGCGGTTGTGCTCGAAGCCGCCCCACTGTTTCATCAGGCGATTGAGCGCGGTCTCGCCGGTGTGGCCAAAGGGGGAATGGCCGAGGTCATGCGCCAGGGCGATGGTCTCGGTGAGGTCCTCGTTCAGGCGCAGGGCGCGCGCGATGTTCCGCGAGATGGCGGCGACTTCCATCGTGTGCGTCAGGCGGGTGCGGAGGTGATCGCCGGTGCCGTTGAGGAAGACCTGGGTCTTGTATTCCAGTCGCCGGAAGCCGCGCGAGTGGATGACGCGGTCACGGTCACGCTGATACTCGGTGCGGAAGTCGGGCGAGGCTTCCTTGTAGTCGCGCCCGCGGGTGTCGGCGCTGAACTGGGCGTAGGGCGCGAGGAACTGGCGTTCGCGCTGTTCGAGGTCTTCTCGGGAGCAGGCCATGGGTGATAGGGTGGGTGAAGTGTTGGAGCGGCGGGGTAATTTGGTGATTCAGAGGCGCATGTGCTGGTTCCACATGGTTCTCACCGCATTCAAGTCAGAGGCGCTGAGGATCCCTAGCCGCCGGACGAAGATGCTTTTCTCCGCCGTGACGACCCGGTCCCGTCGCGCGATGGAAGGTTTCAGCAACCCGGCGGCCTGCCAGTCATTCAACAGGACGTCGAGCGGATCATTTCGCAGGACGGATGTGATCCGGCAGATGACAGCGTCCTGCTTAAGGTCAAACAGCACCAGAGCCGGACGCATCTTGCTGCCGGCCCCGGATGTGAAGTGAAACTGACAGATGAAAACCTCTCCAAACATGCGCGGAGGGCAGCCTATTTGGCCGGGTCGTAGATGGCGTCCTCCGGCGGGTCGTCACGAACGAACTGTTCATAGGCCGCCTGGCGCCATTGGGTATCTTCGCCTTCGGCCTCGGTAAGCACGATGACCCGCGCCTTGCCGGTCTTCGGCAACTGGGCGGCCACGGCGGAGGGGATTCGCAACATGTCGCCACCGCTGAGGTCAGTGGTGAATTCAACTGCGTTCATGGCGAAAGCTTACTATGGCTCGGAGGTGGTTCAATTCCCCGCGAGCACTTCCTGCACGGAGATGCCGCGCAGATCGAACAGGCGGCGGATGGTGTCCTCAATGAGGTTGTTCGGACACGACGCGCCGGCGGTGATGCCAACGGTGATGTCACCCTTGGGCAGCCAGTTGCTCGTTTCCACTTCCTCGTGCTTGTGCAGGTTGTAATGGCAGATGCGCTGGTCGGAGATCATCTTGCCCGCATTCTTGATGAAGAAGGTGGGGAGCTTCGCCTCGCCCATCTCGGCGAGGTGCGAGGTGTTCGAGGAATTGTAGCCGCCGATCACGAGGAGCAGGGCGAGGGGTTGCGCAAGGAGCTTGTCGAGCGCGTCCTGGCGATCCTGCGTCGCGCCGCAGATGGTGTCGAAGAAGCGGAAATGTTTGTCGAGGTTCTCGTTGCCGTACTTCTGCGACATCGCGGCGCGGAGGCGGCGCTGCACTTCCTCTGTTTCACCGCGGAGCATGGTGGTTTGGTTCGCCACGCCGAGCGCGTCGAGATGCACGTCGGGATCGAAGCCGGGGGAGTAGGCGCCCTTGAACTTCGCGAGGAACTCTTCTTTGTTCCCGCCGTGGAGGATGTAGTTGCAGACGTAATCGGTCTCCGCGAGCGTGAAGACGACGAGGTAATGGCCGCGTCCACTCGCCGTCGCGCGCGAACTGGTGGCCTTGGTTTCCTCGTGCCACGCCTTGCCGTGAATGATGCTGGTGACGTTGTCGTTGGCGTATTGGCGCACGCGCTTCCACACGCTCATCACGTCGCCGCAGGTCGTATCGACGAAGAGACATCCGCGAGCCTTGAGCTTGTCCATCGTGGCGATCTCGGTGCCGAACGCCGGGATGATGACGACGTCGCCCTGCTTGAGTTCCTCCATGTCGGCGTTCTTTTCCTTGCCGGAGAGAAAGCGGATGCCCATCTCGCGCAGTTGATCGTTGACCTCGGGGTTGTGGATGATCTCGCCGAGGATGTAGATGGGCTGGTCGGGATACACCTTGCGCGCGGCGTAGGCGAGGTCGATGGCGCGCTCGACGCCGTAGCAAAAGCCGAATTCCTTCGCCAGCTTGATGGTCAGCCCGCCGGCCGAGAGGACATGCCCGCGCGCGCGGATGCGGTCCACAAGTTCGGAGCGGTAATGCGATTCAACCTGCGCCTGCACGGCTTGCATGATGTCGGGGCGGCGGAGATTGATTTTTTGCGGCGCGGCAGTCGCTGGTGTCGTCATATCGAGAACAGCCTAGCAGTGAGCGGCAGAGCGTCGAGCAGAAAGCCGGGCAGAAACAGCGCACCTCTCAGCGAGGTTCGCGTGCAGGCGGTGTCACCGAACGTAAGGGGTCGCGGCCAGCCACGACTCATCATCAAACCGGGCTGAAGCTGTCTCCTCATGCCCCGGCGATTACGGCAGGAACCAGTCACCGAACCGTCGCAAACGGGACGTTGATTTTTATCGGGGCACGCAGCCAAGATGGCTGCATTGAAACGGGCCGGGCGAGTTTGCTCGAATACTACGGCGACGGTTCGCCGGTCACCCAAATGACATCCATCAAATCATCATTCGAGGCGGTCAAGCTGATCGTCAGCGGCAACGCCGCCTACAAGGTGCGGCTCGCCGGCCGCCCGGAAGAAATCCGCGCCGCGCAGGCGCTGCGCTTCGCCGTGTTCAATCTCGAGTTGAATGAGGGGCTGGCCGAGTCCTACGCCACGGGACTCGACGCCGATCCGTTCGATGAAGTCTGCGATCACCTGCTGGTCGAACACACGCCCACTAATGAAATCGTGGGCACGTACCGCCTCCAGACCGGCACCAACGCGGCCGCCCGCCTCGGCTATTACAGCGCGCAGGAATTTGATTTTGTCCCGTTCGAGCCGATGCGCGCGGAACTGATCGAACTCGGACGCGCCTGCGTTCACAAACTGCATCGCAACATGTCCGTCCTCGGGCTGCTGTGGAAGGGCATTGCCGATTACGCGCAAGCACGCGGCGCGCGCTACCTGTGCGGATGCAGCTCTCTCACGTCGCAGGATCCCGCCATCGGCGCCTCGGCTTACGCGCAGCTTTGCCGCAAGCACCTC
>Ga0163144_10022801_pt1 | contig 12395 bp, 9 predicted proteins | sample OliLak19BULKMAT1_FD_123175 | JGI IMG/M metagenome (GOLD analysis project Ga0163144, IMG submission 123175) | Freshwater microbial mat bacterial communities from Lake Vanda, McMurdo Dry Valleys, Antarctica - Oligotrophic Lake LV.19.BULKMAT1 | ecosystem: Environmental > Aquatic > Freshwater > Lake... | reverse complement strand
CACCGCGCCGCTCGATCAGCGCGGCCGACTCCACCAGCGCCACGCGATGGTCGCGGGACCAGGCAGCGAGCGCCTCGACCGCCTTCGCAGTCAACGCATCTTCCGGCTCGAGGCCGCGCGGCTGCGCGACCCGCAGAATCACCAGGCGCCCGCCGCTTTCGCGCACCATGTGTTCAATCCGAGCCACGGCGTCGAGCGAGCGCTCCAGGTCCGACCACGCGGCGCGCCCCGCGTTCTCTACGCCTGGATCTTCCACGTTCGTGTGCGCGAGGCGCGGACCCAGATAGCGGACCCAGAGCTCCTGTATCGCCAGAACCGGGAGACGGTCCGGAAATGAGGGATGGCGCCCGACGATGTCGCCGGCCGCAAACGGCTGGAACAGATCGTGGGTCGCAACTTCCAGGATGACGATGCGGGCGTTCAGCATGCCGTTCACTCGCAGCCAGCCTTCTGCATTCTCCAGCGCCCAGCCCCCGGCAGACGCGTTCAGCACCTCTGCCCTGATACCGTCGGTGCGCAGCCGTTGTTCCAGCAAGTAGGGATAAGTGTCGCGCTGGTCGGTCGGCGTGCCACCGTTGGTGATCGAATCGCCTACGCAGAGGATGCGCTCGACACCGGGAGGGGGTGCCGCCGCAATCGGCCCGGAGCGCAGGCCTTCGTTGTTGTAGAAGACGCGGTTGCCGAAACGCAGTAGATCCTGGTTCGGCACCACCCTGTAGCCATAGGGCGTTTTTTCGTACAGCAACGGCCGCTGCAGCCCGAGCGCACGACCCGCTCCCTCGACCACAACGACACCCGCCACGACGACGGCGGCAGCCAACGCGAACCGGGTGCGCCAGAACCCGGCGCGGCGTCTCTCAGGAAGCAGCGCCGATGGGTCCGGCATCCGCTTCCGCAGTGGTAGGCGCAACGCTCTGCCGCAACAGCGATCCGCCGGGAGATTGGCGCTCTCTCACCACGTCGGCAACCATGGCGGCGCTCGCAGTCACCTTGCGCTCGGCGTAGGCGTAAACCAGCACGGTGTCGCACAGCAGGTTGATCAACCGCGGTACGCCACGACTGTACGCATGCACGACACCCAGGGCCGCGTCCTCGAAGATCGGTCGATCGCCCGCACCCGCGACGGCCAGTCGATGCAGGACGTAGGCGCGGGTTTCTTCGGGGCCGAGGGGCTGGAGGTGGTAGTCGACGGCCACGCGCTGCGCAAACTGTTGCAGTTCGGGCCGACGCAGAGTCCAGCGAAGGTTCGGCTGTCCCACGAGCAGGATCTGGAGCAGTTGGGCCTCGATGTTGATGTTGGACAGCGTGCGCAATTCCTCCAATCCGCGTGCGTCCAGGTTCTGCCCCTCGTCGACGATCAGCAAGGCGCGTCGTCCCTGGTCCGCGTTGTCGTGCAGGAAGTCGACGAACGCACGGTACTGCGCGACCGGCGTGGTACCGCCGCCGGCGATCTCGAATGCATCGACGACCCATGGCAGCAATCCGCCGAATTCCGGATGCGTGTTCACGATCAGTCCGACGTCCACGTCCGCTGGAACATGACCCGTGAGGTAACGGACCAGCGTGGTCTTGCCGGTACCGATGTCGCCTGTGATCACCACGAAGCCCGCCTGCTGCATGACGCCGTATTCCAGCATTCCGTAGGCGGTCGAGTGCTGTGTCCCGAAATACAGAAAATCCGGATCCGGCAGAAGCGAAAACGGTCGTTCACGCAATCCGAAATGCCGCTCGTACATGGGAATCAGGCGCCCCTGCCGAACAGTCGGGCCAATCGGCTTGCCCAGTGCTGCGGGGCGCGCGCGCTGGTGGGTCGTTCCGGGCGCTGCGTCCCGGCGCTCGCCCGCTTCGAAGCCCGGCGCAGGATCTGCTCGTGACGCCTGGCCCGCGCTACCCCGATCGGTCCCTCCTCATGGAGCCCCGATTGGCTGGAGTTGTTCAGCACCGTGCCGATCAGATTGGCGGACTCGAGCAATTCCGCGGCGCGGACCACATCCTCGCCCGAGGTCCGCCCCTCCTCGACAACCATGATCGTGGCGTCCACGTGTGGCGAAAACGCAATCGCGTCGGCCGCGCTCAATACGGGCGGCAGATCGAACAAAACCACCCGCGATGGATAGCGACGCTTCAATTCCTCGACCAGTAGCTGCATCTTCCGCGAGCCCAGCAGCTCGGACGACGTGTGCAGCGGCCGCCCCCCGGGAAGCACGACCAGGCCTTCGATGCCGGGGTTGAAGAGGATCTGCTCCAGCGGCACGCCGTCGAGCAGATGCTCGCTCAACCCCGGTTCCGCGGGGACCTCGAAGTAACGGTGCACGCCCGGGTTACGCAGATCCGCATCGACCAGAAGCACCGTATGACCCACCTCCATCGACAGACTGATCGCGAGATTGACCGCCGTCATCGTCTTGCCTTCCCGAAATCCTGCGCTCACCACCGCAACCGCGTTCCAGCGGTTCTCACGGAGACGCTGCAGGACCTGCGTGCTCAGGACGCGGTAGGCATCGACCGCGGGCCCACGTTCCCGCGGGATGATGACCCGGTTCCTGCGCCAGACATCTTCGGTCACCGGGATGGTTCTCGTCCGCGAATAGACGATCGGCGTTTCCTCCTCCGGCCTCCGTCTCGCCGTAGCGGTGGCCGCCCGCTCCGGCCAAGCCGCCGCCGGGCCGGCCGGAGGCTCGGGCCGCGATATCGGGGTTGCGGTCGTGAAACCGTCCTCCTGCCTCGCGCGCTGCATCGCCTGAAGTATGCGGTCCATCGATATCGTCCCTGCGCTGATCCTGCGAGCGCTACAGCCCTATGTCCAGGCGGCGGAGCAGCACGAACCAAAGCACTCCGATCGGACGGTAGAATAAATGAACTGCCACCAGGCAGAGGATCAAGCCGGCCGTCCCCGCGAGTCCGAACACCAGCCGGCGTCGGCGCCGCTGCGCCCGCTCTTCATCGGTCTCGATGTGCGGCACCACAGTCAGTATCGGTGCGGCGAGCGTCCTGATGAGCTGTTTCGGGCCCTTGATCGAGCGATCGAGCCATTCGCGCAGCCCGCCCACACCGACCCCACCCACGAGCGCAGCGACGACACCGACGATGAGAATCACGGGACGATTCGGACTGCGCGGTTTCTCCGGCAACTGCGGCGGATCGATGAGCGAAAAGCGCTCACCTTTGCGCTCCTTCTCGAGTTCCTGCGCGACCTCGGCCTCCATCTGTTTCTGCTTCATCTCACGATACCGGGCCAGCGTGTTTTCGCGCTCCCGGGTGAGGTCCAGATACTCCTGCTCGACCTGCGGCGTTTGCACCAGCCGCGATTCGTACTGAGCGAGCCGCGCGTCGATTTCCTTGCGCCGGACCCGAGCCGAGGCCATTTCCGAATCGAGCACCTTCAACTGCGTCTGGACCGCGAGATACGCGGGATTTCCGCCATCGAATGCGGCGCTTTTCTCCGTTTCTTCGACGCTGCCTCGAGCTGCCCGGAGGGCCTCGATCCGCTTCACGACACCGATGACATCCGGATGGTCGGACGAGTATCGCTCGCGCAGGGTAACCAGTTGCGTATCCAGCCGCGCGATCACCTTGTCGCGCTCGGCAGCTTCGCTCGCGCTGCCGGGCTGGGCCGGCCTTGCGCCGCCGCCCGCGGCCACGTCCTCTTCAAGCGACTGCACCTGTTGGCGCAACCGCACCATGTCCGGGTGCGACTCGGAGTACACGCCCTGAAGGCTGGAATACTGTGATCTCAGCGTCCGGAGGCGCTCTGCCGGCGAAGGAATGCGTTCTCCGGACGCCGACGCGGACCTCTCTTCCGGATCCGTCTGCGCGAGCTGATTCTCGAGGAAGAACTTGCGTTGCTCCATCAGCCGCGACGCCCGATCGAGGTCCGCGACCTCGGTCTCGGCCTTTTCACGCAACTGCATGTTGAGCTGCGCCAGTTCGGGCAGCTGACCCATGTTGCGACGTTTGAACTCTGCGAGCCGTCCCTCGAGGGCCGCGATCGTCTGCTCGAGGCGCTGCGCTTCCGTCCCCAGAAAAGACGCCGTCTCTTCGGCCTTCTGCTGGCGAATCTTGAGATTCTCGTTGAGATAGAGCGTCACCAGCTCATTGGCGACCCTCTGCGTCCGCTCCGGGTTCTCCCCGCTGTACGAAAGGGTGAAGGCGATCGTCGCGCGCCGCCCTCCCGCTACATCCGCACTGACGACGTCGATCTTCACGTCCTTGCGCATGCGCTCGAGGATCTCTTCGTTCGTCTGGGTCTTGCGTCTCTTTTCGTAGATGTTGTACTTGTCGATGATCTGCAGCAGGTTGGCACGCGTCATCACCTGCTGGCCGATTACCTGTATGCGCTGATCCGCGTAGCTCGTGACGGTCGATCGAACCAGGTCCTGGGGAATCTCCTGCTCTTCGACGAGAATCGTCGCCGTCGAGCGAAATTCGGGCGGCCACGTCAGCGCCACGGCGAACGCGATGGCCATCAGGACGCCCGCCGTCAAGAGCATGTGGACGACCCCCCTTCGCAAAAACCCTGCGAAGGCGCTGAAGTCGAACGGTGGTTCTGACGATACTGATTCCATGCGACACGATGGAGCTGGGAGTCCTGCAGCCGCTCGCCGGGCGCGAGTACATGGACTCCGGGTTAAGACACCAACCGCCGACGGGGACACCCGTCCGCAGGCGCCGGAACGAACTTGAATCGAAAGCAGGGAACCAACGGGCACGCAGCAGACGCGCGTACGCCAGCGTCCCGACCCCCCGCCTGGAACGCGTTTCCGGGAATTCGTATTCTGTTGCGTTCGTGTTGCACGAATGTTTCAGTCGACGCGACGGCGTCGTCTCGGTCATCGCCGGACTTTGCCGGTGGCGCCTGACCGGTTTCGGTGTCGCTCGGTGAAACCTAGTCCGACCTCACGATGCAGACCCGCAGCGACGCTCCAACCTCCGTTTGGACCACGTGACGTCTTTGGTCCACGGTCATTGGCGTCATGAATTCCGGAGATACTCCCGGGCAATCGAGTTCGATACGCCGAGGTTGCTTACATGAATGTCGAGAGAACGCTCACGGCCACGTCGTTCACAATCACCATGTGGATCGTAGCCGGCAGCGCCGACGCTGCCATACTTCAGGAACTGTCATACGTGGAACCGCGTGCCGCATTCCGTCCGGTTCGACGCGAAGCGCTTTCGGTCTCCCGAGTTGGTGTTCCGTTCGACTCGGGCACCACGCTTCGTGACGGGCTGTACGACCCGTCGTTCCAATTCGTCGGCGCTCCGCTCGCCGAGCGTTCCACTGCGGCCGGGTCGACGTCCGATGCTGCGCCAAACTCGGCGGGTCGCGACGGAACCACCGCCGGGAATCCCTCCGCTGGCGATGCCACGAAGACGCCCGTTCCCACGGGTGCCGCGATCCTTGTCTCGGGATTGATGGTGCTTGGCGCTTTCCTGAAGCGCGGAAGGGACGCGGCCAGCCGACAATTGCACGGACCCATCGACGCGTAAAGCGCGTAAAGCACAGGGTTCGGAAGTAACTTCCAAGCCGTCTGCCGAACCTGCAGATCGTCGGAGGGTTAAGTTCGCGCGCGCTTTCCGGAGCGATTGCTCAAACGGGGTCTCGGCTGCGGATTTGCAGGCGACGGTTGGCAGCCGTTGAATCGATCGCGCGTCGCGATGTGAAACAGGAGCAGGCCCAGAACCCCGATTGCCCATGAGGGCAGCGGAATCGTTTGTGCGGCAGGCTGGATCGCAACCGTGGCCATCGAGATGTTGTTCGACGGTGCCGGATCCGTCACTTGCGACGTCGCCGATGCGCTGACCTGGGCGGATCCTGAAGTTGCGGCACGCAACTGCAGGTTCGCGGACGCACTGGCACCCGGGAGGATGGTTCCCAGCATGCACGAAAAGTTCGCCCCCGCTACCGGACAGTTCGAATCGCCGCTCACAAAGGTCAGTTGCGACGGAAGTGCACCGATCGCCTGCACGCCCGTAGCCGGTTGAGGCCCGTCGTTGACGACCGTTACGCGGAAGGTCACGAGGTTGCCGTTTGTGATGCTGGACGGATCGAGGCTCGTGGAGGTCCTCAGATTGGCGGTCGCAGCCGTGTTGAGCTGCCACGCGAGCGATACGCTGCCCGATGCCGCGTTCTTGCCGTCGACGACGAACTTGTACTCGACGCCGGACTGCGCCTGAAAGTACAGTCCGCTCGCTCCGTTGGCGTATCCGTCGTTGTCGTTCGAGGCGACAAGCGCCAGCGTGGACACTGCCGAACCGGTGTACGCCGCGAGCAAGCTGTCGAAACCGGTGCCATGCGTGTCGAGCGCGACTTGCCCGGCGGCTGGTGCAACCCATTTCCACCAGATCGACCGCCCTCCCGAATTGCCTGCGTGGTTCGGCTCCGAGGCCTCCTTGGAGGCATATGCGTTCGTTGCCGTGGCAGACCCCGAGCTGCCGGAGCCGACGAATCGATCGGCGAAATCGTCATTGGCCGGACGAACGCTGTCGAAGAGATTCAGGCGCGGCTTCGTCACGCCATTCCGCGAGTCGGTCACGGCTACGCCGCCGGAGGTGATCTTCGCCAGCGTCTGGTCCAGCGTGTCGCCAGGATAGGCTGCTCGCAACACGGCAATCGCCCCGGAGACGAAGGGCGCGGCCTGCGACGTGCCCGCCAGTTGACGACCCCCGGCCGTGATGAAGGCGCCGGGTGCGAGCAACGTCAGGAACGACGCGCTGTTCGAAAAGCAGGAGACCTGATCGGCGGCGGTGGTCGGATCACTGCACGATCCGGACACCGCGCCCCAGTTCTGCGAATAGACCGCGCCGACGGACACCACCTGCGGCGTGCAGGCGGGGTTCGCGATCGCGTTCGTGTAGCCTTCGTTTCCAGCCGACGCAACCGTCAGGATTCCCGTCGCGCGCGCGTTGCTCAGCGCGGTCACGTAGGGGTTGAGAAACGGATTCGCGCACGGAGCCGTGTTGAACGAGGCGTCACCGAGGCTAAAATTGATGGCCCGGATGTCGTAGGCCGCCTGGTTGGCGATGCCCCAGTTGATCGCCTGGAGGATCAGCGAATCCGTCGTGGAGCCCGTCGTGCCGAATACGTTGATGGAGGCGATCTTCGTTCCGGGCGCCACGCCCACGACGATTCCGGAAACGTTGGTGCCGTGTTGCGACGTGGACGTATCCAGGCCTCCGCCGGAACCTGATATGTTCGATGCGTACACCACCTTGCATGTGGCAGCGGGCACGCCTGGCGCCGTGCATGGCCCGAAATCCGCCTGAGTGAAGTCGACGCCGGCGTCGACCACGAGAACGGTCGTGCCCGAACCGGTCGACCCGAGTGCCTGCGCCTGGGGTTGTCCGACCAGGCCGGCGCTGATGGAATCGAGCGTGAGGTACTTTCGACGATTCGGCAATATCGCTCGAACCTCTGGTCGCGCCCGCAACCGATCCAACGCGCTCTGGTCGGCGAGGCGAACGAGGGCGATGGGCAGATGGCTGAAGTTGCGTAGTAGCTTGTAGCTCTTCGCATCCATGGCCCGCAGGGCTCGTGACTTGAGGCGCGCGAAGAGCCTTGCCTTGCGGCCCAGCACCTCGGCGTCGTCGAAGCGCAACTTCCGGCGCTTCCGCATGTCGCGGGCGTCCCTTTCCACCTCCGTGTCGTCGAACAGCACCAGTACTTCAGTGGGCACGCCTGAAGCGAGCGAAGTCTCGATTTCGTCGATCGACGTCACATCGGCGTCGTTGCGGTGGGACGCGCTGCCGCCACCCGGATCCTGAGGGTACGCTGCCGACACGCAGATCAGGAGCGAGAGCGACACCGAGTTTCGAATCACGCGGCGACGCCAGCCGCCCGTCGCTGTGCCACCTCGTCGCGGGCCGAGGCCGGGGCCGTCCATGGCGCCTGATCCCGTATCTCTTGGGGCATTCATGAGATCGGGACACTAGCCCTCGAATGTTTCGTCGCGTGTGGTCCGATTCCCACGTCGCGATCATCCATCCGGCACGATTCCCCTGCCGGCCGGGGAAAACCTCCAGGCACGATAGATCGTCGTTAGTCCATCAGTAGGCGGCGGCTGGCCATCGAGAAGGTCGAAAAGGCCAAGCGGCAAATTACTCCGCTGCTGGATACTTTCATCGAGCGCGAGAAGCTCGAGCAAGGCGTGAACGCGCAGGGAGCCTGACAATGACCACTGTGCAGATCACTTTGCCCGATGCGCTCGCCCAGGAGGCGGCCAGCGCCGGGCTGCTGGCGCCGGAGACGATCGAACGCATCTTGCGCATCTTGCGCGAGCGGTTGCGCACTGACCGCATCGAGCGGATGAAGGCGGCGCGCGCCACTTTGGCGGCCGAACCGCTGGAGCCGATGACTCCCGGGGAGATCAGCGCCGAGATCGACACCTACCTTTCCGAGCAGCGGCGTGAGGCTGGGTCTTGACACGAACGGCGCTGTCCGGGCTGCTGTGGGGCGGCACGCGGGGGCGCTTGATCGATGCGGCCGAGGCGCAGCGTATCGAGCTGGCCAGCAGTGCCGCGTTGCTGGCCGAGTCTGCTGCTGCGCCGGGGTGGCGTGGCCGACCTGGCTCGAGCGGTTCAGGCCGTTGCAGCCGTAGTTCCGCAGCGGACCATCATGCAGCAGTGCAGGCCTGACCCCAATGCGTTATATGCCGTTATGCAGGCCTGACCCGTCGTTTCTCGTCGTTTCTCCAATGCGTTGCTGCTTCGGCGGGGTGGAGCTGCGCTGGAACTATATGCCGTTATGCAGGCCTGACCCCGTCGTTTCTGTGATCGTCGTCGCGGTAGCTCTGGGCCGGGGTGCCTGGCACGCTGGCGCTGACGAGCCGATCGAGCGCATCGAAGCCGAAGCCGGCGATGCTCGCCCCGGTGCAGTCGGTGTTTGCCCAGTGGGTTGTAACGCTCGGTAGTCCGCTCGGATCAGCGAGCGACTTCTTCGCGCGCTAGAGACTGCAATGCCTGACGCGCTATCGTTCGTGAACGTGCCCCGGAGAGAACCATGGTCCAAAAGAGCAGCATCGGAGTGCACCGCGATCCGATCGGCTCGACTCCGTCCGGGCCGCAAATGTTGCTGCCCGTTGGGGATGATATTGCGAACAGGTCGAGACGCACCTCGCAGAAGCGCGCGAGCCCTTGGGCGTTCCTGATCGTGTTCTCGGCGGCTTATGTCGGACTGCACGTGCTGTATTTCACGATCCCCGACCAGACGCTCCGCGACTGGGTGCATCAACGGGGCATCGCCGTTCCGGCCGTGGCCCTGGTCGCAATCGCCTCACCGGGCGAGGATGTAACGGCGGTCGACGGATCGCTCCGATCGTCGCGCACAACTCTACGCATCGTGCGCGGCTGCGACGGTGCGGCATTGGCATTCCTCCTGGCGGCGGCGGTTGCAGCGCTGTCCACACGCTGGCGGATGAAGCTTGCCGGCCTGGTCGGCGCCGCCGTGGTCGCGTATGCGATCAACGAGCTGCGCGTCGTAGGACTCTATTTTGCAGCGGCCTATCGGGCGGACTGGTTTCCGTTGCTGCACGACTATCTGATCCCCGGGGTCGTTGTGCTGGTGGCGGGACTGCTGTTCGCTGTCTGGGCAGCCTGGTCGACACGAACAGACGACCCACGCCTCTTCACCGAACAAGGCTCGGCTTTAATGTAAGCCGATGAAGACGTTCGCGTTGGAACGTCCGGGTTTCATCGCCACGCTCACCCTTCGAGCGATCGCGGCCGGATGCACCTTCAGTTTCCTGTTTTTCTGGTTGGGAGGTGCTCTGGTCGAGAGCGTGCTGCCCGCGTTCAAACCGTTCATCGAACTCCTGCGCCCGGACCTCGACGCAACGCTCGAGGTCGAATCCGGAGCGCACGCCTCCATGATTCGCATGGAACTGTCCGCCGTCGACAACATAGCGATCGGTTCGGAGTTGCGGATTCCGGCTTCGTCCCACCTGGGCGTATTCCGTACCGGGGTTGGTCATACCCTGGTGCCACTGGTGGTATTCCTCACCGCACTGCTGTCCTGGCCGGCGGAAAGCGCGGGGCAATGGCCTGTGAGAATGCTGTGCGCCGTGCCCGTGATCGCGGCGATACTGCTGTTGTGCGCGCCATTTCTGCTTCTCGGGCATTTCGAGATCGCGTGCATCAGACTTGCCGAGCGCGCGGGAAGCTCCGCCGACACACCCGCGCTCGTGCACTTCATGATCTTCATGGAAACGGGTGGCCGATTGATGCTGGCGCTCGCCGGCGCCGTACCGTGTATCGCGATCGCCGGCCGGTATGGTCGAACGAAAGATCCGGAAGATCGATCGGCGGCTGAACAACCGATCGCGACATCGTGAGGACGGCATCGATGCAGACTGCGCACCTCGCAGGCGCAACCCGCGAAAGCAGTGGCCGCCGTACGTCGTGCAGGAGCACCGTCCGATAAACCGGTCGAGGTCGTCGGCTACCCAGGCGCGCGATCGACGAGTTTGCTTCTACGCCCCAGGATCGTCTCGCCAGCACCGGTGACATCCGCTGATCGCGAGAACCGGAAACTTCATGGACATCAACGCCGACAACGATCCTTCCGTCCGCACGACGACTGCGGCTCTGCCGCCTACTTTCGCGATCACCATCAAGGGCGGCGTTCGGATCGTCAGCTCGTCGGCCCTCGACGACATGACCACGTACGTCCTGCTCGAGCAGGACGACTGGTTCGAGTCCGAAATGAGCTTCGTCCGCGCCTTCGTCCGGCCGGGCATGCACATGATCGATGTGGGTGCCAATCACGGCGTGTACGGGCTCACCTTCGCTTCGTTGTTGAACGGCGCGGGACACGTCTGGGCATTCGAGCCGGCTTCGAATCCCTATGCGATGCTGGCGAGCAGTGTCGGGATCAACCGGTTCGACGGTGTCATGTCCACGCTGCAGTACGGATTGTCGGACCACGCGCACACGGCGGAGATGTTCGTGTCGGATCACAGCGAACTCAACAGTCTTCACAGCAAGACCGGGCGCACGGAATCCATTCGCCTGGACACGCTCGATGCCGCGGTCGCGAACCTGTGTGCGGATCGAACGATCGATTTCTTGAAGCTGGATGCCGAGGGGGAAGAGATCAGGATCGTGCAAGGAGGCGCCGGGTTCTTCGCGACCCAGTCTCCCCTGGTGATGTTCGAGGTCAAACACGGTGACGTCGTCAACGAGGGTCTGTGGACGAAGCTCATGCGGCTCGGCTACGGTCTGTTCCGCCTCATGCCGGGTCTGACCGTTCTGGTGCCCGTCGATCCTTCGGAGAAGTTCGAATCGTTTCTCCTGAACCTGTTTGCAGCCAAACCGGATCGTGCACTCGATCTGGCCTCCAGAGGACTGCTGTCCTTCGATGCCGGGTTCTCGAATCGGGAACGACCCCATCGCGACTGGATCGAAGTGCTGCGACCACTGCCGTACTGTCAGCCGGTCATGGCGGAATGGATTTCGAACATGCACGTTCAGGGCGACCTGATGGTCGCCGAACACGCTTGGGCCTTGAACGCCTATCTGTCGGCTTCGGATAGATCGCGGACTCCCGGCAGCCGCGCCGCGCTCTTACGCAACGCGGTCACGATATGGGACCGTCTGACCCGGCATGCCCCGGGGCACCTCTCGATCGCGCTCTGTCTCGCCCGTGCGAGCTACGATCTCGGTCTACGGTCCGACGCGATCGATACGCTCGAACACATCATGTTCACGATGCAGAAGCTCGAAACCAGCCCGTTCAAGCTACCGTTCCTTCCGCCGCTGGCCGACTTCGACGGGCGCGCCATCGCGGGCAAAGGCTATGGCGAATGGCTGTACGCGTCGCTGCTGGAGGCCGTCACCCTGTGGAGCGGTTTCTCCTCCTTCTTCTCCGAAGATGCCGTTGCGGCCGCCAGACCGCTGACCGGCAACGTCAATGTGTCCAGCCAGATCCACCGCAGACGTTTGCTGGCGGCGCTGGCCGGGGGCTCGACCCTATCCGGACCCGAGTTCGATCCGGTGATCGCCATCCGGCCGGACAATCTCAACGGGCACTTGTTCGCTGAATTGAGGGACCGATCCGCCACAGTCCCTCGGTAGCGGTGCGCGGACGCTGCCGAAGCTCAACGACGACGCCGGACAAGCCCGAGAATCGGCAACAATCCGGCCATCAGCACCCACGCGGCCGCGGGCAACGGAACCGCAAACACCTGGAGGGTCACCGGTGCTCCGACCGGTGCTCCCACCGATGCGCCGTCCCTTGTGCCCACAGCAGCGCCATCATACGCGCCATCATACAGCCCAACAGATGCACCGTCCAAAGCACCCTCCAGCTCGCCCTCGGAAGCGCCTTCCACGGCACCGTCGTACTCGCCAACTAACGCACCCTCGAATGCGCCGTCCCATTCACCTACTGACACACCGACGAT